>Ga0187777_10001315_pt1 | contig 16102 bp, 16 predicted proteins | sample 1015_Q2_SP5_10_M_FD_132416 | JGI IMG/M metagenome (GOLD analysis project Ga0187777, IMG submission 132416) | Tropical peat soil microbial communities from peatlands in Department of Meta, Colombia - 1015_Q2_SP5_10_MG | ecosystem: Environmental > Terrestrial > Soil > Wetlands > Peat | place... | reverse complement strand
CGGGCAGGGCGTTCCGGTGTCTTCGGGTCAACCCACGCTGCGGGTGCGCGAGCTGACCGTGGGCGGCACCGCCGGTGACTGACGTCGACCTCCTGGAGTTGGCGCGCTCGGTCGCGAGCTCGGCGCGGCCGGGGGAGCAGATCGAGGCGTACGCGGTGCGTTCGCGTGACGTCGACGTGAACGCGTTCGAAGGTGAGGTGGAGTCGCTCGCCACGGCCGAGATCGAAGGTGTGGGAGTGCGAGTGATCGTCGACCACCGGCAGGGCTACGCGTGGGCGGGCTCGCTCGCCCCCGAGGTCGTCGCCGAAACGCTCGAGGACGCGCGCGACAACGCCGCGTTCGGCACCCCCGACGAGTTCTCTGCGCTCGTCGCCCCCGACGAGTTCGCGAACATCGAAGCAGTGCCGCTCGACCTGTGGCGCGACGAGCTACTTCGCGTCCCCACTGCCGACAAGGTCGCGCTCGCGATCGAGCTCGAAGCCGCGACCAAGGCGATCGACCCGCGCATCCGCAAGCTCCGCTCGGCGAGCTACGGCGACGCCGCGGCGGAGAGCGCGGTGGCCAACTCGCGCGGGGTGGAGGTCGCGACGCGGCGCACGGTGTGCTCGTGCTCGGCGTACGCGATGGCCGAGGACGGCACCGACACCCAGACCGGTGGCGGTTTCTCCATGGGGCGCGCCTTCGGCGACCTCGACCTCGAGGAAGCGGCTCGCGACGCCGTCGAGCGCGCGGTCCGCCTCCTGGGCGCGCGGCAACCCGCGTCACGGCGGATGCCGGTCGTGCTCGATCCGCACGTCACGCGCGCGCTGCTGTCGCTGATCGGGTCGGCGCTGTCGGCCGAGGCGGTGCAGAAGGGACGTTCGCTGTTCGTCGGCCGGGAAGGTGAGGAGGTCGCGGCGCCGGGCATCACCCTGGTCGATGACCCGACGATCGCCGACTCGTTCGGTGCGGCCACCCACGACGCCGAGGGTGTGCCGACCCGCCACCTCGAGCTGATCGGCGCCGGCCGGCTCGAGGCGTTCCTGCACAGTGCGTACACCGCGCGACGCGGCGCCACCGTCACCACTGGTTCGGCGGTGCGCGGGGGGTTCAAGTCGCCGCCGGGCGTCGGCGCCCGGTCCCTCCATCTCGTACCCGGTGACCGCACGCCCGAGCAGATCATGGCGTCGGTGCCCGAGGCGCTGTTCGTGCAGTCGGTGAGCGGCCTGCACTCCGGCACGAACCCGGTGAGCGGCGACTTCTCGGTAGGCGCGGAAGGGCTCATGGTGCGGGGCGGCGAGTTCGCCGAGCCCGTCCGAGAGGTCACGATCGCGTCCACGCTGCAGCGGATGCTCCACGACATCGTGCACGTGGGCTCCGACCTCGAGTGGCTTCCCGGCGGCGCCGCCGGCATGACCCTCCTGATTGCCGACATGTCCGTCGCGGGGCAGTGACCCCGCTCCTTTTGGCGTCTTTGAGTGGGGCTATAGCCCCACTCAAAGACGCCAAAACGTCGTGAAGATCGTGTCGCTGATCCCCTCGGCGACGGAGATCGTGTTCGCGCTGGGGATGGGAGAAGCGCTCGAGGGCGTCACGTTCGAATGCGACTTTCCCGAAGCGGCACGCGGCAAGGCCGTGGTGTCGGGGACGGCGCTGCCCACCGAGGAGCCGCTGAGCGCGCGGGAGATCGACGACGCTGTGAGCGAGCGCGTCGCCGGCGGCGAGGCGCTCTACACCCTCGACGCCGAGCGCATCCGCGACATCCAGCCCGACCTGATCCTCGCCCAGGACCTCTGTCGGGTCTGCGCGGTGCCGTCGGGCGCGGTCGAGGAGGCGCTCACCGTGCTCGGGTGCCGCGCCGCGGTGATCTCGCTGGATCCGTCGACGCTCGAGGACGTGATCGACTGCGTCGCCGTCGTGGGCGATGCGACGGGGGCGGTCGAGCGCGCCAGTGCGCTGGTGCTGGAGCTCCGCGAGCGCCTTGCCACTGTGCGCGATCGTGTCGCCCGTGCCGACCGGCCCCGTACGTTCGCCCTCGAGTGGTCGGATCCGCCCTTCAGCGGTGGTCACTGGGTGCCCGACATGATCGACGCCGCGGGCGGTCGACCCGTGCTGGCCACCAGCGGCGAGCCGTCGCGCCGCCTCGACTGGGACGAGATCGCGGATGCCCGCCCCGACGCGGTCGTCTTCATGCCGTGCGGCTACGGCTTCGACGCTGCCGTCGAGGAAGGGGCGTCGCTGCTCGCCGTCCCCGCCCTCGCCGGTGCACGCCGCGTCTTCGCGACCGACGCGAACGCGCTCTTCTCGCGTCCCGGGCCGCGCCTGGTCGACGGAGTGGAAGCGCTGGCGTGGGCACTGCATCCTGAAGCGATGCCGGAGCCGCGTGCCGGTGCGATCACCGCGTTGCGTTAGCGAACGCCGGTTGCGAGCACCACGATCACGGCGAGGCCGACGACGATCCGGTAGAACGCGCCCCCGAAGCCGCTCGGGATGCCCTCCCGCGCCACTCCAGCACCCTTGTAGAACGCGGCACCGCCGATGATCGGGATGCTCATCAGGAACGACAGGCGCGCGGCGGCCTCACGGTCGAACCGCAGCCAACGGCCGGCGGAGATGGTCACCCCCGAACGCGAGACTCCGGGCGCGAGGGCGAGCGCCTGCGCGACGCCCATGAGGGACGCGTCACGAACGTGGAACTCCGGGACCTTGCGGATCGGGCGCGCACGGTCGGCCCACTCGAGCAGCACCACGAAGACGATCGCGTTCACACCGATCACGATCGGGTCGCCGAACTCGTCTTCGACAGTGCTCTCGAGAAACGCGCCGCCGGCCGCACCGGGCACGGCCGACAGCAGGAGCAGCCACGCGAGCCGCGCGTCGAGGCCGTCGATCTCTCGCACGCGGATCGAGCGCAGCCCGGCGCACAGGTCACGAGCAGGTCGCCACGGAAGTACCACACCGCGGCGATGAGCGTGCCGAGGTGCAGGGCGACGTCGAACGTCTTCTCGAGCGACGCGTTCCCGCCGAAGTCGTCCCACCCCAGGAGTTGAGGGACGACGACGAGGTGCCCGCTCGACGAGATCGGCAGGAACTCCCACAAGCCCTGCACGATCCCGAGGACGATGGCGTGGAGCGTCGACAAGCGCGGGATGTTACGACCGCGCCGACGGCTCGCTCGGGATCGAGGCCGCTTCCTCGGGCGGCACCAGCGCGAGCGTGAGGACGCCGTTCACCTGCGCGTCGGCGAGACGCTCGGCGTCGTCACGGTCGACGAGCAGCGCCACGCCGAGGGCGTCGCCGCGGCCCGTCCCGCCACTGGCGCGGGCGTCGGTGCGCAGGACCCGCACGCCGGCCGCGACCACGACGGTCGACGAGCCGGCGGTTGCGCCGCTTCCGGCATCCCGCGTGTCGAAGCTCGCGAGCACGTCGACCGCCGCGCCCGGGCGTGGCCGCAACGCGCCGGTGACGGTGACGCGGATCGCCCGCATGCCGCGGGGCACGACGCCGTCGAGACCGCGGCGGTGCGCGGGGGCGAGGCTGCGCGCCACCACGAAGTCGCCGCGCAGCACGGGCGCCACGACCACGTGGCCGACGGCACTCGCGGCTCCGGTGACGACGCCGGTCGGGAGTTGCGACGCGTGGATCCGGCGGACGCCGACGTCGGCGCGGGCGATCGTGTCGCCCACCGCGAGGTCGTGCCTCGCGACGACCGCGTCACGCTCGGGCCCGAGGTCGGCGGCGCGGCGGTGCAGTGCCGCGAGGTCGGAGGCCACGACCGTGGCGGTGACCAGCGCGACGACGACGGCCGCGGCGCGCAGCGCGAGCGCGCGGGGCGAGCGGCGGAGCATGGGAGTCCTCCCCGAGCCGGGCGGCGCGCGGCCGCGGGTCGATGACCGGGGAAGGAAGGGGAGTGCGGGGGTCTAGGTCGAGGAGCCCGAAGAAGGGCTCGCGGTCGAGGCGCCGGCCTTCTTCGTGTCGGGCTTCTTGGCGTCGGTAGCCGGCTTGCCGTCGCCCGTCGACTCCGACTTGGGGTCGGACGACTTCGCGTCCTTCACCTCGCCGTTGCCGTCGCCACGCGACCGCTTCACGGAGCTGCGGCTGTCGGTGCGGTGGAAGCCGGAGCCCTTGAAGACGATGCCCACCGGCTGCAGCACCTTGCTGAGCTTGCCACCGCAGCCCGAGTGCTTGGTGAGCGGCTTGTCGCTGAACGACTGCCAGGCCTCGACCTCCTCACCACACTTCGCGCACTCGTAGACGTAGGTCGGCATGTCGCAAATGCTCCTCGAGGGTGCCGGGCGGTTTCCGGCGACCTCTTAGCACTCGGTGCTTTGGACTGCTAACCCTAGCGCGGAACCGGGCATTCCCGCTCCAACACCCCCGCCGCCGGGATGCGGCGCCGGTCACGGTGGCGAAGAATGGGAGGCGATGTCCGACGGTCTCGCCATCGCGCTGCTCGTGCCGCTGGCGTACCTGCTCGGGACCTTCCCCAGCGCCGAGGTGGTGGCGCGGCGGCGCGGCGTCGACGTGACCGCGGAGGGGTCCGGCAACCCGGGAGCCTCGAACACGTTCCGCCTGCTCGGCTGGCGGGCCGGGGTGCTGGTGTTCGCGATGGACGCGGCCAAGGGCGCGATCGCCGCCGGCGTGGGCCTGGTCGTGGCCGACGGCCATGTGGGTGCATACGTGCTCGGCATCGCCGCCATCGTGGGCCATACCTTCCCCGTCACCCGGCACTTCAAGGGCGGCCGGGGCGTGGCGACCGGTGCCGGGGTCCTGCTCGTGATCTTTCCCCTGATCACGCTCGGGTGCGCGCTCTTGTGGCTGGTCGTCGTGCGGCTCACGCACACGGCCTCGCTCGCGTCGATCGTGGTGGTCGTCGCGTTCCCGATCGCGGTCGCCGTCACCGGGAACCCCTGGGGCGATGTCGCCGTCATCGCCGCCGTCGCGGTGCTCGTGATCGCGCGCCACGCCGCGAACCTCAGGCGCCTCTTCCACGGCGAGGAGCTCGGCCTCGACCCCGGCACCCAGAACGACGGCGACGGGTAGCGTGACTTCGTCATGAGCAGCACCGACAGCACGAGCGACGCGCGACAAGTCACGAAGGCGGTGATCCCGGCCGCGGGCCTCGGGACGCGCTTCCTGCCCGTCACCAAGAGCCAGCCCAAGGAGATGCTCCCGGTCGTCGACAAGCCGTCGATCCAGTACGTGGTCGAGGAGGCGGTGGCGGCGGGCCTGCGCGACATCCTGATCATCACGGGCCGCGGCAAGCACGCCATCGAGGACCACTTCGACCGGAACTTCGAGCTCGAGCACTACCTCGAGGAGTCGGAGAAGTTCGACATGCTGGCCGACGTGCAGCGGGTCAACGATCTCGCCGACATCCACTACATCCGACAACGCGACCCGCTCGGCCTCGGTCACGCGGTGTCGGTGGCGCGCGAGCACGTCGGCGACGAGCCGTTCGCCGTGCTGCTCGGCGACGACATCATGGTCGACGACGCCTACCTGCTGCGGTCCATGCTCGACGTCTACGAACGCGAGGGCGCGTCGGTGCTGGCGTTGCTCGAGGTCACGGCCGAGGAGATCGCGTCGCTCGGGTGCGCGGAAGCCGACATCGTCGGCGACTCGCTCGGGCGCGTACGGTCGATCGTGGAGAAGCCGACGCCGGAAGAGGCGCCGTCGAACCTGGCGGTGATCGGCCGTTACGTCTTCAGCCCGACGATCTTCGACGCGCTGGAGCGCATCGAGCCCGGCGTCGGCGGCGAGCTCCAGCTCACCGACGCCATCGCGCTCCTGCTCGAGGGCGAGCCCGTGTTCGGGCGGATCTTCTCCGAGGGCCGCTACGACATCGGGAAGAAGATGGGCTTCCTGCAGGCCAACATCGAGCTCGGGCTCGAGCATGCCGATCTCGGCGCCGACCTGGCCGCGTACCTGCGCGAGCTCGTGCGCAAGCGAGGCCTGGTGTGATCGACCTCGACGTCGTCCGTTCGAAGATCGTCGGAGCAATGACCCTTCTCGACCCGGTGGAGGTGCCGTGCCGGGACGCGCTCGGGCTCGTGCTCGCGACCGACCTCGTGTCGAGCGAACCGATCCCGCCGTTCGCGAACACCGCGATGGACGGGTATGCCGTACGCGCCGCGAGCACGCAAGGCGCGGACGACCGCGCGCCCTTGCGATTGCGTGTCGTCGGCGAGTTGCCCGCCGGGCACGCGCCCACAGTTCCGGTCGGCGACGGCGAGGCGATCCGCATCATGACCGGCGCGCCGATGCCCGACGGGGCGGACGCGATCGTCATGGTCGAGCGCACCGAACGCGACGGCGACGACGCGGTGCTCGTGCACCAGGAGGCCACTCCCGGCGATCACGTCCGGCGCGCGGGGGGCGACCTCGAGGCCGGCGACCTCGTGTTCGAGGCGGGCACGCTCTTGCGGCCGGCTCACCTCGGCGTGCTCGCCAGCCTCGACGTTGTGCGAGCGCTCGTCTACCCGCGGGCGCGCGTGGGTGTGCTCTCGACCGGTGACGAGCTCGTGGAGTCGGGCGCGCTCCAGCCGGGCAAGATCCGCGACGCGAACCGCCCGATGCTGCTCGCGCTCCTCGACCGTGCCGGCGTCGAAGCCGTGAACCTGGGCATGGCGCGCGACGACGAAGCCGCCATGACCGCGACGCTCGAGGACGCGCTCGAGCGCTGCGACGCGGTGATCACGAGCGGGGGCGTGTCGGTCGGCGACTACGACTACATGAGCGCCGCGCTCGAGCGCATCGCCGCGTCCGATCCCGATCCGCGCGCCGCCGTCGACTGGTACCAGGTGGCGATCCGTCCGGCCAAGCCGTTGTGCTTCGCGATCGTTCGCGGCCGGCCCGTGTTCGGGCTCCCGGGCAACCCGGTGTCGTCGCTCGTGAGCTTCGAGCTGTTCGCGCGGCCCGCGCTGCTCACCATGATGGGCCGCCGCGATCCGTACCGAGCCGAGGTCGCGGCGCGCGCGGAGCACGCGTTCGTACGGAAGCCCGACGGGAAGCTGCACCTCGACCGCGTGCACGTGCACGTCGAGAACGGCCATTACGCGGTCGCGAGTGTCGGCAAGCAGGAGAGCCACACGCTGTCGGCGACCGCCGGTGCCGACGGCCTGGTCCTGGTCCCCGACGGTGACGGCGTCGACGAAGGCGACGAAGTGCGCGTGATCCTGCTGGACTGAGCACACGGACGGCGAAGTTGCGTGAGTACACCTCGTAGGGCGAGGTCTACTGACGCAAGTTCGCTGACGAGGGGAGCGAATGAGCATGCGCGCAGCGACGAACGAGGTGAAGGTCGAGCGTGACGTCCCGGTGACGATGCCCGACGGAGTCGAGCTGCTGACCGACCTGTTCCACCCGGTCGGCGTCGACGACGCGCCCGCGATCCTCGAGCGCACGCCGTACGGCCGAGCGGGCATCAGCGGCTCGGGCTACGGCCCGGTGCTCGCCGAGCGCGGCTACCGCTACGTGCTGCAGGCGTCACGTGGCACCGACGGGTCCGGCGGTTCGCACAGCTACTTCGCCGAGGTCGGCGACGGTCGGGCGACGGCCGACTGGATCGCCGAGCAGTCGTGGTTCAACGGCAGCCTCGGCACGTACGGCGGCAGCTACATGGGGTACACGCAGTGGGCGCTGGCGTCGACGGAGCCGCCGCACCTGAAGGCGATGGCCGTCGCGCTGTGCGGCTCGGTGCGCCGGTTCGCGTGGTACCCGGGCGGGTCCTACGCGCTGGAGATCATCATCCCGTGGGACATGGGCGCGGTGAACTTCAACAAGCCCCAGCCGGCGACCACGGAAGACTCGCTGTCCCCCGAGGCGATCGCCCGACGGATGGCCGTGCTGCAGGAAGGGTTCGACCACCTCCCGCTCGGTGACGCGATCAAGCACCTGTCGGGCGAGGACCTGCCGCTGTACCGCGAGCAGCTCGCGCACAACGAGCCCGACGACCCCTACTGGTCGACCCTCGACTTCAGCCCCATGCTCGCGACCTGGAAGGTGCCGATCCTCCTGGTGGACGGCTGGCAGGACTACCAGTGCCCGCGGATGCTCGACGACTACGTCGCGCTGCGCGCCGGCGGCACGCCGGTGTGGGTGCGCATCGGCGCCGGCGGCCACATCGGCGGGGGTGGCGAAGGCGGCATGACCGAAGCGCCGCTCCTGTGGTTCGACACCTACCTCAAGGGCATGACCGGGCTCCTCCCCGAGCGCACGGTCACCCTCGAGGTCCTCGGCGAGGGCGGCGGCTGGCGCGACTTCGAGGCGTGGCCACCGCCGGCGTCGCCGACACCCTGGTTCCTGCACCCGAGCGGGCGCCTGTCCACCGAGATGCCCGCCGGCGCGGCCGAGCCGGTGCGCTACCGCTACGACCCCGGCGACCCGACACCTTCGGTCGGTGGCATCGGCATGCTCACCGGCGGGCAGCGGGACAACCGGGAGCTCGAGGCGCGCCGCGACGTGTGCGTGTTCACGAGCGACGCGCTCGAGCGCGCGCTCGAGGTCATCGGACCGGTGCAGGTCGACCTGCACGTGTCGTCGAGCCTCGACCACACCGACTTCTTCGCCCGCGTGTGCGACGTCGCACCCGACGGGCGATCGACAAACGTGTGCGACGGGCTCCAGCGCTTCACCCCCGCGACCATCGAGCGCGCAACCGACGGCAGCTTCCACGCGAAGTTCTCACTGTGGCCGACGGCTTACCGCTTCGCGCCCGGTCATCGCGTGCGCGTGCAGGTGTCGAGCGGCGCGCATCCCGTGTACGCGCGCAACCTCGGTACGGGCGAGTCGCCCTTCACCGCGACGACGTGGAAAGCGGCCGACCAGGCTGTGTACCACGATTCGTCGGTCACGCTCCCCCACGCGTCGTGACCGGGCTGCCGTGCGGGTGCTCCTGACCGGCGTCGCCGGCTTCATCGGGAGCACGCTCGCCGATCGACTCCTCGGAGATCGCGGGTGACCTCGCCACGCAACATCGATGTTGTGTTCCACGTCGCCGCGCCTCCTGTGGAGCACGTCTTCGGTTGCCCCGTGCGATGCTGCGCCGCCGCCGCCGTTGTGGGTGACCCGTGCCGGACGGAAGGCGACGCGGCGCGGGCATGGGAGCTCCTCGGCTGGCGCGCGCACACTTCGGTCGGCGACGGCGTGCGGACGCAGGTGGAGTGGCACGAGTCCCGCCGCGACGGGCTGGCAGTGACGTGAAGATCCTGTTCGTGATCGACAGCTTGGGTCACGGAGGTGCGGAACGCTCCCTGGTCGAGCTCGTCCCCGCACTACGCGTCGCCGGAGTCGAGGTCGTCATCGTGCCGCTCGAGGACAGGGGCGGTCCGTTGACGGGCGAGGCGACGCAGGCGGGTGCGACCGTCGTGCCGCTCAGGCCGGGCAGCCTCGCGCACCGGACCCTCGAGTTGCGGCGAATCGTCCGGCACGAGCACCCGACGATCGTGCACACGACGCTCTTCCTCGCCGACCAGGTCGGGCGCGTCGCCGCGTACGGGACCGGCGCGATCGTCGTGTCAAGTCTTGTGAACACCATCTACGACCCTGTGCGACTGCAGGATCCCAACGTCCGACGACACCGGCTGACACTCGCTCGCGTCGTCGACGGATGGACCGCCCGACATCTCACCACCCATCTCCACGCGATCAGCCACGCGGTCGCGAAGTCGTGCTCGCGTGCGATGCGCATCACGCCGGATCGCATCACCGTCGTCGAGCGCGGACGCGACCCGACCCGGCTCGGCGAGCCGGGACCGGACCGACGGCGCCGGGCGCGCGCCACGCTCGGCCTCTCGGACGATGCGCAGGTCGTCGTGACCGTGGGGCGCCAGGAATTCCAGAAGGGACAGGAATTTCTGCTGAACGCATTCGACCGTATCGCAACCGCCCATCCACGCGCGGTGCTGCTCGTCGCCGGCGCTCCGGGTCGCGCCACCGCCCGCCTGGAGTCGCTCCACGCACGGTCGGAACACGCGCATCGCATCCATTTTCTCGGGTGGCGCGAGGACGTGCCCGAGCTGCTCGCGGCAGCGGACGTGTTCGCCTTCCCTTCGCGGTACGAGGGGTTCGGTGGCGCGCTCGTCGAGGCGATGGCGCTCGCGATCCCCGCAGTCGTGAGCGACCTTCCGGCCCTGCGCGAGGTCGCCCGTGACGCCGCGCTCTACGTTCCCCGCGGCGACACCGCAGCACTCGCCGCGGCCCTGGCGCGGCTCCTCGACGACCCGACCATGGCGGCCCAGCTCGGGGCGCGCGCCCGCTCGCTGTTCCAGGACTGTTTCACCGCCGCGCACTCGTCCGCAGGGATGCTCGAGCTGTACGCGCGCGTGTCCGGTCGCCCGATCGATCGCGGCGCGGCCCGGGCCACGGCGTTTCCGCGGCCGCCACCCCGACTCGTCAGTGTCGTGGTGCCCGTCCTCAACGAGGTGGCGGATCTCCCCGAGCAACTGGCCGGCCTCGCGGCACAGACGTACTGCGGTCCCTGGGAGCTGATCGTGTGTGACAACGGCTCGGACGACGGGACCGTCGAGCTCGCAGCGTCGTGGCGAAGCCGTTTGCCGCAGCTCCGCACCGTGGACGCGTCGGACCGGCGTGGCCTCAACCACGCGCGCAACGTCGGGGTCGCGCACGCTCGCGGTGACTTCGTCGCCTTCTGCGACGGCGACGACGTCGTGGACGCGGCGTGGCTTGCCGCGCTGGTCGCCGCGGCTCCGGTCGCCGACATCGTCGGCGGTGCCGTCCCCGTACGGTCGCTCGGTGGCCCGAATCCACAGCCCAAGCCGGTTCCCGATCGCCTGCCCACGAAGCACGACTTCCTCCTCGGTGTGTCCGGCGGCAACTGCGGCGTGTGGCGCGACGTCGCCACGGCGCTCGGGTGGGACGAACGCTTCCTGTTCGGGGGCTCCGACATCGAGTTCTCGTGGCGGGCGCAGCTCGGGGGCTACCGGATTGCCTACGCGCCCGAGGCGGTGGTCGACGCCCGAGCCCCGGACGACCTCGGCGCGCTCGCGCGACAGTGGTACCGGTATGGCGAATCAGGCGCCACGCTGTTTCTCGTCTTCCGGCACTGCGGAATGGCTCGGTCGCGCACGGTCGAGGCGGTGCGCGTCTGGGCCTGGTTGCTGCTCCACCTGGGTGACCTCTCGAAGTTGCCGGACGCGCGCCGTGAGTGGGTACGCGTCGCTTCCTACCGGGTCGGGCGCCTCGCCGGGAGCATCCGCGAGCGCACGCGCTTCCTCTGATGGGGCCCGCGCACCGCACGTGGTGGTGACCTGAGTGCGCGTCGTGTTCACCACGTACGCGTTCCCGGACGACAATCAGGCGTTCATGGCACGGTTCGCCGGCGCGCTCGCGCGGCTCGGCACCGATGTGTGCGTCGTCGCGTCCGCCGGGAACCGCGGAGCATGCGCTCCGCGCGGCGACCCTGTGTTGGTACCACGCGTCCTACGCGCGCCGTGGACTGACCCGCGAACTACGAAGGCGCTGACGCTCCTCCTGTCCACGAGGCGTGCCGCGCAGTACCACCCGACCGAGTACCGCCGTCTCGTTTCGGCCCTCCGGCGCCGTCATGGCCAGAGCCGCGCGCTCCTCGCCGAGCTCTACGCACAGACGCCCGTGCTCTCGCAGCCGTTCGACGTGTTGCACGTCGGGTGGCTCGAGGCTGCGACGCACTGGACGGAACTCCTCGGAGCGGTCGATGCGCCGGTCGTCGTGAGCTGTCACGGATCGGATCTCCGCCTCGAACCCCTCCTCGGCGGGCGGTACCGCGAGCGGCTGGCGACGGTGTTCGACCGTGCCGACCTCGTGCACTGCGTCTCGCGTGAGCTTGCCGACCGGGCGGTGGAACTCGGCCTCGAACCTGCCAAGCTCTTCGTCCGCCCGTGGGGCGTCGACACGGCGCGGTTCCGGCCGCTGCCGACGCGCTCGCGGGCCGACGTGCTCCGCGTCGTCAGCGTCGGGCGCCTCCACTGGGTGAAGGGCTACGAGTTCGCGCTCCAGGCCATCGCCCGGGCGCGTCGCGCAGGTGTGGACGTCGAGTACACGGTGATCGGAGCGGGAGACCGGAGGAACCGGCTCAACGTGTTGACCACCGCACGCGACCTCGACCTCCTACCGTGCCTGCGTCTGCGGGGCGCGCTTTCGCAGACGGAGGTGGCGGACACGTTGCGCGAGGCCGACGTCTTCCTGCTCGCCAGCCTGAGCGAGGGGCTCAGCAACGCCACGCTCGAAGCGATGGCGGTCGGCTTGCCGGTACTCGTCACCGACGTCGGGGGCATGCGCGAGGCGGTCACCGACGGCGTCGAGGGCCGGGTCGTGCCGCCGCGCGATCCCGCGGCCATGGCCGCCGCCCTCCTCGAACTGGCCGCCGACGACGACCTGCGCTCTCGCATGGGCCGCCGTGCACGCGAGCGCGCGGCGCGCGACTTCGAAACCGAGCCGGCGGCGCGAGCGATGATGGGCGAGTACGAACGACTCGTGCACGATTGGCGAGCTCCCGCCGGGACGACCGAGAAGTGACGGGCAGCAGCCTCCGCCGATATCGAGAGATTGCGCCCGAGCGCGTGGCCGAGTGGGTCGAGGCCGGCTTCCGACAGCGCGACTTCTTCCCGAACCGCGCGTTCTTCCTCCACAAAGCCGCGCCCGACGGCTGCAAGTTGGCGGTGCGCAGCGGCTTCCGTCCCGCGCACGAGGAGCTGTGGGAGGCGGTGCTCTTCGCGTCGTCACCCGCGCTCGACGGGCTTCCTGACGAGCTCCTCTTCGACGACGACGTGATGTGGCACCGGCAACACTTCTTCCTCCCGGGCCAGGTCGCGGTCGCGAGCGTCCTCGTGCATGGCTCGCAGATCTACACCGCCGCCCATCACTCGGATCTCGTGCAACGGATCTCGCGGCGGCGCCAGTACAAGACGCCGATCGACGCTCGGTTCCACGGGTGGGACCGGATGCTCCTGAACAGCATCCTCGGCTACGCGATCGAGCGCGGGGTCGCCGTCGTCAACGTACCGACGGCCGAGTACGCGCGCCACCAGACCGACGCGAGCCGCACCATCGAACGCGAGCTGTTCGATCGTGTCTACGACCGGCACGTCGTTGACAACTACCGGGTGCACGCGAACGGCCGCTGGTGGGCGATCGGCATCGCCGAGAATCGCGATCGCATCCTTCTCGGTGCTGCCGGTGCCGAGCCGGCAGGGTCGACGAAAGCGATCTGCCTGTGCCACGACATCGAACGCGGGCATGGACACGAGCAGGCCGAACCGGAGTTCGTGGCCATCGCCGATCGTGTGTCGGGTGCTGCACTCGACGCCATGCTCGACGCCGAGCGAGCCCGCGGCATCCGGGCGACGTACAACGTCGTCGGCACGATCGTTCAAGAGGTTCGTGGCCCGATCGAGTCGGCCGGCCACTGCCTCGGCTTCCACACCTTCGATCACGCCCTGCCTGTGCGGGCGCACCGCGCCCGCTCGTTGCTCGCGCGCCGACTGCACGTCGGTACGACCCCCGGTGGGACGCCGAGCCGGCTGCAACTCGGGAGGTGTCGCACCGTCGACTACCGCCTCAAGGGGTACCGGCCCGCTCGCTCGCGCCTCGGCGCCGACACCGCCGAGCTCGACCTCGCCTATCACAACTTCGAGTGGCTCGCGAGCTCCGCGCGATCGCTGGCGGTCATCGAACCGAGGATCGAGCGCGGAATCGTCAAGATCCCCATTCGGTTCGACGATTTCCCGCTGCACCAGGGCATGCCCTACGCGGAGTGGGAAGCGCGTGTGTTCGACTACGCGGAGCAGCACGAGTTTCTCGCGCTCTCGCTCCACGACTGCTACGGTCCCACGTGGCTCGAGCATTACGACTCGTTCCTCGGCCGCCTGCAGGACGCGGGAACGATGAAGACGCTCGACGCGGTGGCCGCCGAGGTCACACTCGCCGATGCCTTCTGAGCCCCTCGTCACGGCGCTGATGCCAGTCCACGAGTACCGCGACGACTTCCTGCAGTCTGCGGTCAGCTCCCTGGTCCGGCAGAGTTCACGATCGTGGCGCGCGCTCGTCATCGTCGAGCCGTCTCGCCGAACCGTGTTCGAGGCGATTCTGGCGACGACCGCAGAGGACTCGAGGTTCCGGCTCATCGAGAACGAGGGACGCAAGCTGGCCGGCGCCTTCAACACCGGCATGCGTCACGCCGACACCGAGTTCGTCGCCATCCTGCTCGCCGACGACATGTGGGCACCGGACGCGGTCGCGGTGCTCGAGCGCGAGATCCGTTCCCGGCCCGACGTGGACTTCTTCCACTCCGCTCGCCGCGTCATCGACGACGACGGGCATGAGATCAGCAGCATTCACTCTGCCCGACACGACGTCGTCCTCGCGGATTTCCAGCTCCACTCCCCGTGCAAGCATCTCCTGTGCTGGCGACGCGCGAAAGGACTCGCGGTCGGCGGCATGGACGAGTCCTTGAACTCGATCGGTCCCGACGACCTCGACTTCCCCTGGACCATGGCCGAGGCCGGTGCGACCTTTGGCGCGATCGACGAGTGTCTCTACCTGTATCGCGATCACCGCGGTCATTACCGGCTCACGACCCACTTGCCGCGGAACGTGCAACGTCGGGAGCTCGCGCGCATCTATCGAAAACACCGGCTACCGCGGAAGCTCGCGCGGCAACGGCTTCGCGCCGCGACCAGATCGCACCTGCGCCAGTGCCTGTACCGGACGGAGTTGGAGAAGCGTTTCCGACAGGCGCTGGGCCTCGAAGCGACACGCGTCTGGAGGCAGAGCTATCGCTGATCGTGCTGCGTGCAAGCTGGAGGCGCCCGCCGTCACCGTGATCCTCCCGACGTACAACCGCGCCGGCGTGTTGCCGCGCGCCATCGACAGTGTCGTGGCGCAGACGCTCGACGACTGGGAGCTGATCGTGGTCGACGACGCCTCCGACGACGATGTCGCATCGGTCCTCGCCGGTTACCGCGATCCCCGGATGCGGTACGTCCGGCGAGCGGTCAACGGCGGAGTGGCGGCGGCCCAGAACACCGGCATCGACCACGCACGCGGGCGGTTCGTCGCCTTTCTGCACTCCGACGACGAGTTCCTCCCGGCCAAGCTCGAGTGCCAGGTCGGCCTCTTGTCGCGTGCCCCGGCCTCGGTCGGGGCGGCGGAGTCCGGGCTCGACGTCGTCTGGGGTGACAGGCAGATCCAGCACTGGTCGCCGGGTCTCGACGGCGCCGACGCGCGCGACGTCCTCGCCTACCGGGCACGCGTGCACATCTCCGGGTTGCTCGTTCGCCGCGAGGTCGCGGTGCGACTGCGCTTCGACGAGCACCTGCGCGGCGCCGAGGATCGCGACTTCTGCATCCGTCTCGTGGAGACCACGAGGTTGGCCTTCGTCACGCAGTCCCTCAGCCGCGTGTACAAGACCGGGCCGAGGCTCGGCCGGCAAAACAAGGGACCGATCTACGCTTACTTGCTGGAGAAGTACGGCGACGTCATCGCGAGCGATCGGAGGATGCACGCCGACTGGCACTATCGCATCGCGCGCGCGTTCGCGCGTGCGGATCAGATGCCGGACGCGCGTCGGAGCATGCGCCGATCGGTCGCCCTCGACCCGACGCGTGCGCGGCGGTGGATGCTCTGGGTGGCCTCGTTCGGGGGCGACGCGGTCTGTCGCGCCGCGTTCCGGGCCCAGGTGTCGGCCGCGGACCCTGCCCGGCGGGCGCGTCCGCGCAGAAATGGCGAGCGCCCGGGGATGAACCCCGGGCGCTCGCTCCCCAGCCCGCCCCAGACGGGTCGCTCTGCCCCCACGTGAGAACGACCCGCCGGACCGGACGACTCATCGCATGCTGCAATCCTCCGGGGGTCTCTCGTCGGGCAGCGATGCGACACGAGCTCGTGCCACCGTGAACGCGACGCGCTCCGCCAGGATCGCCGGTGGGCTGCTGCGGAGAGTGGTGAGCGTGGGCAGGTTGGTCAAGCGAGCCATGGGGATTCCTCGTCCACGAACGAAACGACCGGCCCCCCGATCTTCGGCTGGGGCCGGTTTCGCTCTGGCTCCCCGCAGGCTCAAGCGACCAATTCATCGCCTGCGGTTCATTGCCTCCCCGATTGGTGTGGCTCGGTCTGGCGTTCGTCCTGG
>Ga0187777_10001314_pt1 | contig 16106 bp, 13 predicted proteins | sample 1015_Q2_SP5_10_M_FD_132416 | JGI IMG/M metagenome (GOLD analysis project Ga0187777, IMG submission 132416) | Tropical peat soil microbial communities from peatlands in Department of Meta, Colombia - 1015_Q2_SP5_10_MG | ecosystem: Environmental > Terrestrial > Soil > Wetlands > Peat | place... | reverse complement strand
TGCTTCCGCGCCGGCAACTCCTGCTTCCGCGCCGGCAACTCCTGCTTCCGCGCCGGCAACTCCTGCTTCCGCGCCGGCAACTCCTGCTTCCGCGCCGGCAACTCCTGCTTCCGCGCCGGCAACGGCCGCTTCCGCCCCGGCAACGGCCGCTTCCGCCCCGGCAGTGGCCATGCGGACGGTCGTCATTGGCCACTCGGTCGAGCGCCGGCGGATCATCGCAATCGTGCGCGGCCTGAACGACGCGCCGCGCAAGATCCTCGTCGTCGGCTGCATCCACGGCAACGAGTGCGCGGGTCTCGCGATCATCTCCGCGCTCGAGCGCGCGCCGGTCGTCAAGGCCGTCGAGCTGTGGCTCGTCCCCGAGATGAATCCCGACGGTACCGCTGCCAACACGCGCCAGAACGCCGACGGCGTCGACCTGAACCGGAACTTCCCCTACCAGTGGGAGTCGATCTCTGATCCGACCTATTACTCGGGGCCGCATCCTCTGTCCGAGCCAGAAACCCGAGCCGCGGTCAGGCTGATCCGGCGCATCAGGCCGGCGGTCACGATCTGGTACCACCAGCACCAGGACCTCGTTGACATGGCGGGTGGCGATCGCGGCGTGGCCCGGCGGTACGCGCAGCTCTCGCATCTGCCGGCGACCTGCCTGCCATTCCTCCCGGGCACCGCGCCGGCATGGTCGAATAGCGCGTTTCCGGGCACGACCGCATTCGTGGTCGAGTTGCCGGCGGGGCCGGTCGGGCCGGCGGCGCTGGCCGATCACCTGCGCGCGGTCCGCGCGATGGAGCTCGGCGAACGGTCAGGGTCGCGCACGAGCTGCGCGCCGTAGGCGTCATCGGTCGCTCGCGCTCGGTCGGCGCAGCCGCGCGCAACATGCATTTCGTAGCAAGGCTCCCCGATTCCACGACGCTGGGTGCACATAAGCACGCTGGGGATGCTTATGGGCGCTCAGCTCCCGCCGGGCCGGGTGCTTTGCCACGTTTTGCAGGGGGCGGCCGGCGCGATCGCCTGCGCCGGCGAGCACCTCGCCGGCGACCACACCCCGCCCTCAGGCTGCGAGTGGCTCCCGAACCGAGGCCGGCGCCGGCGCGGTCAGCTCGTACGCGACCTCGTCGAACCGCCGCGTCTGCTGCCAGAACCGCCACGTGAAGTCGGGCCAGATCGTGCTGTTGCGGCCGTTGCGGTCGATGTACCAGCTGGCGCACCCGCCGGTGTTCCAGACCGTGCCGTCGAGGCGAGCCTGGACGTGCTCGTTGTAGGCGTCGTAGGCGTCGCGCCGGACCTCGATCCGGGTGGCGCCGCGACGCTCCATCGCCTCGAGCGCGCCCATCAAATAGTTGAGCTGCGCCTCGATCATGAACACGATCGAGTTGTGACCGAGTCCGGTGTTCGGGCCGACAAGCAGAAACAGGTTCGGGAAGTCCGGCATCGCCGTGCCGCGGTACGCCTGTGGGCTGCCGTTCCAGGCGTCTGACAGCAGCACGCCGTCGCGGCCTCGAATGCGCTCAGAGAACGCGGTCTCGGTGACATGGAAGCCGGTGGCGAAGATCACCGTGTCGACCTCGCGCGCGCTCCCATCGGCCGCGACCACGCCAGTCGGGGTAAACGAGGTGACACCGCTCGCGACAACCTCGACGTTCGGCTTCGTGATGGCCGGATACCACTTGTTCGACGGCAGGATGCGTTTGCACCCGATGACGTAGTCCGGCGTGAGCTTCGCGCGCAGCGCCTCATCGGGGACCTGCTTGGCCAGATGTCCTTCGGCCATCTTCTGCACCGTGCTCATCCAACGGGGGCGGAAGACCAGTCCCGGCACAAGCAGTTCGCGGCTGAAATACACCATGGTCCGCACGCTCCGCTGAGCCGGCGGCACGCGCCGGTACAAGCGCCGCTCGAATTCAGTGATCGGACGGTCGCGGTGCGGGACGACCCACGGCGCGGTCCGCTGGAAGATCGTGAGCCGGTTGGCTAGAGGTTGGATCTCTGGGACGGTCTGGATCGCCGAGGCGCCCGTCCCGATCACCGCCACGTTGCGTCCCGTTAGATCGCGCGAGTGGTCCCACCGAGCCGTGTGAAACGTCGTGCCCGAATAACCTGCCATTCCCGGCAAGACCGGGACCGATGGCTCGCTGAGCGGCCCCGGCGCGCCGACGACGACCTGAGCCGAGAATCGGCCGTGCGCCGTGTCGATCTGCCACACCCCCGCGTCTTCGTCCCACTCGGCGGTCCGCACCGGGCACGAAAACCGGATGTGCTCGCGCACCCCGAAGCGATCCGCGCAATCGCGCAGGTACTCGCGAATCTCGGGTTGGAGCGGATACGTCCGGCTCCACTCCGCGTTCGGAGCGAACGAGTAGCTGTAGAGGTGCGACGGGATATCGCACTGGCAGCCCGGATAAGTGTTGGCCCACCAGGTGCCGCCGACCTCCTCGTCGCGCTCGAGCACGACGAAGTCGTGGATCCCGGACTGCTTCAACCGGATAGCCATGCCGAGACCGCCGAAGCCGGCACCCACGATTGCCACCCGGAATTGCCGCCCATTAACTGTCGTCATGTCGCCTCTCACACACTATCGTAGAAACAGTCGTGTTCTCCAATGTACACTGATGTTCCCTTGATCGCGGACTCCGAAACGAGCATCCGCTCGGTGCTGCCCCGCGGGCGCCACGCCGCGCCTCGGCCGGTCGTCCGCGAAGCCCAACGAATGCGCATGCTCGCGGCGATGGTGCAGGCGGTCGCCGAGAAAGGCTACGCGCGGGTCGCGGTGGCCGATGTGATCGAGCGCGCCGGCGTGTCGCGCAAGACGTTCTACGAGCAGTTCGCGAACAAGGCCGAGTGCTTCCTCGCCGCCTACGACGCAACCGTCGACAACCTGCTCGGCACGATCGACGAGGCGCTCGAGGCGCTCGCGCCCGACTGGCTGGCGGCACACCGTGCCGCGGTCCACGCCTACCTCGAGGCGCTTGCGGTCAGCCCCGAGTTCGCCAAGGCCTTCCTGATCGAAGTCCTCGGGGCGGGCCCCGAGGCCCTCAACCGGCGCGCCGCCGTGCAGGACCGGTTCGCCGCGCAGCTCGAGGACGTCCATCGTCGTGCCCGCCAGGACATTCCGGAGATACCCGAGGTCCCGCCCCACACCTTCCGCGCCGCCGTCGGCGCCGTCAACGAGCTCGTCACTGCGCATGTGCTCGAGTACGGCGCGCACACACTGCCCAAGCTGGCGGACGCGGTGCTCGACGTCCAGCTCGCGCTGCTCGTCGGCCGCGAGGTCGCTCAAGAGCTCGCCGCCCGCTCCGCCTGACCTAAGCCGCAATACGGTTGAGCGCGACGGCGAGCTCGTCGGGACGCGAGGCCCACACCGAATGATCCGTGTCGATCTCGATCACCGGATCGCAGCCGGCGGCCTCGAGCATCCGCCGCTGGAGCGCCGGCTTTATCGCGCGGTCCTGCAGGCACATGACGTACGCCCGGGGCAGCGCGGTGAAAGCGTCGGCGGACGGACCGCCGAGCACGACCTGATGCGTGAACGGCGCCACCGCCTGCTGACCGCGGATCGAGGCGGCCCAGGCCGCCTGCTCGTCGTCGGCGCAGTTGTTCAGTGCTTCGCGAACCGCCTCGGGGCCCATCGTCGCCACCGGCGGATCGCCTTCGACGACGAGATTCGCCTGCACCTGATCGCCGGCGGCTTCGGGCAGCTGGGTCATGTCGATCAGGCTCTGCCCATCGGAAGGCAGGAATGCGGCGACATACACCAGTCGGGCGACGTGCTGCGGACAGCGTGCCGCGGCCTGCGTGATCACCATTCCGCCCATGCTGTGTCCGACGAGCACGGCCGGCGCGTCGCCGGACAGCACCTCGCACACGCGCGCCGCGTAGCGATCAAGCGTGACCTCCTCGACCGGCGTCGGGTCCTCGCCGGCGCCCGGGAGGTCGATCGCCTCGACCGAGTGACCCGCGGCGCGCAGGCCCGGCGCGACGCGGTCCCAGCAGGCGGCCCGTCCAAACGCCCCGTGAACCAACACGATTCTCGCCATCACCGGCCCTCCTTGATTATCGGTGTCAATCTTCGTGACAAGCCGCGCGATCCTACTTGGAGGCCAACCGCCCGCGGGTAGACTCCGGCTCGGCTCGGAGTGAACCACCCGGGCGAGGAGCAACACAGGAGTTCGAGAGGGAGCGGATGGCTACAACTGCGCCAACGGCCGGGGCATTCCCGAGCCCCTACGAGATCGAGACCCCGGCCGGGTGCGAGGGCTGGGAGGAGATGTACCCCTATTACGCGCTGTTCGACGAGCGCCGGCGCGAGATCGACGAGAACCGCTTCTGGTTCTGGAACTCGATGCATTTCCCGATGCCGATGCCGGCGTTCGACGTGATCTGCATCGACTCGCCGTATCAGGCAGTGGGGTCGTGGCAGAACCGCGTGTTCGCGGTGCCGCCCGCGATGGGAATCGACTACCGGTGCGTCAACGGCTACATATACATCTCGGGCAATCCGGTGACCGACCCAGCGAAAATCGCAGAGCGGGCGGAGTTCTTCCAAAAGCGCGCCGGCTACTACTTCGGTAACTGGAGCGAGCTCTACGGCAAGTGGCGCGCAAAGATGGAGGCGCTGATCCGCGAGCTGGGCGAGCTCCGGGTTCCGGACCTTCCCGAGTACGAGCCCGACGAGGTCGCGTTCGGCGACGACCGTAATACCGCGTTCTACGAGGTGCTCGACGCCTACGGCCGCGCGTTGCGGCTGGGCGACCTGATGTGGCAGCACCACTTCGAGTTCCTGTTGCTGGGCTACGGCGCCTATGGGACGTTCGTGGAGTTCTGCAAGGGCCACCTCCCTGACATTCCCGATCAGCACATCGCGCAGATGGTCGCCGGCATCGACGTGCTCCTGTTCCGGCCCGACGCCGAGCTGCGCCGGCTCGCGCGCCTCGCGATCGAGATCGAGGTCGACTCGGCGTTCGTCCAGGGCCGCGCCCCGAGCGAGATCGACGCCGAGCTCGCCGAGACCGAAGCGGGCCGCAGCTGGCTCGACGAGCTCGAGAAGGTCAAGGACCCGTGGTTCAACATGGCCACCGGCGACGGCCTCTACCACTACTACCGCAGCTGGCTCGACGATCCGAGCATCCCGTACGCGGCGCTGATCGGCCACATCGGCGCGCTCAACGCCGGCGAAAAGATCGACCGTCCGACCGAGGAGATCCAGCGCGAGCGCGACCGGCTGGCTAACGAGTACGGCGCGCTGCTCGACGACGAGACGCGGACGAGCTTCAACGACTTGCTCAACCTGTCGCGCACGGTTTTCCCGTATGTGGAGGAACACAAGTTCTTCTGCGACTACTGGTTCCTCACCCGCTGGTGGAACAAGATCCGCGAGTTCGGTGCGCTGTTGGAGCGCAACGGGTTCCTCGAGGACTCAGAAGATGTGTTCCAGCTCTCGCGCTACGAGGTCGCGAGCGCGCTCGACGAGCTCGTACTGACGTGGGCCACCGGCGGTCTGCCGCTCGGCCCCAAGCACTGGCCGCCGATCGTCACTCGCCGCAAGGAGATCCTCGAGAAGCTCGGCGAGTGGACGCCGCCGCCCGCGATCGGCGTGACCCCGGAAGCCGTCACCGACCCGATGACGATAATGCTCTGGGGGGTTACGACCGAGCGCGTGCAGGAATGGGCCCGACAGCAGGACGGCGGCACGGTGCTGCGCGGCGCCGCGGCGTCGCCCGGCGTAGTCGAGGGCGTCGCCCGCGTGGTCAGATCGGTCGACCAGATCGGCGACGTACGCGACGGCGAGATCCTCGTGTGCGGCAGCACCTCGCCGGCATGGGCGCCGATCTTCTCGAAGATCAAGGCGACGGTCACCGATGTCGGCGGCGTGATGTCGCACGCGGCGATCGTGGCACGCGAGTACGGGCTCCCCGCGGTGGTCGGCACGGGCCGCGCCACCGCCTCCGTCCGCACCGGGCAGACGATCAGGGTCGACGGCACCGAGGGGACCGTCACCGTTCTCGCCACCCAGGAGCCCTAGTGCCCGGCACCGCCGCTGGCGCCGAGTACATCCGGCCGTTGCAGCGGCTCACCCACGCCGACGAGCCTCGCTTCGGCGGCAAGAGCGCGAACCTCGGTGAGCTGCTCGCGGCCGAGATCCCGGTGCCGCCGGGCTTCGCGATCTCGACCGCAGCGTTCCACGCGTTCGTCCGAGACGCGGGCCTCGAGGGCCGAATCGAGGGCGCCCTTGCGCGAATCACCGGCGGCGACCTCGAGGCGATCGCCAACGCCTCGCACGCGATCAGCGAGGCGATGCGGTTCGCGCCGGTCCCCGACGTGGTGCGCATCGAGGTGGAGCAGCACTACGCGCAGATCGGCAAGGCGGCCGGGGTCGCCTCGCCACCGGTGGCGGTTCGTTCGAGCGCGGTCGGCGAGGACAGCGCGGACGCGACCTTCGCCGGCCAGCAGGAAACGTACCTGTGGGTCCGCGGAGTCCAGCACGTGTGCGACGCGGTGCGCGACTGCTGGGTCAGCCTGTTCAGCCCGCCCGCGATCAGCTATCGGGCGCGGCTCGGTCAAGCGCAAGAGCCGCCGGCGATGGGGGTCACCGTGCAACTGATGGTCGACGCCGAGGTGTCGGGCGTGATGTTTACGTGCAACCCGGTGAGTGGCGATCCAAGCATGGTCGCGGTCAACGCGAGCTGGGGCCTAGGGCTGGCGGTCGTCGGAGGCGAGGTCACCCCCGACGACTATCTCGTGAGCAAGGTCACAGGCGAGGTGGTACGGGAGCACGTCCACGCCAAGCAAGTCGAGTACGTGCCCGACTCGAGCGGTGGCGGCGCCGTGCGCGTCGAGGTTCCAAAGGAGCGTCGGGACATCGCCTGCCTTGACCAGGCCGCGCTCGCGCAGCTGATCGAGGTTGGCAAGCGCGTCGAGCGCCACTTCGGCTCGCACCAGGACATCGAGTGGGCGCTGGCTCGCAATAATGCCGACGCGCTGTTCGTGGTGCAAGCGCGCCCGGTGACCGGCCTGGCGAAGAAGCCCGAGAAGCCCAAGCCGGCGTCCGCGATGTCGCTGATCATGAGCTCGTTCGGCGCCGGGCCACCAAAGGACTGACGATGGCACTGAGCGACGAAGACGTCCGCGAAATCCTGCGGATCATCGACGAATCAACGCTTACCGAACTCCAGATCGAGACCGAGGGCTTCTCGCTTCACGTGCGTAGGGGTGGTGGGGATGTCGAGGCGTCCGGCCGCCCTCGGGTTCGACCCGTCCCGAAGAGCGAAACGCCGCGGCACCCACCGGGCGGCCCGGAGGCCTCGGCATCTCCACCAGCTCGGGAATCCGAGAATGACGGCCTGGTCACGATCACCGCCCCGATGCTTGGAACCTTCTACCGCGCCGAGTCACCCGGCAAGCCGCCGTTCGTCGACGTCGGAGAGCGCGTCGAGCCCGACACGATCGTCTGCATCATCGAGGTCATGAAGATGATGAACTCGGTGACCGCCGGCATGTCGGGAACGATCGCCGCGGTCGTTCCGGACAACGCCGAGCTGGTCGAGTACGGTCAGCCGCTGTTCCGCGTGGAGCCAGCGTGAAGCACATCAAGCGCGTGTTCGTCGCCAACCGTGGCGAGATCGCGTTACGGATCGTGAACGCGTGCGACGAGCTGGGGCTCGAGACCGTGGTCGGTACCTCCGACGCCGACCGCAACGGGCTGGCGGCGCGCCGGGCCGACCGGTCGGTATGCATCGGCCCCGCCCCGGCGTCCGAGAGCTATCTCCGCGACGACGTCGTCGTGCAGGCCGCGCTCGGCACGGACTGCGACGCGATCCATCCCGGCTACGGCTTCCTGTCCGAGAGCCCGAAGCTCGCCGCCCGCGCACGCGAGAACGGCCTCGCGTTCATCGGTCCGCCACCCGAGGTCATGGAGCTGAGCGGCGACAAGCTCCGCGCGCGGGCGGAGGCGGCGCGCGCCGGCGTGCCGGTCCTCCCCGGTCAGGAAATCGCAGCGAATCAGAAGGCACACAAAGCTGCAGATCAGATCGGCTATCCGCTGCTGGTAAAGGCGGCCGGCGGCGGTGGGGGCCGCGGGATCAAGCTCGCCCGGGACCGCGACGAGCTCGACAATCTCCTCAGCCTGGCGCGTAGCGAGGCTGGCGCAGCGTTCGGGGACGAGCGGCTGTATCTCGAGCGGTTCGTCTCGAGCGCCCGTCACGTCGAGGTCCAGATCGCCGCCGACGAACCCGGCGCGGTCGTCCACCTGGGCGAGCGCGATTGCTCGGTGCAGCGCCGCTACCAGAAGGTGATCGAGGAGGCCCCCGCGCCAAACCTCGACCCCGCGACGCGCAACGCGCTCGCCGCGGAGGCCGTCGCGTTCGCGAAAGCGATCGGGTACCGCAACCTCGGAACGGTCGAGTTCGTCGTCGACGCCGACACCGGCGAGCACTTCTTCCTCGAGATCAACTGCCGCATCCAGGTCGAGCACCCGGTCACGGAGGCCGTCACCGGCCGCGACCTGGTCGACCTCCAACTCCATATTGCCGATGGCGAGCCGCTCGGCTTCGCACAGAAAGACGTCCTGTTCGACGGTCATGCGATCGAATGCCGTCTCAACGCCGAGGACGTGGCGCGCGGGTTCATGCCGAGCCCGGGGACGCTGTCGCTGTTCTCCGTCCCTGACCTGCTGGCGCTCCGCGTCGACACTCATCTGTGTGCCGGCGCCACGATCCCGCCCTATTACGACTCACTGATGGCCAAGCTGATCGCGCACGCCGAGGGCCGGGACGCGACGATCGACGTGCTGCTGGAGGCGCTCGAGGATCTCGACGTCGAGGGGGTCGAGACGAACCGCGCGCTGCTGATCAGCGTGCTCGCGCATGACGACTTCCGTCGCGGCGCGGTCAGCACTGACTGGCTGGAGCGCGCGATCGCATGACCGCCGGCGCGCCCTCGATCGACCTCGTCGACACCACTACCCGGGACGGCAACCAAAGCCTGTGGAGCGCGACCGGACTGACGACGCCCGACGTGCTCGCGATCGCGCCGACGATGGACCGGGTCGGCTACCACGCGCTCGACTTCACCTCGAGCACCCACATGGCGGTGTCGGTCAGGTTCCATCGCGAGGACCCGTGGGAGCGGATCCGGTTGGTGAGCGCGGCGATGCCGAACACGCCGCTCAGCATCATCACCACAGGAATGCGGTTCATCTCGTGGGTGCCGGCGGACCAGGACGTGATCGCGCTCGCCTTTCGGTTGGTCGCGCGCAACGGGCTGCGCCGGATGCAGATTGCCGATCCATCCAACGACCCGGACCGCCTGAAGCGCCTCGCCACGATGGCGCGGCGGGAGGGAATCGAGGAGGTCGTGATCGGCCTGACCTACTCGATCAGTCCGGTGCACACGCACGAGTACTACGCCGAGCGCGCCGCTGTCCTGGCCGGTTGCCCCGACATGGATCGGCTGTACCTAAAGGACCCGGGAGGGCTGCTCACGCCCGACGCGGTCCGCGAGCTCGCGCCGCATTTCGCCAAGGCCGCCGGCGACCGGACGATCGAGCTTCACAGCCACTGCACTATCGGGCTCGCGCCGCTCGTGTACCTGGACGGCGTCCGAGCCGGCTTCCAGGTCGTGCACACCGCGTCGGGCGCGCTGTCGCGCGGCACCTCACAGCCCGAGGTGTTCAACACGGTCCGCAACCTCGAGGCGATCGGCTACTCGCACCGCCTCGACCTCGAGGCCCAGAAAATCGTCTCAGACCACTTCCACCACATCGCGCGCGCCAAGGGCCTCCCGCCGGGCGCTCCCCGCGAGTTCGACGCGGTCTACTACACCCATCAGCTCCCGGGCGGCATGGTCACCACCACGCGACGGATGCTCGAGGAGTTGCGCCGCCCCGAGCTGTTCGACGCCGTGCTCGAGGAGGTGACCCGAGTCCGCGCCGAGATGGGCTATCCGATCCTGGTCACACCGGTGTCGCAGTTCGTCGCCAGCCAGGCGGCACGTAACGTCATCGACGGCGAGCGCTGGGTGAACGTCTCCGACGAGACGGTCCGCTACTTCCTCGGCCACTACGGCGACCCGGCGGCGCCGGTCGACCCCGACATCGCCGATCGGGTCCTGCGCCTGCCGCAAACCGCGAAGCTCCGCGACCTTCAACCGATCAGCCTCGACGGAGCGCGCGAGCGCTTCGGCCGGCGGATCTCCGAGGAGGAGCTCCTGCTGCGCCTGACGATGCCGCAGGAGCAGGTCGACGCGATGATCGCGGCGCGCGGACAAGCCACGCCCGCACCCGTGGCCCGCCCCGGACGGAGCGCACTCGTGACCCTGCTCGAAGAGCTCGCACGCCGGCCCGCGATCACCGAGCTCGAGCTCACCCACAACGGTGGCGACACGGTGGTGTGGCGCCGTCCCTGAAGGTCAGAACATCTCAGGTCTCGACGGCGTCCGCAGCTTGGGCCTGGGCGAGGTCCGCGGGTTCGTGTTCGACGTGGACGGCACGCTCGCGCACCGCGGTCCCGACGGTCGCGCCGAACCCCAGCCCGGCGCCGTCGAGGTGCTCGAGCGGATCCGTGCCTCGGGGCGGAAGCTGGTCCTGTTCACCAACGGCAGCCACGTTCGCTCCGAGACCATGGCCCGGGCTCTGAGGGAAGACGGCCTGCCGATCGCCGACGACGAGATGCTGACGCCGGTGGAAAGCGCGATCACGTACATCCGCCGGCGCCACCGCGACCGGCCGGCGCTGCTGTTCGCGTCCGACGTGGTCCGCGAGCGGATGGCCGAGGCGGGCATCCCGGAGGCCCGCGGCGAGGAGGCCGAGGTCGTGTTCGTCGCCCACGTCGACGAGGCCGATATGCCGGCGATGGAGCGCGCGGCGCGGGCGGTCGAGCGGGGCGCGCCGCTCCTGACCGGCAGCTGGGCGCGGGGCTATGCCGGCGCGAACGGGATCATCTTCAGCCGCGGGGCGATGGTGACAGCGGCGATCGCCAAGGTCACGGCCAGGCGGCCCAAAATCGTCGGGAAGCCCTCTCGCGCCGCCGTCGAGGAGATCCGCACCCGGCTCGGCATGCCCACGGAGGAGATCGCGGTGATCGGGGACGATGTCGGCATGGACATCGCGCTCGGTCGTATGGGCGGCTCCCGCACCGTGCTGGTGCGCAGCGGCATCACCGGCGCGACGCCGCTTGACAAGTTGCCCGAGAGCAAGCGCCCGCACGCGGTGATCGACCGCGTATCGGACCTGCTCGAGGTTCTCGGCTGAGGGGCCTCGGCGAGAGAAGCTTTGGGCTCCCGCACGCGCCACCGTAATCTGAAAGGCTGAACCGATGGCCACGACCGAGCAGCAGCCCCCGACTGCAGTCCTCGAGCAGGCCGGGCTGTCCGTGGAACAGCTCTACGACGAGCTGACGGACCGCTGCACGAGACCGGTCAGGCTCGAGGAGCTCGTCTACGAGGCGGCCGAACGGGTCCCGGGTCTGGCCCCGACGCGGGCCGAGATGGAGCCAGAACGCGCGCGCAAGCTCGCGGACAAGGAAGGGCTCGAGTTGGCGCAGGGATTGCTGATCGCGGAGTTCCTTCAGATCCCGCGCACCGGTCGCCACCTGGTCGAGTCGATGCTGCACCCGACCCAGCTTGCGCTCGATCACCTCGACGAGCTGCGCGCCACCGGGACAGTCGACCTCGGCCACGCACGCGTCACCCGCGACGGCCGCGCCGGCGTGCTCGAGCTGTGCAACGCGCGCCACCTCAACGCCGAGGACGGAAACACGCTGGCCGAGACCGAGGCCGCAGTCGATCTGGTCCTGCTCGATCCGGACATCCAAGTGGGCGTGTTCCGCGGTGGCGTCGTCGATCACCCCCGGTACGCGGGCGAGCGGATCTTCGGTGCGGGCATCAACCTCACGCATCTGTACCTCGGACGGGTTGACTACCTGTTCTTCGTGGTGCGCGACCTCGGCTACGTGAACAAGATCTATCGCGGCCTCGCCGGGGGACGGAATCGCAACAACGAGAAGCTCTGGATCGGGGCGGTTGAGCGGTACGCGATCGGCGGTGCGTGCCAGCTCACGCACGTGATGGATCATGTGATCGCCGTCCGCGGCTCGCGCCTGTATCTGCCGGCGCGCAAGGAGGGGATCATCCCCGGCGCCTCTAACCTGCGGTTGCCGCGGTTCGTGGGCGACCGGGCCGCCCGTCAGGCGATCCTCTCGGGCCGTGAGTGGATCGCCGGGGAGCCCGATGCGGATCTGATCTGCGACGAGGTCGTCGAGCTCGGTCAGATCGATGCGGCCATCGACAATCGCGTCGAGGCGCTCACCAGCTCCGGGCTGATCAACGCCTCCGCTAACCGCAGCGCGATGCGGGTCGGGGAGGAGCCGCTCGATCTTTTCCGCGAGTACATGGCCAATTACGCTCGCGAGCAGGCCTACTGCCACCTTAGCCCCGCGCTCGTCCACAACCTCGAGCAGCATTGGAATGCCGACCGCCGTCGGCTCTGAACCCGGGATCTGGGACGCCGCGGCCGAAACGATGCCGCGCGACCAACTCGCCGCACTCCAGCTCGAGCGCGTGCGCGAGACCGCGGCGCGGCTGATCAGCGGACAGCCGCTCGGAGCCGCCCGGCTCGCGGAGGCGGGGATAAGCGGACCCGACGACATCAGGACGCTCGACGATCTCGCCAACATCCCGTTCGCCCACAAGAGCGACCTGCGCGAGAACTACCCATTCGGTCTGCTCGCGGTCCCGCGCGAGGAGATAGTTCGCGTCCACGCTTCGAGTGGCAGCCACGGCAAGCCCACCGTGGTCGGCTATACGCGCGCGGACCTCGAGATCTGGACCGAGTTGATGGCGCGATCGATGACGATGGCGGGCGTCCGCCCCGGGATGCTGATCCACAACGCGAACGGCTACGGCCTGTTCACCGGCGGCTTCGGATTCCATCAGGGCGGTGAGCGGATCGGCGCCTCCGTGGTTCCCGTGTCGGGCGGCTTCACCGTCCGGCAGGCGATGTTGCTGCGCGACTTCGGCGCGCAGGTGCTCGTCGCCACCCCCTCGTACTCGCTCGTGATCGCCCAGGCCCTCCAGGATGCGGGCGTCGATCCCGACTCGCTGAACCTGGAGCTCGGGCTGTTCGGCGGGGAGCCCTGGACCGAGGGCCTGAGGACCAAGATCGACGGCGCGCTCGGGATCACGGCGATCAACTTCTACGGCCTATCGGAGATGTGCGGTCCCGGCGTGGCGAGTGAGTGCCTGACCGCGCGCGACGGGCTGCACGTCCAGGAAGACCACTTCCTGGTCGAGGTTGTCGATCCCGTCGACGGCACACGCCTCCCGCCCGGCGCGGACGGCGAGCTCGTGTTCACGACGCTCACCAAGGAGGCGCTACCGCTGATCCGCTACCGCACCGGCGACCTCGGCGCGGTCACGATCGAGCCGTGCGCTTGCGGGCGGACGACCGCGCGCCTGGTCCGGCTCGGCGGCCGCCGTGATGACATGATGATCATCCGGGGGGTCAACCTGTACCCGTCGCACATCGAGCAGATCATGCTGACCGCCGACGGGGTGGGGCCGCACTACCAGCTGATCCTCGAACGGCCGGGCCCGATGGACGAGCTCACGCTCGAGTGCGAGCTGAGCGCGCTCGATGGCGATCGCGACGGCTTGCGGCAAACGCTCGAAAAACTCCTAAAAGAAGGCACGGGGGTGCGGATCGCAGTGTCGGTGCTCGATCCCGGATCCGTGCCCCGCAGCGAGGGCAAGGCCGTCCGGGTCGTCGACCGGCGCTGACCGGGCGACCGCCCGTCAGTGGCCGTTCCGCGCTGATCCGCCGCCCCGCAGTGCCCCGTGCCGCACGTCGCTTGGCGTCACGCCGAAGGCGCGCTTGAACACGCGCGAGAAATGCGCGGCGTCGCAGAAACCCCAGCGGAACGCGATATCGGTGACCGAGCCGCCGTTGGGGCGCTGCAGGTCCTCCAGACACCGGGCCAGCCGCTCGCTGCGCACGAGCCCCGCCACGGACGCGTCGACATCCTCGAACAGCGCGTGCAGAGCGCGCACGGAGATCGAGTAGGCGCGCGCGATCGACGCCGGCCCGAGCTCCGGGTCCTGCAGGTGGGTCCTCGCGTAGCGCCGGATCTCAGTCCGCATCGCCTCGCGCGCGGCGGCGCGGCTGGTGGGCACGGACGGCTCCACCGCCGCCCGGAGCAGCTCGAGCGCGGCGTTGGCGGCGGCGAACCCGGCCGCCGCCTCGAGCTTCGGTTGCTCGAGCGCGAGCGCGTTCATGTAGCGGACGAGCAGGCGCGCCGGCCCGTTGTCCTCGAGCGGCGGCAACGCCTTCAGCTCCGCCAGTCGCGGGCACACCGCGAGCACGCGCTCGCGTGGGAACAGCAGCGTGCGCTTGTGGAAGGCCTCGACGATCTCGACGTCGGTTGGCTCCTGCCCGTCCCACAGAACCACGTTGCCGGGCGTCAGCGACAGTCCGCGAGCGCCCTCCCGGACCGTCTCGATTCCCTTGCAGACGAGCTGAAAGCCGAGGATCTCCTCGTGCTTGGCCTCTGGGCTCATCACCGCGCGGCTCCGGTGGCCGAGGAACGGCGACGCGGCGCAGTCGACCAGCATCAGATCGCCGATCGGCCGCCGCGTCACGGTCCCGCGGAAGTCAGCCGGGGTCCGATCGGTGGCGTACACCTCGAACGCGAGGTGCGTCGCGGCCAGGATCTCCGACCACGAATCGAGCCTCCGCTTGATGTCGCCTCCGGCGACTCGCCAGCGCTCCGATTCGCGACAGCCTGACGCCACGTCCGTAGCAAGCGTCTGCGCCAAGCGAATGTCCTCTCGTCGATCTCCCTCAGGGACTAACTCCGGTCCCTGCGGAGATGGTACCGCCGCACCCATGCGTTCCCTGCAAATCGCGAACTACGACGAGCGCTCGGCGGCCAGCGCGACGAACGCGTCGAGCGCCGCGGGGTCGAGCAACGAGTCGCGGCTGGCGACCCGCTCGGAGGACTCGCCGCGCAGGATTCGTTTGACCGGCGCCTCGAGCTTCTTCCCCGTGAGCGTCCGCGGGATCGCGGGGACCGAGACGATCTTATCCGGCACGTGTCGTGGCGACAGTTCGTCGCGCAGCGCGCCGGCAATCCGCTCGCGGAGAGCGTCGTCGATCTCGGCACCGTCGGCCGGGACGACGAACAGCAGCAGCTCGCCGGCGCCGCCGCCGGCGTCCTCGAGGTGCACGACGAGCGCGTCGATGATCTCGGGCACGTCCTCGACGACAGCGTAGAACTCGCCGGTGCCGAGGCGCACGCCGCCACGGTTCAGCGTCGCGTCGGAGCGACCGGTGATGACGCAGCTGCCGCGCTCGGTGAACTTGATCCAGTCGCCCTGGCGCCATACCCCCGGGTAGACGTCGAAGTACGACGACCGGTAGCGCTCGCCGCTCTCGTCACCCCAGAACGCCACCGGCATCGACGGCATCGGCTGGGTGATCACGAACTCGCCCAGCTCGCCGATCACGTCGTTGCCCGCGGCATCGAACGCGTGCGCGTCGACGGCTAGGCACGGCCCGGTGATCTCGCCCTCGTACACCGGCTGGGCGAAGCTGCCCGAGACCAATCCCGTGCACACGTCGGTCCCTCCAGAGCCGTTGTTCAGCAGCATGTCCGGGCCTAGCTGGTCGTACGCGTACAGGTAGCCCTCCGGCGGCAACGGCGATCCCGCCGTGCACAGCATGCGGATGCTGCTCAAGTCGCACTCGCGCCCAGGCTCGAGCCCGGCCTTGCGGCAGGCCATCAGGTACGCCGGGGCCACGCCCATCACCGACGGCTTGAGCTCCTCGGCCAGTCGCCACTGCGCGAGCAGGTCCGGCCAGGCGGGATCGCCGTCGAGCATCACGATCGACGAGCGCAGCTGCAGGCCGGCAACGAGCGCGTTCCACATCATCCACGCGGTGGTCGAGAACCACAGCAGCCGGCCGCCGGGCTTGAGGTCCCAGCCGAGCCCGAGATTCTTTCGGTGCTCGATCAACTGGCCGCCGTGACCGTGCACGATCGGCTTCGGCAACCCGGTGGTGCCCGAGGAGAACAGGACGTAGATCGGATGGTTGAACGGGACCGGATCGAACTCGAGCG
>Ga0187777_10001313_pt1 | contig 16117 bp, 16 predicted proteins | sample 1015_Q2_SP5_10_M_FD_132416 | JGI IMG/M metagenome (GOLD analysis project Ga0187777, IMG submission 132416) | Tropical peat soil microbial communities from peatlands in Department of Meta, Colombia - 1015_Q2_SP5_10_MG | ecosystem: Environmental > Terrestrial > Soil > Wetlands > Peat | place... | reverse complement strand
GCATTGGGCTGAACGGAAAGCCTGTTATAGGAGGATCGATGAAGCGTCGAACACTGCTGCTCGCTGGCGTCGCGTCCGCGACGCTCCCTTTCAGTTTCGCGCGCGCCGCGGGTTATCCCACGATGCCCGTAAGGCTCATCGTTCCATTTGCGCCTGGCGGTACGGTAGACTTCGTTGCGCGAGTCATCTCAGATCCACTTTCGAAGGCGCTCGGACAACCGATCGTCGTTGAGAACAAGGGCGGCGCAGGCGGCATCCTCGGCACAATGGAGGTCGTCCGCGCCCCGGCTGACGGGTACACGCTGCTGATGGTGAGTCCCTCCATTACAGGCGCGAATCCGGCCATCAATCCGAATGCGCATTACGATCCGGTGACCGACTTGACGCCGATCACCATTGTCGCCGCCGGGCCAACGATGTTGGCGGTGCGCGCTGGCTTCCCGGCGAAGAATTACCAGGAGTTTATCGCGGAGGTCCGGAGTCATCCCAACAAGTACACTTATGCTTCTTCGGGCATGGGCGGCATTCTTCATTTGCAGACGGAATACTTCAAGTCGTTGACTGGCACATCTATTACCCACGTGCCCTTCCGAGGCGCAGGTCCAGCAGAGGTCGCTGTCACAGCCGGCCAGGTGGACATGCTCGAGGACGCTTTGCCGTCGATGCTTCCATTTGTGAAGGCTGGCAAGCTGGTCCCCATCGTTCTGACCGCACCTGCGCGAGTGAAGGAACTGCCTGACGTACCAACGTTCGCTGAAGTCGGTCTGCCTGCTCTGAACCATATGAGCCACTATGGAATCCTCGGACCAAAGGGTCTTCCAAAAGACGTCATTGATACAGTCAACGCGGCGGTCCGGCGTGCGGTTAATGAGCCAAACGTTAGACAGCGGTTTGAAGATAGCGGAGCAGTTGTCGTCGCGAGCTCGCCTCAAGAGTTTGCCGTGGACATCAAAGAGCTCTACACGTCGCTCCGGAAAGTAGTCGCGGAGCGTCACCTGAAGGTAGAATGAGCGACGACAAGAGGGACCGCCCCGCCTAAGGGCTAGAGTTACGTCCCAAGTTCCGGCATCGGGCTCGTAGCAAGTGCCGCACGATTCTGGCGCTGGAAGGGCTCGCCGCCACGAACCGCGGCGTGCAATGGGACCGCTGTGCTCCGCAAAAACCCGATCTCGCACGGAGTAACGGCGCAACCGCGTTGTCCTATGGCATGATCCCGGCCTGATCGTGTTCGATCATGCTGACGGCACCGGCCAGCATTCGACAGATGACTTGAATAAGCCATGGCGACCGCGTGACTACGTGACTTCTTCCGCGACCAACAGCAAGCGAGGGCGAGTAATTGCGGGGACAGGTGCCAGCCGCTCCCCACCGGCACCAATGGCAGGCTGTGCCAGGATAATGGAGAACGCGACCGCGATGCTGGGAGGATACTTCATCATCGCGCGCCGGCGGCAGACGATGCAGCCTGGCCCTCGCGCGGCGCTACCTTCACCGTCGCGTTGCGCGCCCGCGAGCTGATCATCGATGATAGATACGGGCTGTCCGAGTACTTCGCCCGGTACGCATCATCGATCAGATCGTTGATCGGTCCGTTGACCGGCCCGAAGGTAACCTCTTTCGTCATTCCGGCGACCGTAATCCGCCCCGCTTTCTGGCGGAGCGCAGCCCGGTACCACCGAGACTCCCGCCCGTTGTAGGCACGCACGTAGAGGTCGTCGTCCACCATGACCGACCAGATCCATGTGGGCGTGCCGTACGTCACGCCGTCGTCGCGAAAAGGCGCGATGTGCAGATCATCCGCCTCGGCGATCTTTCGCAACTCTTGTTTCCGCCATGCAGCCATACGATGCGCGTTCTCCGTTGTAACGATTAGGGAGTGAGATAAAGCTTGCCCTGCGTGGCGCGCGTTTCGAGTGCACGGTGCGCTTCGGCCGCCTGTTCGAGCTTGTATTCCTTGGCGCGCCCCACGTGCAGCCAGCCCGCCTCAATGCCCTCGATGACTGCCGCCGCACGCTGCTGAAACTCCTTCGGGTCCGTTGTATACGTGAATACGGAACCTGCCGCCAATCGTAGGCAGCGTTCGGTCAGCTCTCGAGGCTCGATTGCCGGCGCGGGCCCGGACGCCTGGCCATAAGACACTGCTGTCCCGCCTCTCGCGAGCGCCTTCAGCGTCGCATGCAGCGTAGCGGCGCCGACAGCATCGAAGGCGAGATCCACGCCCCGCCCAGACGTGAGCGACATGACGTCGTCCAAGAAGACGTAGTCGTGACCATAGTTGACGACCGCGTCTGCACCGGCGGCACGAATTGCCGCGCACTTGACGTCACTGGACGCCGTGCCGACGACCCATGCGCCGAGGTGTTTCATCCATTGCACCAGCAGCTGGCCGACGCCTCCAGCGGCCGAATGGACGAGCACGTGGTCGCCGGGCTGCACGTGACGGTATTCGGTGACGAGGTACTGTGCCGTCAGCGGCTGGAAGAGGAGGGCTTGCGTGACCGCGAACGAGCCAGGCACGACGACGGTCTTCGTTGCGGGCACGACGATCTGGCTCGCGTACGACCCCGGCACGTTGATCCACGCGACGCGCTGCCCGACGCGGATCGCGCCTGACACATCGCTCGCATCACCGCCAAGCTCGCGCACGCGACCCACGCCTTCGAGCCCGGGCGTGAACGGCAGCGGCAGCTTGCGGAGCCCCTTGCGCTGGTACACGTCGAGGTAATTGATGCCGGCGGCTTCCACCGCGACGAGAACCTCTCCGGGTCCGGGTACGGATGGCTGCGCAGCGGACTCGACCGTCAATCGCTCCGGTCCGCCAAACTCACGGGCTACAACTCGCTTCATCACTGATTCACAGACAGCCGAACGCTTTGATCGCACGCCGCTCGTCGGTGCCTTGGCGGCATCGCGATCAAGCTATTCGATGAGCTTTCCATCTTCGAAGACGCCACTGGTCGCCCCGCCAGGAGGCAATCGCACACCCCACAGGATACTGGCTGCACCCTGTTCCACTGAACGTGGCGCGCCTCGTCCGCCCATGTCGGTGCGGACCCATCCGGGACTTATCGCGTTTACGAGAATCCCCCGCGGCTTGAGCTTGTCCGCGAACAGGTGAGCCATCGCCGTGAGCGTTGCCTTGCTTGCGCCGTAACCGCCCGGGGCTTCCTTGGCCAAGCGCTCCAGTTCGGCGAGCGATAGCTTGGGGTTCGACAGACGTTTGACCAGGCTTGCAGGCTGGGCCGAGAGCTTCCCGAGGCCGCTGGTCACCATGACCACGCGCGCATTCGTCGCCAGCAGCGGCTCGAGCGCAGTCGTCAGCCGCAGCGGACCGAGCACGTTGACATCCCAGATGTGACGGGAGCTTCCTTCATAGACGCCCGCGTTGTTGACCAGTGCATCCAGACGCTGATTGCGCGCGCGAAGCCGTTTAACCAATGCCTCGATCGATTGCGAGTCTGCCATGTCCACTGCTTCGGCCTGCGTTCCTGGCGGTGCCGACTTCGGATCCCGCACGCCAGATAACACATGCCAGCCCTCGGTTGCGAGCGTGCGAGCGACTTCGCGTCCGATGCCGCGGCTTGCTCCGGTAATCAGCGCTGTGCGCCCCGCCATTGCTCTGCTTGCCATGGTCTACGGACGGAGGAACGCTTTGATCGCGCGACGCTCGTCCATCGCACGATAGCCCTCGGCCACCTGATCGAGCGGCAGGGTGAGATCGAAGACCTTGCCCGGATTGATCTTGGCGTTCAGCACGAGGTTGATCAGCTGGGGCAGGTAACGACGCACCGGCGCGGGGCCGCCGTGGAGGTGAATATGCTCGAAGAACAACTGCTGTCCGTCGAGCTGGACCCCGTGCGGCACGCCGACGTAGCTCACGTAGCCGCCCGGCCGTGCGGCATGGATGGCCTGCAGCATCGACTCCTGCGTGCCGACGCATTCGAGCACCGAGTCGGCGCCGATTCCATTGGTCATCTCGATGATCCGGTCAACTCCCTCGTCACCGCGCTCAGTCACGATGTCGGTCGCGCCGAACTCGCGGGCGAGGCTCTGCCGCTTCTCGTGCCGGCTCATCGCGATGATCCGCTCCGCGCCCAGCTGCTTGGCCGAGAGAACGCCGAGCAGACCGACCGCGCCGTCGCCGACGACCACGACGGTCGATCCCGGCTTCACGTTCGCCGCGTCCGCTGCGAACCAGCCGGTGCCCAGGACATCCGATGTGGTCAGAAGGCTAGGGAGCAGGTCGTCCGAAGGAACACCCGGCGTCGGCACCAGTGTCCCGTCTGCCAGCGGTACGCGCAGCACCGGCGCTTGCGCCCGGGTCATGAACTCGCGGTGCATGCACGATGACTGATATCCGTAGCGGCAGTTGGGACACGTGTTGTCCGAAGTGGCAAACGAGCCGATGACGAACTGCCCCGGCTTGACGGAGCGCACCGCGCTGCCGACCTCCTCGACGATGCCGCAGTACTCGTGTCCCATCGGCGTCGGGCCATTGATCGGCTGCAGCCCGCGATACGGCCACAGGTCCGACCCGCATACGCACGTTGCCGACATCCTGATGATTGCATCCGTGGGCTGCACGATTTGCGGATCTGGCTGGCTCTCGAAACGGATGTCGCGCGGACAGTGAAGAACGGTGCCTTTCATGTCATTCCTCGCGCGGGCCGTTGTACTGCTCGTCGGTAACTTTCTCCAGCCAGTCGACGACCTTGCCGTTGAGCTCTTCCTGGATGGCGATGTGAGTCATCGCGGTGTTCGGCGATGCGCCGTGCCAGTGCTTCTCGCCCGGCGGGCATGACACGACATCGCCGGGCCGAATCACCTTGATCGGACCACCCCAGCTCTGCACGAAGCCGCATCCGGACGTAACGATCAGCGTTTGCCCGAGCGGATGCGTGTGCCAGTTGCTCCGGGCGCAGGGCTCGAACGTGACGTACGCACCGCTTGTGCGCGCGGGTGGTGGTGCCTTGAAGAGTGGATCGATGCGCACGGTTCCCGTGAAGTACTCTGCCGGCCCTCGTGCCGAGGGCTCCGTGCCGCTGCGTTTCAGTTCCATAGCGATTCCCTTACCCGAATACGACGCCTCATTGCACCGTTTGACCGCCGTCCACGACCAGCGCGTGCCCCACGGTGAACGAGGACGCATCCGAACACAGCCAAAGGACGGCATTGGCAATCTCTTCCGGCTGGGCCATTCTGCCGATCGGCTCCTCCGAGACGACCCTCGCCCGGCCCTCGGCGGTTCCCCCGGTGAAGCGAGCCATCATGGGGGTGTCGACGTACCCGGGGCACACTGCGTTGACGCGGACGTTCGCCGCCGCGTACTCGAGGGCCGCAGATCGCGTGAGACCGATCACCCCGTGCTTCGCGGCAGCGTACGCGGGGTTGCCCTTAATGCCGATGACTCCCGCACCCGACGACGTGTTCACGATGGCGCCGCCTCCCTGTTTGAGCATTAGTGGGATCTCATGTTTCATGCACAGGAACACGCCGCGCAGGTCGATGTTGATGATGCGGTCCCACTCCTCCTCTTCGACCTCCGCGGTCCTGACCAGCTTCTTCGGTTCTACGCCGGCGTTGTTGAAGGCGATATCCAGTCGCCCGAAGGCTTCGATCGTCTTGTGCAAAGCCGCCTTCACATCCTCGGCCCGCGTCACGTCGCAGCGGACGGCGAGCGTACGGCCGCCTTGTTCCTCGATCATCCGTGCCGTTTCCCGGTTGCCTTGATCCGAAACGTCTGCGACGACGACGCTCGCACCCTCGCGGGCGAAGGCGATCGCCGCCGACCGTCCGATGCCGCTCGCTGCACCGGTCACGAACGCGACCTTTCCTGTGAACTGCCCTTTTCCATTCGTGGCCATTTGTCCTTCCTACTTTGCTTCACGCGCTTATCGAGCGACAGTCACAACGGACGGCGCCAGCGCAGCGATCACTCACTTGATCGGTTCGACGGTAATGTCCACCGAGCCAGGCACATCGAAGACCTCGGTGCCTGAGTCGATCTTCCCCAGCAGGACGATTCCGGGCGGGGGAATCGTCAGTCCGTCGTGACGATAGAAGATCACGAAGTTCCCGCCTGGCCTCCAGTACCCCAGATCGCCTTTCTCGTACGTCGGGCTTCCTTGCGCGCGCTCTGATAGCGGCTTGGGAATCGGACCCGTCTTTTCGCGCCGCATGTGATCGCGCATATGGATTGACAACGGAAGCATCGCGGCTAGATCGCGCGCGGCGTCGGTGTCGTTGAGCGTTGCGCTCACCGTTCGATCACCCATGCGGATGCTGATGCGCTTCACGTCTTGCTGGGTTGCGGCGCTCGTGAAGCCGGACGCCGCGGACAGGACGACCCCCGCGATAGCCGTAACCGCGGCTTGTTGCTTCATGGAGGCGTTCCGCGTCATCGACGATGATTTCATGCGGGTGTCTCTCAAAGCAGCTTGTCCGGTGTGATCGGCAGCTCGCGGACGCGCTTGCCGGTGGCATGGTAGATGGCGTTGACGATTGCCGGCGGAACCCCGACGGTGGCGATCTCGCCCAACCCTTTCACGCCGAGCGGGTTGACGTGCGGGTCGTCCTCCTCTACGAAGATCACGTTCATCGTGCGCGGCGCGTCGCCATGCAGTGGCACGGCATATTCGCAGAGGTTTGCGTTGGGCACCCGGCCGTTGCGCGGGTCGACCACCGAGTGCTCCATGAGCGCCATGCCGATGCCGCCAATCATGCCGCCCGTACACTGGCTGCGAGCCGTCTTCGGATTGACGATGCGGCCGGCACCGTAGGCGCCGACGATGCGCCGCACGCGCGTCTCGCCGAGATCCGGATCGACCGCGACCTCCACGAACACCGCGCCGAAGGCGTGCATCGAGAACCGGCTTCCCGCATCGTCCGGGGTTATATCCGCCGACGCTTCGATCGGCTGGCCGAGCCGGCGCATCGCATCGGCCAAGTCGCTCACCCCGGCGCGGGCAAGCGCGTCCTCGCGCACCCTGCGGCACGCCGCCTGCACCGCGCTGCCCACACTCGCCATCGTCATCGAGCCGCCGTGCGGAGGGGTTCGCGGCATGCGGCTGTCGCCGAGGGTAAACTTCACGCGCTCCATCGGCAAACCGAGCGTGTCGGCCGCCACCTGCGTCATCGACGTATAGGTGCCAGGTCCCATGTCGGTTGACGCGCTCGTCACCTCCGCCGTGCCGTCCGGCAGCAGGCGGGCTTTGGCCGACGCGGGCGCAAAGTTCGCCGGATAGTTGGCGGTCGCCATGCCCCAGCCGATCAGCCAGCGCCCGTCGCGCATCGAGCGCGGCTTCGGGTTGCGGCGGCTCCAGCCGAAGTGCTCGGCGGCCGCCCGATAGCATTCGCGCGTCGAGCGGCTCGAGAACGGTAGCTTGCGGAACTCGTCCATCTTCGGCTCGTTGCGTAGCCGCAGTTCGACGGGGTCGATGCCGAGCGCAACAGCGAGCTCGTCCATCGCGCATTCGAGCGCGAAGTTGCCGCTAACCTCGCCGGGAGCGCGCATCCAGGTCGGCGTGTGAACGTTCATGGGCGCGATGCGGTGGCGCGTGTAGACGTTCGGGCACGAGTGCACGAACCGGCTCGAATCCATCAGCGCCTCCGAGTATTCCTCGTAGGAGGAGGTTTCCTGGTATGCGTCGTGCACGATCGCTGAGAGCCGCCCGTCGCGCGAGGCGCCAAGCGCCATGCGCTGCACCGTGTGTGGACGGAAGCCCACGCCGTAATACATCTCGCGCCGCGAGAGCACCACCTTGACCGGCCGTTTCGCCACGCGCGCGCCGACCGTCGCGAGCGTCACGTGCGGCCAGGTACGCAAGCACGAGCCGAACGCCCCGCCAACGAAGGGCGAGACCACGTGGATGTTCTGTGCCGGAATGCCGAACACGGCGCCGATCTCCTCGGCAACGTTGCCTACCCACTGCGACTTGTCCCAGAGCGTCAGCCGATCGCCATCCCACGATGCGATGGTGGCGTGCAGCTCGATCGGGTTGTGGTTCTCACGCGGGATCACGTAGGTCTGGTCGATCTTGACCTCGGCGTCCGCGAGCGCTTTCTCGGGTTCACCACGGCGGGTCTCCGGAGGCTCGGTCGAACCCTGGTCGGTCTTCTGCTGCGTCGGTAGAACCGGACTCACGCGCGTAACGTCCGTAACCCCGCTTCCCGGTGCGTAGGTAACGCGCACCAGCATCGCCGCGTGGCTCGCCTGTTCCAGCTTCTCGGCGACCACGAGCGCGATCGGCTGGCCTTGCTGGACGACGCGGTCGTCCTGGAGCACGTGCAGCCGCTCACCCACCGTGGGATCGACAGGGCCTTTGTGGGGCCGGTAAGCGAGCCGCGGAGCATTGCGGTGCGTCAGCACGACGATCACGCCGGGCGCCTTTTCCGCAGCGGCGATGTCGATCGATGCGATGCGGCCCGCCGCGATCGTGCTGCGGACGATCGCGGCGTACGCGACGTTCGGCACGTCGAACTCGGCGGCGTAGCGAGCGGCGCCGCTCACCTTTTGCGCCCCGTCAACACGGCTTACAGGTTTGCCTATGAAAGCGGTTGTCATGCGCGGGCTCCCGCAGTTTCGATGGCGCGCACGATCACGCGCTGCATCAGCTCGATCTTGAAGTCGTTATGGCCGAACCCTTGCGCACCCTCGGCCGCAAGCGCTGCCGCGCGGCGGAGGACGTCGGGATCAAGGGTCGCGCCGGCGAGCGCTTTCTCTACCTTCGGAACGCGCCAAGGCTTCGTGCCCACGCCGCCGAGCGCGACGCGCAGCTCGCGGATGCGCTGTCCGTCCAAGTCGAGCCCCACCGCGGCTGACACGAGCGCGAATTCGAACGAGGCGCGGTCGCGAACCTTGAGGTAGTGCGAGCGCCGCGCGGCGGCGCTTGCAGGGATCGTGATCGCCGTGATCAGCTCGCCGGGCTCGAGCACGCTTGCGATGTGCGGCGTGTCACCGGGCAGGCGGTAGAAGTCGTCGAGCAGCACCGTGCGCCGGCCGCCCAGGCCCTGCAGCTCGACGGAAGCGTCGAGCGCAACCAGCGCGACCGCCACGTCCGATGCATGGGCGGCGATGCAGTCCCCAGTGCCGAGCACGGCATGCCAGCGGTTCACGCCGCCCGCCGCCGAGCAGCCCGTGCCCGGCGAACGCCGGTTGCACACTTCGTAGCCGACGTCGCGAAAGTACGGGCAGCGCGGGCGTTGCATGAGGTTCCCCGCCATCGTCGCCACATTGCGTATCTGTGGACTGGCCGAGGCGAGCAGCGATTCGCCGATTACAGGAAACTCGCCCTTCATCGCCGGATGTGCGGCGACGTCGGTCAGCGTGGCGGCGGCGCCAATCCTCAAGCCTTTCGGCCCCGCTTCGATCCGGTTGTCCAGAAGGCCGGCGAGGCTCACGAGCCGCTCGGGCCGGCGCACGTTCTCCTGCAGCAACTGGACCATGTCGGTGCCGCCGGCGATGTACTCAGCGGGTGCCAGGTTATGGCCTGCCTGCGCGCGCAACGCGAGCGCGGCCGCCAGGTCGCGCGGGCGTTCGAACGTAAAGGGGTGCATGCTCAACCTCCTTTCAACGAACCGCCTGCGCGGCCGGCGTCCTGAATCGCCGCGACGATGTTGTCGTACGCACCGCAGCGGCACACGTTGCCGCTCATCCACTCGCGGATTTCCGGCGCCGAGCCAGCGTGGCCCTCGCTGATGCATGCGACGCCCGCCATGATCTGTCCGGGCGTGCAGTAGCCGCACTGGAACGCATCGCGCTCGATGAACGCTGCCTGCAGCGGGTGAAGGTTGCTGCCTTGCGCGAGCCCTTCGATGGTGGTGATCTCGCGTCCATCAACAAGCGCAGCGAGCAAAAGGCACGACTTGACGCGCTTCCCGTCGATCAACACCGTGCAGGCGCCGCACTGCCCGAGGCCGCAGCCTTTCTTCGAGCCTGTCAGGTTCAGTTCCTCGCGCAGCGCGTCGAGTAGCGTCGTGCGCGGATCCAGCGCGAGGCGATGCTCGCTTCCGTTCACGCGCAGCAGCACGTCGATAGGCGTGGGCGCCGCGCTGCCTTGGGCAGTCGTAGGGGTCGCGGCGCTAGCGGCCGCACTCGTGGCTTCAGCTGCGTCGGCCATCTCTGGCCACAGCTCTCCCATCGCCAGAGCCCCGCCGGTCACCGCGCCTAACTTCAGCAGGTCTCGTCGCTTTGGATCAAAGCTCGCCATCTTCAGCTCTCCTATCGAGGAATGACATTGGCCGTCACAGCGCGCTGACACGTTGCAGCAGTACTAATGTCCGACCACGTGAGCGAGTTCTTAATCATCGCGGTGATGAGAGGAACAGCTGCGCCAGCCCCTTATCGCGCAGTAGGATGTTTAGCGTCTCGGAATACAGGTCCCACGATTCATGGTCAACTCCATCGCTGTTTTCGACACGTCACCATGCAATGCATGCTTATCTGACTGGTTGCGAGAAAAGACTTGTACATGAGCCGATTGCCCTTTGTTCGCCGATGAGTGTGCGGACCAAGCGCGCTGCCTGTACAGATGATTTTTGTTAGCTCAAAGTAAGCGCAACTGACCGAGGGATCGATTTGACCTCGCGAATTCGAGGGCGATTTCATGTGATCGATCTTCCCTTGCTTAGCGCTGCCAAGAAGGCTGGCGGAAGGATGGTGCCGAAGACGATCGCGCGCCGAGCAGACGCATTGCGACAAGCGCGGCACATATCACGGACAGGGTGCTCGCCAGAAAGACGCAGCCCAGGCCGGCGACACCGGCGATCAGACCTAGGGCAGGGCTCGCGAGTCCGAGCGTCAGATCGAGAAAGCTGGTGTACGCGCCCATCATCAGCCCCCGGCTCTGTGGCGGCGCACGCCGCACGGCCTCGACGCCGAACGCCGGATACACGAGCGAGTACCCAAACCCCGACAGTGCCGCACCCGTCAACGCCAACACGGATCCAGGCGCGATCCAGATCAATGCCTGACCGACGGCTTCGATCAACACGAACACAAGAGCGACACTGGCACCACCTCTTCTATCAGCGAGATGACCGAAGAACACACGCGCACCTATGAAAGCGATGGCAAAAGAGGTGAATGCGGGCCAGACCGCCCAGCCGCGCGCGGCGAAGAGCAGCGACACGAACGCGGTGACCGCACCAAAGCCAACGCTGCTCAGTGCCAATCCGGTGCCGGGTAGCAGCACGGCAGCAATTACATTGCTGAATCGCGGGCGGTCATGGGCTGTCGGTGCTACGCGCGGAAGCGGCGCGGCGAGCAGCAGCGTGATAAGGGGGATAACAGTCGTGGCAACCGCAATCGCCACGAACCCATAGTGCGAATACAGCGTGGTGCCAACCGGCGCGCCGAGCGCGAAGGCGGCGTACATCGCCGTTCCCATCCATGCGAGAACCTTGCCTGTATGCCGCGAGCCAACCAGCACCAAGCCCCACGCCTGTGCGCCGGTGATGATGAAGCTCTCGCCTGCGCCAAGGAGCGCTCGACCCGCTAACAGGATCGCCACGGAGATCTCGGGCGCGCTCGCGAAATGCAGCGATAGCAGGTAGAGAAGACCGGCTCCCGTGGATGCGAGAAGGCCGGCGAGGACCGCGTGCTTGGCCCCGCGGAGGTCGGCGTGGCGGCCTGCCCAGACCCGAGAGACCAGCGAAGCCGCAAATTGACTTCCCGCGACGAGCCCCACGACGAAGGTGCTAAGGCCGAGGCCATCGTGCACGTGGAGCGGAAGCACCGGCATGGCCAGGCCGACGACGAGGAACGCGATGAAGACGGGCCCCATGATGGGAACCAGTGCGGCGACCAAGCCCTGCGAAATTCTTTGGCTGTCCATGCCGAGATAATTTATCGGCTTGGCGCCGGAATGATTAGTGGGCACAATTCGTATGCCATGGTGAATGGGATTCAACAATGCGCCGCGAAAACCTGAGCGACCTCCTCGCATTCGTGGCCGTCGCGCGAGATCGCAGTTTCACCAAAGCGGCTGCAAAGCTCGGCGTGTCGCGTTCAGCCTTGAGTCATACGCTTCGTGGCCTCGAGGCGAGGCTTGGCATTCGTCTGCTGACTCGCACGACGCGGAGCGTCTCGACGACACGTGCCGGCGATCGTCTGCTTCAGACGGTGGGCCATCGCTTCGACGAGATCGAGGTCGAGCTCGAGCGCTTGAGTGAGCTCCGCGACAAGCCCGTGGGCACCATCCGGATCACCGCGACCGAGTACGCAATCGACGCGGTTTTATTGCCGAAGCTGGCGAAGGTCCTGCCGCACTATCCGGATGTCAGCATCGAGCTCACCATCGACTACGGCCTGACCGACATCGTTGCCCAGCGCTACGATGCGGGCGTACGGTGGGGCGAGCAGGTCGCGAAGGACATGATCGCCGTGCGCATCGGCCCGGACATGCGCATGGCCGTCGTCGGCGCGCCGTCGTATTTCGCTACGCGATCACCACCGAAGAAACCGCAGGAGCTTACTGCTCACAACTGCATCAACCTTCGGCTCCCGACCCACGGCGGAACTTATGCGTGGGAGTTCGAGAAGGGCAAACGCAAACTCAATGTGCACGTCGATGGCCAGCTGGTCTTCAACAGCTCGAGTCAGATGATCAACGCGGCACTGGCTGGATTAGGCGTTGCGTTCGTGCCAGAGGGCGCGGTCGAGTGCCACATCAGTAGCGGTCGTCTCACACGGGTACTCGAGGACTGGTGCCCTCGGTCTTCGGGCTACCATCTCTATTACCCGAGCCGCCGTCAGTCGTCGCCGGCGTTTGCGCTTGTGCTGGAAGCGCTGCGCTACCGCAAATAGCGGCTCATGGGACATCGAGACGATCGGGATTCACTCGCCGTAACACCACTTCCGCGAAGCGCGATAGGTGATCGGTTCGTACTGCGGCGCCACGTCGGGCATCGGCCTTGCGTGCGCACTCGCGTTGGCGCGCAACGGTGCGCATGTGGCATTCTCGGGACCAACGAGGCGCGCATGACCGCTGCGGTGGCGCAGGTGCGCGAGGCAGCTAGCGGCACCGCGAAGGTTATCGGCGTCATCGCAGACGTGCGGAACCCGGCGACGCTGGCCACCGCGGGCGCGTGTGGCCGCGGAGCTCGGCGACGTGTCAGGACTAATCGCCTCCTCCGGGATTGCAGGCGCGGCGAAGGCAGAGGGCATGAGGCTCGAAGAGCTCAACAACGTGTTCGCCGTCAACGTAGGCGGCGTTCTCTCGACCTGCCAGGCGTTCGTGCGAGGGATGATCGAGCGCCGCAGCGGCGCCATCGTGCTGATCGGCACGCGGTTTCATCTTCGTGTATCGCAATCGTCGTTACAACTGGAAGTACGAGAGTAAACCGGAACCAACGCTCAACAGTCGCCGATTGATCATCGACCAGGGCAAGGTCCTCGGCGGCTCGAGCTCGATCAACGGGATGCTTCACGTTCGCGGCCAGAAAGAGGAATTCAATGATAGGGTGCAGTCGGGCTGCGCCGGCTGGAGTTACGAAGAGCTACTGCCTTACTACCGCAAGGCCGAGACCTACCGAGGCAACGCGCGAACGGCCAGTGCGCTGCGCGGCTTTGAAGGGGCCGCACGTGGTGTCGGACCCGCCAACGGCCCATTCCTTGACGCGAGCTTTCGTCGAGGGCGCAGGAGATCGGCATGCCATACATTGGCGAGATGAATGGCGAGTCGCGAAGGTGCTGCCTATTTTCAGCACAACCGCGCCGGTCGCTTTCGCAGCCAGCCGGCGCAGACCTACCTGCGAGTCGCGCGCAAGAGACCGAATTTGCAGGTCAAGGTCGAAGCGATCGCGACCAAGGTCCTATTCGACGGCAGGCGAGCAGTGGTAGAGCTTGATGCCGTTTGAGGTGGATCCGCGGCGGAACATCGCACGTTTCATCGATCTTGGATGCCCGGCGGTTCGGGCCAATCGCTGACGCAGTTTCACGTGACCGTGGAGCATCAGTGCTCTTATGCTGCGCTTCGGGCAGGGTTACCCATGACAGTCGTTCCCGAAAGTACGTCCCGCGTGACCACGCTTCCCGCACCGATCACGGCCTCGTCACCAATCGAAACGCCGGGAAGGATGATGGCGCCACCTCCAATCCACACGTCACGACCGATCGTAACAGGCCGACCCAGTTCGAGGCCTTGCCGGCGCAGGTTCGCATCCCGCGGATGATCAGCCGCGTAGATCTGCACGCCTGGTCCGATCTGGGTTCGATTGCCGATAGCGATCTTGACGACGTCGAGGAGCACGCAGTTAAAGTTTAGAAAGACATCGTCGCCGAGATCAATGTTGAAACCGTAATCGCAGAAGAATGGGGAGCGCACGACTGTGCCCTCGCCCAACGCCCCCAGGCGCTCGCGCAGGATCGCCTCCCGGTGTGCGTGCGAATGAGCGATCGAAGCGTTCAATCGCGCAAGCCACTGTTGCGTTGCCGCCAGATCGGCCTGGATTCCCGGATGAGCTGGCCGGTAAAGTTCGCCGGCGCGCATCTTCTGTCTTTCAGTTCGCATGCTCATCCCGGTCGCGTGCAACATGCCACCTCAGGCACGCTCAGAGAATCTGGCCGCGTGTCGCTGAGCCCACTGAGATCTGCCGCCGGTGGGCGGTCAGTGACTAGCTAGTCAACTCGATCCACCAGTTGGCTCGAAGCGGTTGCATCGCGCACCGCGCGCCAACAGCGCGAGCTCGCGAATCCCAAGCAGTTACGGCGCTACTGAACCGCGTGTCCCTCGTGGATCGCCCCAGTCGGCGCGCCCTCGTTGGTTCGCTCCGCACTCAGCTTGGGCAGTTTACATCGAGCCACCTTGGAGCGTCCAGGTGCATCTTCTATTCTCGGCATAAGTTGACCACATTAGGTGAACTAAACGTTGCGTCAAAAAAGTTAACTGTACGCCCTACGGATGAACAACGAAAATTACGCTCGGCGCAATGGTTAGCGCAAATGGCATAACGCGCGGGTGGCGAGTGTTTTCTGTGCCCTCCGAACGCAGCGGCGGTCGTGAAGCGTGACCGATGACGATGATTGGCCGGCGGGTCGCAGTTGTTACAGGCGGGGCTAGGGGCATCGGCGCCGAAGCTTGTCGCGCTTTGGCCGAGGACGGGCTCACGCTGGCGGTCGCGGACCTCGACTCTTCGGGCTCTGAACGCGTTGCGGCTGGACTGGTGGGATCCGGCCACGCAGGTTTCGGCGTTGATGTATCTGACGAGACTTCGATAATTCGGCTGTTTGACGCCGTCGAGAGGCGCCTCGGTACGGTCACCGTCCTGGTTCATTGTGCCGGAATTCAGATAGTGCGCGACGATGGCAGTCGCGCAGCGATAGCCGATACGACCCTGCATGAGTGGGTCACCACGATGACCGTCAACGCGACCGGATCTTTCTTAACCTCGCGCGAGTACGTACGCAGATTGCCGGCAGCGGTCGAACATGGCCGCATCGTAACAGTGTCTTCGGTCGCTGCGCAGCTCGGGGGCATTCGATCAGGCGCGAGTTACGCTGCGAGCAAAGCCGCGATTTTGGGGTTGACCAAATCGTTGGCGCGCGAGCTCGCGCCGGCGGGTGTGACCGTGAATTGCATCGCTCCAGGCATGATCGATACCGCGATGCTGCGTTTGTCGCTCGATCCCAAGGATGACCATGTCGCCGCGGAAGCCATTCCGCTTCGATACATCGGCGCGCCCAGCGATGTCGCTGCCGCTGTGCGGTTCCTGGTTTCTCCGGGGGCGCGCTTCGTCACAGGAATGACGCTGGACGTCAATGGCGGCCAGAGAATGCAGTAGTCGCGCATCACATGGAACAGGTAGCAGCGTCCATCGCCCATAACAAAGGTCAAGGAGGATCGACGATGAAAGCCAGAAAGCCGAACGTTTCCTGCAAAGGAATCCAGGAGATGCGACAGCATTTGATTACGGCGGTGGCCGCGGTCGCGTTGGTCATCTATTTGGCAGTCCCTCAACACGCCAAAGCGGCCGAAGTCGTCACAATCTCCACATCGACCGAAACACTGGATGCGTTCGTCCCGCTCCTCGGCGCGGAAATCGGCACGTTCTCGAAATACGGGATCGAGTTGCGGTTTGTAAGGGCGGGGATGGGTGGTCCGGCCATGGTATCGGCGGT
>Ga0187777_10001312_pt1 | contig 16124 bp, 10 predicted proteins | sample 1015_Q2_SP5_10_M_FD_132416 | JGI IMG/M metagenome (GOLD analysis project Ga0187777, IMG submission 132416) | Tropical peat soil microbial communities from peatlands in Department of Meta, Colombia - 1015_Q2_SP5_10_MG | ecosystem: Environmental > Terrestrial > Soil > Wetlands > Peat | place... | reverse complement strand
GCCTGGCCCTGCTTGTCGATCTTGTACCCGACCGGGTGCTGCATCCACGAGTTGGCGATCAGGATGAACATCGCGGACAGCATCGTGCCCGCGGAAACCGCCCAGATGCACGCGAGGTGCACGCGCTTGGGCAGCCGGTCCCAGCCGAACAGCCACAGCCCGAGGAAGGTCGACTCGAGGAAGAACGCGAGGATCCCCTCCATCGCCAGCGGCGCGCCGAACACCCCGCCGACATACCGCGAGTACGTCGACCAGTTCATCCCGAACTGGAACTCCTGCACCAGTCCGGTGACGACGCCGATCGCGACGTTGATCAGCAGCAGCGTCCCGAAGAAACGGGTCATCCGCTTGTACTCGGGGTTGTCGGTGCGGTACCAGACGGTCTGGAGGATCGCGACCAGGAAGGCCAGGCCGATCGTCACCGGAACGAAGAAGAAGTGATAGATCGATGTGGTCGCGAACTGCCAGCGGGCGAGGTCGTTTGCCATCCCGGTCGGTTCCTCCGGTCAGCTGCCGATCGGTGTCGAGGTCGGCATTGTGGACGATCCGACCGTCGGGTCGTCGTCCCAGTTGATCTCCGCGGCGTCTCCGCGGTCGAGGACGTGGGGGCCGCCGGTCTTCGTGAAGCGGTCCCAGCTCCAGTCGATGATCGCTTCGATCTTGTCTCGCGTCCCGGTCATGAGGCTCGCGTGGACGCCCAGCCAGGCCGCGTGGGCGAGCTGGCCATGGATCTCGTGGTGGTTTTTGCCGACTTCGGCGATGGCGGCACCGCGACCGATCATTGCCATGATCCCCTTGTCGCGGTACGCGAACGGCTTGCGCTCCTTGCCTTCCAAGCCGGCGATGATGTTGTCTGCCGCCCACGTGCCGCTCTGGAGCGCGACCGACCCCAACTGTGGCAGTGCTTCGCCGTTCGAGTCGGTGATGTTGGCGATGTCGCCGATGACATACATGTCCGGGTGGCCGGTGACGGCGAGGTCGGCCTGAACGTCGACGCGTCCGCCCCGGCCCTGAGCCAGCCCGCAGTCCGCGGCGACCGCGGCCGCCTTTATGCCGCCGCCCCAGATCACGCAACGGGTGGGGAGGACCGTGCCGTCGGAGAGCACTGCGTGCCCGCTCGCGACTTCCTTGACCCCGGTTCCGAGGTGGATCTCGACTCCCTTTTCGTTGAGGACCTTGGCCACGTAGTCGTGCGCGGTGTCCGAGAACGGCTTGAGCAGCGCATCGCCGAAGTCGAGCAGGCAGATGCGTACCTTGGTCGCGTCGAGATTGCGGTACTCGCTGGGAAGGGTGACCTTGACCATGTCCCCGAGCGCGCCGGCGACTTCGACGCCGGTCGGTCCGCCGCCGACGATCACGATGTTCAGCGCCCCGCGCTGCACGAGGGTGGGGTCTCGGTCGACCTGCTCGAACAGGCCGAGAATGCGGGATCGCAGCCGCGTGGCGTTGTCGAGTGAGTAGAGCGGGAACGAATGCTTCGGGGCACCCGGGGTGCCGAAGAAGTTGGGCTGCGAACCAGCGGCCAGCACGAGCACGTCGCCGGTCCAGGACTCGCCGTCCTCGGCGCTCACCGTGCGGGTTGCTGGGTCTACGTGGGTGATCTCGGCGAGATGCACGTCGACGTTGTCCTGGTCGGCAAAGACGCTCCGCAGCGAGTGCGCGATGTCGGTGCCGCCCAGCAGTGAGGTCGCGACCTGGTAGAGCAGCGGCTGGAACTGGTGGTAGTTGTTGCGGTCGATCAGCGTGACGTGCACGTCGTCGTGGTCGGCGAGCTTCTGCGCGCAGCCGAGCCCGGCGAACCCGCCGCCAACGATCACGACGCGGTGCTTGTACTCGTGCTCAGGCATGGGCGGGCTCCGGTTGGGGCTGAGCGCTGAGTCGTTCGAGCAGGTGGTCGCCGACCCGGATCGCGTTCGCGATCGCGGTCAGCGCCGGGTTGACCGCGCCGATGCTCGGGAAGAAGCTCGTGTCGACCACGTACAGGTTGTCGACCTCGTGGGCCCGGCAGTCCGTGTTCAGGACCGAGCTGTCCGGGTCGGCGCCGAACCGGCACGTGCCGGCCTGGTGGGCGCATCCCGCGACCGGGATCTCGTTCTTCAGGTAGGCGTGGTGCGGCAGCAGGTGGTCGTGGTGCATGCCCAGATCGGCGAGCATGTCCTTGAGCTTTCCGAACAGCCGACCCTTGGCCTGTTCGTTGCTCGCGGTGTAGTCGATCACGATCTTGCCGTCGCGCGCGAGCGTGACCCGGTTCCGTTGCAGCGGCAGGTCCTCGGTCGAGAGCCAGAAGTCGACGGCGTGACTGGCCACTTCCTCGAGCGTCCAGGTGGGGGCGAAGCGGGTCTCGCCGGGTTTCTCGCCGCGGAACATCGGGGCCTGGGACTTGCCGACCATCTGGATATTCCCCAGCGGGTACTTGAAGTCGTCGCCGCCGCTGAAATAGAAGTCGTTGACCCCGAGCGTCTTCTGGAAGATCGTCGGGTTCTCGTCCTTGGACAGCGCGAGGACCGCCTGGCTGTTGTGGAACATGTAGTTGCGGCCGACCTGATCGGAACCGTTGGCCAGCCCGCGCGGGTGGGCGTCGCTGGCTGAGGCGAGCAGCAGCTTGGCGCTGTTGGCGGCGCCGCACGACACGACCACGACGTCGCCGCGGAACGTCTCGGTCTGGCCGTCGCCGTGCCGGACGTCGACCCCCGTGACGACCGTTCCTGAGGCGTTGGTCTCGAGCCGTACGGCCTCGGCGCCGGTGAGTAGGGTGACGTTTGCGTACTCGAGCGCCGGGCGAACCGCGATCACCTCGGCGTCGGACTTGGCGTGCACAACGCACGGGAACCCATCGCAGTTCTGGCACCGGACGCACTTGCTATAGGGCATGTTCCTCTCGTCGAGCATGACCCCGCAGGGGGCGTGGAAGGGGTGGAGGCCCGCTTTAGCGAGGTCGTCCGAGAGCTGCTGGATCCTCGGTTCGTGCGATACCGCCGGGAACGGATACGGGCCGGTGGACGGTGGCTCGGTCGGGTCCTCGCCACGGGCCCCGTGGACCTGGTAGAGCTGCTCGGCTTTGCTGTAGTAAGGCTCCATGTCCTCGTAGGAGATGGGCCACGCCGGCGAGATCCCGTCCTGATGCCGGAGCTCGCCAAAGTCCTCGGCCCGCAGCCGGTACAGCGCGGCGCCGTACAGCTTGGTCGCGCCGCCGACGTAGTAGTGCACCTGCGGCTGGAACGGCGTCAGGTCTGCGTAGTGCCAGGTGTCGGGCGTGATATAGCGCCCGTCGACGAACACGTCCTCGGCGAGCCAGTTCTGGGGCTCGCGCGGTAGCCAGCCGCCGCGCTCGAGCAGCAGGATCCGCTTGCCCGACGACGCTAGGTGGCGCACCAAGGTGCCGCCACCCGCGCCTGAGCCGATCACGATCACGTCATAGTCGCTCATCCGCCCAGCTCCTCTATGCGCTCCTCGAGGATGATCCGACCGGCGGCCTCGACGAGCGCGAGGTGCGAGAACGCCTGGGGGAAGTTGCCGAGGTGCCGCCCGGTGCCGGCGTCGAACTCCTCGGCGTACAGCAGCAACGGCGATGCCACCTTGGCCAGGCGCGTCATCATGTCGCGGGCGCGCTGGATCTCGCCGATGATCGCCAGCGCCGACACCAGCCAGAACGAGCAGATCACGAACGTGCCCTCCTTGCCGGACAGGCCGTCGTCGGTCTCGTCGGTGCGGTAGCGGAGCACGAACCCGTGCTCGGTGAGCTCGTCGGCGATCGCCAGCACGCTCGCGCGCAGCCGCTCGTCGTCGCCCGGTAGGAACCCGAAGATCGCCGCCAGCAGCGTCGAGGCGTCGAGCGACTCGGTGTCGTAGTGCTGGCACAGCACCCCGCGCTTGTCGACTCCGTGCTCGAGGATGTCGGCCTTGATCTCGGCCGCGACCCCGCTCCACTCGGCGGCCAGCGCGTCCTCGCCGCGTATCCCCGCTAGCTTGGCGGCCCGGTCCATCGCCACCCAGCACATCAGCTTTGAGGAGACGTAGTGCTGCGGCTTCCCGCGCGCCTCCCAGATCCCCTGGTCGGGCTGCCGCCACACCCCCTTGGCGCACTCCGCCTGGGCCTGGACCAGAGGCCACAGCCGCCGCGGCAGCCGCTGGCTGCGGCGCGTATGCAGCAGCACCGAGTCGAGCGCGGCGCCGAACACGTCGTTCTGACGCTGGTTGTAAGCGCCGTTCCCGGTACGCACGGGACGAGCGCCCGCGTAGCCTGAGAGATCCTCGCGGAGCTCCTCCGTGAGGTCGCGGCGCCCGTCGATTCCGTACATTATCTGCAGGCCGCCGTCCTCGTTTCGCTCTAGGTCGGCGATGAACTGCATGAACTCGTCGGCCTCCCAGTCAAGGTCGAGGTAGTGGAGCGCCTGGAGTGTGAACGTCGAGTCGCGGATCCACGTGTAGCGGTAGTCCCAGTTGCGCTCGCCGCCCGGGGTCTCGGGAAGCGACGTGGTCAGCGCGGCGACGGTCGCGCCGGTCGGCATATACGTCAGGCCCTTGATCGCTAGCGCCGAGCGCTGGATGAGCGCACGGAACTCGTGATCGGGAATCCGTGCGCGCGACAGCCAATGGCGCCAGAACCGCGTCGTGGCGTTGAGCTGTGCGTGCGCCTCCTCGACCGTGGTCGGGACCGGCGCCTGGTCATCCCACGACAGCGCGACGAACAACTCCTCGCCCTCTCGCAGCACGTGCCGGGCGCGGACGTGGTTCGCCTCGACTCCGAGCAGCATGTCGGTCTGCAGCCGCATCGTCTGGCCGGCGCCGGTCGCGTCGGCACGATGGCGATCCGGCGACAGCGTCCAATCGGCGAGAGCGCGCCCGAAATCGAACCCCGGCTCGCACACGAGGTCGGCCTCGACGCCCCCGTCAATGCACTTGAACGTCCGCAAAAGGGCGTGATCGGCGTCCTCATCGGTCGGCGGGCGAGTGTGGGGCGTGATCTTGTCCTCGCCGCGCCGCGGTCCCATCGTCAACGCGTCACGAACCTCGGCCCACCCCGACGGCGTCTTCCAGGTCGTGACCAGCGTGTTCGTGCCCGGCTCGTAGTGGCGCCCGCTCGGCACGTTGATCCCGAAGGGCCCGAGCCGGAACGCCCCCGCCCCGCGGTCGAGCAGCGACCCGAACACGCTTGGCGAGTCGAACCGCGGGATGCACAGCCAGTCGATCGTGCCGTCGGGCGCGACGAGCGCGCCGGTGTGGCAGTCCGACAGGAACGCGTAGTCGGCGATCGGCGTGAACGGTGACGGCGCCGCGGCACTCTGCGGCAACGACACGACGGTGCCGGTGGCCGCGGCGGCTACCGCCGCGGCGCCCTCGCGCCGGGCGGTCTTCTTGGCCTTGGTCGTGCTCACGACACCACCCACGGGCCGCGCCAGGCGCCGATGCCGCGCAGTAACTCATCGGCTTCTTTCGGGCCCCACGAGCCCGGCGCGTAGCTGTGGACCGGAGGCGGGTGCTCGAGCAGCGGCATCATGATCCGCCACGTCTCCTCGACGCTGTCCTGGCGCGTGAACGGCGCGCTGTTGCCCTCGAGCGCAGCGCTTAGCAGGACCTCGTATGGGGTTGGTCCCTCGCCACCCTCCTGGGCGAACTCCATGTCGAGCGTGATCTCCTGCGGGCCGCCCTTGTCGGCGCGGTGCGCGTCGAGGATCAGCCGGATGCCGGTGATCGGATCGAGCTTGATCACGAGTTGGCTCTCGACCGGTTCGCGGCGTCCGACCGACGGTAGGAAGCCGAGGCGCGGCGGACGGCGGAACACCAGTCGCACCTCGGTCTGCGTGGCCGGCAGGCGCTTGCCGGTGCGGATGAACCACGGAACGCCGGACCATCGCCAGTTGTCGATCTCCAGCCGCATCGCCGCATACGTCTCGGTGATCGACCCGGGTGCGACCCCGTCGATGCTCAGGTAGCCGTCGTACTGCCCGCGAACGTAGCGCTCGGGGTCGGCCTCGGGCATCGAACGGAACACGGCGAACTTCGCGTCCTTGAGCGTGTCCGCGTCGTCCCCGGCGGGCGCCTCCATCGCCGCGGCAGCCAGCAGCTGCATGAGGTGGTTGACGACGACGTCGCGGAGCGCGCCGACGGGATCGTAGAAATGGCCCCGATCCTCGACTCCGAAGCTCTCCGCCATCGTGATCTCGACCGCGGCGATGTGATCGCGGTTCCAGACCGGCTCCAGGTTGGAGTTCGCGAACCGGAGGTACAGGAACTCGCCGAGGCCCATCTTCCCGAGGAAGTGGTCGATCCGGTATAGCTGGGACTCGTCGATGTACTGGTGGATCTCGGCCGCGAGCGCGCGGGCCGACTCGAGATCGTGTCCGAACGGCTTCTCGACCACGACGCGCCCGGTCTTGGTGAGGCCCGCGTCGGTCAGGCCCTTGATCACCCGGCCGAACAGGAACGGCGGGATCTCGAGATAGAACACCGGGCATTTCGCGTAGCCGATTGCGCCAGCGAGCCGCTCGTATGTCCCGGCGTCGCCGAAGTCGCCGCTCATGTACGACATCCGTCCGACGAGCCGATCGAACACGGCCTCGTCGATCTTGGTGCCGCAGTTGACGATCGCGTCGCGCGCATGGCTGCTCAGATCGTCAGCCGACCAGTCACTGACCGCCACGCCGACGATGGGGCAGCTCAACAGTCCACGCTGCTCGAGGCGGTAGAGCGAGTTGAACGTCATCACCTTGGCGAGGTCGCCCGTGATCCCAAAGATCACGAACACGTCCGCCACCTGCTGCCCACCGCCAGCGGCAGTGCGGGGGTGAGATCCGACTGCTGTGCTCATAAGTCGTCCTTCTGTGGCGTAAACCGGCGTCGGCGAAATACTCGTCGCCGGGGACCGGACGGACATCACCTCATCTGGGTGAAAGACAGCACGGCCTCTCGTAACAGGAATTTCCCAGCCGGACCATCTCGGGGGGCTACTGTTTGCAACGGGTTGCAATCCAACCTATCGATGATGCATACCGCCCGCGTACGGAAGGCCGCCCCGGGGATGAAGGCTGAGTCGTGAGTAGCGAGATCGCCGCCGGCGAGGCGGGGCGCAGAGCACTCGAGCACGCCGATTCCGCCACGGGTCGTCGCGCCGCGGGAGGGCGAGGTCCGATCGCCCGCATCATCGCCGAGATCGCGGGCGTGTGGGCGTCGCTGCCGCTGAGCCTGCGCCTCGCCGGGGTCGCGGCGCTCGGCGCGTTCGCGGCCACCGCGGTCGGGGTGCTGACTGCCGAGAACCCAGCGGCGCAACCCGCGGGTGTAGCCGTCGAGATCCGCGTAGTGATGATCGTGGCTCTGATCGGGGCGGGGATATATGCGCAGACGAGCAGGATCCAGGCGCGGATGGCGGGGCTGCTGATCGGCGTCGGACTCCTCTCGTCGCTGTGGCTGCTCAACGGATCGAGCAACCGTGTGCTGTTCAGCATCGGGGTGGTGTTCAGCGGTGTGATGCCGTTGGTGATCGCCTACCTGATGCTGGCCCACCCGACCGGGCATCTGCCGTCGCGGACTGAGCTCCGGTTCCTGTGGCTGACCGGCGGTGCGCTCGCGATGCTGTGGCTGCTCGGCGCTGCGATGACCCTGCAGCCTCCGTTGAGGACGCCGCTGCTCCGATGCAGTCCGCATTGCCCCAGCAACGTCTTCTCGGTGGGCTCGGCCACCGAGGCGGTCACGGCCGTGCAGGCGGCGATGGTGCTCGCCTGGCTCGGCGTGACATGGGGCGTGCCAGTGCTGCTGACTCGCCGATCCCGGGCGTCTTGCGCTCCCGTGCGCCGCTCGCTCATGCCGGTGTGGCTCACGTCTCTCGTCGCCGCCGTGCTGCTGACCGCAAGCCTGCTGTTCCACGCCGCCGAGCTGCACGTGTGGACGACGCTCGGGACGGTCTACATCGGGCTCGTGCCCGTCCTGCCGCTCGCGATCCTGGTCGGCCTCGCCAACGAACACCTGTTCATGGGGCAGGCGCTCGCCGAGTTTGTGAGCGAGCTGGCCCGGATGCCCGCGGCCGATCCGGAGGCGCTGATGGCGGCGGCGCTTCGCGACCCGTCGCTCAAGGTGGCGTACCGGAGGCCGGGACGGGGAACGTATGTGGACTCCGCGGGCGCGCCGGTGCACGATCTGCCGGACGAGGCAGCGATCACATGGATCGAGCGCGACCACCAGCCCTTGGCGGCGGTGATGTACAGCGAGGACCTGTCGGGGTACGAGCCGTTCATCCGGGCCGCCGGCGCGGCTGCGCTGATCCGGTTGGAGAAGACCCGGGCCGAGGCGGAGCTGAAGGCATCGACGGCTGAGATGGCCTCGTCGCGGATCCGGCTGATGGAGATGGCGCACGCCGAGCGCCGGCGGCTCGAGCGGGACCTCCATGACGGAGTCCAGCAGCACCTCGTGGGGCTGCGGATCAAGCTCGACATGGCGGCGGAGACGATCCGGACGGACCCGGAGCGGGGCGAGCGCGCGCTCGCGTCCGTCGGGCAGCAGATGGACGACGTCCTCCAGGAGCTACGGCTGCTCGCGCGCGGCATCTACCCGTCGCTGCTGCACGAATGCGGGCTGCGCGAGGCGCTGACCGCGGCCGCGCGGAGCTCACCGCTGGCGGTCTCTGTCCGTGCGCCTCGCGTCGGACGCTATCCGGACGAGGTCGAGGTCGCGGTGTACTTCTGCTGTCTCGAGGCGATACAGAACGTGGTCAAGCACGCCGGCCCCGACGCGACCGCGATCGTGACGCTGTCGCCGGACGGGCCGCACTTGTGCTTCGAGGTCCACGACACCGGGGTCGGGTTCGATCCCCGGAATGACAGGCTCGGCAGCGGGCTGGTGAACATGCGCGACCGGATCGAGGCGGTCGGCGGGGTGGTCGAGGTCAGCGGGCGCCGAGGACGCGGTACCTCGGTCCGCGGCCGTGTCGCTACGGTGCACGTCCGCACCGGGTGACGCGCGCCGCAACCTTTACGCCTTCGCCATTCGAACGAGCGCGAGTCACCCGGGTGGGACATGCATCTGCGCAGCGACCGCGAGCGACCGTGGTCTCAACCGGGGATGCCTACCTGTCGTACCGACACCGGTGGGCTCCCTTGCCGGGAGGACGGAGGGGGGCCACGCTATGCGGTGCCCCCATCTGCGAAAGGAACGGCTGATGTGTCGCTGGCTCGCCTATATCGGTAGTCCCCTGCTGCTGGAGAAGGCGCTGTATTCGCCGGTTCACTCGCTGATCGACCAGAGCCTGCACTCCGAGCTCGGGGCCGAGGCGACCAACGGTGACGGGTTTGGCGTGGGTTGGTATGACGACCAGCCGACCCCGGGCGTGTTTCGCAGTATCGAGCCCGCCTGGAACGACCAGAACCTCCGCGAGCTGGCGGCGCACATCACCTCCGGGCACTTCTTCGCGCACATCCGGGCGGCGATCGGGTCGCCCGTCCAGCAGACCAACTGCCATCCGTTCCGTCACGGCCGGTGGCTGTTCATGCACAACGGGTACGTGGCGGAGCTTTCCCGGGTGAGGCGCGACCTGATGCTCGCGATCGACGAATCGCTGTTTCCGGATATCTCCGGTACCGCGGACACGGAGATTCTGTTCTACCTCGCGCTGAGCTTCGGCCTCGAGAGCGATCCGCCTGACGCCGTCGCGCGCACAATCGGGCTGGTCGAGGATGTCGGTCGCCGCAAGGGCGTCGAGTACCCGTTCCAGGGCACGATCGCGACCACCGACGGCGAGCGCATGTGGGCGTTCCGCTACTCGAGCGAAGGCAAATCACGGTCGCTGTTCTACAGCCGCGACATCGCCGCGGTACGCAAGCTCGCTCCAGAGCGAGAGGTCCTGTTCGAGGTATCCGAGGACTCACGACTGGTGGTGTCCGAGCCGATCGGCGACCTTCCCGGAGCGTGGAACGAGATGCCCGAGGGGTCTTACGGCGTCGTCGGCCGGGGCGAGGAGCAGCTGCGGCCGTTCAAGCCGATGGTCGGCAGCTGAGCCGGGGGGCTACTCCACGCCCGGGACCGGACGCCCGTTCTCGAGGTACACGCACCGTCGGCTACCCGCGGATCGCGACACGCGCCGGCGGAGTGGACCGCTCAGCAGCTCGAGCGCCTCGTCGAGTTCGGCGAGCCGGTGAACTTCGATCTCTGACTCCTGAAGCCGGACCCCGGCGAGGCCGGCATGCGAGAACGTGCCGCAGTCGAACAGGAACCGCACCCCGCCCGGCCTGTTCGGCCTCGGCGTCAGGAAGTCGACGCACACGAGCCGGCCGTGCTCCACGACGAGCCCACACTCCTCCTCGGTCTCGCGTCGGCAGGCGTCCCACGGCGATTCGCCGCCGGGGTCGACCTGGCCGCCCGGGATCGTCCAGCGCTTCTTGTAGGTCGGCTTCAGGATCAGCAGCCGCCCGTCCGGGTCGTGGATCAGCGCCCCCGCCGAGGCCGGAATCCGCGGTGGGTCGGGAGCGGTCGCGGGCAAGCGGCGGTCAGCGAGCCGGCGTGCGCTCCGGCTGTCGCGGGCTCGGCGCGCAGGCCGGGCGGGATTCCGGGGCGCAGGCCCGGGCGGACTCGGGCGCGTGCTCCGCGGCACCCATCGCGAGCAGCCTGTCGATCAGCGCGAGCATCTTCGCGTGGGTGCGACCGTCGTGAGTGGACAGCGAGCGGACGGCGCTCGCGCCGAGCACATCGAGGGGCGGCCTCGGAGTGATCGCGCGCAGCCGCGCGGGGAGCAGGAACCGCGTCCAGTCGCGCGCGCCCGGCTTTGCCATCCAGGCGCTCACGTACTCCGCGCGCTCGCGCTCGAGCGGCGTCGACCCTCGGCTGCCGACGACCCTGGAGGCGTACGCGTACAGGTCCTGTCGGCGTCGGTCGTCAATCGAGTCGTTGTACGCCCTCATCAGCGAGGCGATCACCGGAGACACCGACGTCGGGTGGTCGCTGAACGGCTCGCCCGCGAGCATCGAGGCCAGCTCCATCACGCACGCGCCCTGCTCCTGCGACGTGTGCTTGCCCTTGCTGAGCCGGATCGTTTGGTGTGTGACTGGGCCCATGACACCTTCCTACACGTTGGTTTCGGATGCCCCTCGCGCGCCCCGCAACACGCGGACCGTGAGCGCGCGGACGGACATGCGTTCAGCGGCTCACCACCGCAATCGCGGCCGGGTTCACATTCAGGCCGCCACCGCCAAACGCAAGCAGCAGAGCAACGATCCCGGTCCATCCGGTCTGGTGACTGGCGCCGATGCCGGCGCCGTTGTCGCCATGGAAGTACTCGTGGAACAGCAATAGATCGTGCCAGTGTGGATCAGTCTGGAACTTCTCGATTCCGCCGAACACCGGGCGGCGCCCGTGCTCGTCGTCGAGGAACGTCGCCGACAGACGCCCGGCGATCACCGCGCCGACCTCGAGCAGGTTCATCTCATTACCCGAGCCGGTCGGGCACTCGACCTTCAGCCGGTCGCCGTAGTAGCGGTATAGCTGTACCAGCCCGCGCAGGATCACGAGGTTCATCGGGAACCAGACCGGGCCGCGCCAATTCGAGTTGCCTCCGAACATCCCCGTGTCGGACTCCGCGGGCAGGTAGTGCACGTTGTACTCCTGGCCGCTCCAGTCGAACACGTAAGGCTGTTCGAGGTGGCGCCGGGAGATCGCGCGGATGCCGTGAGGGCCGAGGAACTCGGACTCGTCGAGCATGATCTCGAGGATCCGTCGCAGCCGGTCCTCGTCGACCAGCTGCATGATGCGCCGGCCCTGCGGGCTCGGGCCGGGGAGATGGGTCAGCTCGGGGAGCGAATCGGAGAAGCGCTCGATGAACTCGGCGATTCTCTCGATCAGCATGGGAAAACGGTCGAGCGTGTCAGGCTCGAACACGGTGGCCGCGCAGAGCGGCAGCAGGCCGACGAGCGAGCGCACCTTGAGCGGGATCTGGGCGCCGTCCGGCATCCGCATCTCGTCGTAGTAGAAACCGTCCTCCTCGTCCCACAGACCGGCGTCGCCGCGCGGGGGGTTCATCGCCACCGCAATCCACATGAAGTGCGCGATGAACTTGAGCGCCATGTCGGCGTAGGCCGGCTCGAAGTTGGCGATCTCGGCCGCGATCTGGATCATCCACTGGCAGTACAGGGCCATCCAGGCGGTGCTGTCGGCTTGCTGGAGCGTGCCGCCGCCCGGGAGCGGCGCCGAGCGGTCGAACACGCCGATGTTGTCCAGGCCGAGGAACCCGCCCTGGAACAGGTTGCGGTCATCGGGGTCCTTGCGGTTGACCCACCACGTGAAGTTCGTGATCAGCCGATCGAACACGCGGGCCAGGAACTCGTGATCGCCGGCGCCGCGGATCTCGGCCTCCCGCTCGTAGACGTACAGCGCCGCCCACGGGGTGATGGGCGGGTTGACGTCGCTGAAGTTCCACTCGTACGCCGGGATCTGGCCGTTGGGGTGCAGGTACCGCGTGGACAGCAGGAGCTCGATCTGCTCCTTGGCGAAGTCGACGTCGACGAGCGACAGCGGCGCGCAATGGAACGCCAGGTCCCAGGCGGCGAACCACGGATACTCCCACTTGTCGGGCATCGAGATGACGTCCCCGGCGACCATGTGGAACCACTGGACGTTGCGCACCGAGCTCGTCGGGGCGTCCGGATGCCACGGATCGACGCCGTGCTCGTGCAGCCAACGGTGCACGTCGTACTCGTAGTACTGCTTACCCCACAACAGCCCGGCCAGCGCCTGGCGCATCACCATGCCCGCGTCGTCGCCGAGCGCATCGGGGATGACCGCGGCGTAGAACTTGTCGGCCTCGGCCTTGCGGGCGCTGAACACGCGATCGAACCCCGCGCCGAGTGCGGCGGCGGCGGTAGGCCGTGCGCCGTCGCCGGTCGCGGGGGCGGTCTCGTCGGTGGCGGCGGTTGCCGCGCGGGTGTTCTCGTCGGTGGCGCCGGTTTCCACCGGGGCCGTGGCGGTCAGACGGACCCGAACCTGCGCGCTCTGGCCCGGCGCGAGTTCGAGGACATGGTGGGCGGCGACCTTGGTGCCCGTCCGCTCGGGGTTGACGGCGCCGGCGATGCCGTCGACGACGAAGTCGTTGATCCCGTCCTTCACATACGGGGAGGCGCTGGCCGTGCCGAACAGGCGCCGGTTGTTGGTCTCGTTCTCGCAGAACAGCAGCGTCGCGGACGCGTCCGCGCAGAACACCCACTCGCCGAGGTCATCGTGTGAGGCGCGGGCGGTGGCGAGCCCGCGCGCGCCGTCGAGCGCCGCGATCGTCGGCTTGGCGACCGCATCGCCCCACGACCAGGTGTTGCGGAACCACAGCGTCGGGAGCAGGTGGAGCGTCGCCGGGTCGGGTCCGCGGTTGTGGGCGGTGACGAGCATCAGGATGTCGTCCGGGGCGTTCTTCGCGTACTCCACGACGACGTCGAAATAGCGGTCCTCGTCGAACACACCGGTGTCGAGCAGTTCGTACTCCATGTCCTGCTTGTCCCGGCGCGCGTTCGTCGAGATCAGGTCCATGTACGGGAACGCGCGCTGCGGGTACTTGTACTGGCACTTGAGGTAGGAATGGGTCGGAGTGCTGTCCAGGTAGAACCAGTACTCCTTGGCGTCCTCGCCGTGGTTGCCCTCACTGTTGTTGAGCCCGAACATCCGCTCCTTCAGGATCGGATCGGCGCCGTTCCACAGCGCGATCGCCAGGCAGAGCCGCTGACGCTCGTCGCAAACTCCCGCGATCCCGTCCTCGCCCCACCGGTAGGCCCGCGAGCGCGATTGGTCGTGGGTGAAGTAGTTCCACGCGTCGCCGTTGCCGCTGTAGTCCTCGCGGACCGTCCCCCACTGGCGCTCGCTCAGGTATGGGCCCCAGGCCTTCCAGGGCGCGTCGCCCGTGCGAGCCTGTTCGAGACGCTTGTGCTCCGGCGTTCTGCTCGTCCGCCCCGCGGCCATTCGTGGGAGTCTCACCACCGTGGGACGGAGATGCAACCGTGTCCGCACCCGGCGGCTCCGGGTGCGCACCGGTGTCCGGTCGAGGCTCGGGGCCGCGTGGAAAAACGTGGTGCGAGCTTCCCCTCCGGTTGCGCCGGAAATCGTGGTGAGAGCTTCCCGACAGGACAGGTGCCGGCCCTCTTGCCCCCTTACCTATGCCACGCTCCGGCAACGTGAAGGAGGTCGGACCCGATCGGGTTAGGCGCGCGCTGCACAAGATGGCCGAGGATCTCGTGACCGAGCGGCGGCGCGTCGTGCTCCTGGAACGCGAGAATCGGGAACTGCGCTCCCAGCTCGAGGACTCCAGCGTTCGATCGCGGCAGCCGAGCGCGAGCCGGCTTCGGGCGCGACACGCGAGTGACCGCGCGGCGGGGCGGGGTGGCAGGCGCATGGGGCGCTGGAGAGTGCCGGCGTGCGGCGGGGCGGGGCTTGCCGGCGCGAGTTTCGCAGCACTCGGCGACGACCTCGAGCCGAATGGCGATTCGGTCGGCTATAGACCGAGGATCGCGCCACTCGACACCGGCGGGGTGTCGAGTGGCGAGTTATTCGCCTCGCCCCGGAAGCGCCACCGCACTAGCTCTCCAGGACCACCGCCACCCGCCCGGCGCGCTCGTCTGACAGCTCCTGGCCCGTGGCGAGCCCGGCGCCGATCAGCAGCCCCTGGGCGACGAGGTAGCAGGTGAATAGCAGGCCGGCCAGCACGAGGAACACCTGGACGGGCGTGCGTCCGGCCACCGCCCGGGCGTAGTAGCCGGCGACCAGCGGTGTCAGCTCGAGCACGACGGCCGCGGGAACGCCGCCGTGCAGCGCCGCGCGCCAGCCGATGCGGCGCGTCGTGGCGTACCGGTATAGAAGCGAGCAGATCCCGGCGATCAGCACCGCCGAGACCACCGACAATAGCCAGGCCGGGATCGGGAACCCGAGGCGCCCCCGAAGGTTGGTGGCCTCGGTGGCGGCGGCGGCAATCAGCGCGATCATCGACACCATGCCGGCGGCCAGGCCGAGGTGCCGGAGCTTCAGCGCGACCGGGCCCAGGCGAGGGGCCCCGAGCAGTCGCGACTCGACGCGCTCGACCACGCCGGTGGCGCCGGCGCCTGCCCACACCATCGAGGCCACCGCGATCGCGAGCAGCGGCGGAGAGTTTCGATGGGTGCGGAGCACCAACTCGATGACCTGGTCGCGCGCACCGGGCGGTAGGACGCTCGCGAGCCGCGTTGCCACCTGCTCGGCTCGCGCGCCGTCGCCGAGCACGAGCGCGGCGAGCGCCGCGATCCCCAGCGTCAGCGGCACGCAGGCCCCAACGAGGTACCAGGCGAGCGCCGGCACGTCGTCGCACAGTCCCGAGCCCCAATAGAAGTTGTCGACCCGTTTGGCTATGCGGCGCAGGGGCGGGGCTGCGAAGATTCGGCCCGGGCGCATGTTCGGATCATCTCCGCGGACCGATACGGATGCCAACCTCCGGGTGGCCCACATGCGCGCCTCCTTGCAGACGACCCGGCGCGGAGCGAGGCTCACGCCAAGACGATGGCCGTGAAGTCGACAACGCGCCGGGTGGAGCCCGCCGTGCGGGCGCCGCTGGGCGCTCGTCACGACGGCCGCGGGGCGAGCTTCGGGCTGTTCTCGAGCGTCGCCGATGCCGTCGAGGTTTGCCTGTTCGACGGCGCCGGCAGGGAGACGCGGTTCGACCTCGAGCAGGGCGAGGCGTTCGTGTGGCAGGGCTACGTTCCCGGGGTCGCGTCCGGCCAGCACTACGGCTTCCGGGTTCACGGGCCCTGGGATCCGCCGTCAGGCGCCCGCTGCAACCCGGCCAAGCTGTTGCTCGACCCGTACGCGCGCGCGATCGCCGGCGAGGTCCGGTGGGATCCCGCGGTGTTCGGCCACGTGCCCGACGATCCCGATCAAGCCGACGCCAACGACTCGGCGCCATTCGTGCCCAGGTCGGTGCTGGTGGCCCCGGAATTCGACTGGGATGACGATGATCGCCCCGGCTACGCGATGGCGGACTCGATCTTCTACGAGGTCCACGTCAAGGGATTCACGAAGCTGCATCCCGACGTGCCCGCGGAGCTGCGCGGCACCTACGCCGGCGTCGCCCACCCGGCCGCGGTGGCGCACCTCAGGCGGCTTGGCGTGACTGCGGTGGAGCTGCTCCCGATCCACCAGTTCGT
>Ga0187777_10001311_pt1 | contig 16128 bp, 8 predicted proteins | sample 1015_Q2_SP5_10_M_FD_132416 | JGI IMG/M metagenome (GOLD analysis project Ga0187777, IMG submission 132416) | Tropical peat soil microbial communities from peatlands in Department of Meta, Colombia - 1015_Q2_SP5_10_MG | ecosystem: Environmental > Terrestrial > Soil > Wetlands > Peat | place... | reverse complement strand
GGCGGCAGCTGGGTCGCGAGCCGCGACACCAGCGCCTTGACGTCGCCGGCGACCTGCACCGTGTTGGTGCCCGGCTGGCGCTGCACCGCGAGGATGATCCCGCGCGTCCCGCTGAACCAGCTGGCCGACTTGTCGTTCTGCACGCTGTCCACGACGTCGGCGATGTCCGCGAGCCGCACCGGCGAGCCGTTGCGGTAGGCCACGATCAGCGGGCGGAACGCCTTGGCGTCCTCGAGCTGCCCGTTGGCCTCCACGGTGAACGAGCGGTGCTGGCCCCACAGGACGCCGGTGGGCAGGTTGGCGTTGGCGTTGTTGACCGCGTTCGCCACCTCGTCGATGCCGATCTGGCGCGACGCCATCGCGCGGGGATCCACCCGGATCTGCACCGCGTACTTCATCGCGCCGAACACGTTCACCGCGGCCACGCCCTGCACCGTCGAGATGCGCTGGGTGAGGAAGGTCTCGGCGTACTCGTCCAGCGTCGGGAGCGGCAGCAGCGGCGAGGTGAGCGCGTAGTAGATGATCGGCGCGTCGGCCGGGTTCACCTTCTGGTAGCTGGGCGGGAGGATGCCCTGCGGCAGCTGCCGCAGCACCTTCGCGATCGCCGCCTGCACGTCCTGCGCCGCCGCGTCGATGTCGCGGTCGAGCGTGAACTGCAGCGTGATGCCGGTGCCGCCCTGGGTGCTGCTCGACGTCATCTGGTCGAGGCCGGCGATGGTGGAGAACTGCTTCTCCAACGGCGTGGCCACGGCCGAGGCCATCGTCTCCGGGCTCGCGCCCGGGAGGCTCGCGTTCACCGAGATGGTCGGGAAGTCCACGTTCGGCAGGTCGCTCACCGGCAGCAGCCGGTAGCCCATGATGCCGAACAGCAGGATGCCGACCATGACCAGCGTCGTCATGACCGGTCGCTTGATGAACAGCTCCGAGATGCTCACCGCGCGTTCCCGGAATCGGCGCCCGACGGCTTGATCTCGACCCGCGCGCCCGGCACGAGCCGCAGCTGCCCGTCGGTCACCACCTGCTGGCCCGCGGCGAGCCCCTTCTCGATCACCACGTAGTCCTGGACCGCGCGGCCGAGCGTCACGTCCTGCGTGCGGGCGGTGCGGTCCCGGTCCACGACGTACACGTAGGTCCCGTTCTGGCCGGTCATCACGGCCTGCGAGGGGACCGTGACGACGCCCCGCTCGACGTTCAGCACCAGGCGCGCCGCCACGAATTCCCCGGGCCACAGCCGCCGGTCGGCGTTGTCGAACGTGGCCTTGAGCTGGATCGTGCCCGTCGTGGTGTCCACCTGGTTGTTGATGAACGTGAGACTACCCCGCAGCACCTCGGTCGTGTCCTGGGCCGGCCGGATCTCCACGTCGAGCCGGCTCGCGCGGCTGAACGTCTGGATGTCGTCGAGGTACCGCTGCGGAGCCGAGAAGCTCACGGCGATGGGGTGGATCTGGTTGACCACCACCAGCGGCGTCGTGCCGTTGGCCGGCACGAGGTTCCCCTCCTTGAGGAGCAGGTTCCCGGTGCGGCCGGCGATCGGCGAGCGGATGGTCGAGTACTCGACGTTGAGGCGCGCCGTCTCCATGGCGGCCGAGTCCGCGCTGACCGCCGCTTGGGCCGCGTCCGCGTTCGCCTTGTACTGGTCGAACTGCTCCTGGGTCGCGAGGTCGCCCTGCACCAGCTGCTGGTAGCGCGCCACCTCCGCGCGCGCGTTCACCAGCTGCGCCTGGTCCCGGGCGAGGTTGGCCGCCGCCTGGTCGAGCGCGGCGCGGAAGGGCCGGGCGTCGAGCTGGAAGAGCAGCTGGCCCGCGCGCACCTCGTCGCCCTCGGCGAACGCGACCCGCGTGATCGTCCCGGTCACCTGGGCGCGCACCGCGACGGTCTGGATCGGCGTCACCGTGCCGATGGCGCTGATCTCGTAGGGCACCGACCGTGCCTGGGCGGCGGCGACCGTCACGGGCACGTTGGGGCGGGGCGTGCGGGCGTCGCCGTTCTTGCAGGCGCCGGCGAGCACCACGGCCAGGAGGGCCTTGCCCGCGCGGGGGAACGGCAAACGGAGCTCGGGGATCGGGTATCTGGGAGTCATCAAGGGAGTTACGCGCGGAGCGGGGCTCGTGTTGAGCGGTAGTTGCGCTGGCGTCGTGGCCGGGCGAATCTTCGGTCACTTCCCGGACAAAGGAAACGTTAACATGTCGCACCCGTATTCGCTGCCGGCGCTGCCGTACGCGTTCGACGCGCTCGAGCCGCACATCGACGCGCAGACGATGCAGATCCACCACGGCAAGCACCACCAGGCGTACGTCACCAACCTCAATGCGGCGCTCGAGAAGGCGCCCGAGTGGCAGAAGAAGGGGCTGAGCGAGATCCTCGCCGGCCTCGACAAGGTCCCCGAGGCGGTCCGCACCGCGGTCCGCAACAACGGCGGCGGCCACTGGAACCACACCGCGTTCTGGAAGCTGATGGCCAAGGGCGCGGGCGGCCCGCCCAAGGGCGACGTCGCCGGCCTGATCGACAAGAGCTTCGGCGGCTTCGACAAGTTCAAGGAGCAGTTCGCGGCCGCGGCGATGGGCCGGTTCGGCTCGGGCTGGGCGTGGCTGATCTTCGAGGGTGGCAAGCTCGCGATCCTGAGCACGCCGAACCAGGACAATCCCGCGATGGAGAAGAAGGCGGCGATCCTCGGCCTCGACGTGTGGGAGCACGCCTATTACCTGAAGTACCAGAACCGGCGCGCGGACTACGTCGCGGCGTGGTGGAACGTCGTGAACTGGGAGCAGGTCAACGCCAACCTCACAGAGGTCCGGTAGCTGAGCGCGGTTGGCTGGAGAGTTGCGAAACGCCGAGTTGCGGGTGGTTGCGAGAGGGGCAGAACACGGAGGGCGGGCCGCGTGGTGGCCCGCCCTTTGTCGTCTTGCGGCGGGTCACGGTGAAAGCACCGCCACGCAACGGATCCGATCCTCGCTTGCAACTGATTGCCTATCAATGACTTGCCGTACTGCAACGCCACGCGTCCAGCGCTGACTGACGCTGGCGTGACGCTCCGGCACCAGTGTTGATGCGGAATGCGAACCTCGGATTCGCCCTCTTCGCGGGCCGCCGGGCTGGCTGCGGCTTTGCCCTTGGCCGGGAGCGCGACCGCGCGCCGCGTCGTCCTGGCCGCTGCCGGCCCTGCGGCCGCGCTCGGCGCGCTCGGCGTCGCCGGGTGGGCCAGCGGTTCGGCGACGGTGGCGTTCATGCCGCGCGCCTCCACGATGGTGCCGTTCGTGTCGGCGGCCGTCCTGCTGCTCGCGTTGTCGTTGCTGTCGCTGACGGTGGCCCCGCGCGGGCGATGGACGACGTGGGGGGCGCGGGCCGTCGGGGCCGGCTTGTTCGTGGTGGCGGTTCTCAGTGTGCTCCGGCACGCGACCGGCCTTCCCCTCTCGGTCGAAGGGCCCCTGGTTCATCTGGCGGCGCGGGTGGTCCCGAGTCTGGCGAACGCGCGCGTCGCGCCTCCGATTGGCGCGTCGTGTGTCGCCCTGCTCAGTCTGGGCTTGCTTCTGGCCACCGGCAGCGGGAGCCGGCGCTGGGCCGGCCTCCCTGCGTTTGTCGCCGCCATCGCCGGAGCGGTGGTGTGTCTCGGCTACGTGTATGCCGAGCCCCTGTACTACCGGGACTATGGTCGCATCGTCGCGTGGCCCGGGGCGGCGGCGTTCTTTCTCCTCGGCGTCGGGATCATGGCCGACGCAGGCAGCGGCGGCGTTCCGCTGAGCCTGCTCGCGGGCCCCTCGGCGCGGGCGATCATCCTGCGCCGTTTTCTTCCGGTCACGCTCGGCGCGTTGCTCCTGATGGATTGGGTTACGACGCGACTGCTGGACGGGTTGAACCCGGCGCTCGGATCCGCGCTCTCGGCGCTGCTGGTCGCGTGCGCCGTAGCTGCCGCGGTGGTGCCGCTGGCGCGAGCCGTCGGGGCGGAGCTGGATCGCGCGCTGGCCGCGGCGCGTGAGAGCGAGAAACACTTCCGCGAGATCTTCGAGCACGCCACGATCGGCCTGTACCGAACTACGCCCGACGGACGCATCCTCCTCGCCAATCCCGCGCTGCTCCGGATGCTGGGCTACGAATCGTTCGAGGCCCTCGCGCAACGCAATCTCGAGGCGGCCGGGTTCGAATCGGGCCACGATCGCAGGCGGTTTCGGGAGCGGATCGAGAGCGCTGGCGAGGTGGTGGGGCTCGAGTCCGCCTGGACGAGGACGGACGGTGGCATGGTCTCGGTGCGCGAGAGCGCGCGCGTCGTGCGCGACGACGCCGGAGTCGTGCTGTACTACGAGGGTACGGTCGAGGACATCACGGAGCGCCGGCGGGCGGAGGAAGCCCTGCTCGCGAGCGAAGAGAAGTACCGGCTGATTGCCGACAACGCCGATGACTGGGTCCTCTGGGTCTCGCCCCAGGGGGACGTCCGCTATTCCTCGCCGTCGTGTGAACGCCTGACCGGCTACTCCGCTGCTGAATTTGCGCTCACCCCGTCCCTCATTCTCGACGTCGTGCACCCCGAAGACCGCGGGATGCTCGCCGGTCACCTCGACCCGGTTCGGGACGAGGCGGATCCACGGGCCCTGGAGTACCGCATCACGACGAAGGCGGGGGAGGTGCGCTGGATCAGGCACACCTGCAGTCCCATCCGTGACAGTCTGGGCCGGCACGCCGGGCGCAGAGCCACGAACCGGGACGTCACGGAGCGCAAGCGGGCGGAGGTGGCCCTCCAAGCGAGCGTCGAGCGCTATCGCACCACCCTCGACGGGATGCTGGAAGGCTGCCAGATCATCGCCCCGGACTGGCGCTACCTCTACCTCAATGACGCCGCGGCGAATCAGGGGCGTCGGCCGAAAGTGGAGCTGGTTGGGCGCACGATGGTCGAGATGTTTCCGGGGATCGATCAGACGCCGATGTTCGCGGCGCTGCGCGAGTGCATGGAGCGACGGGTGGCGAGGCGCATCGAAAACGAGTTCAGCTACCCTGACGGATCCACTGCCTGGTTCGCCTTGAGCTTCGAGCCCGTCCCGGAGGGCGTGTTCATCCTCTCGCTCGACGTCTCGGATCGTCGCCGGGCGGAGGAAGCCCTGCGACGCAGCGAGGCGCACTTCCGCACGCTGTTCGACAACATGCAGGAAGGCCTGGCGTATTGCCGCATGATCTACCGCGATGGCCGGCCCTGGGACTGGGTGTACGAATCGGTCAACGAGTCGTTCGCGAAGCTGACCGGCCTCACCGACGTTGAGGGCCGGGCCGTGTCCGAAGCCATCCCCGGCATCCGCGAGTCCGATCCGCGGCTATTCGAGATCTACGGGCGGGTGGCGGCGGGCGGAGTCCCGGAGCGGTTCGAGATGTTCGTCCAGGCGCTGGAGCAGTGGTTCGCGATCTCGGTGTACTCTCCCGAGCCCGACCATTTCGTGGCGGTCTTCGACGTGATCACCGACCGCAAGCGCGCCGAGGCCGAGATCCAGCGGCTCAACGCGGACCTCGAGCGGCGGGTGGCGGAGCGCACCGCGGAACTCAAGGGGCTCAACGCCGAGCTGGAAGCGTTCACGTACTCGGTCTCGCACGACCTGCGCGCGCCGCTCCGGCAGGCCGACGGGTTCGCGAAGATCCTGCTCGAAGAGTACAGCCCGCGGCTCGACGACACGGGCCGGCACTACCTCGACCGGGTGCGCGAGGGGACCCGGTTCATGGGCGAGCTGGTGGACGACCTGCTGAACCTGTCGCGGGTGGGTCGGCGGGAGTTGGCCGTCGAGGAGGCGGACCTGGGTGAACTGGCGCGCGCCGCCGTCGAGGACCTGCGGCCGGCCTGCGAGGGCCATCGCGTCGAGTGGAACATCGGCGAGCTGCCCCGTGTGGCGTGCGACCGCGGTCTGATGCGCCTGGTGTTTGCGAACCTGCTCGCGAACGCCGTGAAATTCAGCCGACCCCGCGACCCGGCGGTGATCGAGGTCGGCCAGGTGGCGGTGGACGGCCGCCCGGCCGTGTTCGTGCGGGACAACGGCGTGGGCTTCGACCCCAAGTACGTCGGCAAGTTGTTCGGCGTCTTCCAGCGGCTGCACCGGCAAGAGGACTTCGACGGAACCGGAGTCGGCCTCGCGACGGTGCAGCGAATCGTTCACAGGCACGGGGGCCGCGTATGGGCGGAGGGGGCCGTGGATCGCGGGGCCACCTTCTTCTTCTCGCTCGGCGCCGGAGGTGGAACGTGAGTCCGGACGAGGCGGAGATTCTCCTGGTCGAGGACAACCCGGCCGACGTGGAGCTGACGTTGCGCTCGCTGCGCCAGCAGCGCATCGCCAACCGGGTGCACGTGGCGCGCGACGGTGAGGAGGCGCTCGCCTACTTGTTCGGAGAGCGCGGCGGCCCTCGCCCCGCCGGCCACCTCCTGCCGCGCCTGGTGCTGCTGGACCTCAAGCTGCCGAAGGTGGACGGGCTGGAGGTGCTGCGCGCCATCCGCGCCGACCCCCGCACGCGCACACAACCGGTCGTGATCCTTACGTCCTCCAAGGAGGAGCGCGACCTCGTCTCCAGCTATGATCTGGGCGCCAACAGCTACATCCAGAAGCCGGTCGATTTCGATCAGTTCCAGAAGATCGTGACGCAGCTCGGCCTCTACTGGCTCGTGATCAACGAGCCTCCTCCGCGGGCGCATGGCCGGCAAGGGTAAGGCCACCGGCGGCAAGGCCCCTGCGCGCAAGGCGCCCGCCACCGCCGCGGCGGCGCCCGCCGCGACGGTGGCGGCCGACGCTGCTCCGGCGGGCCCCCAGCGGCTCCGGATCCTGTACGTGGAGGACCGGCCGGCCGATGCCGAGCTGAGCAAGATCGAGCTGCGGCGTGCCGGGCTGGACGTGACGCTGGACCTCGTCGCCACGCGCCGGGAGCTGGAGGCCGCGCTCCCCGGCCGCGCGTACGACGTGATCCTGTCCGACTACAGCCTCGAGGGCTGGAACGGGATGGACGCGCTGGAGACCGTGCGGCGCCTCGGGATCGACACGCCCTTCCTGCTGGTGACGGGCTCGCTGGGGGATGAGGCGGCCGTGGACTGCCTGAAGCGTGGCGTGGCCGACTACGTGACCAAGGACCGCCTCGCGCGGCTCCCGATGGCCGTCCGCCACGCGCTCGACGAGTACTCGCTGCGGCGCCGGGAGGCCTCGGCGGTCGCGGCGCTGCGCGAGCGCGAGACGCGGTTTCGCTCGCTGATCGAGCATGGCATGGACCTGATCACCATCTTCGACGCCGAGGGCCGGATCACGTACACCAGCCCGGCGTCGGAGCGCCTCCTGGGCTACGGGCCGACCGAGCTGGTCGGCCAGGTCGGGTTCGATCACGTGCATCCCGGGGATGCGGCCCGCGTGCGGGGCGCGTTCGCCAGGGCGTTGCAGGGCGACACCTCCGAGATCCGGGAGGCGTTCCGGTTCCGGCACAAGGACGGCTCGTGGCGGGCGTTCGAGTCCGTGGTCACGAACCTCCTGCGCGAGCCCACCGTGGCGGGCCTGGTGGTCAACTCCCGCGACATCACCGACCGGCGGCAGGCGGAGGAGACGCTGCAGTCGGAGCGTTTCCTGATGAACACGCTGATGGACAGCGTCCCCGACTCGATCTACTTCAAGGACGCCGACTGCCGGTTCTTGCGGGTCAACCAGGCCTGGGCTCGGCGGGTGGGTCTGGCCGACCCGGCTCGGGCGGTGGGCGGGACGGACCACGACTTCTTCGCGCCGCCGCACGCCGACGCCGCGCGCCGCACGGAGCAGGAGATCCTCCGGACCGGCGAGCCCGTGGTCAACCTGGAGGAGGAGGAGACCTGGCCCGATCGGCCCGCCGCGTGGGTGTCCACCACGAAGATGCCCCTGCGCGACGCGCACGGCCGCATCATGGGCACGTTCGGCGTGTCCCGCGACATCACGGAGCGGCGGCGCGCCGAGGAGCTGCTCCGGAAGTCGGAGGCCGAGTTCCGCAGCCTGATCGAGCACTCCCCGCTCGGGATCTACCGCTCGACGAAGGACGGGCGGTTCCTCACCGTGAACCCGGCACTGGTGCGGATGCTGGGCTACGGGTGGGCCGAAGAGCTGCTGCGCCTGGACATCGGCCGCGACGTGTACGTCGATCCCGCCGAGCGGGAGCGTCTCCTGCTCGAGAGCCCGCCCCACGCCGAGGTCGAGTGGAAGCGGCGCGACGGGTCGCACATCGTCGTCCAACTCAGCACGCGGGCGATTCCGGGGCCGGAAGGCGAGGGGGAGTGCTACGAGGGGCTGGTCCAGGACGTGACGGAGCAGCGCTCGCTCGAGAACCAGTTCCGCCAGGCCCAGCGGCTGGAGGCCGTGGGCCGCCTGGCAGGCGGCGTCGCCCACGATTTCAACAACGTGCTCACCGCCATCACCGGCTACAGCGACCTGCTGCTCGAGGAGCTTGGCGCCGCCAGCCCCCAGCGCGAGGACGTAGAGGAGATCCGGGCGGCCGCCCAGCGCGCGGCGGCGCTCACCCGGCAGCTGCTGGCGTTCAGCCGCAAGCAGATGCTCCAGACCCGCGTCCTGGACCTCAACGCCGAGGTCGAGACGCTGGAGAAGATGCTGCAACGCCTGATCGGCGAGGACGTGAAGCTCGTGTTCACGCCCGGCGCCGAGTTGGGCGCCGTTCGGGCCGACCCCGGGCAGGTCGAGCAGGTCATCCTCAACCTGGCCGTGAACTCCCGCGACGCGATGCCCGACGGCGGCCAGTTGACCGTCGAGACGGCGAACGTGGAGCTCGACGCGGCCTATGCCCGCGAGCACGCCAACGCGACGCCCGGGCCGTACGTCCTGCTGGCCGTGAGCGACACGGGTGTCGGGATGGATGCGGAGACGCAGTCGCACATCTTCGAGCCCTTCTTCACCACCAAGGAGCAGGGAAAGGGCACGGGTCTGGGGCTGGCGACAGTGTACGGGATCGTGAAGCAGAGCGGCGGCTACATCTGGGTCTACAGCGAGCCCGGCCGCGGCACGACCTTCAAGATCTACCTCCCGCGGGTGGCCGAGCCGGTCGAAGCCACCGTCCGCCGGCCGTCGGTGCAGACCGTGGCCGGAGGCCTGGAAACGGTGCTCATCGCCGAGGACGATCCCGCAGTGCGCGAGGTCGTGTCGGCCGTCCTCTCGCAGAAGGGCTATCGCCTGCTTCGGGCTCCCGACGGCCAGACCGCACTGGAGCTCGCGCAAGCACAGCCCGGAGAGATCCAGCTGCTCGTCACGGACCTTGTCATGCCCGGGATGACGGGCCGAGAGCTGGCGGAGGCCCTCGCGGCCGCCCGCCCGGGCCTCAAGGTGCTCTACATGTCCGGCTACACCGACGACGCCGTGGTCCGCCACGGCGTTCTGGAGGCGGGGATGCCGTACCTCCAGAAGCCGTTCGCGCCGGAGGCGCTGGCGCGCAAGGTGCGGGAGCTGCTCGACCGGCCGTGACCGCGAGTCCGGTCGCCCGCGGGCTCCAGGCGTTGACTGGGGGGCCTTGGGACCTAGTCTTCAGGACGACCGACTCCCGTCGCTGTCAGCCACATGATGGGTCGGCCGCTTCCGTTCCTGCGGGTGATGCCCGTCAGGCCCTGCCCCCGGGAGGTGAACGTGGCCCACGTGCTGGTCGTCGACGACGATGACGATGTCCGCGCGGTGGTGGCGAAGGGCATCGGCAAGCTGGGCCACCAGGTGTGGGACGTGGCCGACGGCGCCGAGGCCCTCGAGCTGCTCAAGACCACGCCGTTCGACCTGATCGTCAGCGACGTGTTCATGGCCGAGATGGACGGGATGGAGCTGCTGATGCGCATCCAGCAGCTCGAGCTGGACGTCCCCGTGGTGCTGATCTCGGGCGGGGGATTCACCTCGCGGGACGAGGTGCTCCGGAGGGCCGCCGCGTGCGGCGCGGTGGCCACGCTCGACAAGCCCTTCACCCTCGAGGAGCTGTGGAGCGTGGTCCGGCCGCTGCTGCCGGACGCACCGGCGAAGAAGCCCTAGCGCCCCGCTCCGGAAGCCCGCCTACCGGCCCCGCCGCCCTCGCTCCTCCGTTCCCTTGAGCGACGCCAGCGGCCGGAGCTCCACTTCGACCGTCGCCAGCCCCGCTTCGACCACGCAGTCCACCACCTCGCGCGCCGGCTTGTAGGCCGGCCCGGCCTCGTCGAGCGGCACGTGGCCGTCGGCGTTGACCAGGATGCCGGCCCCCCGGTACGCGTCCTCGATCTCGCGGCGGCTCAGCTCCCGCAGCGCCGCGCTGCGGCTCATCCGCCGCCCCGCGCCGTGGTTCACCGAGAACAGCGACCGCGCCGCTCCGGGGCCCGGCCGCAGCACGAACGAGCGGTCCTGGTTCGAGCCCGGGATCAGCACCGGGTGCCCGGTCGCCTCCCAGCGCGTGCCCCGGAGCAGCGGGTGGCCGGCCGGGAACGCGCGGGTCGCGCCCTTGCGGTGCACCCACACCTCGCCGAACTCCGGGTGCGGCTCGAGCTGCGCGAGGTTGTGGGAGATCTCGTAGACCAGCTCCAGCTCCTCGCCGAAGGTGTCGAAGAAGGCGCGCGCCAGCTGCTCGAAGATGACCAGCCGGTTCACGATGGCGAAGTTGCCGCCGGCCGCGACGGCGTTGCGGTAGCTCTTCCAGTGCCGCGAGTCCGGCGTGAAATAGCCCAGGTCGAGCGAGGGCAGGCCCGGGTTCTCCTGCTTCGCGAGCTGGAAGAAGTTGGTCGTGAGGCCGTGCCCGAAGCCCCGCGAGCCGGTGTGCACCATCACCCACAGCAGGCCGTCCTGGTCGGCCTGCAGCTCCATGAAGTGGTTGCCGCCGCCCAGCGAGCCCACCTGCGTGATGCCGCGCTCGGGCCGCCCGCGCCCGCCCCAGGGGATCTCCCAGTCGTCGTCCACCGGGATCCGGTGCCGCTCCGCGTTGCCGCGGTCGAACGCGGCGCCGTAGGTCGCCGCGTACTGCTCGGCGCCGCCGCGGACGATGGCCTCGAAGGCGGCCCTGGTCAGCTTCTTGAGGGAGCGGCTCTGGCCGCCCGCGCCCATCTCGACCCGTCGCATCACCTCGCGGTTGAACCGCAGGCGCCGCTCGGGCGTGGCCGCGCCCGCCGCCACGCGCGAGCGCGCCGCCATCATCCCGCACCCGATGTCGAAGCCGACGGGACCCATGGCCAGCGTGCCGTCGGTGGCGATCACGCAGCCCACCGGCACGCCGTAGCCGTAATGGACGTCGGGCGTCACGACCACGCAGCGCACGCCCGGAAAGGCGCAGGCGTTGAGGATCTGGGCGAGGAGGTGCTCCTCGGTGGATTCGAGGAGGTGCTCGGTGAGGAACAGGCGGACCGGGACGCCCGCCGTCAGGACGGGGTCGAGGACGTAGAAGCCCGCGGCGTCATGGGTGAGACGGTCCTGCCAGGCTGCCATGGCGGGAAGATGGAGCGGACAGGGAAGAGAGACCAGTCAACGACACTGCCCACGGCATCCCTGCCTACGCCTGACTCTCCTGCAGCGCCGCGTGCACCTCCCGCGCCAGCGTGGGCAGGTCCACCGGCTTCTGCAGGAACCGCTCCTCGCCCAGCGCGGCCTTCTTGCGCAGCACCTCGTCCTCGGTGTAGCCGGACATGAAGATCACGCGCAGCGTGGGCCACCGCTCGCGCAGCCGCGCCGCCAGCACGGCCCCCGAGACCCCCGGCAGGACCATGTCGGTCAGGAGCAGGGCGATCGGCTGCGGCATCGGCAGCGCCTCGGCCTCCTCGGCGCTGGCCACGGCCCGGACGTCGTAGCCGAGCCGCAGCAGCAGGCGCTCGAACGCGCGTCGGACCGCGTCGTTGTCCTCGACCAGCAGGACGCGCTGCCCGTCGCCGCGCGGCAGCGCGCCGCCCGCCGCCGTCGCCGGCGCCGCGCCGTCGCTCGCGTCGGCCCGGCGCGGCAGCAGGACCCGGAACGTCGTGCCCTTGCCGACGGTGCTCTGCACGTCGACCTCGCCGCCGTGCTGCGTCACGATGCCGTGTACCACGGCCAGGCCCAGGCCGGTGCCGCTCTGGCCGCCCTTGGTGGTGAAGAACGGCTCGAAGATGTGGTCGCGGATGGACTCGGGGATGCCGTGGCCGGTATCGGTCACCGAAAACCAGACGTCGTCGTCCTCGCGGCCCGAGCGCACGGTGAGGGTGCCGCCCTCGGGCATCGCGTCGGCCGCGTTGACGGCGAGGTTCATGCAGACCTGCCCGATCTGCCCGCGGTCGGCTTCGACCGGCAGCGGGTCGGGCGCGAGGTCGAAGGCGAGCGTCACGTCGGCGCGGAGCAGACGCTGCAGCAGCTTGGCGCTGTCGCGGATGCCGTCGTTGAGGTCGAACCGCTCCGCCTTCGGCTCCTCGCGGCGGGAGAACAGCAGCAGCTGCTGGGTCAGCTGGGCGCCGCGGTGGAGCAGTTCCTCCATCTCCTGGAGCCGCTCGGTCGACGCGGCCGGGTCGCCGCCGCGCAGCCGCTCGAGCTGCGTGAGGCCCAGCATCGCCTGGAGCAGGTTGTTGAAGTCGTGCGCGACGCCGCCGGCGAGGCGGCCGACCGCCTCCATCCGCTGCGCCCGGCGCAGCTGGTCCTCCATCTGCTTCAGGGCGGTCACGTCCTCCTTGATCGCCACGAAGTGCGTGATCACCGCGGTGCCGCTGCTCCCCGAGCCCTGCAGCACCGGCGTGATCGTCATCCGCTCGGTGTAGAGCGAGCCGTCCTTGCGGCGGTTGACCATCTCCCCGCGCCACACCTTGCCGGCGCTGATGGTCTGCCACAGGTCGGCGTAGAAGGTGCGCGGCTGCTTTCCCGAGTTGAGGAGCCGCGTGGAGTGGCCGACGGCCTCCTCGCTCGTGTAGCCGGTCAGGCGCGTGAAGGCGGGGTTGATCCACTGGATGGTCGCGTCGGGCGCGGTGATGACGATGGCGTTCGCCGCGGACTCCATCACCGCGCTCTGCAGCGACAGCCGCTGCTCCGTGCGCCGGCGCTCGAGCTCGGTGGCCGCGCGGATCGCGAACGTGCCGAGCAGCGACTCCGCCAGCGCCAGGCGCTCCATCGGCCGGTCGTGCATGACCACCAGGTTGCCCAGGATCCGGCCGCCCGCGTCGCGGAGCGGGATGCCCACGTAGGACTCCGCGGCGAGCCGGGCCACGATCGCGTCATCCGGAAAGCGCTCGCGCAGGCGCTCCGGGTAGCTCACCAGGCCGCCTTCGGTCAGCACGTGCTCGCACGGCGCCCCCGCCAGGCCGTACTCCGTGTTCTCGGCCAGCCGCCCGTCGGCGCACAGCGCCAGCGTGCGCACCCGGTCGTACTCGGGCTCGATCAGCTCGCCCACCAGCGCGTAGCGCACGTCGAGCGCGGCGGCCAGCTGCCGGGTGAGGACGCCGAAGAACTCCTCGCCGGTCGTCGCGGCCGTCGCCAGGACGACCGAGCGCATCGCCTCCGCCGCGCGCCGGCGCTCCGAGATGTCGCGCGCCACCCCCAGCGTGCCGCGGGCCACGCCGTCGGCCCCGCGGAGGAAGCTGATCCGCAGCTCGACCCAGACGGTCGTGCCGTCCTTGCGCACCAGCTCGACCTCGAGCGTCCGTCCGCCCGGGACCCTGCCCCGCGTCGCGTTCTCGGCCAGCGCCTCCCGGAGATTCCGCCGCGCGTCCTCGGCCGAGGCCGGCGTGAGCAGCCGGTCGAGCGGCAGCCGCATCGCCTCGGCGACCGGGTGGCCGGTGAGGCGCTCCACGGAAGGGCTGACGTACGTCATCGCGAGGCGGAGATCCGTCGTCCAGATGACGTCGATGATGTTGTCCGAGACCAGCCGGTAGCGGTGCTCGCTCTCGCGCAGCGCGTCCTCCGCGCGCCGCCGCTCGGTGACGTCGCGGAAGCTCCACACCCGCCCGACGACCTCCCCGCCCACCCGCTGCGGCTGGGAGTAGCGCTCGAAGGTCCGCCCGTCCTTGAACTCCAGGACGTCGAAGCTCTCGGCGTCGGGCGAGTCGTACAGCGCGTGCACCTTGGCGAGGAACGCCTGCGGGTCCTTCAGCTGGTCGAGCACCGTGGCGAGCGCGAGCTCGTCCTCCCCCGTCGCCATCACCGCGTCCGGGATCCGCCACAGCTCGACGAACTTGCGGTTGTAGTCCTCGATCCGGCCCTGCCGGTCCACGACCAGCAGGCCGTCGGCGGTCGACTCGAGGATGCCGCGGAGAATCGAGAGCGAGGTCTCGAGCTCGGCCCTGGCGGGCCCCCGTCCGGCCTTGGCCGGGCGGCGCTTCGCCTTCGCAGGGCGGCGCGGCTTTCTGGGCATCCGGGGCAAGTTGACGCTATTTACGGCGGCCCGCTAGCTTTCACGGCCGCCGGGCCCTGGTGGTGGAATTGGTAGACACGCCATCTTGAGGGGGTGGTGGAGAAATCCGTGCCGGTTCGAGTCCGGCCCAGGGCACTGCGCAACCAGTCGCCACCGTAGCTCAGTGGTAGAGCTCTCGATTCGTAATCGAGCGGTCGTCGGTTCAAGTCCGACCGGTGGCTCTCCGCAGTCGGTCTCACGGTTCCGCGCTCGTCGAGCATAGCTCCCGCCTCATCCGGGCCGCACCCCGGCGCGCCCGGGCCACGCGCTTAGATTCCGGCATGCCGCCCCCGTTCGATCGGCGCCAGTTCCTGCAGGCCACCGGCGCTACGGCGCTGTACGGCGCATTCGGGACCAGGATCAACGCAATTAGCGGACCACGCCCGGCGGCGAGCCCCGTCCGCGTGGCGGTCCTCAACGAGCCGGGCTTCCCGGCGGTGGACGGCGCCGCGCCCGCGGGCGACGTCCGCAGCGCGCTCTCCGGCTTCGACGTCACGCTGCTGTCGGCCGACGATCTCGGCGCGGCGCTCGCGCCGGATCGCTTCGACGTACTGGTTTCTCCCTACGGGAGCGCCTTCCCGAAGGCCGCCTGGCCGGCGCTGCTCGCGTTTCTCCGCGGCGCCGGCTGCTGGGTCAACCTCGGCGGCGTGCCGGGCGCCGTGCCCGTCGAGCGCGCGGACGGCGGAGCCTGGCGCGCGCTCCCGCGCGAGGTGACGTACCACAAGCAGCTCGGCGTGGTGCTCGCCTGCGCCGTGCCCGCCGCGGCGGCCGTCTCGTGGCAGGCGAACGACGCGCTGCCCTGGTCGTCGCCGCTCGCGTCCGGCCCCGCGCCTTCGACCGTGTGGGAGCCATACTGGCGGCTCTCGAGCGTCGCCGACACGCCCGACGAATCCGGCTCGGCGGGACCGCGCGAGGCCGTGGTGCGACCGCTCGTCTCCGGCCTCGACGCGGACGGACGCCCCGTCGTCGCGCCGGTGGTGATGGTGGACCGGCTCGAGGGCGAGTTCGCCGGAGGCCGGTGGATCCTGGTGACCGGCGACGCGGCGCCCGCGGCGGACGCGCTGCGCCTGCTCGTGGCCGCGGCGGCCCGCGGCGCGCGGCGGCTCGAGGTGCGACCGTCGTACGCGTGCTACCGGGACGGCGAGCGGCCCGCGGTGGCGGTGACGACCCGCGCGTATCCGCGCGGCCGGCCGCCCGCGCCGCTCGCCCTCACCTGCCGGCTCGAGGTCACCGGCCCGCGCGGAGCGGGGCTCGGCGGCGTGGACGTCGAGGTCCGCGGCACCGAGGCCGAGGCGCGCGGCACGGCCGACCTGGACGCCGTGCTGCCGGCCGCGCCGGAGCCCGGGCTCTACACCATCGTGGCGACGCTGATCCTGCCGGGCGCCGACGTGCCGGAGCTGCGCGAGACGACCGGCTTCTGGCTCCGGGACGAGCGCCTGCTGGGCGCCGGGCTGCCGCTCCGCGCGGGGGCGGACGCGCTGGCGCGCGGCGGCGAGCCGTACCCGGTCACCGGCACGACGTACATGGCCTCGGACGTCCACCGGAAGTTCCTGTTCGATCCGAACCCGTGGCTGTGGGACCGCGACTTCGCCGCCATGAAGCGGGCGGGCGTCAACCTGGTGCGCACCGGCATCTGGACCGGCTGGAAGCGGTTGATGCCGCGCGCGGGCGAGCCGGACGAGGCCGCGCTGCGCGCGCTCGACGCGTGGATCCTGACCGCGCGCCGGCACGAGATGCCGGTCATCTTCACGCTGTTCGCCTTCCTGCCCGAGACCTGGGGCGGCGAGAACCCGTACCTCGACCCGGCCGCCGTCGCGGCCG
>Ga0187777_10001310_pt1 | contig 16128 bp, 16 predicted proteins | sample 1015_Q2_SP5_10_M_FD_132416 | JGI IMG/M metagenome (GOLD analysis project Ga0187777, IMG submission 132416) | Tropical peat soil microbial communities from peatlands in Department of Meta, Colombia - 1015_Q2_SP5_10_MG | ecosystem: Environmental > Terrestrial > Soil > Wetlands > Peat | place... | reverse complement strand
TTTCAACGGAGGGTTTATGAGCACCGAGAGGAGTTCAAAGTATCTGGCGAAAGGGACAGCGTGTTTCGTTTCCCTAATCGCGCTCCTATTGCCACTTGTAAGTTGCAAAAAGGCGGAAGAAAAAGTCAAAGAGGAAGCGGCGTATGTAGCAGGAATGGAAGAGTACGTCTACGGCTTTCCACTGGTCATTATGGATGCGACCCGGCAAGTCGTCACGGCCGTACCAAAGGCCGGTGAATACTACGCCCCGATCAACCAACTCCTGAAGATGCGGTCGTATGTAAGTCCGGATTACAAAGTGGTCGTGCGGATCAGCCGCAACAGCTTGTGGTCAGGCGGCGTCATGGATGTTGGTACAGAGCCGATGATCGTGACCATTCCCGATTGCAAGGACGTTCCGATCGCGGCGCGATGGCTAAATCAGTGGACCGACGTTTTTGCTACTGCTGGGAGCCGTACCGGTAACAACTACTCGGGCAATTACTTAGTCGTTGGCCCCGGTTGGAATGGGACGCCGCCCGCGAATATGAAGAAGGTCCTGCAATCTTCCACACGCTACGCCTGGGTGTTGTTTGAAATGGCAGCCAATGGGCCGCAGGAATTTCCCAAGATTCATGCCTTACAAGACCAGTTGAAAATCACCCCGCTCAGCGCTTGGGGCAAGCCCTATACTCCTCCGTCCAATGTGCCTATCGATCCCACAGTCGACAGAACCGCCACCCCGTACGATCAAGTCCGTCTCATGACCGGCGAGATGTTCTTCAAGAAACTAGCCATGCTCTTGAAGGACAACCCGCCCTACCCGGCCGACACAAGGATGCTCGAACTACTCAAGAGAATTGGTGTCGAGCCGGGTAAGGAGTTCGACCCCAGTAAGCTCGATCCGAGCATTCGGAAGGGCATTAACGAAGCGCCCTTCGAAGTCTGGCACAAATTCGCCACTGGCCCCTTCGAGATGAAGGCGCCAAACGGCTGGAGCAACATCCTGGATATCGGCAGGTTCGGTACCGACTACCAGACGCGCGCTTTCGTCGCCTACTTCGGCCTCTTAGCGGGACTTAAGGAAGACATCATTTATCCTTCAGCCATGGTCGATGGCAACGGATGGGCACTCGATGGCGGCCACAAATACGTCATGCATTGGGAGAAAGCGGATATGGGCGCCTCACAGAATGGCGTTTGGTCGGTGTCCCAATACCGCGAGAACTTCTACGTTCACAATCCGCTTGAACGCTATCAGATCGGTTCGGGAATGCCTCTGAAATACAACTCGGACGGCTCCCTCGACGTGTACATCCAGGCGAATTCGCCGGGTCCGGACAAGGAAGCTAACTGGCTGCCTGTTCCACAGAGCGGCATGTTCAATCTCACAATTCGGATCTACAACCCGAAGCCCGAAACGTTTGACCCGAACTACAGGTTTCCTCCCGTGAAGAGGGTCGATTGATTCGGCTTTCTTCGCGTTCGCAGTGGGAGCAGCGACCGTCACGGCTCCCACTGCCACAAAGGGCTCGATGAAATTGAGGGCTTTAAGCCGCCCCAGCTTAAGACTAGGAAAAGGAGGATCAATGAAAGACAAGACCAAACTTTTTGATATCGTTCTGATCGCCATCATGGTGCTCGCGGTGCTTTTCGTCTTCCGGGTGGCGTCCCCGCACTTTTTGTCCGCTTCTACTTCGAAATCATCTTCGCAGCCAGCAGCACCCAGTGCAGGCGATCCGCAGCAGTTTCCAGTTATGGATGCCATCGCCAACAAAATCGTCCAGAAGTATCAGACCTCGACTTGTGAACAGCTGTGGCAAGAAAAAGCCCAGGCAAAGAACAAGCCTAAGTCCACACAAGAACAAGAGGCCATCAGCATCCTCCATAACGATCCACAAATGCGCGCTGCATTCATCAACAAAATTGCAGCGCCCATCGCCAACAAGATGTTCGAATGCGGGATGATTCCGTGAGTTCGGCTACACAGCGACTGTGAGGCGTATCATGCGTCGAGATAGATTGCTTCTCCTGATCGCATCGGTTGTTACGACAGGCGTCTTCGTCTTACCTGTTGCCTTGCGTGCACAGACGGCGGCAACTTCTCCGCCAGCGCAAAAGCAAGCTGCTCCATCGGCCGCCAAGAGGAAGGCGGTATCACGCAAGACCGCTCCGGCACCTCCTCTCGGGCTCGAGCCCAAGGCCATTGAAATCCTGAAGGCCACCAGCAACAAACTGGCAGCGGCTCACACGCTGTCCTTTACGGCGATCGAAACATTTGAGAGCCTCAGCCGTCAAGGCGTGCCCCTCGTTTACGGGAACAAATTCGAAACGGTTTTGCAGCGGCCCAATAAGCTTCGCGTACTTCTGGAAGGTGATGGCCCGGCCTCAGAGTTCTACTACGACGGCAAAATCGTAATGGCTTACGCGCCGGCGGAGAATCTTGTCGCAGTGGCTGACGCGCCGGACACAATTGATAAGACGCTGGAAGCAGTTTTCCACTCCGCAGCGATCTACTTTCCATTTACCGACTTGATTGTTACTGATCCCTACGGCGACATGGCTCCCGGGCTGAAACACGCTTACTATGTCGGCCAATCGCATGTCGTTGCAGGGATTACCACCGACATCGTGGCATTTGCTGGTAATGGCATTTTTGCGGAGATGTGGGTCGGTGCGGACGACAAATTGCCTCGAATAGTTCACGCGATTTACCTCGATGATCCCGACCATCTGCGCCACAATCTGATACTCTCCGATTGGAAACTCGACGCGCCTGTGTCCGATGATTTCTTCACATCATCCAGTGCCTCTTCCGCGAAGCATATGCAATTCGCTCATCCAAGTCCGGAATCCGCTCCGGGCGCAAGACCAACGCCAAAAACGCCGCCAGCAAAAACACCGACCCCGCCAAAAATCAATCCCACGCAACCACAACAATAATCACCAGGAGATTGAATAAATCATGAAAAGAATAATGATTGGGCTTTCGGCTTTACTGTTCACGCTGTTCACTTGCAAGACCGCCTCTGCATACGGGCACGCGTATTCGTGGGGTGGCAGCAGTTCGCACAGCTACGGTTCCTCGAGCCGCGAGAATGCTTACGGCGGCGGTTCCACCACCCACTCAGGCGACACCACTACGCGCACCAACGCATATGGCGACACTGCAACCCACACCGCGGGACAGGGGACCTCTGCTTCCAATGCCTACGGCGGGTCGGCATATCACGCGGAAGGTTCAGGCACGACTACGGCCAGCAACGCATATGGTGGCAGCGCAACCCACACCGCAGGGCAGGGAACATCGGCCACCAATGCCTACGGGGGGTCGGCATATCACGCGGAAGGTTCTGGAACAACCACAGCAACCAATGCCTATGGCCAAAGCGCCACGCACTATGCGGGCTACGGTACCACGACTTCTTCCGGCTACCACTACGCTTACCCAACGACCGCTTACTATGGCTACCATCCGCCGACGACCGTCGCTGTCTATGGATCTTCTTGCTACAACTGCACCAGTGGTTGGGGCGCTGCCGGCGCCGCTGTGGCAGGAGCGGTGGTTGGTGCGACCGTGGCTACCGCTGTTGCAACTTCGAATAACGCAGCAGCGACGAATAACGCTTATGCCCAGGGCTACAACGCAGGCGCAAACAACGCCAACATCGCCAATGCTAACGCGGCGGCTGCAAACGCCAACGCTGCTGCAGCTAATGCGAACGTCGCTGCTGCCAATGCCAACGCAGCAGCGGGCGCCGCTAACTACGCCGTGGGCCAGATGACTGCCGTTCTTCCCGCGGGCTGTATCACTCCCAACGTGAACGGAAAGGCCTACTACTTGTGTGGTAACACCTGGTTTAGCGCCGCGTATGGCGCCAACGGTGTGTATTACACCGTCGTGCCAACGCCTTGATAGCGACGGCAGGAGTGGACGCTACCCCTTCCCTCTCGAGGGGCGGGGTAATGAAGGATTCCCATTTTGAGGGAGTTATGAAGTTTAGAGCGATCAGGTCAACGTCGAAGACGGCGCCGCACTGCGGCGGGAGGTTGGAGGTTCTAATGTCAAAGATAATTAGCTCTGCTAAAAAGCTTAATCGTGTCTTTATTGTCAGTTTAACTGTTCTCGTATTGCTTACCGTTGGTGTTTTGCCTTTTTTCTCTAGGGATCATGTAAAACCGGAAACCATTGAAGCCAGCGCGATGGGTACAGGGACACAGATGGGCCAAGTCATTGGCGTCTCGCTCGAAATTTACGAATACTCGACTCCTGAGGATTATCAGGTCCTCCTTCAGGCCTTCGAAAAAGGGCAGAATCAAGGACTGGTCAACGCGCTGACCAAGATGCGCGCTGTCGGTCACTGCTCGATTACCGGAACTTTGGGCTATGACGTCAGCTTCATTCGAATGATCCCCACACCCACGGGCCGCAAAATACGCTTCATCACCAATCGTCAGCTTCGTTTTGGTGAAGTCTATTTCGATTCACAGACAACTGCCTTCAACCTGACCGCCGGAGAATTCGATCTCAACGACCAGGAAAAGCATAAGAGCACCGGCACTCTCTATCCGGCGGCGCAATTAGCCATTGACAAGGACGGAAAACTTCAGTTCCAGCTGAACCAAAATGCCTGGAATCTCGTCGACGTTATCGACTGGAAAGGCACTCAGGGTGTCAACTGATTGATTCGATTGTGATTTCATTTTGAGGTGGTTTATGAAATTTACGCGCTCACTTTTCATTCTTTCGGCTTTTCTACTCTTGCCGTTGGTGATTACCGCCCTTCTTGCCGCCGGCGATACGAAATCAAAGTTTTCCTGTTCCGAGTCCAATCCCCAAAGTATCTGTAGCGCTGCCACTATCTGTGGTTCGGCATCTATACCATGCAAGATCAACATCAAGCGCAGCGGCTCCGCTGAGGCCACTGCCACCCCCGAAATTCCTGACGCCAAGGCCAATAAGCCTTTCTGCCTCAAGGTCGGCACTTCCGTGACTTTCTACACATCCTCAAAGAACACCGGATTTGTCATCGATTTTGGCCCGAATTCGCCATTTGACAATGAAGGAGCCATCATGGGGGGCGCTGATCGCCCGATTACCGTGGTTGCAAAACGTGCCGGTTGCTTCCGTTATTCCATCGGCGCGTGTACTGCAGGTACGATCTACGGCATGTGCGGCAATACCGACACTGAATTGGTCGTCTCCGGAAATTAGACAATCGGCGCGGACAGGCCACGAACACGTTCAATCCTAGTGGCAATCAGGAGAAAGATATGAAACGGTTGAAAAAGGCTGTTCAGAAGTTCCTGAAGAATTTCCCACCGAAAGAATAGGACGATTCCATGAAATCTCCACAAACCAACATGAAAAAACAGGCGTTCTCCCCTACGTTCATCGCAATGCTTCTCGCATTGATCCCCATTCTTCTCGCGAGGGGTCAGAGCCAAGAAATGCAGGAGAGGATAGCAGATGTTAAACAGGCCGCCGCGATGAACAAGCAAATGCTCGCCCAATACACCTGGATGGAACAAGATATCATCAGCATAAAGGGCGAAGAGAAAAAAGAAGAACTGTACAACGTACAGCTCGGTCCGGATGGCAAACCTCAGAAGACTCCGGTCGATCCGAGTTCTGTCTCCGACGACGAACGTCGGCGCCGTGGGTTGCGCGGCAGAATCATTGAGAAGAAGACCGAGGAATACAAGGAATATGCGGAATCCATAAAAACTCTGATCCAACAATACGTTCCGCCAGACAAGGATCTGCTCCAGCAAGCCTACCAGCAGGGCAACGTCATGATCGGTCCGCAGGCCTACTCTCCGGGAGAATACAAGCTGGTTATCTCCAATTACGTCAAACAGGGCGACAACATGACTTTGGTAATGGACAAAGCCCAGAAAGATCTGGTGAGCCTTACCATAGCAACCTACTTAAGTGACCCCAGTGACGCAGTGAACGTTAACGTGCAGTTCAGCCGTCTTCCCAGTGGGCCGAACCATGTTTCCACAGAAACGATCAATGGGGTCGGCAAGCACTTGACCATTCAAGTTCAAAACAGCAACTACCAGCAAATGTGACCGGTGGTACCTGATGCCGCTGGCTGGACGGACGTGTAGCCGACGCCGAGGACACAAACGATGAGGGTTCTTACATGGCTGCCGGGTCCAATTGGGAAGGTGACGCACCCGCAGGCATTAAAAAATCATTCATCCTGAGATGCAGTTTGCAGGATGACCGGAGTTACCAATGGAAATTCTCAATTTCACGAGAGTTCTGTTAGTTGCCTTTACCTCACTTTTTCCGGTGGTGAATCCGATTGGCTGTGCTCCGATCTTTCTTTCGTTGACCCAGCATTACCCTCAATCCGTGCAACGGACTCTTTCGAGCAAAATTGCGGGCTACAGTTTTGCGATCCTTGCTGTCTCCTTGGTGTTCGGGACCCCTATCCTTAATTTCTTTGGGATTACTATCGTCGGGATACAGATTGCAGGCGGCCTGGTGTTGGGAGCAACCGGTTGGAATTTGCTTAATCAGAAGGGCGAAACTACAAGCCAGAGTCAGGCTCCTGCAACTTTAGATGATGCTCTGGAACATGCTTTTTTTCCTCTGACTCTGCCCATCACAGTAGGCCCTGGATGCATTTCTATCGCGGTTACCTTGGGTGCTCATTTGAGACACGAGGGTGGCCCCGGTCTATTCGGCGGCGTCCCGCGCCATTTCGTTGCCGCTCTGATCGGAATGTTTCTTCTTTGCGTTCTGGTTAAGATTTGTTACGGCAAAGCTGACCGTCTGGTTCGCAGACTGGGAAAATCAGGAACCAGTATTCTGATGAGAATGTCCGCGTTCATCCTCTTTGCGATTGGAGTTCAAATCCTCTGGAATGGCTTAAGCGCCGGTGTACATCAAATTCTTGCGACAGCTGCGAGTCATTAGTAGACAGTTCGCTACTGAGATCGTCCTCGAATCTATCTCGTTTACTTCTTCCTCATCCGTGTGGCTCAATATCCGGCATGACAACGTTGCCACGGGGACCAATCCTCCTTCTTTCTCTCGCTTCTCTTTCGGCCCTCGCGCTTTCCTTGCCGTTGAAGTCCCGAACCGCAGCCGGCTCCGAATCTTTGCTTCCAACCTCGCGCCAGGCTGCGGAACACTGGACTCTGTCCTGGAGTGACGAGTTCGATGGGCCAAACGGCTCGCGTCCCGATCCCGCAAAGTGGAAGTCGGAAATAGGCGGCAACGGCTGGGGAAATCACGAACTCGAGTACTACACCGACCGCACCGAAAACTCCCGCCTGGATCAGGGCAAGCTCATTATCGAAGCCCGCCGCGAGGACTTCACAGGCAAGGATGGAGTCACGCGCCAATTCACGTCTGCCCGGCTGATAACCCGCGGCGCTTTTTCTCAGGCGTACGGCCGCTTCGCCGCTCGCATCAAACTGCCTCACGGTCAGGGCATGTGGCCGGCCTTTTGGCTTTTGGGAGACGACATTGAGAAAGTCTCTTGGCCCGCCTGCGGAGAAATCGACATCATGGAAAACATTGGGAAAGAGCCGTCGTCCATCCATGGCTCCATGCACGGTCCCGGCTATTCCGGCGATTTTGCCTTCACATCTACGTACAAGCTGCCCGGAGGTCCCAAGTTCTCTGACGACTTTCACGTCTTCGCCGTCGAGTGGGAACCCAACGTGGTTCGCTTTTATACCGACGACTATCTCTACGCGACCTTTCTTCCCGCACAATTGCCCGCGGGAAAGAAATGGGTTTTCGACCATCCCTTTTTCATCATCCTGAATGTCGCAGTCGGCGGCGATTGGCCCGGACCGCCGGATGCCACCACGGAATTCCCTCAACAAATGCTGGTCGACTACGTCAGGGTCTACAAGCAAGCTCCTTAGAGCAACCAGGTGGATAGCTCAAGAGCTATCCCACAACAAGACCTAACCCCTGTAAACCGTTCCCTCCTCAACAAAACACAGCGGGTTCTTCCATGGGTCTTCGACATAAAAGGACCGCTCTCCCCAGGGACGAACCGTAATGCCGCCTCCGCTCTCGTGGTGGACATCTTCCGCCGAAAGGCATTTCAGCAGCTTGGCTCGCTCGTAAACCTCTTCGAGATGGTTCACCGTGAAGTACAGCGCCTTTGCCGCGGGGTGTGGCTCTCGGGACGACGACACATCAAGCACCTGTAGGGTCACAGGTCCGCATCCGAAGTAGCACCGCGATCCTGCCTGCTTGCGCCCTTGAATGCCCAGCAGGCTGCTATAAAACGATATGGCCGATGCCAGGTCTCCTACTTCTACGTTCAACCGAAAGAATTGTGGAATATCGGTCTTCACCACGCGTTTCGGCGTTTTCGCCTTGGCGGCTTTTCTTTTTTGTTTTGACGGCATCTTGGTCCCTCCTCAATGTTTGCTGTCCTTCGAAAAGTGAGCAAGCCAGTCGCGAACCAGTTCAAGTCGCTTCCGCTGGATTCGATAGATACGCGTGCGGCCACGCTTCTCATGCGTCAACAAACCCGCCCGCTCGAGGACGCGAAGGTGCCGCGTGGTCGTTTGCCAGGCATGCTCGAAGATGGCTGCAATCTCCCCGGCCGTCATCGAGCCCCCGTTGAAATAGATCGTCAGCAGCACTCGGCGGCGGGCCGCGTGCGCCAGGGCGGAGAATACCGCTTCATAGGCGTCCACTCGTGGTTTCGATTCTGGCTTGCCCATGGCAATAGTAAGCCACAAGGCTAAATATCAATCAACAGTTATTTAGCACAACGGCTAAATAATATCCTCTCCTCGCGCCAACCAGCTCAGGGAATGGCAAAAGTCCACTCACATCGCGCCAGACCCGGCCCCCGTACATACTCCTCCCAGTACTGAATCCCAGCCATGTCTGTCATTTCTGACAGTTACATCCGCCCTCGTCGCGCTGTAAATTCCCGGGAAACTCCAACACCCCGGGGGCTGTCAGCTCACCCCCGAATTGTCAGACTGACAGCCCTCCGCTCTTCTGTCTTTGCCCACCTGAAGCCTCCCTTGCAGCCCGTTCTTGGCGCCCGATGACTCCGTTCCCGATTGTCGGCGAGTCCTCACTGCCGCCAAAAAGAATTTCCATATTAAGTTTTGCGTAAACAGTTATTCATGAGACGATCTTCGCCATTCCCCTTTTGACGGACTCTCAAAAAACCAGGAGACAGCGACGATGACGAGGCGCCTGTGGCTCGAGTTTGTTCTATTCGTATTTGCTGCGGTTCTTTCTTTAGGCACTGCTGCTCAGGAAAAGCCACTCCATCCCAACATTGTCTACATCGTCTCCGACGACCAGGGTTGGAAGGATGTCGGCTATCACGGCTCAGACATCAAGACTCCCACCATCGATAGCCTCGCCCGCACGGGCACTCGCCTTGAGCAGTTCTATGCGCAGCCCATGTGTACGCCCACCCGCGCCGCTTTGATGACCGGCCGCTATCCATTCCGTTACGGCTTGCAGACCGCCGTCATTGCCGCGAATCACACTTACGGTCTTCCTACGGACGAATGGCTTATCCCGCAAGCCTTGGGTGAAGCCGGCTACTACACCGCGATCATCGGCAAGTGGCACCTCGGCCATGCCGACCACAAATATTGGCCGCGCCAGCGGGGCTTCGACTATCAATATGGACCGATCATCGGTGAGATCGACTATTTCACCCATGAGCAGCACGAGGGCGTTGTGGATTGGTACCGCAACAACGAACTGGTCAAAGAACCCGGCTATTCCACCACGCTTCTCGGCAACGATGCTGTCCGGCTCATCACCGCCCATGACACTTCCAAGCCTCTCTACTTGTATCTGACCTTCAATGCTCCCCACACGCCCTATCAGGCCCCGCAGGAGTATCTCGACAAGTACAAGGACATCGCCGATCCCAGCCGCCGCGCCTACGCCGCCAGCATCACGGCGATGGACGATCAGATTGGCAAGGTTCTCGAGGCCCTGGATAAAAAAGGCATGCGCAGCAACACCATCATCTTCTTTCAGAGCGACAATGGCGGCACTCGCAACAAAATGTTCGCCGGTGAGCGCGCCACTTCCACTATTCCCTGCGACAACGGTCCCTACCGCGAAGGGAAGGGAAGCCTTTACGAAGGCGGAACTCGCGTCATCGCTCTGGTGAACTGGCCCGGCCATGTGCGCTCCGGAGCCACTGTGGACGGCATGCTCCATGTCGTCGATATTTATCCCACGTTGGCGTTCCTGGCAGGTGCGTCCACAGCAAAAGCCAAGCCGCTCGATGGCCTGAACGTCTGGGCCACACTCAGCGAAGGCAAGCCCTCTCCTCGCACCGAAATCGTCTACAACATTGAGCCTTTCCGCGCCGGCGTGCGCGAGGGAGACTGGAAGCTCATCTGGAGAACTCCCTTGCCCTATTCCGTCGAGCTATACAACATCCCGCAGGATCCGTCGGAGAAGGCCAACCTGGCCGCGCAAAACCCGGACAAAGTCGCTGCCCTTCAGAAGCGTGCCGACGAACTCGCCGCGAGCGCGGCCAAGGCTATGTTTCTGGAAACGGAATTTCAGGCCCTGCTCAAACGGGTCGCCGCCCCCGCCGCCTTTCCCGACGAGGAATTCGAATTTAACGAAGAGCAATAACATTCATCTGGCCAACGATGACTCTGAGTTGACGGAGTGGTTAAGAACGCCTTCACTGATTGACTTCACAAAATAAGGGACCTAGCATTCCGCTTAAGGGGAAGGAGGAAGAGGGTACCTTCCCGTGACCACCAGCGGAGTCGGTCACGACCCACTCATCGGACAGGCCCTGGGCCACTACCGAATCCTCGAACAAATCGGCAGCGGCGGCATGGGTGTCGTTTTTCGGGCCCACGACGAGCATCTGGATCGCGAAGTCGCCATCAAAGTTCTGCCCCTTGGGACCCTTGCCGATGATGTCTCTCGCCGCCGCTTCCGCAACGAAGCCCTGGCGCTCTCCAAGCTAAACCATCCGAACATCGCAACCATCCATGATTTCGACACTCAGCAAGGCCTGGACTTCCTGGTGATGGAATACATTCCGGGAACAACACTCAACGAAAAACTCGCCCAAACGTCGCTGCCCGAAAAGCAAGTCCTCGCCCTTGGCGCACAACTCGCGGAAGGATTGTCTGCCGCCCATGAACATTCCGTCATTCATCGCGACCTCAAGCCGGGAAACCTCCGCCTCACCACGGACAGCCGTCTGAAAATTCTGGATTTTGGCCTGGCAAAGCTTCGAGCCTCGGCGGCGGCAAGCCTTCCGTCAGAAACCATCAGCGAAACTCATGCGATCGCCGGGACGCTGCCCTACATGGCGCCCGAGCAAGTGCTGGGCGGAGAAATTGATGCGCGTGCGGACATTCACGCAGCGGGCGCAGTCCTTTACGAAATGGCTACGGGACATCGCGCTTTTCCGGCAGTGGAACGCGCGCAATTGATCAACGCGGTCCTGCAAAGTTCGCCGCTGCCGCCAGCCTCGCTCAATCCAAAGTTGTCTACGGAGCTTTCGCGCATTATTGCGAAGTGTCTGGAGAAGGAGCCGGAGGACCGGTACCAGTCGGCAAGAGAACTGGCTGTCGACCTGCGAAGATTAACCCGCGAAAAAGATGCGGAGCATTCCACAAAGGATCACCCGCGTGTCTCCCGGTTGACCATCCCCGGCCGGCGCAAAGCCCTGCTTTTAGGGGCGGCCGCTGTTGCGGTAATGCTTCTGGTTGCCACATTCATTCTTCTTAGAATGAGGAAAGGCTCAGGGACGGCGCACATCGAACCGTCCATTGCAGTCCTCCCGTTTGTGGATTTGAGCCCGGAAAAGAACCAGGAATATTTCTCCGATGGCTTGGCGGAAGAGTTGCTTAACAGTTTGGCCAAGATTCAGGGATTGCAAGTGGCCGCGCGTACTTCGTCGTTCCAATTTAAGGGCAGAAACGAGGACCTTCGTGTGGTCGGACAAAAACTGAATGTCGCGAGTGTCCTGGAAGGCAGCGTGCGCAAGCAGGGCCAGCGCGTGCGCATCACAGCCCAGTTGATTCAGACTTCGGACGGTTTTCACCTGTGGTCGGAAACCTACGACAGGGACCTGACGGACATTTTTGCAGTTCAGGAGGAAATTGCTCGGGCAGTGGCGAGTTCCTTGAGTGTAACGCTTTTGGGAGGAAAAACGCCTTCTCCGCGGGCCACCAGCATCGATGCTTACAATGCCTACCTCCAAGGGAGATACTTCTCAGCTCGCGGCGGCCGAGAAAATACTCAAAAGGCAGTGGCCTTCCTCGAGCAATCCATCCATCTGGATCCGAACTATGCTCCCGCATGGGCGGCACTCTCCGTGGCTCACAGCGTGCAGGCTGGCAATTATGGGGAGGGCGAAGGATATGGCAAGGCGCGCCAGGAAGCAGAGCGCGCTCTCGCACTGGATCCGGGCTTGGCTGCTGCCTACGCCGCAATGGGAGATATCCAACTCTACGTCGACTGGGATTGGCCGGGAGCCGACGCTTCTTTCCAGAGGGCTTTGGCACTGGAGCCAAAGAGCGTCGGAGCACTCCTCTCCGCCGGCGAGTTAGCTGCCGACCTCAACCGTTTTGACGAAGCCCTGAACCTGAGCCGTCGTGCCGTGGAACTCGACCCGCTCCACGGCGCTCCGCATCATGCCGTTGCCTTCGACGCCTGGTGGGCCGGACGGCTGGATGAATCGGAAGCAGCCGTGCACAAGGCAATGACGGTCAACCCCGATTTCCCCTTCCTGCATACAGTGCTGTGTCGCGTTCTGCTCGACCGCTCGCGTCCACAAGAAGCGCTGGCCGAAGCGGACCGCGAGCAACACCCTGCGTTTCGCCTACAAGGCTTCGCGCTTGCTCAGCACGCTCTCGGCAACAAGCAGGAATCCGACCGCGCTCTCACTGAATTGACTGCAGAATACGCGGCGGATGTCGCATTTCAGATTGCGGAAGTCTATGCTTTCCGCGGGGAACTCGATTCGGCCATGGCCTGGCTCGAGCGCGCCTACCAGCAGCGGGATCCTGGCCTCGTTGAAATGAAGGGAGATCCCCTCCTGAAAAACCTGCAACACGATCAACGCTACACTGCCTTCCTGAAAAAAATGCGCCTGCTCGACTGACCACCAGAACCGCAATCTCAACACTCAGAACACACAGCAGGCGCACTTATGGAAAATCTCTTTTCCGGTCTCGGCTGCGGTGATCTTCAGAAACTCCCGGCAATTGTTCGTGTTCAGGGTCATGTCGATGGATTCTTCCGTCCCCTCGTTATTTTTGTATCGAATCGTGAGCAGATACTGGTCCGGAACCACTTGGACCGGATTCACAGGCGTCTTGTAATCAAGGATGAGGTCCTTGATCTGATCCATGGGCACAACAAGGACCGAATCGCCTTTGTCGCTTAGAAACTCGATGGTCTTCTTGCTCTTGTCGAACACTATGCTTCCTTTTATCGTGCGATTGCCTTTCTTCTCTCCCTCCACCGGTGTTTTCCGGTACGGGATGTGATCGAACCTGTGTTGCCCGAGCGCGGCGCTCGAAAGTAGCAGCAGCGCGCCAAGCGCTGCGATCCATTTACTGGCAATCTTTCTCAACATCAACATTCGGCTTCGCAACTCCACACCCGCAGTCTGCAGAATAAGTGGGTAACGACAATAAACTCATCAAAATCACCGGGAATTCCTAAAGGCGGGACAAAAAGGAGAGAGGCGCTCGGCAACTTCACAAGCGCCTCCTCTACTGCGTCAACGTAAACCGTACCTCACTGGATCACCTCCTTCTCGGCGAAAGCGCCGATATCGACAAGATGTCGAATGAACTGAGTATAACCCGGGATCGCAAAGATGCCAGAACAAGCTCACAGAGCGTTGCCCATTCTATTTCGTTGCGTGAGGCTTCACGCCTGTCCAGGTCCAGCTTCGAATCTTCCAGCTGCCTGCCTCGTGATTCAGCACCACCGTCATCTGGCCCTCTTCTCGCAGCGGTTTCCCATGCTCTTTGTAGTTGTACACCGTCGGCATGACCACATACGCCACATCGCCATCCACTTCCGTCCGTGTAGGCTTGCCGTAGGTCACCATTCCGTCCGCCACGCCCGTTGCCTGTGCATGTTTGTCGTAAGCCTCCGCCCATTGGTGGGCGGCGTCGGGCCCGCTCCAGATGTGGGGCGCGAACTCGTCAACGATGGTGATCTGGCCACTGGCGTACGCCGCGAAGGCGGACTGCACGTTGCCCGTGTTGAATCCGTCGATGAATTGGCGCACGGGAGCGCTGACATCGTCCTGTCTGGCGGGGATGGCGGCGGGCGCGCAGAGAACGGCCGCGAGCAATGCCGCGAGCAATAGCGTGGGCAATGCAAGGACAGCTTGCTTCATTCGTTTTTCCTTTCGAGAGAACTCCGTCAAGTGCCCTAAAGGCTCGCACGTCCATTTTCAGGCTCTCAAACGAATTCCTGTCGTAGCAAATTTGTTGGCATCAGCAATTTCTTAGGGCTCAGCCTGCGAACAGGTGTTAGACTCCCACCAAATCAATCCCAGGTGACTGCATGCTGTTCACTGGCTTGACGACAACTTTTCTGAGGGAGTTTTTTTTCGATCTTTGGCTGACCCTCCCTTTGCTGATGGCCCTGGGGGCAGCCGTTACCGTGCTTGGACAAATCGTGGGGAAACAGGAAGGCTGGTCGCGATTCGACAGCTTCTACTGGTCGTTTATTACCGCGACGACCGTTGGCTATGGAGACGTTCGGCCCTCAAAAAGGGCGTCAAGGCTCCTTTCCATCGTGATTGCCCTGACAGGCTTGACGTTTACCGGTATTTTGGTTGCGGTGGCTGTTCACGCCGCCACCGTCGCTCTTGCGGCGCATGATGCCGCGATGAAGGTCCGCTGAACGTAGTCGCGGCTCCACTCACAGTGATCGTCGTGCTTCCGCGCTGTTCAAGCAGCCTGTCCGCGGTTAACCAGCTTCTGAAATTCCGGGTCGTCTCGAAGCAGCAACAGGTCCGGGTCTTGCTTGATCCATTCGAGGTTGCCGTAACCGCACTCGATTGCTTTTTTCAGCGTATCGAGAGCTTCCTGCTTTTTGTTCAGAATTCCATAAGTGCATGCCGCGTTATAAAGCACGTTGGTATCGGTCGGCCGCAGCGCGATAGCCATCTGCAGATGGCGCTCGGTTTCTTCGACCTCACCCATTCCCGCAAGCTCAGCAGCCATCAGAATCCGGGCGCGTACATCTTCCGGAACCTGCTCCAACTGCTGCCGAAGCACAACCACCAAGCGCGCCCGGATATTTTCGAAGTCCTTTACCCTGCCTAAGCGTCCAAAGGCATTGCGGAAGGGAAGATAGGTGTTGTAATCGTCCCCATTCGCCTCCAGAGCGCGTTCCGCCAGCGCGGCAACCTCTTCGAAACGGCCAGACGCAAAATACGCACGGCCCAGGGTGTTATACGCATACTCGCAATCCGGTCGGCGTTCGATCGCCAGTTGCGCATAGCGGATCGCCTCGTCGTATTTTCTCTCTGCGTAGTAAACGCGCGCCCGTGCCGCTGCCACCTCGGCAAGGCTTGGATCGAGTGCGTGCGCATGGTCGCAGGCCGCCAAACCCTTTTCAATCCACTTGGGACTCTGCTCGCGGAACTCATGAATGAGTCCGCAAATGTTGGCAACTCCCGCATAGGCCAGTGCGAATTGCGGATCGAGCTTGATCGCCTGCTCATACATCTGCAGGGCAAAATCGAAATTCTGCTGTCGCGTGTAGTTCCGCCCGCGCAAATAAAAATCGTACGCTTGTGGGTTCTCGGTCGGCTTGCGGGCGATTTTCTTCTCTTCCTGCGGAGTCAGGGTGACCCGCAAGGCTTGCGCGATGCTCAGGGCGATCTCTTCCTGTATGGAAAACACGTCGTCCATCTGCCGGTCGTACCGCTCCGCCCAGTCGGCGCTTCGAGAAGCCGTTTCCACAAGCTGCGTCGTAATCCGCAGCCGGTTGCCCGCGCGGCGAATCGTACCCTCCAGCACGTAACTCGCTCCCAGTTGTTGCCCCACCACCGGCGCCGTCACTGGTTTATCCCGGAAGGTCAGCATCTCCGACCGGGGGAACACCTTGAGCTGCGTAATCTTCGACAGCTCCGTAATGATGTCTTCGGTCATTCCGTCGCG
>Ga0187777_10001309_pt1 | contig 16162 bp, 14 predicted proteins | sample 1015_Q2_SP5_10_M_FD_132416 | JGI IMG/M metagenome (GOLD analysis project Ga0187777, IMG submission 132416) | Tropical peat soil microbial communities from peatlands in Department of Meta, Colombia - 1015_Q2_SP5_10_MG | ecosystem: Environmental > Terrestrial > Soil > Wetlands > Peat | place... | reverse complement strand
CCATATTCGTTCGCCGCTACGGGAAGGGGCCCCCCATTCTCATGGTGCATGGCTTTCCGCGGACGAGCCTCATGTGGCGGTTCCTTGCGCCGAAGCTCGCCGAAAAGCACACCGTCATCTGCGTGGACCTACGTGCCTACGGCCAAAGCGGGGTACCCGCGTCTACGGCGAACCACTTTCCGTATTCGAAGCGCGCGATGGGAAATGAGCTGGTTGAGGTCATGAGTCAACTTGGGTTTCCGAGCTTCGCGCTGATTGGCCACGATCGAGGCGGACGCGTCTCGTACCGTCTGACCTTGGACCATCCGCAGGCGGTCGAGTGCCTAGCTGTTTTTGATGTGATTCCTATTCTCGAGGCGTGGGCCCGATCCGATGCCCGCTTTGCTCAGACCTACTGGCCCTGGATTTTGCTGTCGCAGAAGGACCCGCTGCCAGAGAGCTATCTGCTCGGTGCCCCAGACGCGGTTTTCCACAATCCCTTCGGGCAGGGTTCCTTCGGCCCGGAGATTCTCGATGAGTACGTCTCCACGTATCGCGAGGCGGCCCGCGTCCATGGGATCTGCGAGGAATATCGGGCCGCGGCAACGATCGATGTCGAACATGATCGCGCCGACAAGGAAGCAGGCAAGCGAATCGAATGCCCGATGCTACATCTCTGGGCGCAAGGTGGTCCGCTCGACAACTTCTACGGGAAGGACGGGGGGCCACTGGGAATCTGGCGGCAGTGGGCTCCGCGCGCAGACGGACAGGCGGTGAAGGGCGGCCATTTCTTTCCGGAAGAGAACCCGGACGACACGGGCGCTCTCGTCACAAAATTCCTTGCCGGGTAGGCCTTGCACTAGGAGTGTTTGGCTACAGATCGCCCGCCGCAGGGAGCCCCGATTGTCTTTACGGCGGGAGTTAGTCGGTGAGGAGTGCAGCGTCCAAACGAGGTAACGGCTGCTCCCCGCATCGCTAACTCCATTTCGCTCGCGAATTCTTCGTCAGCCAGAATTCGACCTCTCTCGCCAGTACAGGCGCAGCGCGCATCCGAATTTCTCAAAGCGGGCTTTTTTTTCGCTCAAGCCCCTGAGCCTCACGCGTTCAGTTCTTGACGATGGAGTTCTCAGCCTGTCGGGAAGGTAGTGTTCCCTGAAGGGCTCCGGAGCGTGGCCAAAGAGTCCACGCAGGATTTGTCCAGCCCACTCGTCCCACTGTTCAAAGGGAGCAGATGCGTGATGCCTCCCGCTGAGACTCTTTTCATTTGAATCGCAATCCAGTTGAAGCTGGCACTGCCTCTCAACAACCGCAACCTTTCGAGGATGACTATGAAACTCGCACCCATGATGGCTTCAGTATTTGTAACCGTGCTGCCGGTGCTCCCAGCCCTCGCCGCGTCCAGCAGCTCAATGAAGGAGGCAGACGCATTGCAGGCGAAGCTGGGGCAGGAATCGGGAAAGCCGGCATATAGTCCGGGCCATGGCGTGGCCTTCAAGGCGAGCGATCACGTTTATATCAAGAACGCACTTGCTGTGGACTTCACCTATCGAAAGGCCTCGGTAACACTGCCGCTGTATCGCGGACTGTCCCCCGATGGAAAGGATGCGTTCTATATCATTACGGAAGCTTCGGACTTTGCAGTCGCACGACGTATGGGTATCAATTACTCGCCGAAACTCGCTAAAACGGTAGGGAGCGACGGCGTTCAAACCGTGACGCTCAAGGATGGCATCATGCAGTTCAAGGGCAAGGTCGATTTCTCGCCGACTTACAAAGTTGTGCCCGGGGATCCGCCGGGCTACTTCCCGCCGAAAGCTGCCGAGCCCGGTGCCGTCGCGGATGCCGCTTGGTCCTCGATCGTGGTACTTCCGAGTGGCTTGGTATTGAACGCGCAGATTGTGCACAACGACTCCGGGTCGCATCTGCGGCTGGTTTCGCTGGATCTGAAGGGTCGATCGGTGACCATGTCGATTCTGGACGGCGTGCAGGGCGGCAAGCAGTATTTCTATCATCTCGTGACGGATGCCTCTGTACCAATAGCGGCGGTGCTGGAGAAGGGTGTCTACGCGCCAACACTTGGGAAGATCCCGGCTTTTGGCAAATCAATGGCGTCGGATGACTCCGCTCTCCTTGGCTTCTCGCCAGTCCTCAACGGGCGCACCGACGAAGGTTCGGGGGAGGATCAGGGATTTTCTACCGCACTTGCTCATGGTATCGATCCCATCAACGTCTTCCCCATCGGGCCGGAAAATGCCAATTCGGCCGCGACCAACAACTACAGCCCCCTGTGGGATGCCCATGTCAGCATGTGGACACCGAAGGCTGTGTCGGCCCACGCAGTCCACCGCATCCACTCGATGGATGAGCAGAAGAAACTTATCGCCGAGGGGTATCTCACGAGCGCCGACATAAACCCCCCAGGTCCGGGCAATCCTTATGTCGGTGGCCTACGACCCACGCAGGCGATCATTAACTGTCCTGTGGTCGCTCAGCCTGAGCTGCCGCCCCAGTGATGACGCCCGACGCATGGGCCCGCATGCGGACAGGTTCGATCACCGGGTGGGGGACCCTAGGAGGGCCAGCACGGCAGGGCACGTCGTGCTGGTCCTGCTCGGAGCACGGATGCGTATGCGAGGTTGAAGACTCTGTGACTTAACCCGCCGACTCCTCGAAATATACAATCTGCCACCACCATGCCAGTCACCCGGGGCTTTAAACGTCGGCAGGGCGGTGCTGAGGCTCCGCGCGAGCGCCTCCCGCCAGGTCAGTTTGCGACCACAGAGTTTCCCGTACTGACCGCCGGGCCTACCCAGCACACACCCGTTGAGCAATGGTCGCTGAGTCTCGAGCACGATGGACGAACCATCGCGAGCTGGAACTGGGCGCAATTTACGGCGCTCCCGCAGACGGAGCGCACCACGGACATTCATTGCGTGACCAAGTGGTCGAAGTTCGACACTCGGTGGCAGGGTGTCACGTTCGATGATCTGATGAAGGCTGCGGGCCTCGAGGCCGCTTCCGCGCCCTACGTGATGGCGCATTGCGATGGCGGCTACACGACCAACGTACCAGTCGCGGACCTGCGCGATGGCCAGGGAATTATTGCTACTCATTTCGATGGCGCACCGATCGCTCCCACCCACGGCGGGCCCGCCCGCTTGCTCGTCCCACACCTCTATTTCTGGAAGAGCGCCAAGTGGGTCCGGCGTCTGGAATTCATGGCCACGAACACGGCTGGATTCTGGGAGTCCATGGGGTATCACCTCTATGGTGACCCGTGGCGCGAGCAGCGCTACACGGGCGACCCGTGACAATCGCTGGGGAGTTCCAAAACTGGCAATTGGCCACGGCGGTAGCCATCCGCGAAGAAACACCTTCGGTCAGAACAGTTGCCTTAACGCTTCCGCAGTGGCCGGGTCACCTCGCGGGTCAACATGTCGATGTTCGTTTGACCGCGGAAGATGGTTACCAGGCAGAGCGCAGCTATTCCATTGCGTCTCGCGCCGAGGAGCCTGGTCCGATGGAAATCACTGTCGAGCGAATCGCAGATGGCGAGGTATCGCCCTTTCTGACGGGAGAGCTTCGTGTGGGCGACTCCCTCGAGATTCGCGGGCCAATCGGTGGTTACTTTACCTGGAGCCCAAACACCCAGGTTCCCCTGATGCTGATTGCCGGCGGTTCGGGAGTCGTGCCGTTGATGTCGATGCTAAGAACGCGGGATCGCGCAGGAAGCCGCGCGCCCGCGACACTGCTGTATTCCACCAGGAAACGTGAGGGCATCATCTATCGAGCGGAACTTGATCGGTTCGCCGCGAAAAACAATGGGCCTACGGTGATCTACACCCTCACCCGCGAATCCCCCGCCGACTGGCAGGGCGAGATCGGACGGATCGATGAACGAAAGCTAAGTACGCACGCAATACCCGCCGAACGGCGACCGGTCGTGTTCGTGTGTGGACCCACAGTGTTTGTCGAGATTGTTGCCGAACACCTCCTTCGTCTTGGCCATCCGGAGGCTGCGATCAAGACGGAGCGTTTCGGGCCAACAGGAGAACACTCGTGAACGAGGAAATGCCTCGACTCGATGGAAACGCCGCGGGCGGATTGCTCTCCAGATTCTTCGCGGGCGATGCGACCAGCCTGATGGTCACCTGTAATCACTGCCGCGCTACATCCGCTCTCGGGGCGTTGCTCCTCTATGGTGGTCGCATGGGGATCGTTTTACGTTGCGGAAAGTGTGGCAACGTCAATCTTCGGGCCGCGGAGATCAATGGCGTGCTGAAAGTCGACACCAAGGGTGCTTGGTGCCTGACCGTCCGATCTGGGGTTCCGCTGCCGGTCTGACGAAGCCACAGTCCGCGCAGGATCTCCGCTGATAGTTCGTCCTAATCGTAACCACTCCGGAGGTAAAGAGTGCATGGTGGCTTGGCATCGCGTGACCCGTCCCGACGTGTTGCGCGCAATACACGAGTTCGATCGCCTAGGCCCGGAGCGGTTCTTCTCTGAGCATGGTTTCGCCCCAACCACGACCTACACCCTCGTCTGGGATCAGCACCATTACCCGCCGAAGGCGATTCTGGGCACAGCTTATGAGTTCGCAACGGGCCAGCGCCTCGGTTCGGGTGATTTCGAGGGCGGAAAGAGCGGCGCGGTGAAAGTACTCGAGAATTTGGGATTCAGCATCCAAAAGATACAACGACCCGCTAGGTCAAGCTGACTCCGCCGGTCCGCCCGCGCGGCACGAGCAGGGGTTATGCGCTGTGAAGCTTGCATCGGAGAGACCGCGATGGACTTGTTCAACCGGACACTGATCAGACTAGGTCTTCTAAAAGAGGACCTCGACTACCACCTGATCCGGGGCTCGCTCGTCTTCATATTCCTGATTTTTGGTTACCAAAAATGGTTCGAGTACGAAGCACACGTGGTGCTTCCCTTCATCATTCATGGCCCATTGACCTTCTGGCTGGTTCCTGCATTCGGCGTGAGGGGCGCGAGCATTTTTCTCGGTGTGGCAGAGTGGACATTCGGTGCGCTGTTGTTTCTCGGATTCTGGAGCCACAGGTTGGGCGTGCTGGGCGCCGCCGGGTCGTTCCTCACCTTCATCGCGACCATCACGATCATCCCCTTCCTCCCGAACGGGTGGGCGGCTGAGGCTGGCGGATTTCCCGCGATGACAGTTCCCGTCGCTTTCCTGATGAAAGACCTGGTCCTTCTTGCAGCATCGATCTACTTGCTGAAGCAGGATGTGGCTCGTGCAGTGGCTGCCGGCACCAAAAGCATGCGTTCGGCCCACCTCACGCCACAACATTTCGGCTAGCCCACGAACTGTCGCGGAATACCGAAGAGGAGACTTGAGATGAACGGGATCACCTACCGCACTGCCGACGTTGACGGCTTTAAGGTTTTCTATCGTGAAGCCGGAACGGTCAGCGCTCCGAAGCTGTTGCTGCTTCACGGGTTTCCGACCTCGAGCCATATGTTCCGTGACCTCATGCCGCTCCTATCCGCTGGCATACACGTTGTCGCTCCGGATCTGCCAGGCTTCGGTAAGTCCGACATGCCGCTTCGCAGCAGTTTTCACTACACCTTCGATAACATCGCGGCCGTCATCGATCGGTTTACGGAGGTGATCGGGTTCGACAGGTTTGCGATGTACGTGTTTGACTACGGTGCGCCGACCGGATTTCGACTCGCTGTGAAGCATCCCGAGAGGATAAGCGCGATCATTTCACAGAACGGGAATGCCTACGAAGAAGGACTCAGTGAGGGGTGGAATCCGATCCAGGCCTACTGGCGGGACGCATCAGAGTCCAACCGCAAGGCGCTGCGGGATTTCCTGAAACCGGAGGCGACCTATTGGCAGTACACGCACGGTGTCCCCGACACATCATTGGTGTCGCCCGACGGATACTCGCTAGACAATTTTTACCTCGCCCGTCCGGGTGCAGATGAAGTGCAACTAGACCTATTCGGTGACTACAAGAGCAACGTCGCGCTCTATCCGACGTTTCAGCGGTACTTCCGAACCTACACGCCGCGCCTTCTTGCCATATGGGGAAAAAACGATCCGTTTTTCCTGCCCCCTGGGGCTGAAGCGTTCAAGAGAGATATCCCACAAGCCACCGTGCGCTTTCTGGACACCGGACACTTTGCGCTCGAGACGCATGCCATGCAGATAGGCGCGGCGATCCGGGGCTTTCTCGCTTGACCTCGTGCCCGCGTCTAGATTTCCCCGGATACGGTTTTTTTACGTCCGCCATTCACTACAACTGCTTTGGCAAGGCGACGCATGCCTCGGATCATGCGTCCCTCCAAGGCGCTTTCATCGATTCCAAGAGAAGCTGCGGTTTCCCGCTGAGAGAGCCCCGTAACGCGGCGCAGCCAGATGACCGATCTAGTCTTTTCGGGAAGTGAATCGAAAGCTCGAGTCAGCTGCTGCAGATCCTGTCGGGCCGCGACGAGGCGCTCGGGCGTCAGCTCATCTGTTGAGAGGTCGAGCGTGATCCGATCCTGCGTGTAGTCTATGGAGACCACCCGCTCTCGCCGTGCCTTATCAATCACCAGGTTGCGCGCGGTTGTGAAGAGAAACGTCTTGGGGAAACGGGGTCGCGACCTTTTAGCGCTCTCGTATACGCGAATGTAGGTTTCCTGGCGCAGGTCGGGTATGTCGTCTGATGATTTACAAAGCCCCTTGAGAAAGCGCGTCAACGCCGCCTGGTGCGGCAGAATTGCGCTTGCAAACCAATTCTCTAATTCGCGTACATCGAACGGTTCTGAACTCACCGGTGGTCACCTCGATTCATGGGGGTGACCGAGATGAGCAATCACCGTGCCACAGGCGGTCAAGGGTCCCCGCGAGGCGCTAAGTCGCGGGCGGCATAGGACTTTTTTGCAAATTGAGCACTGTCGGCATGCCCTCAAGGACCGGACGTTGCGGCCACAACGAGCGACTTGTGGGACTTGGCACCCGCACGCGCGACTTGATAGGTAAGGGCAGAAACAGCCTCGACCTACTGAGGCGGAGCGCGACACCACCTGCCTCTACGCGGAGAGCCTCCGTCCTGGCGAGCGTTGGACGAAGCCGCACGGATCGTGCGAACGCGGACTTCGGCGTAGGAGCGTGAGGGCGACCGGTGGCCGCAGGCGGGCAACTGGCGGCCCTTCAGATAGAATCACCGTCAGTCGCTCCGGGGCAACGAATGAATTCACCTGCAGAACCAGGCGCCCTACGTGCTCTCGTCGACGGGACGGCCCGGCTGGGCACTGATTTTTTTCCCACGCTGCTGCGCAGCCTTTCCGAGGTGTTGCACGTGAGGGAAGCGGGCGTTGCCGAGCTCCTAGGACCGGGCCGGATAGGCACGGTTGCGCGTTGGGTCGAAGGACGTCTCGCCGAGAATCTTGAGCTCCATCCGGCCGGCACACCGTGTGAGGCCGTTCTAGCCGGTGGGCTCCGCTACTATCCGACGGGTCTCGGCAAGATATTTCCGGAATTCGCCAACAGTGCCGATAGTTATGTTGGCGCGCCTCTGAGATCCGAGGATGGCGCGGTAATCGGGCATCTGTACGCGTCCGACCCCTCAGCTATGGCGCTCACCGAGCAGCAGCTGCTGATCTTTGAGGCCTTAGCGATGTACGCGGCTACAGAACTACGTCGGCGGCACCCAGTGGAGCATGCCGGAAAGAGCGAAGAACACTTCCGAGACCTCTTTGAGGAAGCGCCGATCGCTTATGTGAGCGAGACGCTTGACTCGCATTTCATCCACGCCAACCGCGCAGCACTGAAGATTCTTGGCCTCCGGCCTGACGAGGCAGCGCACGCGTTCATGGGTCTGTCCCTGGTCCCGGATCTGCCAGAAGCCAAAGCCCGGGCACGCGAGGCGATGAGAGCGATGACCAAGGGCACGGATTCAAACGGATTGATTCTGGAACTGCGACGTAAGAATGATGGCCGGCAGATATTCATTCAGTGGTGGTCGAGACCCGATCCGAGGGGCGAGTACACGCGGACGATGTTCATCGACATAACCGATCGCATCCTGCTCGAGCGCGAGCAGTCCCAGCTGCATGCGCAGAACGCGTACCTGCAAGAGGAAATCAAGGCAGATCACAACTTTGAGGAAATTGTTGGCGCCAGCGCAAAGCTCTTGAAGGTGCTCGACGGCGTGCAGCGGGTGGCACCCACCGATGCGACCGTATTGGTGTGTGGCGAGACCGGTACCGGCAAGGAGCTGATCGCTCGTGCAATCCATTCGGCAAGTCGCCGCGCGGACAAGCCATTCATCAAACTCAACTGTGCGGCGCTTCCGGCAGGACTCGTAGAGAGTGAGCTCTTTGGTCACGAGCGCGGCGCGTTTAGCGGCGCCGTTCAGCGGCGGACGGGCCGCTTCGAGCTGGCGAACCATGGCACCATCTTTCTCGATGAGATCGGCGAGATGCCGCTCGAAGCGCAGGCAAAACTGCTGCGCGTCTTGCAGGAACAGGAGTTCGAGCGAATTGGCTCGAGTCAGACAATCAAGGTCGATGTCCGTATCGTTGCTGCGAGCAACCGTGATTTGGCCAAGGCTGTGCGCGCGAGGGAGTTCCGTGATGACCTTTATTATCGCCTGAACGTGTTTCCCCTCGTCTTGCCTCCGTTGCGCGAACGCTCCGAGGACATCCCGTTGCTGCTCAAGTTTTTCGTGCAGAAGCATGCACCACGAGTCGGCAGACGTATCGAGAGCATCGACTCGAACACAGTACAGCGGTTGGTTGCCTACCCCTGGCCGGGCAACATCCGCGAGCTCGAGAACCTGATCGAACGCGCACTCATCCTCACCGATTCAGAGGTGCTGCACGTCGAGCCCGATATCCTCGGCGCAGCGAGTGCTTTTCGCGGGCCGAGAGACCATGTGGCAGAGCCACCGCCGCCTCCGCCCGAATTCGGCGGGCCGGGGTTCAACGCGCGGCCTGAGAGTGCGGCTACGGCGTCGGGCTCGACGCCGATCGCAGTACGACGTGAACACATCCTTCAGGTCCTGCGCGCGACTGGATGGGTGATCGAGGGTCAGCGGGGAGCCGCGGTACGCCTGGGCATGAAACCCGCAACGCTGCGCTTTCGAATGAAGAAATTCGGCATCAATCGCGCCTCGGACCAGAGCGCGTGAGGTACGACCGCGTGGTTTCGAGACTTACTTGATCTTGGCGTATTTCGAAACCTCCTCCTTTAGAGCCTGATTTTCCTGTTGCAGTCGGTGTCGGAGCGATTCGCTTTCCGTAATCGCGGCTTTCAGCTCAACCACGCGCTCAGCCACCCGCTTTTCGAATTGGCGATATAGGCCCTCGAGCTCAAAGGTAAGTGCCTGGTGCCTCAGATGCATCCGTACGCGTCCAAGGACCTCCTGATACTGAAAGGGTTTTGTGACGTAGTCCGCGCCGGCCGCGAAAGCGCCCACTCGATGTTGGGGCTTGGAGAGCTCGATCATAAAGATCACGGGAATCTCGATGAGTCTTGGCAGCTGACGCAATCGCCTGCAAGTCTCAAAACCATCCATCCCGTCCATCTCGGCATCGACGAGAATGAGGTCTGGGGGCATGTTGCGTGCTTGCTCGAAAGCATTCTCGCCGTCCGTTGCCGCGCGGACGCGGTAACCCGCCTCTGAGAGCGTGGCAATCAGCATCCCCATCTCGGCGGGCATGTCGTCGATCACCAGGATCGATTGCGCGGCGCCCCCGAGACGCGTCTCCGGCCCGTCCTTTGCCTGCGGCGAGACCATCTCGTGATTCCTCCCCGCGCCCTTTCAGGCGTGAAAAACCGGTGCTGCGGTGATACCCGGTGCGGCGCCTGTAGGGAGGACGAGTGAGCCAAGCAAATCCTGTGGCGCTTCTTGATCGCAGAGCGTGAAAGAGCGCGCTTTCGGCGATCTCGGCTCCGCAGGATTGTCTCGCCTGCCTCGTCTTTATTCCCGTAGCGTCCAACGTCTCGATTTGGTGACGACCCACGACCTCGGGCAGCCTGAACCTCCAGGTCCCGTCGACTTTCCCCGGAGCTGGCGCTGCCGCTTGGCGCTCCACCCGGGTCGGACGCAAGGAGACCGAAAGTCCGGGCCAATCATCATCGCCGGTAGGTAAGTCTCGCAGGATTTGTGTAAATCGCTCGTCAGTCTGAAGCAGGAGACTCTCCCCATTGCCACGACCAACGGTGAACTTCGGTCCGACGCCCATTCTGGTGCTCACGGATCGTCGACTGAGATTGGTCCGGGTTGAGGGAGTCAGAAGCTGACAGCAAGAGGTATGCCGCGTGTTCATTCCCAGGGTGAAATCGAATGGCATGGTCCTTCACAAGACTGCGGAAGTTGATGGTCTAAAAATATTTTATCGGGAGGCCGGTGCTCCCGGAGCTCCCAAGCTCGTCTTGCTGCATGGGTTTCCCGCATCGTCCCACCAGTACAGAAACCTCATGCCGGTCCTTGGGAACAGGTTTCACTTGGTGTCGCCGGACTACCCGGGTTTCGGCAACTCGGACATGCCAGATCCCAAGATGTACGAGTATTCCTTCGACAAGACTTCCGTAGTGGTCGAGGCATTCCTCGCGAAGCTTGGCTTCACGCATTTTGGCCTGTACGTCCAGGACTACGGTGGGCCGGTCGGGTTTCGAATTCTCGAACGCCATCCGGAATGGCTCGAATGGCTGATCATCCAAAACACGAACGCTTACGAGGAGGGATTCTCAGCGGTCTGGGATGGCCTGCGTAATGCGTACTGGAAACGCAAGTCGCCCGAAACTGAGAAGCCGCTGGAGGCCTTTCTCGAAGCGGAGACGGTTAGAACGGTATACACACATGGTCACCCCGATCCGGAACTCATCAGCCCGGATAACTGGAACATGGATCTCCACTTCCTCGCGCGGCCGAACGCCAAGCGAGTACAACTCGACTTTTTCTACGATTATCGAAAGAACGTCGAGCTCTATCCCCGGTGGCAGGCATTTCTGCGTCGGCGGCAGCCAAGTACCATTATTTTTTGGGGCCAGGACGACATCTTTTTCACAGCGGCTGGCGGTGAGGCATTTCTGAGGGACTTGCCTCACGCGGAAATCCACCGCCTAAAGTCCGGGCACTTTGCAGTGGAGGATTCGCTGACCTACATCGCCGAGAAAATGGTGGCGTTTCACGAACGTAATCAGCAAGCGGCGTCACAGCACCGGTAGCTATGTGTTAGGTGACGGCTCGAAGGTGCTTGGGCGCGTACCTGGTCGCCGGGACCGAATACCGAGCGAGTGCAGCATCATTCCTCCACGTTAGCGGCCCACTGATCATTGAGCGCAGACATACGAATATTCGGATCCCACTCGAAACCAGGAGAAACGGTGTGGAACGTCGTAAGTTTTTAGGCGCGCTGAGGGGTACAACTCTCGGCTTGCTCCTCAATGGGTCCCTTAACGAGCTAACGCAGGCACAAAACGGCACACTAGGAGCGAGTTCGCATGGCGACGGGACCAGTCAGTTTCCTCCGAACTCGACGATTATTTTGGTCCATGCAGCATGGGCCGACGGCTCGTGCTGGCGCAAGATTATTCTACCCCTGGAACACCGCGGTCTTCACGTCATCTGCGCGCCGATTCCGCTCACATCTTTAACTAACGACGCAGCCGCACTGAGTCAGGTATTGGAGCGGACCAGCGGGCCGGTAGTTCTGGTGGGTCATGCCTACTCAGGCGCCGTGATCGCAGCGGTCCCGGATGACCGGATCAAGTCGTTGGTCTATATCGCGGCGCTTGCACCGGATGAGGGGGAGACCGTAGCCAAAGTGTTCTATCTCAACCCAAATTCTCCAGAAGCGCCCAAGATGGTTCCCGATTCCCATGGCCTCGTGTGGTTGCCAGACGATGCGTTTAGCCGGGCCATTACTCACAAGGCTTCGCCCGACGAATCCAAAATCGCGGCGGCCCTGCAGCGGCCGCTCGGCGTTGACTGCATTAAGGAACCGGCAGCAACACCCACATGGAAAGCGAAGCCAACATGGTTTGTGGTAGCAGAAGACGACCGGATGATAAATCCGAAGACTCAGCATTTCATGGCGAACCGCATGGGCGCAAAGACTCATTCGTACCCTGTGGATCACTCTCCGATGATTTCTGCACCTCACGTCGTCATGGACGTGATCCTGGAGGCAGCACACGAAACCCTGCGAGGATAGAGCCTTGCTAGGACCGGTGAATACCTCCGACTGAGATCTCGATAGGACGATGTGGGGAGCGCGACGGCGAGACGTCGGGCGCTTCCATACTCCGAGAAGGTCAGACGACGATCGTGAGAGAGTGACGATCAGCGCACGCAATCCACCGCAAATCAGAGAGCCTTCCGTGGCGTTCAAGGCATTTCGACTGACCGTTAGATCCTGCTACAGCCTTTATCTGCCAATCGGTTAGGCGCGTGCTTCTCAGGAAGGTACGTCGACCCTCCCGCAAGAGATCGCCCAGGTCAGAACGATCGTCCGACCTTCAATCAGCTGCGGTCCTCACTTCAAATATACTTGGATGACGAGCTCGTGGCGGGAGCAGGGCAGCACCGCTCGTGCAATCAATTAGCGGGCGCTATCTAATTACGGCCAAGTCACCTGAGCCCGCAGGTGAGAGACCGCGGTCAGACCCCGAACAGCCAGTCAGGAAAGGCCACTTGCGCGTAGTGCGCGCTGAACGGCTTGGGGGTACAAGCGATCACTTGCAGATATGACCGAGTCGGTCGGTCCTCCCGTTGTGCTTTCCCTGCTCCCAGTGCCTCAGCGTGTTGATACTGAAAGCGAATCGCCGCGAATTGTGTCTGCGTGAGCCCCAGTTTCAGACGAGTTGCGCGCACGTCAATCTTCGCGGGACTCGTGGACGAGGTAATCGTCCGAAAGAGAACATTGCGGCGTTTCGACGTGCGCAGTTGCGATCAAATTTCCCAAAAATCGCCTGCCGCGGAACGCTTTGTGCGTGATCTTTAGGGGTGATCGAATCGTGCCCGTATAAACGATCGGACATTCCCAAATGCCTTTTTATTGTTAGATCTCTGAGGCGGATCGGGAGAATATCTTCGTGAGCGTTGGAGGCACTCGTTTATCTTGTGCGCACACTGGAACTGGGCTGGTCTGCTCGCGGGGGCTCTCGCGAGATTCACGTGTATCCGGATCGACGTGAGATTTAGTCATGCATGGCATCAGGATCTTTCGTTTGTCTCCGGCCGTCAGGTCCCCGTAGCGTGTTCTGCGCACCGCTCGACACGGAATCGCGCCTCAACCGTTCCGACAGGAGGTCGAAAATCTATGGTTTCTCACAAGCATAACCACGCCCGGTTCGTACAGCTTGCTATCTTGGCAGCCGCAACCGTCGTGCAGGGGTCAAGCGTACGAGCCGCTGTCCCCGCTGTACGCTTCGAATTCGTCGTCTACACCAACGAAGCCGGGGGACGTGCGCTGGCGGACGGTCAATACGCTGCTGCCGCAAAGACGCTGAACGCCTCGCCTTCGATGTTGAGCCTCGACACGACCACATTCAACACTAATCGCTGCGTGGCGTTCTCCTTGACAGCACAACTTACCGCCGCCCGTGTTGCATGCGATGCTGCTGTCAAGGACTCACAGGAAGGGTCAGCCGGCGTTCTTTCACTATTTCGCTCGCGGCGCGCTGCTCGCAACGACGCGGCACTGGCCTATTCAAACCGCGCGGTGTTGAATTGGCTTTCAGGAGACGCAGCGGCCGCCGCACGGGATCTTGCGAGTGCAAGGCAGCTAGCGCCCAGCGCTGAGTACGTGGTCCGCAACCTGACTGCGCTTGCCGAGCGCGCACCTAGCCCCACCGAGGTCCTGGCTGCAGATGTCCCAGTACCACACCAATAACGAGGCGGGAGATGGGGACGTCGCTCTTGTTCCCCCTCGAGGGCGTTTCTGTCTCCCGCTTCGCTCTTACACCGAGTGCCTTCGGTTAGTTCGTAGCCGAGAACGAGAGGCCGTAGCTATGGTCCGATTGCTACTTGGATGCCTTACCTTTCGCTTGCCGCACTTCGTCAGCTTACGGCCGCAAGTCAACATGTCGCCGCTCAAGGTTGTTGCTGCTTAGACGATCGGATCGATCACTCGATTGCGCTCCCTGGCGGCAACTCTCTGGCTGACCGCGTCGCGCGAACAGCGAGGTCGGGTGCGTGCTTCCATCGCCTGTGGGGCCCGAAAGTCTTAAAAGTCTTAACTTTCTCCTGGCGTCGGGGCCGCAACGCTAGACCGCAGGCGGACAACCGCTCGCGATCCTACCCTCCCGCTTGGTGCGTTGTGGCATCAACGGATCAGCCGGGACGCCAGCACCTCTGCATGAACACGAAGCTCCCCCACGGCTGTCGCTTCCCAGTGATCGGCCCTCAGCATTGGGCCTACATAGAAGAGCCTCTCCGAAGCCTCGCCCGCGTCACCGATAAGCGCACCGTGTCCACCTGTTCGAATACCCAGCCGCAGCTCGTCTGGTACTGCAAGGCCGCGGCTCAATAGTGACTGCCATAGTCGGTCGGTCGTGCGCGTCACGTCATAGTCGGGGCCGGTAGATGCCACGACTTCCGCGGCATCGAGAAACTCACGACGAGCGGTTCCGCGCGGAATCCATGTCGTGCGTACACCATCCCGGAGCGGTTGGATCGCCTCAATGCGGCCGGCGTGCACGACGAGCTGTCCCGACTGTCGCAATTGCTCAATCCGTGCGAGCACCGCCGCTGGCAGTCGGTGGCGATGTATGTCCCAGTAGCTTTGTGCATGTCGCAGGAAACGCTGACGCTCCGCGAGGGACAAGCTCTGCCAGAGCGACGGCGACGCCTGCCGCACGAGCGTGATGACTTCGCGCCAGTCCTCGCCCCGCTGCTCGGCTTTCCGCGCAAGACGGCGAACCGCGGCGAGTAGTCGCCGCGTGGAGCCCGCTACCTGACAGAGAGGCTCGTCGTCCGCCTGAAGCGTATGCGCTTGAAAGGCGGTCTGGTCACGTGGCAGGAGGCCGTGGCGCGAGATCGCGTGAATCTCGACATCGGGGTGACGAGCGATGGCTTCGCAAACTACGTCGACCATTGTGAGGCCCGTGCCGAGGATGAGCATGGGGCCGCGACCAGCCAGCAGCTTGCCATCCGCCCATGGTTCGCGGCGAATGGCTGGAGGCTGCACCGTGCAGCGAATGGAGGAGGGCAACCGCGGCGGCGGAACCCCTGACGCAACAACCACAAACTCCGCGCTAACGTAACCGCCGCCATCCAGCGCCACTCGCACGGGCCCACGCGGCGACTTCACGTCGACGTCGATCGCCTCGGCCCGCAGCCGCCGCAGGTGAACCGTATTGGGTGCGCTGGCGATGGCCCCGTCGAGCAGCTCATTGAGGTACTCACCATACAAAGCCCGCGGAAGAAAGTCCTCCCCTGTCACGTCGCGGTTTCGCCTCTGTGCGAAACGTAGGAAGTCGCCCGGGTCGTCGCGCGTCGCCGCCATGCGTGCGGCCGGCACGTTCAGAATATAGGGGAAGTTACCCTTGGCGTACGCAGTCCCGCGGCCGAACTCCGGCCCTCGCTCGAGGAGCACGATGTCCAAGTGCCGGCCGTCTGATTGCCTGAGGAGTTGCACCGCAGTTGCCGTGCCCGAAAAGCCAGCACCAATAATCGCGATTCTGCGTTGCATCGCCTCGGACATCTCGCCCCATCCTCGAAACATTCTATACGCGCGGCTAGCCGGGGTTACGCGACCACAGAGGCAGCGATCGCTGCGGGCGCGCGAGGGCGGTGGTCGGTTGGGGCATTGGAATTAGGCACGCACGTGATATGCACCTAAACCCCACTCCGGCGCAGTTAGTTCGCCGTTGCCTGGTGAGCCGTACCGATTGTTCTACCGCCCTTCCAATCCGTTATTTGCCAGGGCGCTGTCGCTAACGCAGGCTCCCGAGCTCCGGAGGATAGATCGGCGTTCTTGCTCGAGGCGCGCCGCCAGAAGGTTTCATGCCGCAAAGTATCGAGGTCACTCAGGCTGCCGATGCAGCCAGGCGACGTTCCGAAAGCCGCAGCATCATCGGGAATGAGGACTGGCTGGCCATCTGGATCGGCCTTGGGCTGGTGCTCGCAGCGATCGCAGCGATGGCGCTCGGGGGCAGTATCAGATGGGTCGCGGTGGCGCCGCAGAAGTGGCACAGCATTCCCGAACTACTCAGCCAACT
>Ga0187777_10001308_pt1 | contig 16170 bp, 16 predicted proteins | sample 1015_Q2_SP5_10_M_FD_132416 | JGI IMG/M metagenome (GOLD analysis project Ga0187777, IMG submission 132416) | Tropical peat soil microbial communities from peatlands in Department of Meta, Colombia - 1015_Q2_SP5_10_MG | ecosystem: Environmental > Terrestrial > Soil > Wetlands > Peat | place... | reverse complement strand
GCCGTCGCAAGCGCGCTGACCGGGGCGATCGTCTCCGTCGCCTTCGGCTCGCCCTGGGTCGGAGGCAAGGCGCTCGCGATCGGATCGCCGTTCGTCCTGCTCGCTGCCGGAGTGGGCTGCGTCGGGCTCGCCTCGAGCGCGCTCCTGCGGCATCGTCTCGCGCGACTCGCTTCGCTCGGCGCCGCCGTGCTCGTCGCGGTACTGCTCGTCTGCGGTGTCGCGTGGTCGAACGCGCTCGCCTACCACGACGTCTCGCTCGCGCCCTACTCGCAACTCAGGGAGCTGCAACACATCGGTGCACGGTTCGCCGGGGACGGACCGACGCTGATGACCGAATACCAGCCCTACGGCGACCGGCACTTCCTCCGGCGACTCGATCCTGAAGGAGTGTCCGAGCTGAGACGCCGTCCGATCGTTCTCCGAGACGGACGAACGGCCGCGAAAGGCCAGTACGTCGACATCGACCAGATCCGCTTGGCCGACCTGCTCGTCTACCGCACGCTCGTGCTCCGCAACTCGCCCACGGTGTCGCGTCCGCCTGCGCCGTACGTGCTCGTCTGGCAGGGACGTTGGTACCAGGTATGGCAGCGGCAGCCGACGCCGGCGATCACGGCGCATCTTCCACTGGGCAGCGCCCTCCAGCCCGGGGCAATTCCGAGCTGCGTTCGGGTACGGAGGATCGCCGTGCGCGCCCCCCTGATCGCGTACCCACGGCCGGTGAACCTCGTCTGGTCGCTCGACCTCGCACGGCTCCCAAAGGGCTGGACACCCCTGACCGGCGGGGCGTTGATGCCGAATCGCAGCGCGACGCTCTCGCTCGACGTCCGCGTTCCCCGAAGCGACCGCTACACGATCTGGGTCGGCGGATCGATCCGCGGCCGACTGACGGTCTCCGTGGACGGCTCGCGCATCGGCAGCGCCACCCGTCAGCTCCAGAACGCGGGTCAATGGCTCGGGCTCGGGACGGTCGATCTTCCGGCAGGCGCACATCGCCTCACCCTCGCGGTCTCGCTACCGAAGCTCGGCCCGGGCACCGGCGGCGGCGGAGCGACGCTCGGCCCGCTCCTGCTCCGGCCGCGGGCGAAGGATCGCCTGCTTCAGCACGACGCACCTGCCTCTTTGTGCCGGATGAACCTCGACTGGATCGAGACCGTGCCGCCCGTGGGCTGAGACGATGCATGCTACGACCATCCGATGAACGCCTCGTCCCCGCAACACGACCGACGCCGTCTCTTGATCGCAGCCGTCGTAGCTGTGGCGGTGTTCGCCGGCGCAGCCGTCTCGGTGTGGCAGCTCGACTCGTCCTCGTCTGGAGCCAGCACGACCTCGACCGAGAGCGCGGTGCCGATGCCGGCGATCGTGGCCGTCAAGCCCGAGATCGTGTCGGCGGTGACCCTCCGGCAGATGGCAAGAGCGCTCGGTCAGCCCGTCTACTGGGCGGGATCCCGCGCCGGCACGAGGATCGAGTTCACCCGCGCGTCGAGCGGTAGCACGTACGTCCGCTACCTCACCGGCTCCGCAAAGGCGGGCGACAAGCGGCCGAACTTCGTCGTCGTCGCGACCTACGCCCAGCCGGACGCATACGCGCGCGTCGAGGCGATTGCGAAGAAGCAAAACCTCGACATGGTCGACCTCCCGAACGGTGCTGTTGCGGTGACGGAGCCGGGCAGCCCGCGCAACATCCACGTCGTCTTCAAGACACTGCCGTACCAGGTCGAGGTCTATGCACCGAGTGCCGCCGAGGCACGCAGCATCGTCCAGAGCGGCGCCCTCAAGCCGGCGGGCTAGGGCTGCGCCCGAACGCGACCGCTTTCGCCAACCGGCTCGGGCACCTGTACCACGAGCTCCCGGTCGGGCCTGACGCCGAGCGCGCCGTTGATCGTCGAGAACATGAGTCGCAGACCGATCAGCATGGTCGCTTCGAAGATCTCGCGGTCGTCGAGCCCCGCCTCGCGGAGGCACTCCGCGTCGGCGCCGGTCGTGGCGTTCGGATCTCGCACGACCTGACGCGACCACGTCATCAGCGCGTCCTCGCGTCTCGACAGCTCCTCCGGTTCGAGCCCCCGAACGACCTGGGCCGCCGTCTCCGGGCCGCGGAGCTCCGCGAGCCTCGTCCCCCACGCGAGCGAGCAGTACGAATCGCCGCGCGCGGCTGCGGTGGCGGCGACGATGACGGCGACTTCGCTCGGCGACAGGGTCGACGAGTCGAGGAGGCCCGAGTGCAGCGCCCTGTACGCGGACAGCACGTCGGGCCGCCAGCACCAGGCACGCGTGTAGTTCTTGATGTAGCCGCCCGACGCGACGTCTGTGTCGTAGGCGGCCGCCACCGCACTGTCGTCCGGCGGCTCGGTGAGGAACGAAGTCGTATCGGTCATGGGGCCAAGACTGCCAGACCTCACCGACCCTGAGCTACGAGCGGACGACGAGCTGGCAGAGTGGCGACCGATGGCGACGATGTGGGACCTCGACGAGCTCGCGCTGGCGATGCCGCAGACGACGAAGGACGTGCAGGACGGACGCCCGACATACCTCGTCCACGGGAAGATGTTCTGCTTCCACCGCACGCGAAGACGGGATGCAGTCGATCCGGACACCGGCGAGTTGCTCGACGACGTGCTCGTGTTCCGCGTCGCCGATCTCGACGTCAAGGAGCTGATCCTGTCCGACGACCGCGGCATCTACTTCACGACGCCGCACTTCGACGGCTACGCCGCCGTGCTCGTGCGAATCCCGAACCTCACCCGGCTCGACCGCGACGAGCTGCGAGACCTCGTGGTCGAGGCCTGGCTGACACGAGCGCAGAAACGCGTCGCGAAGGCATGGCTCGCGGAGCACGAGCCCGCGGAGAACTGAGCGGTCGCTCCGGCCGCCTACGTCTCGAAGAACTCAGTCCGCTGCGGGCTCCGGCTCCTCCGACTTCGCGAGCGCCGGGCCTCCGAGCAGCCTGAGCCGGTAGCCGACCGGGAGCAGGCGCACGTTGTAGCGGTCGACGACCGTCCCCCAGAGACCGCGCGGCAGGAACAGCGCGAACGCGATCGCGACGGAGCCGAGCAACGTGTAGTACCACCAGTGGTCGCCGACCTCGTTCTGGATCACGAACAGGACGATGGCGCCGATGATCGGCCCCTCGAAGGTGCCGATGCCACCGACCAGGACCATGAAGATCATCAGCGCCGAGTAGTTGACGCTGAAGATCGAGTCGGGCTGGATGAACAACTGGTTCGCGAGCGTCAACGCGCCGGCCGCGCCGCAGCCGAGCCCGGCGAGCACGAAGAGGATGCCCTTCCCGAGCATCACGCGGGTGCCCACCGAAGCGGCCGCGCCCTCGTCGTCGCGGATCGCCTGCAGCGACGCGCCCAGCCGCGTGCGGAGCAGGATGAAGAGGATCAGCAGCAGCACCGCGGTCGAGCCGAGCGCGGACCAGTACGTGTACTCCAGCAGGTGGCGGGGAGTGAAGAAGTTCAGCTCGAGGAAGGAAATGCCGGTGCCCGCGCCCAGCTTGCTGTCGAAGGCGACGAGGATGGCGAAGATCTCGGCGATCACCCACGTGCCGATGGCAAACGCGCCGCCGCGGAGGTTGAGCACGATCAGGCCGACCGGGATCGCGATCACGCCCGCGATCAGCGCCGCCAGCAGCATGGCGAGGAACGGCTCGACGGTGTGCTGGTGCCCGAGGAAGATCGCGCCGTAGGCAGCGATGCCGATGAACGCCTGCTGTCCGACCGAGACGAGCCCGCCGTAGCCGGCGAGCGCGTTCCACATCGCCGCCATGATCACGAGGATGTAGAGCGTCGTGAGCTTCTGCATCGCGTTCTCGCTCATGACGACGGGCACGAACGCGAGCGCGACCACGAGCCCGACGAGCGCACAGCAGAACCCGAGCGAGAGCGGGTTCCACCGCTGCACGCGGGCGCGGCGCACCGGCACCGAGCCGGTCCCGGTCGCGCTGCTCATGCGGTCACCCCGCGCGTACTGCCGATCGCACCGGACTCGATCGCCGCCCTGACGAGCAGCACGACCAAGAAGACGAGGTGACCCGCGAGGTCGAAGTACTGCGGGTCGATCTGGGCACCGATCGTCTGCGCGACGCCGAGGACGATTCCTCCCACCAGCGTCCCCCAGAGCGAGCCGAGCCCGCCGATGACGACCGCCTCGAACGCATAGATGAGCTCGGTCGGGCCGCTCGAGGGGTCGAACGACGAGCGCATGCCGAAGAAGATCCCCGCCAGTGCCGCGGTCCCGACCGCGATCGCGGCCGCGCGCGCGTAGACGGCGCGCGAGTCGATGCCGACGAGCTCTGCCGTGTCGGGATCCTCCGACGTGGCGCGAAGCTCGCGACCCATGCGCGTCCGCGTGAGATACAGCTGCAGGACGCCGAGCACGAGCACGGCGACGCCGAGCTCGAGCACCTCGAACGGCGAGATCGAGAGGGTGCCGGTGATCTGCCACGTGGTCGTCCCGAGGACACCGGGATTTAACGACTTCGGATCGGGAGAGAAGATCCGCTCCAGGAGGTTGCCGATGATCACCAGCAGCCCGAACGTCGTCAGCAGCGGGACGAGAACGCCCGCGCGGAGGCTGCGCTCGAGCATCGTGCGCTGGAGCAGATAGCCGACGACGAACATCCCGAGCACGACCGGGGGGATGGCTGCGTACGCGCTCAGGCCGGTGTGTTCGACGAACACGTACGCCGCATACGCACCGACGAGCGCCAGCGAGCCGTGCGCGAGGTTGATGATGCGCATCACGCCGAACATCAGCGAGAGGCCCGCCGCCAGCAGCGCGTACACGCCGCCGAGGAAGATGCCGTGGACGATGGAGTTGACCCAGGTCATGCGGTCGCCTGCGACGTGCCGGCCTCTCGAAGGCCGAAGTACGCGTCGACGACCGCCTCGCGCGTGAGCTCCGACGGCGTTCCTTCGAGCACGATCCGGCCCTCGAGCATGCAGCTGATGCGCGTTGCGACCTTCATCGCGCGGCGGAGGTCCTGCTCCACGAGGATGATCGTCGCGCCGCTCTCGATCACCGTCTGCAGCGAGCGGTAGACGCCGTCGACCGCGACGGGTGACAGCCCGAGCGACGCCTCGTCCACCAGCAGGAGCCGCGGGTTGGTCATCAGCGCGCGGCCGATCGCCGTCGCCTGCTGCTCACCGCCCGAGAGCGTCCCTGCACGATGTCGGCGCAGCGGCTCCAGGTTCGGGAACGCGGCGTAGACGGCGTCGAGGCTCCACGGCCCCTTCCTGCCGTTTCCCCCGGCCACCCGCAGGTTCTCGTCCACGGTCAGCCGGGGAAACAGGTGTCGCCCTTCCGGAACGAGTGCGATCCCCATCCGCACGCGCTTGTGCGCCGAGCTACGCGTGACGTCCGTGCCGTCGAAGAGCACGCGGCCCGCCGCAGCGCGGTGACCGCCGGCGATCGTCCGCAGCAGGGTCGTCTTCCCCGCGCCGTTCGCGCCGACGAGCGCCAGCGTCTCGCCCTCGGCGACCTTGAGCGACACGTCGCGCACCGCCTGCAGCAGCCCGTGCCTCGCTTCGAGCGCCTGCACTTCGAGCAGCATCAGGCGACCTCGCTGCCCAGGAACGCGTCGATCACAGCGGAGTCCTTCATCACGACGTCGGGCTCACCGTCTGCGATGACGCGGCCCGCGTCCATGCACACGAGGCGGGCGACCACCTGGACGAGCACGTGGACGATGTGCTCGATCCAAACGACCGCGATTTTCTGTCGCCGGATCTCACGGATCGTCTCGATCAGCTCGGCCGCCTCGGCGTCGGTGAGGCCGGCGCCGATCTCGTCGAGCAGCAACACGTCGGGACCGGTCGCGAGCGCTCGCGCGAGCTCGAGGCGCTTGCGGTGGAGCAGGCCGAGGCTCTCGGCACGCCTGTTCGCGAGGTCGATCAGGTTGCACCGCTCGAGCACGTCGATGCACCGGGAGTACGCGGCCTTCTTGCCGAGACGGCCGCCCGTGGCCGCGCCGACGAAGACGTTCTCGAAGACCGTCATGTCCCCGAACGGGCGCGGGATCTGATGCGCGCGGCCGATCCCCATGCGGCACCGCTTCGCCGCACTCGCGGCGGTCACGTCGACCTCCCGGAGGAAGACGTGGCCGCCGCTGGGACGAAGCGCGCCGGCGAGGACGTTCAGCAGCGTCGTCTTGCCGGCGCCGTTGGGCCCGACGATGCCGATCGCCTCGTCCGCACGAACCGTCAGGTCGACGCCGTCGAGGACGACGAGCGACCCGAACCGCTTCCGGACGCCGGCCGCGGCAAGCACCACTGTGCCGTCGGCCGAGGCCATTCAGTTGTTCTCGACTAGTACGCCTTCAAATGCGACTGGATCGGGACGTGCGGGTCGGCGGAGTGCTCGCAGAGGAGGAAGTCGAGCGAGAACCGCTTGCCGGGAGTGTGTCTCCACTGGCCGCCGATGATAGGCGTTGTGACGACGTTGGGCACCGGATTGTGCGCGCCTCCCGTGCCCCAGTGCAGATGGCCGACCGGTGTGTTCACCGAGAGCGTCTTCACGGCGTTCGCGACGGCGTCCTTGTCCTTGGGGTTCTTGCTCGCCTTCAGCGCAGCGATGCCCACGTCGAAGAGCGCCATCGTCGCGCCGAGCTGCTGGTTCCACTCCCTGCCGCTCTGCTTCGAGTACCCGTTGCCGATCTGCTTCGAGGTCAACTTCGTCAGCGACGACGTGTACGGATACGTCGGCGTCCAGTACGCGCCGCTTGCGAGGTTGTAGCCCAGCTTCCCAAGCACGCTGACCTGCGAGGGGAAGAGGCCCGTCTTCGCGATCTGCGCGATCTTCACCTTCGACGTGTATCCCTGCTGGGCCGCCTGGCGCCAGAAGGTCGTGAAGTCCGGCGGGATGGGGAACGTGTTGAAGATCTGGCAGTTGTTCGACCGGAACTTCGCGATCTGCGACGAGTAGTCGTTCGTGCCGTCGGCGTACGCGCCGGGATCGACGATCTTGTACCCAGCTTTTTCGAGCAGCGGTCCCAGCGCCGCGCGAATCGCGTTGCCGTCGTCGTCGTTCGGCCACATCACGCCGACACGCTTGTTCGTCTTGACCTGCGGCCAGAGATGCTCGTACGCCGAGGCGAACTGCGCGACGCCGAAGCTGAAGTGGTACGTGTAGCGGAAGGGCGACGGGCCGCCCGGCTTCGCGCCGCGGCCGAAGTACCAGGCCTCCCACGGAACCACCGTCGAGATGCACGGCACACGTGCGGCCTCGGACGCGTCCGAGACAGGATTGACGGTCTCCGGCGTCGAGGTGGCGAGCATCAGGTCGACGTTGTTTCCGTGAATGAGATCGTTCGCGACCTGCGCTGCGCGCGCCGGAGTCGACTGGCTGTCCTTCTCGATGACGTTGACGGAGTAGTGCTTCCCACCGATCGTCAGGCCCGTGGCGAGCGCCTTGCGCGCGACGCCGACGATGTACGGATCGCCTTCGCCGAAGCCTGCTGCCGGGCCGGTCCGCGGACTGACGACGCCGATCGTGATCGTGTTCGACGCATCCTCGGCCCTCGGTCGCGCCCACGCCGGATCGACGAACGCACCACCGAGCATCAACCCACCTGCACCGACGCCCGCGCGCTTCAGCACCTCTCGTCTCGACAGCGCACCGCCGGAGTTCCTCACGAGCTCGTCCAAGATGACGCCCTCCCTTTCGTAGCCCGCCGCTCACCGGAAAGCGAGGCGAACGTCGCAGCTTCTTTTCGACTTGTCAACATTGTGTTCCGATATGTGGAAGGAGACGCGGCCGCGCGCCGCGTCCGACCCCAACGCATCGTCTCCACGGATGCGACCGCGAAGATCGCCTTTTGTTAGACGCGCACGGGTCAGGCCGGCTTCGACAGCCAGCGACGCCGGACCGACGCCCGCGTTATCGGAGATTCCCGGAGGTACGGCGAAGCTGCCGCCACGCTGCGGGAAGGTGCCGCTCGACCTGCTCACGCCTGAACCGCTCGCGTTCGGCCAGACGTCCTGCGACGAACGCGACCGACCGATCCGGATCGCCGACGACGAAGGCCTTCAGCCGCTGTTCTCCCACGACGGTGTCGTGGTGGTCGCCGAGCAAATCCTGGAGGGCCTTCGCGGCGTCGACGACCCGCACCGTGCGGTGCTTCGAGGGCTCGCCGCCGAGCTCGAACGCGTAGCGCATCCGCTTCACCTTGATCCGCATCGCATGCATTGCCTCGGGGCTCGGGTCGGCGCCGATTCGCTCGACGTCCTTCACGACTCGATCGAGCTCGCGTTCGGCGAGCTTGCGCAGCGTTCGCCTGCCTGGGCTCGCAGCGATGCGGATGGGCGCTCCCAGCCGCTCGAGCAGCTCTCGGTAGGCGGGGTCGTCGAGAGCTTGCACGAGCTGCTCGTGAAGTCGCCGTCGATCCGCCTCGAGCGAGGAGAGGATCGCCTCGGCGCTGTCCAGCTCGCTCGCGTCGAGACTTGCGAGCTCTCCGTTCAGGCGTTCGAGGAGGACGTCGAGGTCGCGCACGGGGCCCGCGGCGCGACCGAGCTCACCCAGCTCGGCCCGCACCGGGTCCGCCCACTCGTCGTCGACGAGGCTGTGGGCCATGCGCAGAGAGGTGCGAAGACGCCGCGCGGCGACGCGAACCTGGTGCAGGTTCTCGGGGTCGGTGCCGAGTCGTGCGCCGGGATCGTGCCGGAGCAACGCGTCCCGCTGCTCGAGCACGTACGCCTGCAGCCGCGTGGCGCGGGCGTCGTCGAACTTCCACTCGGCCGGACCGAGCGGGGCGTCGTCCGTCGCAGTCCGGATCAGCTCGCGGATGCGTTCGGGCGGTCGCATCGAGACGACATCGCCCGGCATGTGCACGACCTCGCCGCGCGGGAGCTGAAGGATCCAGCGTGCAGCCCCGTCGCGGGTCCGGCGCTCGAGCGAGATGCCTTGTCGCTCGAGCCGCAGATCGTCCGTGTCGAAGCGGAGCGACTCGGGCCCGCGCCCGCCCCACGCGCGACCGGGCTCGCTCCCGCCCCTCGAGCTCGCGGACGAGTCGTGCTCGCTCCCCTCTCTGATCAGGCGCGCGAGCTCGGGGCAGACGAGCACGAGCTCCGGACTGATCGGCCCGGGATCGGCGCGCGGAGGCTCGACGAGACGCAGATGCGGACGTACACGCCCGACGGGGGCGCGCGTCTTCTCGTCCGCCGGCGACAGCGAACGTGTGGGGTCGGCAACCATGTGCCCGGTTCAGTTCCGCGTAGCGACTCGAGGTCCTGCCGAACGCGCTAGTGGATGAAGATGAGCACGAGCATCGCGATGCTCAGGACGACTCCGAGCACTGCGACGACAGTTGCATCCTTGGTCTCGAACGGCGCGAACCTCCCCGCCTTGAGCGCGCGCTCGACTCTCACGTAGCGCTGGGCCCCGTACGCCGTCAGGAGCACGGCGAACACAGCGACGCCACCTCCGACGACCTCGTACGGCCAGCGCGACACGTGCGCCAGGCCCGGGATGATCCTGCCGACCGCGATAGCGACCGCCATCGCAGTCAGGCCGCTCCTCAGCCAGGCGAGGTACGTGCGCTCGTTGGCGAGACGGGTCCTGCGAGTCGCATCGGCAACCTGCTCGTCCACTCGCCTCACTGTACGGCGCGCGCACGACGACTCATCGCGTCGGAGTGGCGCACACGCGGATGTGCGTCGGCTAGGCGCGCTCGTGCCGCGGGTGGCCCACGCGGACCCGCGGGCCAAGGTCTTGTCCTTCGACCGGCGCCGCCGGCTCGCTCTCGTCGCCGAGCGTCGCGCGTAGCGGCACTTCGGGCAGCAGCCATGCGAGAACGAGCGGGATGACCGTCAGCACCATCCCGAACAGGAAGACGCCGTGTAGCGAGTGCGCGAACGCGTTCAGGAAGTCGGCGTGGATCGCGGGCGGCAGGAGCTTCGCCTGCTCCGGGTTGATGTGGACGCCGCTGCCGAGTCGTGCGGTGACCGCGTCGGGAAGCTTCGAGAGTTGTCCCGCGAGCCGGGAGGCGAAGATCGTCCCGAAGATGGCGACGCCGAACGAGCCACCCATCGAGCGGCAGAACGTCGCCGTCGACGTCGCGACTCCGATCTCCCGCGGCGAGACGTCGTTCTGGACGACGAGCACGAGCACCTGCATGACGAGCCCGATGCCGACGCCGACGACCAGCATGTACAGCGACGCGAGCAGCGGGGCCGTCCCGACCTGGAGCCTCGAGAGCAGGAACATGCCGATCACGAGCACCGCAGTCCCGAGGATCGGGAAGATCCTGTAGCGCCCGACGCGTGAGATCACGCGACCGGAGAGCACCGCGGCGACCAACAGTCCGGCCATCAACGGCAGCAGGCGCAGGCCGGACGAGGTGGGGCTCGCGCCGTACACGAGCTGCAGGTACAGCGGGATGAAGACGATAGCGCCGAACATCGCCATTCCGATCGTGAAGCCCATCGCGTTGGCGATGCTGAAGACGCGCGAGCGGAACAGCTTGAGCGGCAGGATCGGCTCGGACGCGCGCGACTCCCACCAGATGAAGAGCACGAGGAGGACGACGCCGGTGATGCCCAGCACCGCGATCTGCGGCGAGCCCCAGGCGTACTGGCTCCCGCCCCAGGTCGCGAGCATGATCAACGCGCCGACGCTGCCGCTGAGCAGCGTCGCGCCGAGAACGTCGATGCGGTGCCGCACGGTCGGCGTGTGCAGGTGCAGGCGGGTGACCACGATCACCACCGCGAGCGCACCGATCGGCAGGTTGACGTAGAAGACCCAGCGCCACGACAACGTGTCGACGAGAAAGCCGCCGAGCAGCGGCCCGGCGACCGACGCGACGGCGAACACCGAGCCGATCAGGCCCATGTAGCGGCCACGTTCGCGCGGCGGGACGATGTCGCCGATGATCGCCTGCGCGCTGACCATCAGGCCGCCCGCGCCGATCCCCTGCAGCGCGCGGAAGCCGATCAGCTCGCCCATCGTCTGGGACAGGCCTGCGAGCATCGAGCCCGCGAGGAAGATGATGATCGCGGCGAGGTAGACCGGCTTGCGCCCGATCATGTCGCCGAGCTTGCCGTAGATCGGCGTCGATACCGTCGAGGCGAGCAGGTAGGCGGTGACGACCCAGGAGAGGTGGCTCAGACCGCCGAGGTCGCCCACGATCGTCGGCAGCGCGGTCGAGACGATCGTCTGGTCAAGCGCGGCGAGGAACATGCCGAGCATGAGCGCGCCGAACACGGTCCACAGGGCGCGACCGGTCTTGCGCTCGTTCGCCGTCTCGCTCATCCCTCGTGCCTTGCCCGTTCGAGCTGCGCGCGGGTCATCGGCGGGCGCGCGAGCGGCGTCGCCGCCTCGATACGGAGCCCATCGAGCAGCAGGCCGAGATACCGGCGCCACAGGTTCGGGGCGAAACCCTCGGTCGTCTCGATCACGCGGTCGCCCGTCCAGAAGACGAGTGGCAGGTCCTCCGCGGTGAAGTCCCCGCGCAGGGTGCCCTGTTCCTGCGCTCGCACGATCAGCCGCTTCAGCAGCGGCCGAAGACGCGCGCGCATCGCCTCCGCGTGCTGCCGTCCGTAGGTGCGAGTCGCGAGCACGTCCTTGAGCCCGCGGTTCGCTGCGTGCAGCGCGAGCGCCTGCTCGAGAAACGTGCAGAAACCCGCCCACGCGTCGTCCTCGGCAGCCGCCCGTTCCGCGAGCTCGACGATCTCGCCGAACGCGTCCTCGAGAACCGCGTCGATCAGGTCGTCCTTCGTCGCGAAGTGGCGGTACAGCGTGCCCATGCCGACGCCCGCGTGATGGGTGATCTCCTCGACCGAGACGTCGACGCCCTCCTCGGCGAAGAGCTCGCGCGCGCTCGCGACGAGCTGCTCCCTGTTGCGCCGCGCATCGCTGCGCAGCTTTGTCTCGGCTCCGACCGGAGTCACCGCCCCACCGTAGCAGAAAGCGGAGTGGTCGCTCCGCTTTCTGGAAAAAGGCGACGTCAGCCGGCCGGCGGAGCCAGCAGGGCGACCGTCGGCGCCTCCTTCGTCCCCAACAGGCCCTCGACCTCGGCCTCGGAGCTCTCGAGGCGCTCGATCCGTGCGGCGAGAGCGTCGAGGAACTCGTCGGGCGGGTCGAGGAAGCCGAGGGCCGGCGTCCGGTAGTGCATCGGCACGACGAGGCGCGGGGCGAGCGCCCGCACGACGTCCGCCGCCGCCGCGCCGCCGACGGTCGGTCCGCCGCCGACTGGGATGAAGAGGACGTCGACCTCGCCGACCGCCTCGCGCTGCTCCGGCCGCAACGCAGGTTGGCCGAAGTCGCCGAGGTGGCAGATCCGCAGGCCGTCGAGCTCGAAGCAGAAGATCGTGTTCCCACCACGTGTCGTCCCGGCGACGTCGTCGTGCTCCGATGCGACAGCGATCACCTCTCCGATCGGCGATTCGAGGCGTCCCGCCCTCGACCGGAGTACCACCGGCGAGCCGCCGATCACGTCGACCGCGTTGTGGTCCCCGTGCTCGTGCGTGACGAGGAGGAGATCGGCGGTCACCCCATCGATCGACGGAAAGTCGAAGCGAAGTCCGCGCGCGGCCGCCGCGCTCATGTCCCCGAACGGGTCGACGAACACATCCTTCTCACCGGAGAGCAGGAACGCGGACTGGCCGAACCACCGAACACGCATCAGATCGACCTCCTCGACTCGAATCGAACGTCGGACGGACGTGCGACGAGGATGCCATGCGCGCGAGGTTGACCGCCTGAAACAGCGACGCGAGAATCACGCGGTGGATCGGCCCGACTACGTCGTCGTCGGCGGAGGCATCGCCGGCGCCGCGCTCGCGACCGTTCTCGCAAGGGCAGGCGCGCACGTCGTCGTGCTCGAGCGTCAAACGCGATACCGGGATCACGTGCGCGGCGAGATCCTCTGGTCGTGGGGAGCGCGCCTCGCCCGCGAGCTCGGGATCGAGCAGACGCTGCGCGATGCAGGCGCGATCGTCGTTCGCTGGGTGGAGAGCTACGACGAGGGTGCAAGCGACCCCGAGCGAGACGACGCCGGCGCTGCGTTCCCGGAGGTGGAAGGGTCGATCAACATCGACCACCCGACGGCGTGTGCTGCGCTCGCAGAGGCGGCGGCGACAGCGGGTGCCGACGTTCGCTTCGGCGTCGGGCACGTGCAGGTCGAGCCCGGAGACCTGCCGTCGGTCCGCTGGACCGACGGCGACGGGACGCAGCAGCAGACGACCGCGCGACTGGTCGTCGGTGCGGACGGACGACGTTCCTCGGTCCGCGCCCAGGCCGCGATCCCGTTCGAGGTCGATCCACCGGCGCACTTGGTCGCCGGCCTGCTCGCTGAAGGCATCGACGGCAGCGCTCGCGAGGTCAACCTGCAGGCTCGAGAGTCCGACCTGCTCTTCTTCTCGTTCCCGCAGCGGGCCGGACGCGCGCGATTGTACTTCTGCTTTCCGACTGCGGATCGCGCCCGGTTCGCAGGTCCCGACGGCGCGCAGCGGTTCCTGGCCGCGAGCAAGCTCGCCTGCCTGAGCGAGATCGCCGGCTGGGACGACGCGCTACCCGCGGGCCCGTGCGCGACCTTCCCGGGCGAGGACAGCCGCGCACCGTTCCCGATTGCGGACGGCGTGGTCCTGGTCGGCGATGCCGCGGGCTACGAGAACCCGCTCCAGGGTCAGGGCTTGTCGATGACGATGCAGGACGTGCACGATGTGTCCGCCGCGTTGCTCGCAGGGTCGGGGCTCCACGAGTCGCTCGAGCACTACGCTGAGGCCAGAGCTGTTCGTCAGCGGCTCGCGAATATCAGCGTCGCGCTCGAGGTCTGGGCGAACGACGGGTATGAGACACAGGACCCGGAGGAGCGCGCCTCCCGCTACGAGCACGTGCACCGCGACGAGATCCTCACGGCTCTCGTGGAGAGCTACATGCTGGGACCGGGCTCCCTCCCTCAGGACCTCACGCACGCCGATCTCGCCGAACGCCTGTCGCAACGAGAGTCGTGAGCGTGCAGTGAGCCTGACCGGCCCGGACGGGCGGGCACGGAGTGTGCCCGGCCCGTCACGTTCCGTTCGTCACATCGCGCCTGATTGCCTGCCTGCTTGCTCGGGGAACCCCTCCCAGCGAGCACACAGCGCGTAGAGCACGATGATGTTCAGGGTCATGATCACCAGCGTCCACAGCGGGTACGCGGACGCGCCGAGCCAGCTCAGCTGCCCGACGATGTTGATGCACACGATGATGATCGTGAACCAACGCGCCCAGCCGGCGCCGCTCCAGAGCGCCATACCCGCGAGGACCAGCACGATCCCCCAGAGCATCGTGAGCCAGCCCCACGTCGTCGTGTCGAAGACGATCAGCTGGTCTCCGTGGATCACGTAGTAGTTGTTCCGGACGATCCCGACCAGCCCCTCGATGAAGTCGAGGACACCGATCACGAGCAACATCACGGCCGCGAACGTGATCCATCCTGTCATCGGCCCTTTCAACCGCCACCTCCTCGGCGTAGACGTCTGAGGACCCCGTGGTACGACCTTCCTCGTACGACCTTCCGGCGCTCCTTCCTGCCTTCGTCGGCCGGACTCCTCGTCGAGAGGATAGACCGGCTTTCGGCTCCCGTTGGAATGCGGCGATAGACTCGCCGCCGACGAGCGAGGAGGTCGCGACGGACAGGGAGACGGAGACGGTCGAGCCGCTTGACGCTCCTCCCGCCGAGGACGAGGCCGCGGAGCAGGACGAGAAGCAGTCCGTCACGGAGCTGCTGGTCCAGCTCGGCCGGAACGTGAGCGTGCTCGCATTCTGCGAGGCCCAGCTCGAGACCTCGCGCCACATGCCCGAGGTCAGGCGCACCGTCCGCGACGTCGCGGCCGCCGTCCTCGTCGCCTTCGCGTTCCTCACGGCATTCGTGTTCGTGAACGTCGCGGCCTTCCAAGGGCTCGCGACCGCGATGTCCGACTGGCTCGCGGCGCTCGTCCTGGGGGTGGCTTGGCTGATCGTCGGGCTCGTGCTCTTGACCGCTCTCATGGTCCGGGCCGGGCAGGTGACGGGCTGGAAGTGGTGGCGCGTGTTCCGCGAGGGACCCGAGGCGGCTCACCGCGACCTCGAGCAGGCGCGCGACGATGCCGTGCAGGCAGTGCGCGACACGCTCGAGCAGCTCGCCCCTGCGGTCACCGTGGAGATCGCGACCGCGTCCATCTCGATGGCAGGCGACGTGGCCGACGGCGTCGTGGACGCGGGCGAGGACATACTCGAGACCTCGGAGGAGATCGTCGAGGCGATTGCGGAGGAGTTGCCCGGCGGCAGCATCGTCAACCAGATCTGGGACGTCGCGCTCATCCCGGGCCGCTTCGGCATCAAGGTGGCGACGACCGTGCTGAAGCGCGGCGACGGCGACGGTACGTCCGCGACTTCGTAGGACGGCGCCTCCGGCGAGCCGCGGCCCGTCCGCAGCTCACTCGACAATGCGGCGGTGAGTGGAGCAGGCCGTGCACGCCTGACGGCCGCGTTGGTGCTCGGCGCGCTGGTCGTCACGGCGCCCGCGACCGCGGCGAGCACCCCCGAGGCACAACTGGCGCAGAAGTACGCGCCGGTCGTCCGTCTCGTCACGGACGCGTACGGCTGCGAGAACGGAGACATGTTCGTGCCGATCGACGTCGACGTGCTGTTCGGCAACGACCAGGTCGTCCTGCGCGGCCCCTGGGACCGGGTCAACGTCGCGAAGATCGCCCCGACCGTGAGCGACATCTCGCACGGCCGAGTCGACTACCACCTCGACTTTCCCGGCGACGCGCTCAGTCCCGGCTGCACGTACGCGAACTGGGCGAAGCGGCTGAACGAGGAGGGAAGCCCGACGGTCTACGCGCACGTGGCGAAGGAGAAGGCGTATCCGTCGAAGCTCGCGCTGCAGTACTGGTTCTTCTACATCTTCAACGACTTCAACAACCTGCACGAAGGCGACTGGGAGATGATCCAGCTCAACTTCGATGCGCCGACGGCCACGCAGGCGCTCACGCAGCAGCCGAGCGAGGTCGGCTACAGCCAGCACGAAGGCGCCGAGAAGGCGACGTGGGACGACCCGAAGCTCGAGAAGATCGACAGCACGCATCCGGTCGTCTATCCCGCGGCCGGCTCGCACGCCAACTTCTTCTCGGAAGGACTCTTCCTCGGGCGCAGCGCCGCCCAAGGCGTCGGCTGCGACGACACCGAAGGAACGCACGAGCAGAT
>Ga0187777_10001307_pt1 | contig 16171 bp, 22 predicted proteins | sample 1015_Q2_SP5_10_M_FD_132416 | JGI IMG/M metagenome (GOLD analysis project Ga0187777, IMG submission 132416) | Tropical peat soil microbial communities from peatlands in Department of Meta, Colombia - 1015_Q2_SP5_10_MG | ecosystem: Environmental > Terrestrial > Soil > Wetlands > Peat | place... | reverse complement strand
TCCCGCCCACGCGTGGTACTCTAAAGCACGGTTATTAAGATCCCAGGTTCCGTGCAAATGGGGTTTAATTAAAATTGCGGATATTCGAGTTGGCCCGTCGCGGCTTCGGCCGCGATGCGGGTACTCGATAGCCACTCAGGTCCAGGCGAATCTTGTTATTCTCCTGCAACGAATGATTCCGCCGTGAGGTTTGCAGGCGTCAGAAACTGAGCAGGGAACCTGGCAAAATGGATGGCGATGCAAGGCTGGAAGGGCTGCAGAAACGATTACGCGCCTTCTACGCTTCGTACGAAGGCGGCGCCCGATCGGACAGCATTGAAAGACGCGCCACGCGCCAGTCGATCGGAGCTGTAATCGATTTTTTAATGGCGCAACCCAATTGGTGCGCTGCGGATTCCGCGCTGTTCGCCAAGTTAGGGGAATCCCTTGCGGACTTTGAGCGGGGCCACACCGCTTCCTGGCTTTCAAAAAAGCCGTCACGTCGTGTGCCCATGCCTATAAATATCAGGCGTCGTCAGGCACAAGCCGCGGCGCAAATGGAGCAACTGATGCGCCGAGGGCTCGGCCGGGAGGACGCAGCGACAAAAGTGTTTCGGGAAATTCCTGCCGGCAACGGGCTTTTTGAAAAGGAGGAAAACGCTTCGTGGAGGACAGTGGCGCGGTGGCTCGAAGAGATAAAGGCCAGTCCACAAGGTCGTCCTGAGCGCAAGCGCTTTGAAGAGGCGCTAAGGCAAAGAGAGTTTGATTTCTCCGGTTAGGAACCTGATGTAAACGTCCGCTTCGCTATAGTCCCGCCATGCAACGCTCAAGGAAGTCGACGCGTTTGTGAAGGGAAAGGCGCTGCATCTTTAGAGTTTCGTCGAGCCTTCGCTGACATTCAGCAAACTTTTCTTTGTCTTCCGACCAACGTCTTTTCGCGGCAGCGGTTCGTGCGGCGGTCCATTTTTTGACCCGCGAGGCCTTGGAAGGGCCGCCAGCTTCAGTTTTTCGCGCGCCTTGCCTGTCGGCCATGCACTTTCGCACGAATTCGGCCTGGTTCCGTTTGGCGATGTTTTGTTGCGTTGCCTGCGCGGTGCACTCGCGACGGTCTTGCTTGCGTAAGGCTCGCTTGCTCAGGCCCGACGATGCGGGCTCTTTCATTTGCGCCAAAGTGACGTCGGTCGAGAGGACGGATACTGCGACCACAATTGACAACAATGCTGGCAGGCTTTTCATCGAATGACTCCGGCTTAAAAACGTTCACGCGTCCTGGGCCACAGTCGCCGTACATGGGACTGGGTCGAGCTACCATGATATCGGTGACCATTTGTAGATTAGGCCAAAGATACCCAGGCGCACAAAGCCTTCCCGCTCCACATGTCCGCTTTCGGGGGCAGAGCGGACATGGTGGTTATGCCACGAAATGTCCGCTATTGACCCAAAGCGCAGGAACTGCCGAAGTCCTTTTGTTGTAGAGCTTGGGCCCTATGGGCCGACATAAGGGGCCAAAGCGGAAAACAGGTTTATGCGTGATTTCTCGGGCAACGACCCACGCTTTTTCAAAGCGCTCAACGATTTAAAACAAGCGATGACGCTACAGCAGCAAGGGCTATTTGATGACGCCGAGAAACTGTTCGCGCGTGTTGTCAAAAAGAATCCAGAGTATTTTGACGCCCTGCATTTCTACGGCCTGTTCAAATATCAACAAGGTCAGTTCAATGAAGCTCTGAAGCTAATCACAAAGGCGGCCAAAATTAATCCACGCTCGGTGAACGCGTTGAGCAGTCTTGGCGTTGTTTTGGGCAATTTAGGGCGTGCGACGGAAGCCCTCACAAGTTTCGACGCCGCGCTCAAGCTTGCACCGGATCATTTGCCGGCGCTTGTCAATCGGTGCAACATTTTGAACGAGCTTGGACGCTACGACGAAACGCTGGCGATTACCGACCGCACTTTGAAGATCGATCCAAAATTCCATGAGATATATATCATTCGTGGCGCCGCGTTCTTTCAGCTCCATCGCAATTTGGAAGCGCTCGAGAGCTACGACCGCGCTTTAGAACTGCGGGCCAATTCAGAGATGGCTTTAGTCGGCCGCGGTAATGTTTTTTCTCGCCTCAGGCGTCATGAAGACGCGCTGGCCGCCTATGAAAAGGCTTTAGCGCTTAAACCTGACCTGGCGGACGCGTGGCTCGCCCGTGCCGATATTTTCTTGGATCGCCATCAGTTTAATGAGGCGGTCGCCGCCTACGAAAAAGCACTAGCGCTGAAGCCGAAATTGGCTGGAGCCGAAGGATTGCACCTTCATGCAAAAATGCATCTTTGCGATTGGCGAAACTTTGATGCCGATCGGGGCCGATTGCTGTCAGGGGTAAAAAACGGAACCGTAACCCTCCCGCTCGTACTTCTGGCCGTTTCATCAGCTCCCGACTTGCAGGTGCGATGCGCGACGACTTACAGCAACAAGAGATATCTCCCATTTCAGAAACCCAATACCGGGCGGCGCCATAGTCACGAACGGCCGCGCATTGCCTACCTGTCGGCTGATTTTGGAGACCATCCCACCTCCTATCTGACGGCCGGCATGTATGAAAAACATGACCATGTTCGGTTTGAAACCTTTGCCATTTCATTTAGGCGCCGCCACGAGAGCGAGATTCTGGCGCGGCTGAAGGGATCCTTTGATCAATTCATAGATGTAACTGAGCGGAGTGACGCCGATGTCGCCAAACTGTTGCACACACTTGAGATCGACATCGCGGTTGATTTGATGGGTTATACGACAGATTGCCGTCCGGCAATTTTGGCGCAACGCGCTTCGCCGATTCAGGTAAACTATCTCGGCTACCCAGGCACGATGGGTGCAGGTTTCATCGACTATATCGTCGCTGACAACTTCGTCATCCCTGATACGCAGCGAGATTTCTATACCGAGAAAGTTATCTATCTACCCGACGTCTTTCAGGCGAATGACTCGAAACGCATGATCGACAACTCGCCCGTTTCACGCGCAGATGTTGATTTGCCTGAGAAGGCGTTTGTTTTCTGCTGCTTCAACAACAGCTATAAAATTACCCCAGACTGCTTCGATGTGTGGATGCGTCTTCTAGGGCAGGTTGATGGCAGCGTGCTTTGGCTCCTCGGCCGCGATAGCAGCGTGGAGAAGAATTTGGGTAGAGAGGCCGAGAATCGGGGGATCAGCGCCGGCCGACTGATTTTTACCAACAGAAAACCTTACCCCAATTATCTCGCCCAATATCGGTTGGCGGACTTGTTTTTAGATACCTTCGCATTCAATGCGGGCGCGACTGCCAGCGATGCCCTTTGGGCTGGTTTGCCGATCATTACGTTTCCGGGAAAATCATTTGCTTCGCGAATGGCCGGCAGCCTTCTTAACGCGGTCGGCTTGCCGGAAATGATTACAGAATCCGCTCAGGACTATGCAGCGCTCGCTTCAAGCCTTGCGCGTAATCCCGACCGGATGACGGCAATCAGGAAGAAATTAGCGGATAACATACCAAACTGTTCTCTGTTCAACACCGAATTATTCACGCGGCGCATGGAAGCGGCCTATATGGCGATCTACCAACGCTACCAAGAAAAGCTGCCGGCGGATCACATCTACATACCGAAACAGGTTTCGGACTCGCAGTCAGCAGATTGATATTGGCTCTTAGCGGACATGCCGCTTGCGTTGCGAAATGTGCGCTCTTTACCCAAAGCGGACATCGATATTCGCGTGAAAAAATTTTACCATGATCGCCAGTTCTCGCGATTCGCGGAAATCAATTTCAGGGGCTGGGACGGGCCGCCCGAACGACTGTCGTTTTCGGTTCCCCCCATGAGAGGGTCGAGCACACTACGATTGATAAAATTCGGCGGCTATCCGGCGCCTGACAAAAATCAATCGGAAGTTCCAAAGCATTTCGAGAAATTGCCCCAGTTCGGCCCCTAATTTGCGCCGCCTTGTTTCTAGAAGGCTCGCGCCTTGGGGGCCAATCCAGGAGAAAGTGTGAATGCGTAAGCGGATCAACGCCGCTCTTTGCGGCGCGGTGGTTTTTATCGTCTGTTCGTCGGCGGCGATGGCACAGTCCGGCATCGCCTCGGTCTACGCCTATTCAGGGGAACGGACCGCAAGCGGCGAGCGGGCGCAGCCCAGCGGGTTTACGGCCGCGCATCGGACGCTGCCGTTTGGGACACGTGTGCGTGTGACCAATAAGAATAACGGCCGCAGCGTCATGGTGCGGATCAACGACCGCGGTCCATTCGTGCGCGGGCGCATCATCGACCTCACGCCGGCCGCCGCGCGCGCGCTCGGTTTCAACGGGCTCGCGCCGGTGACGGTCACCGCCGGCTAAAAAACCGGGAACTTTCGCTGACAAGAAATGGCCGGGCAAAAACCCGGCCATGGTTATTTTTCGCGCCTTGGAAGAGGTGACTACGCCGCAACCTCTGACCTTTTCCAGAGCGCCCGGGTGGATCAATGTTTTTCAGTCTTCGTCATCAGACTGAAGACGACGATGCTCCACGGCATCGGTCATGTCTCGAAGTACAAAGATCGTAAGGGCGGCCATTCGTTGCTTCTGTCCGGGACTGAGCGTCCGATAGAGCGGCTGCCATGCATCAGCGAGCTTTTTAAGGTCGGCCGACCGTTGGGCCAGGGCCTCTGCGCGCTGTTGCAGGAAATTGACAGGATCACGGTTGCGCAGCGTTTCGACAGGACTACCGTCGTCGCTGCGCTTGCCTACCGTTTCCACCAATTTTGCTATGCGGGCCTGCCGGTCCTTGGCCCTGTTGCGGATAGCGTTTTCTATGGCAGGCCAGTATTTTTCCTGATCGGGCGTCAGCTGCAACGCGGCCTTGACGAGATCGATCCGCAAATCAGTCAACTTGTTCCAGTCGACTACGCTCAAGCGCTCCGATGCTTCAGTGGAAGGCGACTGTGCGTAGGCAAGTGGAGATGCACCAACGAAGAGCGCAGTCAATCCGGCAGCTACTATTTTCACCATCGCGACCTCCTAAGTGAATTGCCCAGGAAGCCCCACGCAACAATGGCGACATGCTGCTGCCGCGCCAAATGAATTCTCCGCGATTGCCGGACGCGGCGAGAGTCAAAAAAAGTTTGCGCGTCCTGCTGCTCAGGTGAGCCGTCCGATCGCTGGTAAGATGTTGTGGTTTGGACAGACGGCGAGAATCGATGATGGCCATCGGTCTCAGTGGTAATTTAATCGCGCAACTAAAAATTTGCCTTCACGGATCTATTTGATTGATTGACAAGCCGCCAAGCGTTGAGACTATTTGGTGCATGGCGTAGCGGGGATTCTCCTTTTTAAAAATGCACTCAGCGACTGTTGTCTTCATGATCGCGACCTACTGGGTCGGTGGCTCGGGGCATTTGGAAGGAGGCAAATATCTCGCGAATGGCCGCTTATATAACAAAGACGAATATGTCGCCGCTCACAGGACTTTGCCTTTTGGTACAATCTTACATGTATGCTTGCGTCGAAAATGTATCAGCGTTGTGGTGAGGGACCGGGGACCGTATTTGGCCAAGATGGACCCGGAAAAGCGCATCGACCTGTCGTATGGCGCCGCGAAAGCGCTGGACATGCTCCACGACGGTCGTCAGAGAGTCCGAACCTCGGTTCCGGTACCGGCGCCCAAACCTGCCGATATCAGCGTCCTGGAAGTGACGGATAAAACGAACTGAGTCGAATATCCGCTTTTGGCTCTGACATTGTCGCAACAATGAGCCGCCCGCCTGATGCGAGCGGCTCATCTGCTGACCGGGTTCGATCAGAACTCTGTCCAGTCCCTGTAGCCATTCCCGTACCCGGGCTGCTGATACGAGCGATATTGGTTGTATGGCTGATAGGCGTACCCATACGGCTGGTATGTTCCGTAGCCATAGCGCCACGGACGGTTGTATCCGTATCCGTGGCCTCCGTATCCATATCCATAATACCCGTGCCGATACGCGCGCCGGTGCGCACGTCGGTTAACGCCGGCGACACTCATTGGGGTGAGGGGGCGTCCGATCACCGCCGAAGCGGTATCCATTGACAGTGATACTTGTCCGGCGGGCGAGAGGCGAAGCGAGAAAGGAGCGGCGCACAAGAGACAGGTGAATAGTGCTGTCGCTCCGACAGTTGCTACTTTCGACATCGCGACCTCCTAAGTTGCCACCCAGGAAGCCCCACACAACAATGACCACCCGCTGCGGCTGAGGCAAATGAACTCTGCGCGATTGCGACGCGGCCCAGCGTAGTTTCTTGAAAAAAATGGCCGGGAAAAACCCGGCCATAGTCTTGTTTGGAGGTGGTCTCGTCTTCGTCTCGTCTTCGTCTCGTCTTGGGGGAGGGGATCTGTACCTTGTCAGAATGCGTCGTATTGCACGGTGGTCAGGCCGGTCATTGTCTTGGTCATGCCGAATGGGTCGATGACAACCGTGGTGTTCTGCCTGGCCGCGGTGGTCTCGAGCGATGCGAGCGCGGCGATGAGGACTGTCAGAACTGCGATGCTAAAAAAGATGCGCATGGGGTGCTCCTCTGGGGGACCGGGAGTACGCTGGACTGGCTTTTCACCCAACCTAGTTTCCCGGCTGCGGCCGCGCTGTGCTCCCGGTCACAAAAAGGGCGATTGGCCCGGTAACCGCATACTTCCTGGCAATTCACAACGCCGAACCGTGTGAGCTGGCTCACCTTCGCGATTCCGCGGCGATGCTAGGTGTCGTCACAGACAGGTTTGCATCGGCGAGAGTCCAATGGAAACGAATCAAATCCGCTATTTCCTTGCCATTTGCGAGGAAGGCAGCTTCACCGCGGCGGCCCAGCGTTGCGGGGTGTCGCAACCATCCGTCAGCAACGCCATCAAGCTCCTCGAAGCGGAGCTGGGCGGCAGCCTGTTCCAACGCGCGCCACGCGGCACAAAGCCCTCGCCGCTGGGCGCCGCCATGCATCCCTATTTCGACCAGATCAACACTTGCGCTGAAATCGCCAGGCGAACCGCGGCGGAATTTTCCGCCGCCGACGCTCTGGTTTCAGCTCCGATGAAGGAGAACACCATGCGCACCATCGTTTACGTCACGGCAGCCATCATCCTCGTTGCCGGCTTTTTCCTGGAAGAGCGTTGGCCCAACACCGCGACCGCATCGTTTGCCGCCGCGCCTGAGACAATCGACGTCGGCGTCATAAGCACGGCGATCGATATGAAATCCATGCCGCGGCAGGAGCTCGCGCACGAGGTTTATGAATAGAGATCGATGCGATGAAGCGCGAAAAGACCGCCGTGAGGCGGTCTTTTCTTTGCACCAGATTCGTTGTGCCGTCAGTCGCAGACCCGTACGCGCTGCAGGCGCCAGCCCCAGCCGTCCCAGATGCGCTGATGCGTCCAGTAGCAGCCGCCGCCGTAATAAACGGGTGCGGGGCCGTAATAAGGTCCGCTCGCGGCGGCAGAGCCGATGATAGCGCCGGCGGCGAAGCCACCGATCACGCCGGCGGCGACGGCGCCACCGTAGTTGCCGGCTTGAGCCGGCTGCGGCGCAATGATGGCTGCGATGCCGAGGGTCGCGGCTGCGGCCAGCGCGGTCAATGTTTTGGTCTTGGTCATGGCGCACCTTTCGTCGGGTTCGAAACAGGAATGGTTGACGTTGTTATTAAACGCCGGGCCACGCCGGCGCTGTGCCGCACATCACAAAAACGCGGATTATTGTGAGGCTAATTCGTTCTGCTAGCTGTTTGGATTGCGCAGCACGACGCAATCGCCGCCCGCTTTATGGATCTTCTTGCAGATATCGTTTGCGCCTGTCCGCGAGTCCGCGCCAACCCTGATCTGATAGCGGGCGAAGGCGCGCGACCCGCGGTCAAGCACGATCGGGTCGCGTCCCGTCAGCACTTCGCCAAACCGCCGCTGCAGCGCGGCGTAGCGGTCGAGGATTTCCGGACGCGATTTGTGCGCGACAAGAATGGCGCCCCAGGGCTGCATGGTGCCGGTCACGACGCGCTGCTCGAGCGCGGCGAGGAAAGTCGCCGGCGGCTGTTTCAACGCTGCCATCACCGTTTCGCAGCTTTTTGCATCCTCGGCTTTGGGCTTGAAGTCGCGCGCGCTTGCCCATTCCTCGATTGTGTTGCCGGTCACCGCCTGCACATAGGCGCGGGTTTGGGCAGGCATCGAGCCTGTGCCCGCCATCCAGGCGCGGACGCGGGCAGGCCCCGCGTTATAGGCGGCCGCCGCGAGCCCAAGATTGCCGAACTGATCGCGCAGATCCTTCAGAAACTCGGCTGCCTTCGGCAAAGCCTCGATGGGGTTGAACGGATCGAGCAGGTTATGTTCCGCCGCCGTGCCCGGCATGAATTGCGCGATACCAAGCGCATGCCGGCCGCTGCGGGTCGTTGGGCCGACAGCGCCAGGGCGGAACCGGCTTTCGCGCCAGATCAGCCGGACGAAAAATTCGATGGGCAGGCCGTTGCTGCGCGCCGCCGATTCAAGAAGAAGACAGACAGATTGCTGGACCTGAACCAGTTCCCGGCGAATATCTTCGACCTTGTCCGCGGCCTGCGCGCGGCCGGAGGTTTCGGCGGATTCCTGCGCGTTCAGGGGGAAGGCGCAAAACAACGCGGCCAAAAAAAGCAAAAAAAGAATGCATGCAAAAAACCGTGGCATCCCGGCCTCGCGAAGCCCTGATGGTACCACAGGAACCGTTCACGCACGCGTTTGGTTTCGCCAGGAGACTGGCTGCTCATCCAGTATCGGAATGTGCCGGGATGTGGGGCAGGTGACGGCAGCGGAGGAAATCGGTGCAATGCCTGCCGAGCGGAGCACCTGTGGGGATGATTTTCTCACCGCCGCCGTCGGCGCTGACTAATGCATGAGTCGCTATTGTGCACGTGGTACGATTCCACTCGCCGAATTAAAATTATAAATCGCGACGTCACTTGCGCATGCAAACGAGCACAAGAACCGTGGGCTGCCCCCTTGGCCGGAAGGTGACGTTGCGTTCGTCGATGAATGCGACTGCGCCTCCCGGATTGAGCGCGTAAGCATTCAGGATCTGCTCATTCGCTTCGCAACTCGCGCCGCACGTCGCTTGATTGCATGGCTCCGAGATCACTCTGATCGCCCGCCCATTGTCTTGCGCGCCTGGCGCGCCGGCCGGACCTTGCGGACCGGCTGGACCGGCGGGACCAGCAGGGCCGGGCGGACCAGGCGGTCCGGCCTCGCCCTTGGCGGGCGGCTCGCTTTGTCCGCACGCTGCCAGGAAAAGGAGAAAGAGCAACAAGCCTAATGTCGGCAGACGTGTGTGCATGAAATACCTGCTGGGCGATTGTGAGCGCTTCGGTGGGTTCAACTTGAACGGTAACGCGAAGATCCCTCCGGGATGTTCCCGAAGGTATTTTTGTCACGATTTCAAAATGCCGCCAACGGCAGGCGATTGACGAGGAGTCTTCCGCCGCAAACGCACGAACGTGCCTGTAACCTCACCGCACTACCTTTCAGGAGCCCTCCGTCGAATTTGCAACGCATTGCAGCCCCAATCCCTGCGCACAGCAGCCCGAATCCGCAGCTAGAGAATGCTGATTCACGTACGCGCAAACGCGAATGCCGATGGAGAAACGCATGTCACAACACAGACCAGGATTGGTCCCGGCTATATTCGCTCTTCTTTCATTCTCTATGTTCTGCGCTGTACCGGTGCGGGCCGCGCAAGCGGATTCTTGCATCGAGAAGCCGAACGCGACGGCGCCGCAAGGCGAGCATTGGTATTATCGGACCGATCGCGACCTTGGCCGTCAATGTTGGTATCTCGGACCGGAAGACGACAATGAGCGGGCTGCGAGGAAGCCATCCGATCGGTCCACCTCGGATGTGTCCGCCCGATCGGTAGCGCAGCAACAAACATCGCCGCCGGCCGCGACTGAAACGAAATTTGCCACAGTGACGGATCCGTCGCCCTGGCCCGCAACACCTCAGGCCGGACCAACTAATCTGCCTTTGATGCCGCCTTTATTATTCCGGATGGCGCCAACACCGACGTCTTCGCCGGCCGAGCAGCCGCAGACGAGCGACGCGGCCGATCCCCCGCCAGCACCAGCGAGCGATGCCGCCAGCGAACCGGAATCGCCGGCACTCGCGCAATCTTCAGCAGTGCCTGCCCAGTCCGCGGGCGACCCCGATCACACCGTGGCGCTGGCAATGATCGCATTCCTGACGATTGCTATTTTCATCTATGTCCTGGAAGTCATGCGCTGGGTGCGCCGGCGCAAGATCACAAAGAACAGCAACCAGAGAGCGGCACCCGATTGGGACGCACTTTTCGAAAGTGCCCGGGAATCTCCCGGCGTCAATTCAACGAAGCCGCCGCGGCGCCTGCCGCAACCCGCCAGACCGTTTGCACAATCGCCCCCCAAGGCGTTCGTGCCACCGGCCCCAGCACGGTTTGTGCCGCCGCCTTCCGGATCGGTTGTGCCGCCGCCGCCCGGCGCCTTTGCCAATACGGAAAAGCTTGCCGAGGATCTGCAGAAAATCCTCGACGAGCTGCGCACGCGAGAGACCTTCTCGATGCATGAATCGGGCGATCTGATGCGCTCGGGTTGAGGTCGACGCTCGCTTCACGATCGAAGTGGTGAGGTAACCGGCGGCGGATATGGAATCGGCTTCCTCTGTTAGCATCGGGCGATGCTTGAGCAGTTCTTTGACCGTATCCTGAGCGAGGTCCGCGTGATCGCGGACGCTCCACTGATCTTCGCCACGGCTGTTCTGGTGCTGGGCATGCTCATCTGGGCGGCGCTGAAGTCGCGCTATGCTCGTATCATTGAACAACGCAACCATCTCATCGCGCTCTACAAGGCGCGGCTGAACGGCGCAACGCCGGATGAAGCCAGGGCCAAAATGGACAGCCTCGAGGGACAGGTGGTCAGCCTCAAAAGCCGTGAATGGACCAAACTTCATCCGGCCGCCGTGACGGAGTTTGAAACCAGTCTTGCCCCGCAAGGCTCTCGTGCCGTTTCTGTATTGCCGCAGGACAGGGATTCGGCCTTTTTGGCCCGCGACCTTGTCGATGCGTTCAAGCGGATCGGCTGGAAGGCAAAGCGAGATGCCAGCACGAATGGAATCCCCGACGGGATAAGCGTCTGGCCGGATGACGATGTGGCCCGCGCCATAAGCAATGCCCTGATGATGGCCACTGGCGCGGTAGTGACAGTAAGAGAAGACCAGCATCTCAAGGACCAGGGCGGTTATGCCATCGGCATAGGAAACAAGCCGGACTGACGGATGCGCATTACCCTTGTCACGCCGCTTTTCGACGAACAGGCCGTTTACCTGGTGCTTGATGATCTCGGAAAGCGCGGCCGCGTCTGGCGCGAGACCGATGCAGCACGCGCGAGCGAACGGGCCATCATCGATAACATTCTGAACGGGCACTATGAGCGCCCCCTGCGCGTGGTGGCCTTCGAAGCTGATGACGGCTGGGTGCGCGACGTGACCAGGGATATTGCCGCGAAACTGCTCGACGCCGGCAGTCAGGGGCGCGCGCTCGGGGACAGGGCGTGGGAGTTTATCGAGCGGGTGATCTCCGGCGCAGCCACCGGGAATGAATCCGCTGTCGCCGGCGCGAAATAATTCACCGTCTTTCTAAACGCCCGACTCGGACATCCGGACCGCCGCGAGGCGGTCTTTTTCTTTTTACGCGCGCGCACAACTGCGCACGCACAGGTCGAAGGGAAACCTGACCACATTATGAAAGCTGGCGACGCTCAATATGTTGAACGCGAACATTTGCACGGAGGCAAGGTAATCAGTGCCACGCCTCTGAGGCTCCTCGGCGTAATGATCGTGAATAAGGACAAGCCCATCCTTGAAATGAAGCACTAGGGTCGACGTCCGCTTTTGACCCAAAGTGGACATGACCCCCCTTCCGGAGCGCGCGGCTAAGCCGTTACGATCTCCTAACCAATTTCGGGGGTGGAATGAGGCGGCGCGATTTCATCAAAGCCATTGCCGGGTCCGCGGCGGCTTGGCCGCTTTTGGCGCGGGCGCAGCAGACGACAAAGATCGCTCGAATAGGCCTCCTGTCGGTTGGCCGCGGCGACAAGACGGACGCAAGTCGTGGAATGCTCGACGGGTTCGTGGCGGGGTTACTTGAGCTGGGCTACACCGAAGGCCGGAATATTGCATTTGAACGGAAATTCGCAGACGGCGATGTAGGTAAGCTCCGCGGGCTAGCGCAGGAATTGGTCGATCAGCGGGTTGATGCCATTGTTGCGCAAGCTACGCCGGCTGCCCGTGCAGCCAAGCAAACAACGTCGGCGATCCCAATTGTCGGCATCGGTATGGCTGATCCTGTCGAGGATGAGCTTGTTTCAACTCTGGCGCGGCCAGGAGGGAATGTAACCGGGACAACATTTCTCGGCCCGGAATTGGTGTCCAAGCGGCTACAGTTGCTCAAAGAGATTGTTCCGAGGCTGTCTCGCGTGGCCGTGTTGTGGCATCCCCGTGCATACGGCGAGCGCACAATGGCCGGCATGGTAAAGGAAATCGAAGGCGCCTCGCAGTTCTTGGGAACCAAACTTCAAATGGTGCCTGCTGTCAGTCCCGATGATCTCAGCGTCGCCTTCGCGACGATGACCAAAGATGGAGGTGATGGTCTCATTGTATTTCCAAGTCCGATGTTATTTAGCCAGTACTCCCGCATTGTGTCCTTCGCTGCAAACAACCGCCTGCCAACGATATATGCAGCGAGGGAGGGAGTAGAACTCGGCGGACTCGTCTCATACGGGGTAAATCTGCCCAATCTCTCCCGAGCGACCGCCATTTATTTGGACAAAATCCTGAAAGGCGCAAAACCTGCCGAACTGCCTGTCCAGCAGCCAACGAAGTTCGAGTTGGTGATTAATACGAAGACGGCCGGAGCGCTTGGTCTGACGATTAGTCGGGACGTTCTGCTAATTGCAGACGAGGTGATCGAGTAAGCAGACTAAGTCCGATTTTGAGCCCCGATATCCCTAGTTGCAGCGCACATGTCTGCTTTGATGAAAAGCCAACATCAGCTACCGCTTCCAATCTGATACTTCGAACGAGTATCATGCGGCCTCGGGGAGGCTGATGAGCGATTCAATGATGGATCGACGCAGGTTCGTCGGCTCTTCGCTGACGGCTCTTTTTTTACAGTCTGTCGCCGAGGCCCAGCCCGCTGCGAAGGTCTATCGCGTGGGCTTTATGCTTGGGGCCACAGAGGAATCCGTGGCGTCGTTGTTCAATGCGCTCCACGACGGATTGCGTGACCTCGGCTATGTCGAGGGTGGCAATTTCGTTTTCGAACGTCGGTACGCAGCCGGCAAGATCGACCGGTTGCCAGAGCTCGCCGCAGAACTTGTGCGAACGCGTGTTGACGTGATCGTCACGGGTACGAATCTACACGTCCTAGCCGCGCAGGCCGCAACTGCAACAATTCCAATTGTCATGGTGTTCGCCGCCGACCCGGTAAAATCTGGATTCGTCAAGAGCCTCGCTCGGCCAGGCGGAAATATCACGGGACTAAGCGCCGATGCGAGCCCTGAACTCTGGGCAAAATACCTCGCGCTGTTAAAGGAGATCGATCCCAAGCTTTCGCGGGTCGGGGTGCTTGGCCAAGTATCTTCCCAGGTCGGTTTCGGAGAGCTGGAGCAGGCCTCACGAAAACTCAATGTCGCGATTGAGGTCGCCGATATTCGGACTCCCGATAACTTGAGCAGCGCGTTCGATTCGTTGGTAAGCAAGCAGGTCGGAGCTCTGCTCATCGTCGTCGGCCCACTGACATACCTTCTTCGAGAACCGATTGCAGAATTAGCGCTTAAGCATCGCCTCCCCAGCATTACGAATACAGACCAGTTCGTGCAGGCAGGCTTGCTGATGAGCTACGGACCGAACCTCACGGATCTCTACAGGCGAGCGGCAAGCTATGTCGACAAGATTCTCCACGGAGCTTCACCGGCTGATCTTCCGGTCGAACAACCTACAAAGTTCAAATTGGTGATCAATCTGAAAGCAGCAAAAACACTCGGCCTGACTGTTCCATCGAAGCTTTTATATACTGCCGACGAAGTCATCGAGTGAGCGGATTGTCCGCTATTGGCCCCTAGCGGACACGAGTTCTTGGCGAGCGAATGTCCCTTTCAGGGTTAAAGCGGACATCGTAAAGTCCCCACTAGCCTAGCTGGCCTACCTGTGTTGCAATAGTTCAGTCGCTGGCTGCGCATACCTGTAGGCCGAGCATCATCCGATGTTTAATCCAACGCAGGTAGTCATTGATCGCTTCGTGAATGAACTTCACGAAATGTACGAGCAGACGTACGGAATACTCGAGCCAAGCTATCCGGGAATTATGAATTTTGTGGCGCGGCTCGCGCTTGAAAATATTGCAACGAGTGATGCTGCATATCACGACGTCAATCACACGATAATGGTGACGTTGGTCGGACAGGAGATCCTCAGGGGCAAACACATAAGCGTCGGCGGTGTAACCCCGCGCGAGTGGCTGCATTTCATTGTCTCGCTATTGTGCCACGATATCGGCTACGTACGCGGTGTGTGTCGTGGCGACAAAGACGGGCAGTACGTCATCAACACAGGTGGTGAAAAGGTAAGTATTCCAGACGGTGCCACGGATGCATCATTGACCCCGTACCATGTGGCACGTTCGAAGATTTTTGTACGTGAGCGTTTTGGGAGGATCGCTCTTGTCCACCTCGATACTTCGGAGATCGAGGCTAACATTGAACACACACGGTTTCCCATACCGCAAGATGAGCAGCACGCAATTACTGGCGATTTTCCCGGCCTGCTACGCGCGGCGGACCTGATTGGCCAACTTGCAGATATCAATTATCTGCGAAAAACAGCTGCCTTGTTCAACGAATTCCGCGAAACCGGAACAAGCAAGATTTTGAAATACAATAGTGCCGCCGATCTGCGAGCAAATTATCCGCAGTTTTTCTGGAATGCTGTGAGACCTTATATTGTTGATGCTTTGCACTATCTGCGTGTCACGCAGGAAGGCCAACAGTGGATTGCTAACCTTTACGCAAATGTGTTCGCGGCGGAACACATGGGCCAAATTGGCTGACTACCCTTGCTACCTTTGAAAGGTGGACTACTTTCAGTGACCGCTTTATGGGGTGAAACGGACGTTTCGTTTTGCCTTGCACGTGTCTGCTTCTGGCCCTTAGCAGATAGCGCTCCCGCACTGCACATGTCCGTTTCTGACCCAAAGCGGACATGGCTGGTCCCTTAACGAGCCTCGTTTGCCGACGAGGTGATCGACTAGGGTTCTGCCCCTGGTCTGCTCCTGGCCCTTAGCAGACATTCTTTTTCGCACTACAAATTCTCAGGCCGGAATCAGAAGCGGCAGCAGCAGAAACATCGCCACGGCGGTGAGCACAATCAGCGGCTCAATAAGGTTGCGATCGAATGCGGATGCCATCGGGTAGCGCCTTTCGCTCTGGCAAACCTAACGGTACTGCCACACCTTGCTATGTGAACTGGGTCACACAAGATCGCCAAATATTCTGTGGTTGCCGAATGAAGTCACTACTCCAGAAAATAATTCGTCTTCACGAAACCCCGTTTCCTGGCGCACTGGTACGACCGCCCATCGATTCTTGCGATGTTGAAAACTGATCATTTTTTGGAAAATTTGTGATGCCCATCACATCGCGACGCCGCGTTTCAAGGTTTATTGTAGGCTGTAGGAAAAGGAGGTTGCCATGCGCCGAGCACTCTCCATTGATCGGTGTGGCACTAATCACCGCCACAGTCGTAGATATCGTCGCTGCCAAGAGTGCCGCGAAAAATCATTATTACTTTGCCGCACCAGCGATGGGCGTCCACCTGGCAGTACCTGCCGGAATGAAAAATCTTAGCTCAGAATTGCTGCCACAGTGATTTAGCGCGTTCGCGCGGAGCTTGCGAACGCGAAGGCTTCTTGCGTCAGCGCAACAGGGAAATCCGGCCCATGAGTAACGATGCTGGTGGCCCGCACATGTACAGTCGCTCGCGGAATGCTCTTGTGAGCAGAAATTTTCATCGGCTCGGAGTTCTTGTTGCATGCATTATTCTTGCCGCTGGCCTTTTGTTAATGGCAAAGGATGCGCTGGGCTTGAGGTTCTGGGACTTGATCCCTGCAGATATACCGATCCTCGCTCTTGGAATTGCTACCGGT
>Ga0187777_10001306_pt1 | contig 16188 bp, 12 predicted proteins | sample 1015_Q2_SP5_10_M_FD_132416 | JGI IMG/M metagenome (GOLD analysis project Ga0187777, IMG submission 132416) | Tropical peat soil microbial communities from peatlands in Department of Meta, Colombia - 1015_Q2_SP5_10_MG | ecosystem: Environmental > Terrestrial > Soil > Wetlands > Peat | place... | reverse complement strand
CTTCGGCCGCCAGAATATTCACCATCCCGGGCGCCAGGCCGCAGTCCGGAATCACGGATACGTTCCGTGCTCGCGCGTCCGGATCGAGCTTCTTCTGATTGAACACGATCTCGGTGTTGCCGCCGAGATCGGTGTAGTGCAGTCCTGCCTCTACCGCAGCCCGTGTCACGTCGAGGTTGAAGTAGTACGGCAACGCGTTGAGCACCGCGACGTGGCCGCCGAGCAGCCCTCGCAGCGCAGCAGGATCCTGCACGTCGAGCTTCGCGAGCGTGAGCTTCTTTCCCACGTAGGGCTTCACGAACCCGGCCGCGCGCTCGGGTTGGATGTCGGCCAGGGTGACGTGGCTGACCTGTTCCTGTTGCACCAGATCGAAGGCGCACGCGGACCCCTGCAGGCCCGCGCCGAGCACCAGCATGCGCATACGGTGTAAAGCTCCAGACGGTGGTGGAAGCCGGGACGAAGCGCGCGAAAGCTAATTAGATTCGCCTCCCTGTGAAGCAGTCCGACCTCACCCGGGAGCGGCTGCTGCGCGCGGGACTGGAGTTGTTTACAGCGCAGGGGTACCGGGCCACGACCACCGGCGACGTCGCCCGCCACGCCGGCGTAGCCGAAGGCTCCCTGTACCGGCACTTCTCCGGCAAGCAGGCGCTTCTGAACGAGGTCTATCGCGGCGCCGCGGTGTGGGCCGGCGAGCGCGTGCGTGAGGCGGATGCCGCGGCGGCGACACTCCCGGAGAAGCTGGCCCACCTGGCGGGAGCGCTTGTTCGGGGCGCCGGGAGCGAACCGGCGGTGGTGCGTCTCTTCTTTTTTCAGAATCACACCACCCTGCTGGACGAGCGCGCCCGCGCCGCCGCGCGCGAGTTCCGCGGTGGACTCGAGGGACTCGTGGCGCAGGGCAAGGCCGACGGTCTCGTGCGCACCGGTGGCGTCGATGCGCTCGCCGCGGCGTGGCTCGGTGTTATCCGCGTGGCCCTCGAGCGTATCGTGACCCGGGAGTGGGGAACGAACAGCGGTGGAGTGACGGTATGCCGCGACGCGGCGTGGGCGGCGATCGCCCAGCCGGGCTGACGGCTACGCGCGCCGCAGCGTAAACAACGCCAGCTCCGGCGGCACGAACACCCGGATCGGCACGCCTACGACGCCGATCCCGCGGCTCACGTACAGCTGGGACTGACCCGACGCGAAGTGACCGGCGACGTACTTCGTGATCAACTGACCCGCCGACCACCCCACCAACGGAATCGCGATCTGCCCACCGTGGATGTGACCGGAGAGCGTGAGCGGCACACGACGCTGACGCGCTGTGTCGAACGCGCCGGGCCGATGTGCCAAGAGGATCGTGAACGCATCCGCGGGAATACCGCGCAGCACGCGGTCGACCGCCACCGTCTGCGGGTCGTCGTACACCCAGTTATCGGGATCGTCGACGCCGGCGATGGCCAGGGTCGACCCGCTGCGCTCGATGAAGTGCGTCTCCCCGCGCACGAGGATCTGCCCCGCGTCGCGCACCCCCTTGATCACCTTGTCGGCGCCGGTGTAGAGGTCGTGATTGCCGAGACAGGTGATGACACCGAGCGGGGCGCTGAGGTCGCGGAAGGTCCGCACGTACTCCGGGATGTAGCTCGGCGAGTAGTCGATCATGTCGCCGGTCTGGAGCACGAGATCGGCGTGCTGCGCGCTGGCGCGCGCCACGACCTCCTGCATCTGGTCGCGCCCCATGAACTGCCCCGCATGGACGTCGGAGACGTGCAGGATGGTGAGGCCGTCGAACGCAGATGGCAGGTCGGGGAACGTCAGGACGCGCTGCGTCACGCCCGGGAGCCCCCGGGCGCTCTCGATCCCGTAGCCCGCCAGCGTGAGTCCGGTGGCGCCGTACGCGTAGGTGGCCCGTGCGAGAAAGCGGCGGCGGGAGATCAAAGAGTGGGGCGCGGACTTCCCGTCGGCACCGACAAGTACCACTGTCCGTCCCCCCCGTCGTCTCCGAACCAGCCAGACGAGCGCCTTGCCGCCGATGTAGAGACTCACGAGCGCCAGGAACACCCAGCCGAGCAGCTGCCACGCGAGCCACGGGGCAAGCATCGGAATCACGCCACCCGACCACATGCTTCCGAACAGCACGCGACGCGCGACGAAGATCCACGGAAAATTGAAGAGCGCGAAGACGAGCGTCAGGACGACGCGGACGATCCACGTCCGGGCGGGAACCCGGGGGTCGGGGAGCCGCACCCACAGGTAGCGAAACAGCACCACCTGCGGCGTCAAGAACAGGACCAAATAGATTAGTGCCATGCCGTCATTCCTGCGCTCGAGCCTCCTGGCCCTCGGGCTGACCACACCGCTCCGCGGGCAACAGCTGACAGCGGTCGAACGATCCCGCATCGCCGCCGCCGTGTGGGCGGAGGCGCGCTACAACGATCCCGCCTGGGACCGCGTCCGGGCCGACTGGGACTCCGGGTTCACGGACGTCCTGGCGGCCGCCAACGGGCGCGAATCCCCACTCGCCTACTTCCGCCGCCTGCAGCGGTTCGTCGCCCTGCTCGACGACGGCCAGGCCGCGATCGTGCCGCCGGCCGCCATCGGTGGCCGGTGGGGACGTCCGCCCGTCGTGCTGCGCAGCGTCGAGCGGCGCCCGTTCCTCGTGGACTTCGACGAGAACGACGAGCTGAGTGTAGCCCGGCCTCAGCGCAACACGGAGATCATCGCGGTCCAGGGAATCCCGGCCGAGCGCTGGATCCGGGACTCGGTACTCCCCACCATCGGCGCGTCGACGGACGCGGCCCGTTGGAATCTCGCCGTCGCGCGCATGCTCGATGGTGAGAAAGGTACCGCCCTGCACCTGCAACTCCGACTCCCCGGTGGCGAGGAGCGCGGCGCCAGCGTGACGCGCAGCGTCTCTCTGACCGACCGCTGGCCCCTCGCCCCCGAGCCGTTGCGCGTTGATACCCTCGCCGACTCCGTCATCTGGGTCCGCCTGTCGTCGTTCGCGGACCCCGGTGTGTCGCGTGCGTTCGATCGCGCCTTCCCCAACTTCTCCGGTGTGCGCGGACTGATCCTCGATTTCCGCGAACATTCGGGCGCCGGCGGCGGCCGGGAAACCGGCTACCGGATCCTCGGACGTCTGGTGCGTCAGCCACTCGTCACCTCGCGCTGGCGCACCACGCAGTACCGCCCCGCCTACCGCGGCCAGGACATGCCCGATTCCTCCGGCGCGTGGTTCTCCGCGCCGGCGGACACGATTCCCGCCCGGACCGACCTGATCACGTTCACGGGACCGGTGGCCGTGCTGGCCTCGTCGCGTACCGGGGGCAGCGCGGAGGACGTGCTCGTCGCCTTCCGCAACGCGGGGCGTGGGCCGATCATCGGCGAGCCATCGGCGGGAAGCGCCGGGCAAACGGGCGAGATACGTCTCTACAAGGACTGGCGCTTCCGGCTCACCGTCACCCGCGACGCATTCCCCGACGGCACGGAAGTCCAGGGATCGGGAATCGCGCCCGAGCTGCCGGTGGAAATCAAGGTGTCTGATTTCCTCGCGGGGAAGGACGCGCCGCTCGATCGGGCGCGCGAGTACATCGCCAATCGCGCGCACACTCCATAGCTACCGGACGTACACCGCCTGCCGGGCCGTGACCGGTGGATCGACGACGATGTCGCCTCGCAGAGTGTAGTCTCCCGGCGCAAACGATCCATCCACGATCCAGACGACGTCACGCAGATAGGGTACCGACCCGACCGCGAGCGACACCCCGGAGTCGGGACAGGTAGGTGAGACGGGCAGGGTGTGTTGTGTCGACCCGCCCAGGATGGTGACGTTCACGGCGCAGAGGGGGCGGATCAACGCGTTCGGCGTTTCGCCCATGGTATCGGCGATCGCGAGACGCACCAGTGCCGTATCGCCCTGCTGCACGGTATCCACCGGAGCGGTCGGCGCTCCGCAGCCTCCGGAGCAGCGGAACGCCTGAACGGTGAGGGCGACGCCGTTGCCTGGCGGCACGAACGGCGTGGTCGTGGAGCAACTCGCCACGACTGCCGCGAGCGCCGACGTCCGCCAACCCCCACCAACGTGCACCGCCCTACTTGCCGTAGCTCACTCTCCAAATCCGGCCGCCCATGTCGTCCGAGATCAGCAGCGAGCCGTCGGGCAGCGACAGCACCGCGACCGGCCGCCCCCAGCGCGACCCGTCGGGCAGCTGCCACCCGGTGACGAAATCTTCGATCGAAACGGGTTTGCCGTTCTGCACCTTCACGTGCACGACCTTGGCGCCGGTGGGTACGCTGCGATCCCAGGAGCCGTGATAGGTGAGGAAGGCGTCGCCCTTGTAGTCCGGGAACGCCGAGGCGGTATAGAACGTGATACCGAGTGGAGCGGAGTGCGCCTGGAACGTGATCGCCGGAGGCTCGACGGTGGAGCAGTCGGCGTTCGGGTATTCGGGGTTCTGCTTGCCCGGCAAGTAGCACTTGGGCCAGCCGTAGAACTTGCCGTCCTTGAGGATATTCAAATGCTCGGGGGGCAGGTCGTCAGTCATCGCCTTGTTCGAGCCCCCGATGTCGTCGCGGTCGTTGTTCGTCGCCCAGAGCTCACCGGTGGTGGGGTTGAACGCGAGTCCCACCGAATTGCGCAGCCCGGTGGCGAAGGTGTGCTCACCGGAGCCATCAGCCTTGAATCGGGTTACAGCGGCGCGGCGGCGGTCGGACTCGTCGCACACGTTGCACGAGGATCCCACGGCCACGTACATGTAGCCGTCGGGGCCGAACACGACGGTCCGTGTGCTGTGGCCGCCGGAGGGCAGACCGCTGACGATGGTCTGGCCGGTGGCGCTCCCCGGAGCGAACCGCGTGACCTTCGTCATCTCCCCGACGTACATCGTGTCGCCGCGGAATGCGATGCCGAACGGGCCGTTCAGCCCGGTCGCGACGTCGGAGGTCGCTCCGGCGAGGGAGTCGCCGTCCACATGGGCGATCCGGATCACGCGACCCGGTCGCTGCAAGGCGGCGTAGATCGCGCCACCGGGACCGAGCACCAGGTTGCGGACGCCGTCAGCGTCCGCGAACACTGCAATCTTGAATCCCGGCCGCAGAAACAGCGTGTGGCCCGCCACGGACTGCGCCACCATGCCATCGGGCGGCGTTTGGGCGGAAACCGATGGATGAATGCCGCAGGCGATCGCCAGCAACACTAGACACGCAAGACGCTTGGTCATGTGGGTCTCCTCAAGGCGTCACAGTGGACTGCAAGAGCAGACGGCCGTCCGGATCGATCCGAATGGAGCTCGGCGCCGCGTCCAGCTCGAGGTAGGCGATCGTCGTGCGTGCGTCGAGTGCGTACACGCGCCGCGTCCCTGCCCCCGCCGTGGATACCGCTTCGACCTCGAGAGGGATTCGGAACACCCCCCATGCCTCGGGTTGCGTCTGGTTGATCTCGAGACGCACACGATGATCCGCGGCATCGTAGCGCCAGCGGACGTCGAGGCGCGGGTACCCCGGCTGCCAGAGCCACTGCCGGAAGAATGCGTCGAGGCTCCGTCCGGCGGCCCGCTCCATCACGTGCTGAAAATCGCTCGACACGGCGGTCGAGTCTCGGTACACCCGGTAGTAGTCGCGGATCCCGCGGAAGAACGCCGAGTCCCCGATCATTCCCCGCAACATATGCAGCACCCAGGCGCCCTTCTGGTAGCTGTTTTCGTTCAGGAGCTTGTTCGGATCGTGTTCGGCGGTGTCGACGAGCGCGCGGTCCTGGACCTTGGAGGCGAAGTAGTCCTTTGCGTCCTGGGCCATGCCGGCGGTGAGGACCGAGTCGCCATCGAGGGCCGCGCCGATCACGAGATCGAAGTAGCTGGCGAAACCCTCGGAGAGCCAGAGGTGCGCCCAGTCGCGCTCGGTGACCGCGTCGCCGAACCACTGATGCGACGTCTCGTGCCGCACGACGCCCTCCCGCATCCTGCGGTCGACGTATGGCTTCTCGGCGTAGAAAATGGCCGTCGAGTTCTCCATGCCGCCGTAGCGCGTGGAGGATTCGACGTGGGCGAGCTTTTCGTAGGGGAAGGGCCCCACCATCCGTTCCATCGTTTCGACGATCTCGGTGGCGCGACGGAACGGGCCCGAGTCGGCGAACGCCGAGTCCTCGGGGTAGGTCCAGACGGTGATCGGAATCGTGTCCGGGCCGTGCACGATGGGGCGATGCTGTGAAACGGAAAACTTTCCACCCCCAAGCACCATGGTGTAGGTGGGGATCGACCTCGATTCAGTCCACGTCCAGAATGGAACCCGACGTCCGGGATCCGGGCGGTCGAGAAGACGCCCGTTGCTGACGACCTGCCAGTCGCTCGGTACCCGTACAATGAACGCGACCGCGGCCTTGTCGCTGGGCTCGTCGAGAGTGGGCAGCCAGTAGCGGGCGCGTTCCGGCCAATTGTCGCCAAACGCACTACGGCGTCCTCGGGCGTTCGTCCTGATGATCAGTCCGTCCTTAGGAACGCCGTGATAAAAAATCCTCAAGTGCCCCAGCGCCTTTGCCTGTGCCGTGAGGGCGAGGCTCAGCGCACGCCCATCGTAGTTGAAAGGGATAGGCGAGCCGCAACACTCAACCGGCGCCGCGACGACGGAATCAACGGTCATACTCACGAGGGCCAGTCGTAGTGTATCCAACGCTGCGAACGGAGAGAGCCGGACACTCGCTACAGCTGAGATCGAGTTTCCAGTATCTGGTATGGTGATGTCGAAAGCGTAACTCTTGATCGGAGGAGATTGGCAGACGCCGGCGCCAGGAAAGACCAACGAACAGAGGGTGACGCCGATGCACGGCCAGTAGCGGTGGCTAACGCCCATTGCCCGAATAGACTCCAATGAGTGCCGTCTCTCCCGCAGGCATGCGCTCCCGACTCGCCAACGCCTCGGCCTCCGCCCGCTCGATCTCAGCCGTCACGTCCGCATCGACCTTCTCGAGCTCTCCAGCGGACCAACCGGTTTCCTTGAGATACTCCTCGTACAATCCAATCGGGTCGCGCTTCCCCCAGTCGCTGAACAGCTTCGCCGAAAAAGTCTCGCGCGCCTCCCGCTCGTCGTGCGTCGCGTGGCCGCCCATGCGGAAGGTCTCGGCGACGAGCAGCGCGGGACCCTGCCCCGCGCGGCAACGCTCGGCGGCGAGCCGCGTCGCGGCCCAGGCGTCCAGCACGTTGTTGCCGTCGAACGCCAGGCTCCACACGCCGTATGATGCCGCCCAATCGCGGAACGTTCCCGGAAGATGATGCTGCTCGAGCCGCGTGCCGAGCGCCACCTGATTGTTCTCGATAATGAAAATCGCCGGGACGCGCTGCACCGCGGCGAAGTTCGTCCCCTCATGCGCTGCGGCGGTCTTGGTGGACCCGTCGCCCACCCAGGTGAGCGCCACGCGCCGTTCGCCCTTCATCTTGAACGTCAGCGCTACCCCCGCGATCACAGGCACCATGTCGCCCACGTGGGAGATCGGCTGCAGGACACCCTGGGCCAGTCGCCCGACGTGCAGGTCGCGGCCGCGCGAGGGGGAGTCGTCGGTGGCGAGGTAGGCGCGCAGCGCGTCGGCGATCGACATGCCCATCTCGATCACGGCGCCGGCGTTGCGGATCATCGGCGCCACCACGTCGTTCGTACGATCCAGGGCGTGCACCGGCCCGACCGTCGTCGCTTCCTCGCCGGTGCCGAGCCACGCCTTCGAGATCACCCCGGTCCGCACCCAGCGCTTCAGGGTGATGTCGTGGAGCCGGGTGCGCAGCAGCCCCGCGTACAGCCCGCGGTGATCTTCCTTTGAGAGTGCGGCGACGAGGGCGCGGCGCTCAGGGTCTCGATCGATGGTTTCGTGAAATCCGCGGACCAACGCCGGATCGGGTTGCCAGTTGACGTATTCGGGTGGGTCAAAAGCGGGAAAGCGCTTCACGGCACGCCGGCGTCGCTCCGTCCGATCACCTGGCCGTCTCGTTTGAACACCGCGCCACCCTTCATGACGAAATCGACGTGCTCGAGGGTGGTGATGTCCTGGAGCGGATCGCCCTTCACCGCCACGATGTCGGCGTACTTGCCGACGGCGAGGCTCCCCACGTCGACGTCTCTCCCGAGCAGCGTCGCCGCGGAAAGCGTACCGGCCTGAATCGACTGCATCGGCGTCATCCCGTAACGCACCATCAGGGTGAATTCGTGGGCGTTCTTGCCGTGCTGGAACACGCCGGCGTCGGTGCCGAGGGCGATCTTCACACCGGCCTTCAAGGCCAGCCGGAACGACGACTGCACCCGGGGAACGATCGCGCGCGCCTTGGCGGCGATCGGCGGCGGGAGGCGACCGGCCTCCACCAGCTGCATCGCCTGGTCGCCGGCCAGAAGGGTCGGGACGAGCCAGGTGCCGTGCTGCACCATGAGGGCGACGGCCTCGCTGTCGAGCAAGGTGCCGTGCTCGATCGAGGTGACCCCCGCGCGCACCGCCGCCTTGATCCCCTCTGTGCCGTGGGCGTGGGCGGCTACGCGGCGCGACAGCCCGCGGGCCGTCTCGACGATGGCGCGCATCTCCTCCTCGGAGTACTGTTGCGCGCCGACCGAGTCGGTGAGCGAGAGGACGCCGCCCGTCGCGCAGATCTTGATGACGTCGGCTCCGTTCTTGACCACGGTGCGGACGGCCGCGCGCACCGCATCCACGCCGTCGGCGACGCCTTCGTCGATCCCCGCCTCGTGGCCCAGCACCCCCGGTGCCAGGCCGTCGGTCTCGTCACAGTGCCCGCCCGTGATCCCGAACAGGATCCCGGCCGCGACGATGCGCGGCCCTACGACCCAGCCCGCGTTGATCGCGTTGCGCAGCGCGATGTCGCCGTAATGGGCGCTGCCCACGTCGCGCACCGTCGTGAACCCCGCCTCGAGCGTCTGCTGCGCGTGCGCGGCGCCGAGCAGCGCCATTTCCGCGGGCATCATCGTCAACCCGGCGTGTTGCCAATCGCCGTCCCCGAGCGTACGGGACGCGAGGTGCACGTGCGCGTCGATGAACCCGGGAAGGACGGTGAGGCCGGAGAGATCGATCACGGCGGCGCCGGCGGGGATCGCGACGTTGGCGCCGACGGCGGTGATGCGGCCGCCCCGGATCAGAATGACGGCGTTCTTGACGGGCGCCGCCCCCGTGCCGTCGATCAGCGCACCGGCGCGGATCGCCGTGACGCTCGTGTCCGGCGCGGCGGGTGCCGGCGCCTGCAGCGCGACCCACAGCGCAGCGATCACTTCAGCTTCTCCTTGAGCTTGCCGAACAGCCCACCGCCCCCTCCGGAGCCGCCGCCACCACCCGAGCCGTCGGCTTCCGAGAGCGCCTGGGCGAACTCCAGCGTCGTGCCGTAGCGGTTATCCGGGTTCGTCTCGAGCGAACGCGCGATCGCTTTCTCGAGCGACGCGGGGAGATCGGGCCGGTATTGCCGCAGCGGCACGGGGCTGCCGCGCAACCGGGCGATCATCATTTCCTGGGCATTGCGTCCCTGGAACGGCAGCTTGCCGCTGAACATCTCGAACGCGACGATGCCGAGGGCGTACACGTCGGAGCGAGGGTCGAGCGGCTTGCCGCGAATCTGCTCGGGACTCATGAACTCTGGTGTCCCGAGGATGATCCCGGTCGCCGTCAGCTTGGCGATCGACGGATCGGCGCGGCGCTCCTTCGCCAACCCGAAGTCCATGACCACCGCGCGATCCGAGCCGTCCGGGTTGGGGACGAGCATGATATTCTCGGGCTTCAGGTCGCGGTGCACGATCTGCAGCTCGTGCGCGTGTTGCAGCCCGGCGCACACCTGGCGCAGGATGGACAGCCCTAGCCCCAAGTCCATCGGCCCGCCGCGCACCTCGCGGTCGGAGAGCAGCTCGCCGTGCAGGAACGGCATCACCAGGTAGATGAGCCCGTCTTCCGACTCGCCGAGGCGGAGGATGCGGCAGACGTTGGGGTGATCGAGGCGCATCGCGAGACCCGCCTCGCGGCGCAAGCGCTCGACCGAGCTCTTGTCGCTCGCCAGCTTGGGCGACAGCACCTTAATCGCCACTTCCTGGCCGCTCGAGATCTCCTTGGCGAGGTAGACGTACGACATCCCACCCTCGCCGAGCTTCTTTATGACCTGATAGCGGGCGTCGAGCAGCTGATTGGAGAGTGTGGAGGCGCGCTCCAGCGTCGGCGGCTTGATCGGCGGGGTGCGCACCGAAGTGGCGCCGCCGGCCGGCGTCTTGGGAGTCGTCGAAGGCGGCGGGGCTTGCGTCTGCACGTCGACGAGCATCGACCCGTCCTTGGGGCAGAAACGGGCGGTCTCGGGATAGACGGTCTTGCACTTCGGGCAACGGCGCTGGCTCATTCCCGTACCAGGTTGCGGCCCTCGTTCTTGGCGCGGTAGAGGGCCTGGTCGGCGAGCGCCAGAAAGCTGTCGGCGCTGGTTACGCGCTCGTTCGGAAAGCCGGCGAGTCCGATACTCACCGTGAGACGGAGCGGCTCCTCGCCGCTCGGGGCGAAGTTCCGCGCCGCGATCTTGCCACGGACGCGCTCGGCGAACACCGCCGCGCCGCGCACCGTGGTCTCCGGCATCACGACGACGAACTCCTCACCGCCGTAGCGCGCGATGAGATCGACCGACCGGGCTTCATGGCGCAGCAACTCACCAACTTGCCGCAACACGGCGTCGCCCGCCAGATGCCCTCGTTGATCGTTGACCTGCTTGAACCGGTCGAGATCCGCGAGCAGGATGCTGAGATACAGGTTGTAGCGCCGTGCCCGGTCGACCTCCGTCGCCAGCGCCTCGGCCAGCGCGCGCCGGTTCATCGTGCCGGTCAGGGCGTCGGTCGAGGCCAGCTGCTCGAAGCGCCGTTTGTCCAGCACGGCGTTCTCGAAGTCATACGCCTTTTCGATCGCGGCGACCGCCGTCTGAATCACCGATTCGGCGAAGCGGCCGTCCGCGGGCTGCAGGGGGTCGCCCTGTCCCGTGGTGCGCAGGAAGAAGACGCCCACCTGCTGGTCCTTCATCGAGAACGGCACCGCCACGGCGGAGCGGGTCGGGACGACGATCTTGTTCGCCTCCCAGCGACGGCGCTCCCCCTCGTAGAGCGGATCGCTCGCGACGTCCGACACGATCACCGGCAGGCCTCCGGCCAGCGCCCGCTCGATTTCGGGATAGCGGTCGAGGTCGATCTCGAGGTTGCGCAGCATCGGGTTCTCGAACGACGCGACCACCACGCCGGTCTTGTCTCCCGGCTTCGCCAGGACGATCGAGCACTTGGCGATATTCAGCACCCTCGCGACCCTGCGCACCAGGATGTTGTAGATCTCGTCCGGCTTCAGCGAGTCGGTGATCTCGTGGAGGATCTCGACCATCGCCGCGCGATTCGACGCTTCCTTGCGCGACTCCGCGGCAGCCCGGCCGAGCCGGAGGTGCGCTTCGACACGGGCCAGCAGCTCGCGCTGCCGGATCGGCTTGGGGAGAAAATCCGCCGCGCCCAGCCCCAGGGCGCGCACCGTCGCGTCCTCGGGATCCATCGACGACATCATCAGCACGGGGAGGTCGCGGAACCGCTCGTCTTCCTTGAGGCGCTCGAGCAGGGTCAGGCCGTCGACTTTCGGCATCATGATGTCGAGCAGCAGCAGGTGGGGTCGCTCCGCGGCGATGAGCGTCAGCAGATTCTCGGCCGTCGGACTGACGACGACCTGATACCCGCTGCGCGCCAGGATCGTCGACAACGCCTGGCGCAACGCCTCGTGGTCGTCGACCACCAGGATCTTGGCCCCATCCGTCACGAGTGCGCCGCCTCCTCGAGTAACGCGGGATCGACGTTGCCGCCGCTGACCACGAGCACCACGGGCGGCGTGCGGAACGGGTCGAGGGCTCCGGAGCGGAGCGCGGCCGTCGTCGCCGCTCCCGAAGGCTCGACGGTCAGGCCGCATTCGCGGTGCAGAAAATGCACCGCCTCGCGGATGCTGTCATCCTCGACCGTCACGACGCCGGCGAGCCGTGCGGCATCGGCCTGGAGCACGGCGAAAGGCAGCTCGCCCACCGTCAGGGTGATCAGACCGTCGGCGAGGCTCGCCGTGCGCTCGAGGGTGACCGGCCGCCCCGCGGCGAGTGAGCGGGTGAGCTTGGGCGCTCCCGCCGGCTCGACCCCGACCACGCGGGCGCGGCTCCCCGCGGCGGCCAGCCCGCGCACGACGCCGGAAATCAACCCGCCCCCTCCCACCGGCACCACCACCGTCGCGACGTCGGGCAGGTCGGCCACGATCTCGACGCCGACGGTCGCCTGTCCAGCGATGATGTCGGGGTGATCGAACGGCGGGATGACGGCGAGCTCTTCGCGCCGCGCCAGCTCCAGCGCCGCGATACGGCGATCCTCGGAGGTGCGACCCGCCATCACGACCTCACCACCCCAGCGCTTCACGCCGTCGACTTTGACGCTCGGCGCCGTCTCCGGCATGACGACGACGGCGCGGACGCCGAAGCGTCGGGCCGCGAACGCCACCGCTTGACCGTGGTTGCCGGAGGAGAACGTGATCACGCCCCGCCCGCGGACCTCGGGGTCGAGCTTGCGGATGGCGTTGTAGGCGCCGCGGATCTTGAACGCCCCCATCGGCTGGCGGCTCTCGAGCTTGAGCCACGCGCCGAGCGGCTCGATCCAGACGAGCGGCGTGCGTACGGCGACACCGTCGAGGGCGCGGGCGGCGTCGGCGACGTCCGAGTCTCGGATCGACGTCATTTCTTCTTCTTACCTTTGGCCGTGGGGGGCACGGCTTTCGCGGCCGGCGCCTTCTTCGCGGCGAGCTTTGGTGCCGCCGCTCCTTTCGGGGATCCCGCCTTCGATTCGGGCGCCTCCTCTTCCCCTCCCTCCTCGTCGTCTTCCTTCACGATGCGCGCGACATCCACCACGAGATCGCCGGGGGTGAGGTTCATGACCTTCACGCCCTGCGTGTTGCGGCCCGAGATCCGGATCCCTTCGACGGGGACGCGGATCACGATGCCCTTCTTGGTGATCATCATCAGCTCGTCGTCGGGCAGCACCTCCTTGAGCGCGATGATATCGCCGGTCTTGTCGTTGCGCTTCAGGGTGATGATGCCGCGGCCGCCGCGGTGCTGAACGCGATACTCGTCCAGCTCCGATCGCTTGCCCATTCCCTTCTCGGTGACGGCGAGCAGCGTGGAGGAGCGGCGAATGATCACGAGGTCGATCACCTTGTCTTTCTTGTCGAGGGCGATCCCCCAGACCCCGGTCGCGGTGCGCCCCATGTCGCGCACGTCCTGCTCGTGGAAGCGGATGCTCATCCCGTGCCGCGTGGCGAGCACGACGTCGTTCTTGCCATCGGTAACCTGCACGTCGATCAGCTCGTCGCCCTTCTCGATGTTGATCGCCCGAATCCCCACCGAGCGCGGATTGCCGAACTCCGAGAGCCTGGTCTTCTTCACCACGCCTTCCCGTGTGATGAAGAACAGGAACTGGTCGTCGGAGAATTCACGCACCGGCACGAGGGCCGCCACCCGCTCGTCCTGTTTGATGGCGATGCAGTTCAGCACCGGCTTACCCCGGGCGGCGCGGGCCGCCTGCGGGATCTCGTGCACCTTGAGCCAGTAGCACTGCCCGTTCTGCGTGAAGAACATCACGTAGTCGTGGGTCGAGGCGATGAAGAGGTGCTCGAGCCAGTCGTCTTCTTTCGTATGGGCCGCGGTGACGCCTCTTCCGCCGCGGCGCTGGCGCCGGTAGGAGGTGACCGGCAGGCGCTTGATGTACCCGCCGTGAGAGACCGTGATCACCATGTCTTCTTCGGCGATCAGGTCCTCGATCGTCATTTCGCCCTGGTCGGCGACGATCTCGGTGCGGCGCTCGTCACCGAAGCCGTGGGCCAGCTCGCCCAGCTCCTCCTTCAGGATCTTCATGCGGCGCGGCTTGGAGGCGAGGATCTCCTTGCATTCCTTGATGAACTTGCGGACCTCTTTCAGCTCTTCCTCGAGCTTCGTGATTTCGAGGGCGGTGAGCCGCGCCAGCCGCATGTTCAGGATTTCAGCCGATTGCCGCTCCGACAGCTTGAACCGCTTGCGCAACGCCGCGTCCGCCGCGGGCACGTCCTTGGCTTTGCGGATGATCCGGACCACCTCGTCGATGTGGTCCACCGCGATCTTCAACCCTTCGAGGATGTGCTCGCGCTCCTGCGCGCGCTTCAGCTCGAACTCGGTGCGGCGGACGATGACGGTGTGGCGATGGTCGATGAACGGCTGCAGGATGTCCTTGAGGTTCAGTTCGCGCGGCACGCCGTCCACCAGAGCGAGCATGATCGCGCCGAACGTCGTCTGCATCGCCGTGTGCTTGTACAGCTGGTTCAGGGCGACCGCGGGCACCGCCTCGCGCTTCAGCTCGATGACGACGCGCATCCCTTCGCGGTCGGACTCGTCGCGGATGTCGGAGATCCCCTCGAGCTTCTTGTCGTTGACGAGCTGGGCGATGTTGGCGATCAGGTTCGCCTTGTTGACCTGGTACGGCAGCTCCGCCACGACGATCTGCTGCTTACCGGTCGACTCCTTCTCCTCGATGACGGCGCGGGCCCGCACCACGATACGGCCGCGTCCCTTCTCGTAGCATTCCTTGATCCCGTCGCGTCCGTAGACGATGCCGCCGGTGGGGAAATCGGGCCCTTTGATGAATTTCCGGAGGTCCTTCACCTGCGCGTCGGGGTGATCGACGAGATACGTCAGGGCCTCGACGACTTCCCCCAGGTTGTGGGGCGGAATGTTGGTCGCCATCCCCACCGCGATGCCGGCGGAGCCGTTGACGATCAGGTTCGGGAGTCGGGCCGGCAGGACGGTGGGCTCCTGGAGCCGGTCGTCGAAGTTGGGGACGAAGTCGACGGTGTTCTTGTCGATGTCCTCGAGCATCGTCATCGCGATGCGGGTCAGCCGGGCTTCGGTGTAGCGGTAGGCCGCCGCGGCGTCGCCGTCGACGGAGCCGAAATTGCCCTGCCCGTCGATCAGCGGGTAGCGCAGCGAGAAGTCCTGCACCATCCGCACCAGCGAGTCGTAGACCGCCATGTCGCCGTGCGGGTGGTACTTGCCGAGCACGTCGCCGACGACCGTCGCGCTCTTCTTGTACGGGCGCCCCGGCAAGAGACCGAGCTCGTTCATCGCGTAGAGGATGCGCCGGTGTACCGGCTTCAGGCCGTCGCGCACATCGGGCAGCGCGCGCTGCACGATGACGCTCATCGAGTAATCGAGGAACGATTCCTTCAGCTCGTCTTCGATGAGCCGAGGCAGGATGCGTTCGCGGGCGTTCGGTGCGGTCATAGGGGGCCGTCAGCCTTCAGCCGTGAGCCGTCAGCTGTGGTGGTTGCATGAGGTTGTCAGAAACGGCGTAAGTGAATGAAAAGTAATTACTTAGAGCTGAAATGCAACCGGGAATCCACCGCGGATCCTCTGCCGGAGCGCAAGGGCAATTCGCAGTTGAGTGTTGGTTGACGGTGCCAAACCACATTCCTGACGCGATGACCGGGCTCGGCACGGACACCGACCCGCAACAGCGAAGCGAACCGTTGGGCCCCCTTGGGGCCGGTGACCGTGCCGAGCGTCATTCTCACACCGTGACTGCCACCTTCCCGATCTGATCCCCGCGCTCGAGGTGCTCGAACGCTTCTCGGACGCGATCGAATGGATACGAGGCGTCGACGATCGGGCGGAGCTCCCCCAGTCCCAGCCGTCGCACGACCTCCCGATACTCCGCCGCGTTCCCCATCGTCGAGCCGAGGATCGTGAATTGATGCCAGAAAAGCGGCCGCACGTCGGTCACGAGCTTCGGCCCGCTCGTACCCCCGCACGTCACGATCCGGCCGCCTTTGGCGAGGGAGCGCAACGATTCCTCCCACGTCGCTGCGCCGACGTTTTCGACGACGACGTCGACCCCGCGTTCCCCGGTGATCCGCCGGACCGCCTTGGCGACCTCCTGCGTGCGGTGATTCAGCGTGACGTCGGCTCCCAGTTCGGTGGCACGGGCGAGTTTCGCATCGCTGGACGAGGTGGCGATGACTCGCGCTCCCACGAGCTTCGCGATACGCAGCGCGGTGAGGGATACACCGCCTCCGATGCCCCACACCAGCACCCATTCGCCCGCCTGCACACGCGCTCGAGTCACCACCATGCGCCACGCGGTGAGCGTCACGAGTGAAAATGCCGCCGCCTCGGGCCAGGTCACGGCCGGGGT
>Ga0187777_10001305_pt1 | contig 16193 bp, 17 predicted proteins | sample 1015_Q2_SP5_10_M_FD_132416 | JGI IMG/M metagenome (GOLD analysis project Ga0187777, IMG submission 132416) | Tropical peat soil microbial communities from peatlands in Department of Meta, Colombia - 1015_Q2_SP5_10_MG | ecosystem: Environmental > Terrestrial > Soil > Wetlands > Peat | place... | reverse complement strand
GCGCGCGCTGAACCGCCCGAGCCCGCTCTTCACGGAGACGGTCGTCAGTCCGCTGCCGAGCAGCTCGGTCGCCTCCCGGCAGACGGCGTCGTCGCCGGTGACGAGCAGGACCGGACAGCCCCAGACGCCGCAGAGCGCCGCGTTGATGCCGGTCTCGCCGACCGACGTGCCGTTGAACTGCAGCTCTCGCCACGCCTGACCCGAGACCGTGTGCGACATGACGCCGTCGGGCGTCCCCGCCTTCGCGTGCATGGCGACGAACAGCGCTGCGTCGCAGCCCTGCTCGAGGAACGCCGTGTACTCGGTCCACTCCTCCTGGACGACGAACTCGCAGGCGGGATCTAGCTGGTCCGGGATCAGCGAGTTGAACGTCCAGTGCTTTCCCGCGCCGTGGCAGTCCATGACGACGATCTCGTCGGCGCCCGCCGCCGTGGCCCCACGCACCGCCGCGTTGATCTCCTCCGTGTAGAGGTGTCGGGCCTCGTGGTAGGCGACGTCGCCTCCACTGCCGTCGGTCTGCGCCCACTTGACGACGCCGGCGACGCCCTCCATGTCGCTGACGATGAAGACCTTCATCGCCGTTTAGCCTCTCACGAATGGATACGGGACTCGCAGGCAAGGGCGTGCTCGTCACCGGCGCCTCCGGCGGCATCGGCTCGGCCTGCGCCCGCGCGTTCGCCGCAGAAGGCGCGCGGGTCGCCGTCCACTACTACCGCGGTCGCGACCGGGCCGACGCACTGGCCGCCGAGCTCGACGGTGCGCCGGTGCTCAACGCCGACCTCACCGTCGAGGACGACGTCGACGGGCTCTTCGACGCTGCGCGAGGGGCGCTCGGCCGCATCGACGTCTGCGCGGCCGTCGCGGGAGCATGGCCGAGCGACGACCTCCCGGCCTGGGAGCTGCCCCTCGAGCGTTGGCGGGCGACGATCGACAGCAACCTCACGGCCACGTTCCTCACCGCTCGTGCATTCCTCCGCGAGGTCGAACGCAACCGCCACGGGAGCCTCGTCCTCGTCGGCTCGACGGCCGGCATCTTCGGCGAGGCCGGCCACGCCGACTACGCCGCGGCGAAGTCCGCGATCCTCGGCGGGCTCCTGCTCAGCCTGAAGAACGAGGTGGGACGGATCGCGCCGGGCGCACGCGTGAACGCCGTCGCCCCGGGCTGGACGGAGTCGCCGATGACGCGCGGGTTCGTCGACGACGAAGCGGTGCGCGCGATCTCCCGCACGATGGCGCTGCGCAAGGTGGCGCAGCCCGATGACGTCGCGCGGCAGGTGGTCGTGCTCGCCTCGGACGAGCTCTCCGGGCACGTGACCGGACAGGTCGTGACGGTCGCGGGCGGGATGGAAGGCCGCGTGCTGCACGGCGAGTGAGGGGCGCGCGGGGGAACCAGAGGATCCCCCGCGTCAGGCCGAGTCCTCGCCGGCCGGCCCCAGCGTCTCCCGAGCCGCAGGATGATTGCCGTCAGTCCCCGGCCGAGGAGCCAAGGTCTCCATCGGCGTACTGCGCAGGTGCCTTGAGAACGGTGAAGCGTCGCAGTCAACCGAGTTCGGGTGATGGATGAACTACCCCCTCCCAGCGATACTCGGAAGGCATACCGAGGCCGGGCCCCGATGCGGCGGGGGCAACCTCGGACTCTTCTCCTCAGGGAGACCCAGGCGGGGCCAGGCGGCGGCCCCGCTTGCGTTCTCGGGACATTTTTCAACCCCGTTCCGGGCCGGGAGACGCCGACGCGCTTCGCTAGACTCGGCCGCCGCGTTGCCCGCGACCCAGACCTCCATGCGGTTCCTCGAACGCCTCGACCGCGGCCCCGCGATCGTCGCGGACGGCGGCATGAGCGCGTTGCTCGGCGCCGCAGTCCCCCGGCTTCGCTGCACCGAGGAGGCGAATCTCCGCGCGCCCGAAGCAGTGGTCTCGCTGCACGTCAGCTTCATCAACGCGGGCGCGGAGCTGATCGAGACGAACACGTTCGGCGCGAACCGCCGCAGGCTCGAACGCCAGGGGCTCGAGAACGAGTTCGAGCAGATCAACTCCGCCGGCGTCAAGCTCGCGCGGGACGCCAGGGAGATGACGGCGCGCGACGTGTTCATCGCCGGCTCGATAGGGCCGCTGGGCGAGCCGGCGAGCTCGAATGCGCACGTCGAGCCGTTCGCCGAGCAAGCCACGGTTCTCGAGGGGCGCGGCGCCGACCTGTTCATGGTCGAGACCTTCGTCGACCTCGACGAGCTCGCGGACGCGGTGGGCGCGATCCGCGGCGTGTCGATGCTGCCGATCGTCGCCCTTCTCAGCTTCGACGAGGGAGCAACGACGTCGGCCGGCGTCACCGCGGCTCGCGCCGCCGAACGGCTCGCGGAGCTCGACGTGGCCGCGATCGGCGCGAACCACGGCGCCGGCCTCCTCGCTGCGCTGGCCGCGCTCGAGCGAATGGGCGTTGTCGACAAGCCGCTCGCGGCGTTGCCCAACGTCGGTCTGGCGTCGCTCGCCGGCGGCCGCGTCATCTATCCGCACGCGGCGCCCGAGTACTTCGTCGAGTTCGTCGCGCATGCCCGACAGCTCGGCGCGCGGCTGATCGGCGGCTGCTGCGGCACGACGCCGACAGAGATCGCCGCGATCCGCTCTGCCGTCGACGAGGACCGCAAGCCGCGCGCGGCACTGAGGTTCGACGAGCGCGAGCTCGCGGTCGCGCTCGGCGAGGAGGAGCGGGAGACCCGGCTTGCGCGCGCCTTGCGCACCGGCGAGTGGGTCGTCTCCGTGCAGCTCGATCCGCCGCTCGGCGGCTCGAGCGCAGGTCTCGTCGAGGTCGTCCACGCACTGCACGAGTCGGGACGAGTCGGCTGGGTCGACGTCAACGACAACGCGACCGCGCGTGCGGGGATGAGCGCGCTCATGGTCTCGATGCGGATCGAGCGCGAGTGCCACGTCGAGACGATCCCGCACCTGACGACACGCGACTGGTCGGTGATGGGGCTCGAGTCGCTGTTGCTCGGCGCACACGCAGAGGGTGTTCGCAACGTGCTCGCGATCACCGGCGACCCGCCGGCGGTCGGCGACCGTCCCGGCGCGCGCGGTGTCTACGAGGTCGATGCGATTGGCCTGACGCGCCTGATCACACAGCTCAACCTCGGCGAGGACGCGGACGGACGTCCGATCGACGCGCCGACCGCGTTCTTCCACGGCGTCGCCGTCAACCCGACGCCAGACGACCTCGACGTCGAAGTCGATCGGTTCCTGCAGAAGGTCGACGCGGGCGCGCAGTTCGCGATGACGCAGATCGTCTTCGACCTGGAGCCGCTCCACCGCTTCGCCGAGTTGCTCGGCGGCGTGTGGCCGATTCCGATCCTCGTCGGCGTCTTCCCGCTCACGAGCCACCGGCTGGCGCTGCGCCTCCACGACGAGGTGCCAGGGATCCTCGTGCCCGAGTCGCTGCGAGAGGAACTGCGTGCAGCGGGAGCAGATGCCGCCGCAGTCGGGTTCGACCATGCACGACGGCTCGTCGAGGAGTCGCGTCGCTACGCGGGCGTCTACCTCGTGGCGCCGTTCCGCCGGCCGTTGCGGGTGCTCGAGCTGCTCGGCTAGCGGGCGCAGCCGCCGGTCGAGACCGTTCCGCCGTGCTCGGCGGACACGACCGCGTTGCCGACGATGCTCGAGGGAACGCCGAGACCGCCACGCGCGCCGACGAGCGCCGCGAACACCATCGTCTCGACGGCACCGTTCCGGTCGACGGCGGGGCTGCCCGAGTTCCCGTGTCTCACCACGCCACGTAGCGACGTGAGCTCGCGGAAGATGTGTCCCTGTCCGTACGCGTCCTGCGTCAGACGGACCTGCGTCGGGCCGATCCGTCCCGGCGTCGCCGCGAACGGCCCGTCCTCCGGGTAGCCGAGGACTGCAACCGGTGCACCGACACGCGGGGTCGCGAGACGCAGCGGCTTGACGTCGAGCCCGTCGACGCGCAGCACCGCAACGTCGTTGTGCGAGTCGAACGCTGCGGCGTCTGCGGACAGCCGCTCCCCCGAGCTCAGCTCGACGACCGTGTCCCGCTCCCCCGCGACGACGTGGGCCGCGGTGACGACGAGCCCGTTCGCGGCGACGAAGCCGCTGCCCTCGACGCCGAGCCCGCACGCGGTTCCGAGCACGCGGACGACGCTCTGGCTCGCGGCCTCGACGAACGGCAGGTGGACGAGACGCGGATCGGGCGGAGCAACGGACGGCGGTCGCCCTGCGAGAGTCGGGAACGGATCGATCCGGGCCAGCACGCCGAGCAGCCGCTGCGGCGGCACGATCCCGTTGAGCTGGCGGAGCACGGCCGACTGCTGCGCCGCGCGGCGAAGACCCGTTTCGCCCGGCACGAACAGCGCGACGGCGCCGAGCACCCAGACGACGACGAGGCCGGAGAGCGCACCGAGCACGAGCCCGCCGGCGGAGTCGATCGTGCGCAGCGGCGGCAGACGAACGGTCCCGCGCACCGCCGAGCCGGCCATCGCCCCGAGCGTCTCGAGCAGGATCGCTCCGACCGCGGCGCCTGCGAGCGCGGCGAGCGGCTGGTAGGGCGAGTCCTCACCGCCGCGAAGCAGGTCAGGCCCGATCCGGGAGCCGATCCACGCGCCGAGGAGGATCCCGATCGCCGACAGCGCACCGGCGACGAGCCCTCTCCGGTACCCGGCCAGGGCAGCGCCGAGGATCAGGATCAGGGCGAGGACGTCGATCGCAGTCACGAGCCAGGAGGCTAGCTAGACTGGTGGCCGCCTCAGGGGGCGTAGTTCAGTTGGTTAGAACGCCGGCCTGTCACGCCGGAGGTCGCGGGTTCGAGTCCCGTCGCTCCCGCTCAGAGACTCCCCTGCTAGTCGGCTTGTTCTTGTTCGCGCGCGTCACTCATCCTGCGCGGGGTACCACTCCAGCGAGGGCGGTTCTCATTTGAAACGAGTGCGGCAGGTTCGACTGTCGAGGCCCCCGGGGTATGCGCTACCGCATAGCTGGGCTGGGGTACCTGGCCGCCGAGGCGAGGCGGCTCCGCGCGTTTGCTGGGGTAGGACAGAGTCAGCCCGTCCGGAGGCTAACCGGGTTCTGGGTTAGGAGAGAAGAGGCGGGAAAACGCCGCGACCCGTGGACAATCGCGGCTGTTCGAAGCTCCGACTGCGCTCGCGCTCGGAGCTCGCCCGCAAAGTTCGGACGTTCTGACGTTTCCTCCGCGGTGTCATCGCGCTAACCTCGGGCAAGTGCCGAGCTATCTCGTCGAGACGTATCTGGCGCGCGGACTCTGCCGAGCTCGCCGGTCGCTGGTCACTCCTCAGCCACTCGCGTGGATGAGACGCCGGGAGACCACTCACCGCGGTGTCCTACTACTCGCCTTGACGGTGGCGGCGCTGACTTCTGCGGGCCCAGCCGCCGCCACTAGTAGCCCTGCGGCAACTGGAGCTGCGACGATGACGAGGTTCGTTTCGAAGGAGTACGGCTACTCATTTGCCATGCCTGGAAGCGAGTCGAATTGGGTTTTCGAGCCGGCGACAGTCCGCTGGACGGCGGGGAACTTGACCACCGTCGGGCCGCAGTTCGATTCGCTCTTCGACCTCTCGAACGGCCGGTTCTTCATCGTCGGGGCCCGGGATCTGGCCGCGCGTTCGACGTTGGCCGAATGGACGCGCTACTTCCTTTCGTCCCGTGCGCTGGCCTGCCGACGGACATCGCGAATCTCGCGCTCGACGCTCGCCGGCGTCCCAGCCCGTTCGTACACCTTCACGTGCTCCGATGCATACGGGATCGGGATTGATGCAGTCCACGGCGGGCACGGCTACTTCATGGTGCTTTCGGTCCACGGAGTTGGAAGTGTGAGCTCGGCACACCGGCGCGAGTTCGAGTTCGCACGCCGCTCCTTCCGGTTCGTCCAGCACTGATATCGCCGAGAACCGCTCGAAGGCGGAGCCGAACGCGAGCCCACTCACGTCTTTTCCGAGCCCGTCGGCGATCTGGGCGCGCACGCGACCGCGGTTCGGTACGCGTCGCAGGCGTCGTCGCACCTCTCAGGCTTCACTCCCGAACACTCGCCCACCCCAGCACGAGCGCGCGCCCAGGAGGACGCCGACGAGCTCAGGATTCGGGGCGAGAGCTCACGCGGGCACGCGTTCGAGAGCGACGAGCTCGGGCTGAGCGAGCGCCCGAGCCGGCGTCCCTCACTCCGCAGCCCGGCTGCCGTCACGTCGGTCCGCGACTGACCCGCAGCGGACGCCGCGCCAAGGAGTGGCGTAGAGTCGTTGGCTCGTCACGTCATCATGTGGCCGGCTCTGCGTCGGTCCTCAATCTTTCGGAGGCACGGATGCAGATCACAGAATCGGGCACGCTCCACCACACCTGTTTCGTCGTACGAGACGTGGAGGAGACGGCAGCGGCGCTGGCGGCATCCGGCATCGGCCCGTGGAGTATCTGGTCGATCGCGCCGGCGGCCACCACTGTTCGCGGACGCGATGTTCCGTTTTCCTTCCGCGTCGCGTTGGCAGCCGTCGGGGACTCGAACGTCGAGTTGCTCGCACCGGATGAGGGCGAGAGCATCTACGTCGGCCACCTGGAGGCAAACGGCGAAGGCTTCCATCACACCTGCGTCGCGTATCCGACTCGGGAGGCGCTGCGGGAGGCCAAGGCCGAGCTGGTACGCCAGGGTCGGGAAGTGGTTCAGAGCGCGGACATGGGCGAGCTCGGCGAGTTCTGCTATTTCGACCTCCCCGAGATCGGTGCGTTGCTCGAGCTTCTCTACGTGACCGAGCTACCCCCACCGGAGAAGACGATCGGCTAGCGAGCGTCGCATCCGTTCTCCCGTGGAGAATGGTCGCGGTGGTTCAGCCCGACTGGAAGGCGAGGGCGGACGACGCGCTCGCGGCCGCCGAGCGGAGAGTGGTCAATCGTTCCCACGGGGCAGTCGCCGTCGAGAGCCTCCTCTGGTACGGGGCTGTCGATATCGCCACCGAGCATGCGGTCGTTTGGGTCCTGCTGGCTGCGTCGGATGCCGAAGCGATTCCAGCGTGGTTCTCGCCGACGGCTGGAGAGTCGAGCGCCGATCCGCAACAGGCGGCGCTCGAACCTGGTCTCCTTACGTGGATGCGTGAGCTGCGCGAGGAGGTTCGCGGCGAGTTCGACCGGCGCGGGTGGCCGTCAGCGGCCACGCTCCGTGTGATGTTCGACAGTGCAGCGCGGGTGAACGAGCACGGATGGCAATACTTCAAGTAATCACGCGTCCGCCGAGAATGCCTTCTTTCCGAGGCGCTCTGATCTGCGCGACGGCGGCGACGTTTGCCGTCAGCGCAGCCGGCTGTGGCTCGCACTCGCAGGCGGTTGCGGCATCCACCAGTGCTTCTCCCGCTGCGCCGGAACCGGGCCGGCCGGATCCGGCGACGTTTCTCCGCTCCGATCGGTTTCGGAAGGTCGCAGAGCTGCAGCTCCTCGCCGGCCTCGGGAGCTCGAACAACGGCTACAACTTCGACGGGTACGGGCGCGGCGAGCTGCTTGCCTCCGTACCCCGAGGCTGGCGCGTCACGATTCGGTGCGAGGATCATGGGTCTCGCCGCAGCTCGTGCGCAGTCGTCACCGGCGCGCGCAGCGCCACGCTCGCCTTCCCGAGAGCCTCCGTGCCGGACCCCGTCCAGGGCCTCTCACCGGGAGCCAGCGCGCAGTTCACCTTCACGGCCTCGCACACGGGTGTCTTCCGGATCGTGAGCCTGGTTCCGGGTCAGTCGGAGGCGCGGATGTACGCCGTTCTCCAGGTCACTCGCGGCGGACGGCCGTCGGTGACCGCGCGACCCGGTCCGTAGCCGCTAGGCCTCCTCGTCGAAGCCGCGGCGCTTGAACACGACGGCCCAGTAGATGCCGACCACCGCGAGGAGCGCGATCGGGACGGCCCACGTGAGAATCGCGGCAGTCTGGAAGGAGGCGATCACGACCTGTTCCATGCGTACTCCTCTCGTTCGACGTCGCGGCCCCGCTCGCGGACCGCGTGGCCGTTGTGCCGGGCCAGCACCGCCGGGTCGGGCGTCGGCTCGAGCCAGTGGTAGAGCGCCCAGATGATGGCGATCGTGAAGGGAATCGACCCAGGGACCCACATCACGCCGCCCGCGATCTGCTGGTCCGCGAGGGCGGAGAGGCCTCCCGGCCGGTGCGCGAGGTGTGCGTAGGCGCTGTAGAAGGGCTCCGAGGCAAGTGCCAATACGATGGCGAGCACCCAGCTCACGAGCAGGGCCGCGGTCACGTACACGGCGCGAGCGGCATACGTCAGGCGGGCTCGCACCGGAGGCGAGTCGATCACCTGGAGCCAGAAGAGGAGTCCGCTGACCAGGAAGGTCGTGTGCTCCAGGTCGTGCACGGCCTCGTTCGAGAGCGTCGCGTCGTAGAGGACGGGGACGTGCCAGGCGACGAGCACGACGTTGAAGACGATCCACGCCGGAAGCGGCCGAGCGAGGAGCTTGGCAAGTGCCCGTAGTGGCGCCGTCCAGCGATCGCGAGCAACGCTCTTGGCCACGGTCCGGCGAAAGCCCAGCGGCAGCGGCTGCCAGAGCTGGAGCCATGGTGCGGAGTACACGATCAACGGCGGCGCGACCATCAGCAGCAAGAGGTGCTGGGTCATGTGCGCGGCGAAGAGCGTGTCGGCGAGCGGGTCGAGAGGCGTGTCCAGGGCGATGAGGATCGTGAGGAGGCCCGCATAGAACGCCCAGTCGCGGCGGCGGCGCTCGCGCGGGTCGCGGCGGCCGGGACCGCGCCTCCTCCCACCCCGTGCATACAGCAGGGCGGCGACCAGGACGAGAACGAACGGCGCCTGCACCGGCCAGGCGGCGCTGCTCGTCAGGCTCGGCACGGGAGTTCCTCGCTCAGAGGAGGTAGAGGATGATCCACGCGATCACGACGAGCGCCGCGAAGTAGGTCCAGTAGAACGTGACCGCCTCCAGGCTCGGCGGAACCAGCGAGAGGGGATCCTCGATGTCGTGTCCCGTCCGGTACGCGTCACCGGAAGCTTCCCCCGGCTCGGGCGATCCGGTCAGCGTCTTCCTGTAGCGGATCGACGCGGCGAGAGTCGTCTCGAGCCAGTAGGCAGCGCCCAAGCCGAAGAGGACGATGAACCCCGTCCAGCCGAAGTAGATCGAGGCGAACCCCCCTTCCGTCGGACCGAAGCCGACCGTGAACCAGGCCGCGATCTGGAAGGCGACACCTGCGAGACCGAGCGCGAGCGCGACCGCACCCTTGACCCGCCACTGCGGGCGGCGGTCGGCGCGGCGGTCGCGGAGGCCGAGCCAGAGCACGATCGCACCGATCACCCAGGCGGCGGTCGCGATCGTCCCGAGCGTGAGCGAGGGGTCGACGCCTTTCGGCTTCCAGAGATGGTTGCTGTTCAGCGAGCGGAGGTAGAAGTAGGCGAAGACGAAGCCGAGGAAGAACATCGCGGTCGCGCTCGCCACCAGGTGCGCGGCGCTGGCGAGATTGCGTCCGAGGATCGTCGGGTCTTCTGCCTCGACGATCTCGTACGTCGACCCTTCCCGAACCCATTCGATCTGACCCACCGTCAGCTCCCTGCCGCCGGGGCGCCGGCCGGGCGTGCGACCGGAACGGCCCCGTCACCGTATCCGTAGGGATCACTCTCGAACGTCGGGATGCGATCGAAGTTCTGAACCGGGACCGGCGAAGGCAACTGCCACTCGATCGAGAGCGAGTCCCAGGGGTTCCGCTCGGCGCGCACTCGCGCGAAGAGCAGCGAGTAGACGAGGTTCCCGAGGAACAGGAGCATCGAGAGCCCGAGCACGAAGGCCGAGACCGAGGCCCAGTCGTTCAAGAACTGCAGGTTCGGCGCGTACGTGACCACGCGCCGTGGCATGCCCTTGAAACCAACCACGAACAGGGGCAGGAACGTCGAGTTGAAGGCGATGAACATGCTCCAGAAGTGGATCTTCCCCAGACGCTCGTTGAGCTCGAGGCCGGTCATCTTCGGGAGCCAGTAGTAGATCGCGGCGAAGAAGGTGAAGATGAGGCCGCCCATGATCGTGTAGTGGAAGTGGGCCATGACGAAGAAGCTGCCGTGCTCGGTCGTGTCGCTCGGCGTGTCGGAGTTGAACACGCCGGAGAGACCGCCGATCAGGAAGTTGAAGAACCATGCGAGCGAGAACAACATCGGGACCGTGAAGCGGATGCTCCCCCGCCAGAGGGTCATCAGCCCGCAGAGGAAGGTGAAGCCGGTCGGGATCGAGATGAGCTCGGTCGAGAGCATGTAGAACGGCCGCAGGTTGCTGTTGATGCCGCTCATGAACAGGTGGTGCTGCCAGACGAGGAAGCTGAGGAGCGTGACGCCGAGCATCCCCGCGACGGCAAGGCGGTAGCCCCAGAGCGGTTTGCGCGAGAAGACGGGCAGCAGCTCGAGCAGGACCGCGAATCCGGGTATCGCGAGGATGTACACCTCGGGGTGGCCGAAGAACCAGAACAGGTTCTCGTAGAGGTACTGGCTCCCGCCACCGCTCGAGATGAAGAAGGTCGTCTGCGCGGTCCGGTCGAGCAGCCCCATGCCCAGTGCGGCGATGAGGACGGGCGCAGCGAGGAGGTTGAGGATGGAGGTCGAGACGACGCCCCAGACGAAGATCGGCAGCCGCGACCACGTCATCCCGGGCGCGCGCATCGTCACGACCGTGGCGAGCATGTTCATACCGAGCAGGCACATCGAAACACCGACCAGCGCGAAGAACATGATGTATGCGTCCATGCCGGAGTTCGCCTGGTCGTTGAGGGGCCCGTAGCCGGTCCAACCGGTGGGGAAGCCGCCGAAGGCCACCGTCGTCATGAGGATCGTGCCCGCGGCCATGAGCAGCCAGAAGGTGAACGACTCTATTCGCGGGAATGCCATCCGGCGAGCGCCGATCATGATCGGGACGAAGTAGTTCGCGAACGGCCCGAGGATCGCGCTCGTCATCATCCCCATCATCATCGTGCCGTGCAGCCCGACGAGCGTCAGGTAGTTGCCTGCGTTGAAGACGGGTGTCGGACGAAGCAACTCGAAGCGGATGAGCATCGCGTTCAGCCCTCCGATCGCGAAGAAGAACCCGATGCCGAAGAAGTACTGGATGCCAACGACCTTGTGGTCGGTGCAGAGCCCGAAGTAGCGCCCGACGCCCTCGGTCTCCTTCTCGCGGAGCGAAGGGGGGTAGCCGCGCAGTCGCGCCAGCGGGTATTGGAGGAAGCCGAGCCCGATCAGGAAGCCGACGACTCCGAGGGTGTAGCCCAGGAACACCGAGATGTCGTTTTGGTCGGTGTCCCCGAAGTACGAGAGGCTCGCCGCGGTGGCCTGCTTCCCGAGGTACCAGCCGAGGTACCAGCCCGCAATGCCGAGCACGACCGCAGCGAGCAGGTTGAAACCGAATAGCCGACGCCACAACGGCCGGCGTGGTGTGCTCGAGGCTTCGGTCATCCGGCCCTCAGGTGCGGCTCGGGGTAATAGGTCGTCGAGTACGGCGGCAGGTCCTTCACGATTGGTCCGTAGAGCACCTGTTGCTGCTTGATCCAGCTCGCGAACTCCGGCTGCGAGACCACGCGGCCCTGTTCGTCGAACATGTAGCCGTGCCAGAGGCCGCACAGTTCGGCGCAGCGGATGTTCAGGGCCAGCGGGTGCTTGGTCTCGACGTAGACGACGTTGTCGACCCCTGGGTTCGCATCGGCCTTGACGCCGAGATTGACGGCCCAGAACGAGTGGACGACGTCGAGTGACGTGACGTGCAGCCTGATGAGCGTGTCCGCGGGCAGGTAGAGGTGAGGCGTCTCGAGCCCGCCGTATGTTGGATAGCGGTAGGTGAACTCCCACTGCTGGGCGATCACCTGGACGTCCATCGCCTTGCTGTGGTTCGACGGTAGGAACGTCGCGCTCGGCCCCTGGCCGCCGCCCGCCCCGTCCTTCACGAGCTCGTAGGTGCCAAAGGCCGCGAGCCCCAGCACCGTGACCGAGGTGATCACGATCCACCACAGCTGGAGGCGGGAGTCGCCTCTGATCGGAGGCCCCTCGAGAGCGGCCTCACGCTGGTGGAAGACGACCAACGTGTAGCCGAGCATCACGAGGACGAAGACGATGATCGGCGCCGAGACTCCGATCAACACCTGATTGTCGAAGACCTGTCCCTGTGCCTGGACGCTGCCGTTGCCCGGCGGGATCAACGGCCCGACGACGAGCGCGGCGATCGGTGTGAGCGCCGCGCTGAGCACGAGCCAGAGCACGAAGACACGACGTCCGTGGCTGGCATCTCCGACCTTGGTTGATGGCGCGGCGCTCGCCACGCGCTAGACCACGTTGATGAAGCCGTCCATGTACCCGATCGTCTGCATCGGTCCCCCGAACCCGAATTGGAAGCCCGCGGCGCAGGGGACGAAGCACTGCCAGCGGAACTTTCCCTTCTTCCCGGTCCGGAACGTGAACGTGATCGTCCGGTGGGCCATAGTCGCCGGATCACACGGCGCGTAACCACACTGGTTCTTCGCGTTGTCCGGGACGCCCGCGAGTGGGACGAGCACCCCGAGCTGTGGGATCGCGAACGTATGGGAGGCGTCGTCGGGATCGATCTGGGTGAACGGCTTGCCATCGAGTGTAGGCGTGCCGACGAGGCCCTCGGGACGGGCGAGGAACGGATTCCGCAGGCCGCTGTCGCCGTCGAACTGGTAGATGGTGACGTGGACCGTCGAGTGCGCGGGGACGTCCCAGATCGTGCTCCGTTCCCAGCTCCCCGACGGCTTTTGGATCAGGTACGAGACCCAGTCGGGATTCGGGGAGAGCTTTGGCCCGACGGCGGCGACCGTCTGGATCGTGAGGTGGGCACCGCTGCTACTCGAGACCGGCCGATAGATCGGGGGGCCGCTCAGGAGCCAGTTCGCGACGTAGAAGACGATCAGCGTCGCTGCGACAACAACACCGACGAACGTCCCGACGATCTTCCACACCATCGATCTGCGATCTTCGGTGATCGTGGTCACAGATGCAAGCAGCATCGACCGACAGCCGACGACGCTCGGACGCCTCCGGCGAGGCCGTCGCCGCAGGCGCAACGTCGCGGGCGGCGACGACCCGATTGTCCGTTCGCGAAACCGCTAGGCGGCGCGCGAGAGCTCGCGCTCGTCGTCCGTGTTGGCCCGGACGAGCTCGGAGTCGAGCGGTCTCGACCAGTGCGCAGCACCGGTGCTCTCGGACGAGCCGGAGATCCGGTACCCGAGGGACATGACGAACGCGAGGGCCGCCAGGAGCCCGACCATGACGGCGGTGTTGAGAATGAGGATCTGCGTGGTGGTCATGGGAGGAACCCTCGTCGGTCGTCATGAGACTGGTCTGAGATGCCGCTAAGAGATTCCTAAGTCCTCAAGCGGCTCGGTCAGTCCGGCGGCCGCAAGCCCGGTGTATCCTCGCGCTGGTCTTCGCTCTCTCTGCGATGTCGGAGAACCAGCCAACCACGGCGAACGATGCCGGAGTGCGCGAGCACCACGCGATCCACGGCGCGTTTCCTCGCGTCGGATTGTGGATCGCGGTGGCGCTCGTGCTCGGCAGCGCCCTCGGAGCGGGCATTGCGGTCCTCCGCAACTCCACGCATGCCGCGCTTCCTTCGGTCTCGACGTTGCCCGACCGGCCGGCGGCGACCTGGGCTGCGGGCGCCAAGCGTGCTCCGGACTTCAGTCTCGTGGACCAGCGTGGCTCCCCTATCTCGCTCACCCAGTTCCGCGGCCGGCCCGTCATCGTGACGTTCATCGACCCTGCGTGCCGGAGCTTGTGCCCGCTCGAGGCGAAGGAGCTCGGCCGTGCCGTCGCAGCGACACCGGCTGCTGATCGTCCGGTGATCGTCTCCGTCAGCGTCAACCCCTGGGCAGACACAAGGAGGTACCTCCGGCAAGACGCGCGGCATTGGCATCTCGGGCCGGAATGGCGCTGGGCGCTCGGTCGACGCGCGCAGCTCGCACCGGTATGGAAGCGCTACAACATCGGCGTCTTGATGACGAAGCGCGTGATCGCAGGGATCACGGTGCGCGACGTGTCGCACACCGAAGCCTCCCTCGTCGTCGACCGCGCCGGCTTCCAGCGGGCGCTCTTCCTGTTTCCGTTCCGCGGTCCCGATGTCGCCGCAGTGCTGAAGCAGCTCGCGGCGAAGCGGACCTAGCGACCTGGACTTTGATGAGAGTGGCGTTGCTCACGGCCCGAGTGCTCGCGCTCGCGTTCGTCATGGGTCTCTTCGCACTGCTCGTCTACCACTTCGTCGACCGGAAGACAGCGTCGGCGGCGAACCTCCGTCTCGCGGTGATCTGGCCGAACGGGAAGCACGAGGTGCTCTCGACTGGATCGTTGCGTGGCCGTCCGGTCGTGCTCAACTTCTGGGCCTCGTGGTGTACGCCCTGTCGAGCCGAAGCCGGCGTGCTCCGCGCCGCGGCCGGACAAACGCGCGGCAGAGTCGACTTCGTCGGCGTCGACGTCCACGATGCCACCAGCGACGCCCGCTCTTTCCTTCGACGACACGGCATCACGTACACCGTCGTGCACGGGACCGATGCCGCGATCTCCGCGTATGGCGTCGTAGGCCTTCCGGAGACGATCTACCTCGATGCGCGCGGACACGAAGTCGGCCGTACTGTCGGAGAAGTGACCTCCACCACTCTCGCGACGAACCTCGCTCGACGCTTCTCCATTCGCCCTGCTGATTAGAGGTCCGCAGGATGAGTCGTGGCTAGCAGGCGCTGCATTGCCTCAGACGGCCGGACGTAGCACGCGCCAACCGAGGAGCGCACCCATCGCTCCCGTGCAGGCGAGGACGGGCAGCTCGAGCCACCAGAGGTGAGCGTCGGTGCCCATCGCGATCGTGTGCACGAAGGCAAGCGGCCATGCGGCGTAGACGGACCAGTGGATCAAGCGCCACGCCTTGAACGGCAGGCGCCGACGGCCGAGGCTCGTGATCACGACTGCGGCGATCAGGTCGAGCGAGAGCGTGCCGACGGCGAGCGAGAACGGCGACCCGAACGGCCAGACGGCGGCGAGGGCGCGGACCTGCGCATCCGGGTCGACGATCGCCGTCAGCACGTGCACCGCGATGAACGCCACCGAGAGCAGCGCTGCGTACCGGTGTACCTCGGTCGTGACGTAGAGGCGCGAGGTCGGCGGACGCCATCGATTCGTCGTCGCAACGCCGAGGGCGAACGAGATCGTCAGCAAGAGCAAGGCGACGATCCCGGTCGACCGCATGAGGTACCAGACCGCCGGTGCGTGCGTCACTAGGATCCGCCGGACTGCGCGACTGGCGGCTGGCTGCTCGACACCGGCGGCGAGGCTCCGCTGAAGCCGTCGTCGGAGCCGTCGTCGGAGCTCACGGCGCTCGACGAGTCGGATGCATTCGACGTGTGAGCGCGGGTCGCGCCGGCGGTGAGCCCCCCGAAGATCGCAGTCGCGACGAGGGAGCCGTAGAGCAGCCAGCGTCTGGTCAGCCGGATCCGGCTCTCGTCGTGGGTGCGCTGCTCGGAGGCCACTCCGTGAGGTAACCACCCGTTCCTAAGAGGGACCTGTGAGCGCGCCGATTCATAGCCCACTCTTAAGAGATTCTCAGGAGTCGCACAGCCAGCCGCTCCAAGCTGACGTCGTGTCCACTCGGAGACCTTCGACGCCATCGGCGTGCGCAACCAGGTGACGGTCTGCAAGCCGGGCGCGCTGCCGGAGGCAACCGCGATTGCCAAGGCCGAGCTCGCCGAGCTCGACCGCACGTGCAGCCGGTTCCGCACCGACTCCGAGCTGACCAAGCTGAACGCGGAAGGGAGCGCGATCGTCTCTCCGCTCCTGCTCGAGTTGATTCGCGTCGCGCTCGATGCCGCCCGTTGGAGTGGCGGACTGGTCGATCCGACCGTCGGCCCCGCACTGCGCTCACTCGGATACGACCGAGACTTCGACGCCGTCATCCGGCGACGCACAGGGCGGATCGAGCTCGTCCCTGCCGTCGGCTGGCGCCGCGTGCTCCTCGATTCGGTCTCGCGCCGTGTCACACTCGCGCGGGGCGCGGAGCTGGATCTGGGAGCGACTGCAAAAGCGTTCGCCGCGGACCGGATTGCACATCGAGTCGCACGCGCGACGGGCTCGCCCGCCCTCGTCTCCCTCGGCGGCGACGTCGCCGTCGCAGGCGAGGCTCCCACGGACGGTTGGCCGATCACCGTGACCGACGACAGCCGACGCCGCGCGATCG
>Ga0187777_10001304_pt1 | contig 16205 bp, 11 predicted proteins | sample 1015_Q2_SP5_10_M_FD_132416 | JGI IMG/M metagenome (GOLD analysis project Ga0187777, IMG submission 132416) | Tropical peat soil microbial communities from peatlands in Department of Meta, Colombia - 1015_Q2_SP5_10_MG | ecosystem: Environmental > Terrestrial > Soil > Wetlands > Peat | place... | reverse complement strand
TAGCCCCGGCCCATGACCTTGAGCGGGCTGAGCGCATCCAGCTTCTCGGCCGCGGCGACCAGGCGGAGCCGCTGGGAGCCGAGGGCCCGCTCGGCCCCGGCGCCGAGGCGTGCCCCGAGGACGGCCAGCCGCTGCCGCCCCTCGGCCAGGGTCCCGAGCGGGGCGCGCCGCTCGAGGCCCCGGCGCCGGGCGACCAGGGCCCGACGCTCGTGGACCAGCCGCCGCTGCATCGCCTGGAGGAGCCGCAGGCGGAGCGCCTGGACCGCCTCGCGCCTCCGCGCCAGCACCGATTCCGGCCGGAAGCGGTCCAGCCGCTCCCGGAGCCGGCGCATCTGCTCGCCGTGGACCCGGACGCCGCGCCGGGTGGCGCTCTCCAGGCGGTCCTCGAGGGCCACCAGCCCCTGCCGCAGGTCGGCCACGGCGTGGCGCGGGGTCTCCAGCCGGCGGCGCAGCTCGGCCAGCGCGTGCCGTCGCTCGGCCACGGCGCCGTGCATGGCGCGGCGCAGGCGCACCCGGCGCTGCCCGAGCCCCTCCTCGAGCTCGGCGAGCACCGGGACGACCAGCTCCGCCGCCGCGCTCGGGGTCGGCGCCCGGAGGTCGGCGACGAAGTCGGCGATGGTCACGTCCGTCTCGTGGCCCACCGCGGAGACCACCGGCACCGGACAGGCGGCGATGGCGCGGGCCACCACCTCCTCGTTGAAGGTCCACAGGTCCTCGGCCGACCCGCCCCCCCGCGCCACCACCACCACGTCGACGTCGGTGCGTCCCAGACGCTGGAGCGCCCGCACCACGTCCTCGGCGGCGCCCGGCCCCTGCACCCGAGCGTGGGCGAGGAGCACGGACGCCCGGGGATGCCGGCGCAGGACGATGCGGAGGAAGTCCTGGAGCACGGCGCCGGTGCGGCTGGTGACGATGCCGATGCGCCGCGGCAGCGCGGGCAGCGAGCGCGGAGGCCGCCGGCGCCCCTCGCCCATCAGCCCCTCGGCGGTGAGGCGTTCCTTGAGCTGGGCGAAGGCCAGGGCCATCGCCCCCGCGCCGGCCGGCTCGATGCGCTGGACGATGAGGCTGTAGCGCCCGGCGCGCGCGTAGACGTCGAGGTAGCCCTCGGCGATGACCTCCAGCCCCTCCTCGAGCCGGAAGCGGACGCCGCGCGCGGAGGAGGCCCAGATCTTCACGTCCAGCGTGGCGCCCTCGTCCTTGAGCGCGAAGTAGAGGTGTCCGGTGGCGTTGGGGCCCCGGAAGTTGGAGACCTCCCCCCGTACCAGGACGCGGCGGAAGCTGGACTCGAGCGTTCCCTTCACCAGCTCGGTGAGCTCGCTCACGCTGAGGATGACCGGCTCGGCGGCGCGGAGCCTCGTCGGCTGGAGGTCGACGCGCTCGATGGTCTCGACCGCCTCGATGGCAGCGCGCGCCCGGCGGTCCTCGGAGCGCCCGGCCGCCGGGCGCGGGGCCGGCGGAGGCGGGGCGACGGAGCCGAGCGACGGCGTCGGCTCGGCCGCCCGGGGCGCCTCGGCGGGCCTGGCGGCCGGCGAGAACAGGTCGCCCTGCTCCACCCTCGCGCTGACCGACGTCGCTGGACGACTCTTCCTCATTCTGCGCGCACCGTAGCCGTGCCCCCCGACGCCGACGCCGCACCATATACCCCGCGGGCACCGCCCCCGGGCCCCCCGGCGAGCAAGGCCGGGGCCAGCTGCCCGGGGGTCAGGGGGCGGCGAGCAGGTCGAGCTGGCGCTGGGCGGCGGCGGCCTCCGGCGTCCCCGGGGCATCGTGCACGACCTGCCCGCAGACCCGTGTGGCGTCCGCCCGGTGCCCGAGGCGAGCCTCGAGCGCACAGAGCTCGGCGAGCAGCGGCAGCGCGGGTGCTCCCTTCGCACCGGCGAGCTGGGCGTAGAGCTGCGCCCGTCGCGCCTCGTCGCTCGGGCGAGTCGCGACCACGCCCCCGTCCCGAGAGGGAGACGTTCGGTTGCCGCCGAGGACGGCGCCCGAGACCGCGTCGTCGCTCCGTGTCATCGCGGGCGCCGCGCCGGCCACGGGGGATGCCGCCGCCGGCTCGGCCCTGGCTTGCGCTGCGGCCAGGGGAGCGGCCGCCTTGCGCGCCACGAGCGCGTCCTGCCGCGCCGGCGCGTCCAGGTCCCTGCCCGCGGCCTCCGCGGCGGCGCGCTTGTCCAGGGGCTGGAGCTCGGAGGAGACCGGAGCCGGCCGGGCAGCCCCGGCCACGGCCGCCGGGCCGCGGTCCGTGCGATTGCGCACCGACTCCTCCCGTGCCGCGTCCTTCGCCGACGGCCGGAGCGAGGTCTTCGCCGGCGCCGGGGCGGCGGGGGCCACGGAGGGAGCCGGGGCGGTCTTGGTCTCGGCGCTGGCGAGCAGCGCGCCGGCGCCGCCTTCCGCCTCCGGCGCCTCCTTCGCCCCGGCCCGCTCGGCGGGGCGGCTGTCCGCCAGCGGCCCGAGCCGAGCCGGCGCGGGCGGGCGCATGCCGATCGCCACCACCAGCACGGCCGCCGCTCCGGCCGCCACCGGCCCGGCCCAGCGCAGCACGCGCCGGCGGCGGGCACGCCTCGCCGCCTGGCCGGCGTCGTGGAGGAGGGAGTCCAGACCGGCGCCGGGCGCGTCCACCCGGAGTCCGGCGGCGGCGGAGCGCACCGCCCGGTAGCCGGCCACGGTCGCCGCGCACTCGGCGCATCCGTCGACGTGGCGCTGCACGCCCAGGGCCTGGTCGGCCGGGAGCTCGCCGTAGACCAGATCGAGCAGTGCGTCGCGCGGGTGGCCGGCGTCGGTCACGATGCCGTCCTCCCCGGAGACTCGGAGTCGACGCCGGCGCGGCCGAGGTGCGCCCGGAGCGCCTCGAGCGCATAGCGCATCCGGCTCTTCACCGTCGGCTCGGGAGCGCCGGTGACGCGGGCGATCTCCTTGAAGGGCACACCGGCCACCTCGCGCAGGAGAAAGACCTCGCGCTGCTCCGGCGGCAGGGCGGCCACCGCCGACTCGAGCAGCGGCCGGAGCTCCGCGGCGCGGGCGCCCCGCTCGGGGTCGCTCCAGGCCGAGCCGGCGTCGGGCGGGTCCCCGGGGAGCGGATCCGCGGCGCGGTGCTGGTCGCGGCGGAGGCTGTCCAGGCAGAGGTTGCGGGCGATGGTGTAGACCCAGGTGGTGAAGCGGGCCGTGGGCTGCCAGCCAGCCGCGCCGCGCACCACCCTGAGCCACGTCTCCTGGAGCACGTCCTCCGCCCTTCCACGGTCCTGGGTGAGCCGGAGGACGAAGGCGAACACCCGAGCGCGGTGCCGCTCCACCAGCGCCGGAAAGGCGGCGCCGTCGCCCACCCGGAACCTGTGCATCAGCTCTTCGTCCGAGGGTTCCACGGCTTGGAACGCACGAGCGGGGCGGAGGATCTCCCGACGGGGAGGAGCATGGCACCCGGGAGGGATGGTCCCCAAGGGCCCCTGGGCTCAGCCGGCCCCGGGACGCGCCCCGTCGGCCACCTCCACCACCCGCGCGCCCGGCGGCGCCCCGACCCGGAAGAGGGCCGGCTCGAGCGTGCCGTCGAGCTCCAGGTCGTCGTCGCTCCAGCGCAGGACGACCGTGGCCGACGGATCCTTGAAGGTCACCTTCCGGGGAAACTGGATCCCGGCGGTGTCCTTCACCCGCTCGAAGACGAGCTCGTAGCCCGCCGGACCCTCGAGGAGGCTCCGCAGCACCCGCCTGCTCACGGGGTCGACCCACAGCGTCTGGCGGCGGTCGCCGTCCACCAGGGTGACGCGGTAGGCGTCGGCGTCGCCGTCCGGCTCGACCGAGACCGGCTCTCCCGGGAGCCTGGGCGCCCGGCCGAGGAGGATGGCCACCAGCTCGTCGGCCGAGAGATGAACCGGAAGGAGGCGTGAGACCGCCGCCGCCGTCGCCGGGCCGGTGAAAAACGTCGCCTTGTCGCGCTGGAAGAGCCCGAAGGTGCGGCCGTCGGCGACCAGGACCTGGGACGGGCTCCCGAAGAAGTCGAGCAGCTCGAGGTGCACTTCGCCCGGCGCGCGGGCGGCGACGAAGGCCCCCGTCTCGCCGCCGCCCTGCCTGGCCTGCACGGAGACCCGGGCCGAGCCCTTGACCCGGCTCAGCTGCGCCCCCACCCCGTCCACCTCCTGGAGCAGGGCCGGGCCCGTGGGCGTCACGAGCTTGGAGAAGTCGGTGTGGTGCACACACGCCGGCGCCGCCCCGACGAGGAGGGCCAGGAACAACGACCGGCGGGGGGTGTTCATGGCCGAGCAAAAAGCACGTACCGTCGGGGCTCCACAAGGGTTAGAGAGCACAGGGCAAGACATGAGTCCGAGCGAGCTCCTCCACTACCTCCGGCTGGGAGGCCTCACCCTGGCCCTCATCCTCTTCGCCTCGGTGCTCTCCCTGGGCGTGGCGGTGGAGCGGTGGATGGCCCTCTGGAACGTCAGCGCCGAGAGCCGGGCCCTGGGCGAGGTCATCGGCCGGCACCTCCTCCGGGGGGACCTTGCCTCGGCGCGCGGCGCGGCGGAGCGGTCGCCGGCGCTCATCGCCGACCTGTTCCGGGTGGCCTTCGAGCGGCTGGAGCACACCCGGAGCGTGACCGGGGCCCTGGAGGCGGCCGTGGAGCGCGAGCGGCTGCAGCTCGGGCTCCGGCTGAAGAAGAATCTCTGGCTCCTGGGCACGGTGGGGGCGACCACGCCCTTCGTCGGCCTGTTCGGCACCGTGGCCGGCATCATGCGCAGCTTCCGCGACCTCGGCCTGGACGTGTCGGCGGGGGGAACGGGCGGGAGCGCGGCGGTGATGACCGGCATCAGCGAGGCGCTGGTGGCCACCGCCGCCGGCATCCTGGTGGCCGTGCTGGCGGTGGTCCTCTACAACTACTTCCAGGCGCGCATCGCGCGCATCAACGTCGAGGTCCGGCTCATCGCCGAGGAGTTCGTGGAGACGCTCCGCGAGCGGCCGACGGTGCCGCTCGCGCTGCAGTCGACCGAGGGCGCCCCGACCGCCTCGGCGGAGGCGCGCTGACCGCCATGGCCCTGGGGAAGGTCCCGGGCTCGGAGGCCGACGACGCCGACGGCGTCTTCTCCGACATCAACATCACCCCGCTGACCGACATCTTCCTGGTCCTGCTCATCATCTTCATGGTGACCAGCTCGGTCATCGTGAACCAGGGTCAGGGCGCGGCCAAGGCCGGCCTCAAGGTCAACCTCCCCAAGGGAAGCGCGGCCGACGTCACCCCCGCCGCCACCGACCTGTCCGTCGCCGTGCTCGCCGACGGGCGCCTGGTCCTCTCCGGCGACGTGGTCACCGCGGACGAGCTGAGGAAGGCGCTGGACGCCGCGCGCCAGAAGAATTCCTCGACGCTGGTCGTCATCCAGGCCGACGAGGGCGTGCCCCACGGCAAGGTGGTCGAGGTGATGGAGATGGCCAAGACCGCCGGCCTGGCCCAGCTGGCCATCGGCGTGCGCGAGGCGCCTCCGGCGAAGTAGTCGCTCGCCGGGCGTTCAGGCGGCGGCAAACCCGGCGTCGGGGATGTCCAGCGGCGAGGCATCCTCCTGCATCATCAGCCGGCCGTCGGCCTCCACCCGCGGGAGCTCGTTGCGCGCGAACCAGAGCGCCGCCTGCACCTTGCCCTCGTAGAAGGCGCGGTCCGGATGCCCGTCGGCGAGCTTGCCCCGGGCGGCGTCGGCGACGGCCGCCCCCTCGAGCAGGAGCCAGCCGACGGCCAGGCGGGACATCATCCCCAGGAAGCGGTTGGCGTTGAGGGCGATGAGGCCCAGCTGTCCACCCTGGCTCCAGCTGAGGAGCCCCATGGCCGCCGACATCAGGCACTCCTGCCCGGCGCCGAGCGCGGCCACCGCCTTGCCGAGCAGCGGGTGCTCGCGGTGGGCCTCGATGAAGGTGCCGATGTCGGCCAGGAACGCCTGGAGGTAGGTCCCTCCCGCCTGACCGAGCTTGCGCCCGACCAGGTCCATGGCCTGGATGTGGTTGGTCCCCTCGTAGATGCTGGAGATCTTCACGTCGCGGACCGACTGCTCGACCGGGTGGTCCTTGAGGTACCCCGCGCCGCCGTACACTTGAAGCGCGGTGGCGCAGATCCGGAACCCCTCGTCCGAGGCGAAGGCCTTGACCAGCGGGGTGAGCAGCTCCACCTGGCCGTGGTGGTAGCGCGCCTGGTCGTCATCCTTGCCCCGGAGCGCTCGGGAAAGGTCGACGTGGCGGGCGAGCTTCATCACCAGCGCCCGGATGCCCTCCACGTGGCTCTTCATGTCCAGGAGCATGCGGCGGACGTCGGGATGCTCGAGGATGGGGACCCGGGGGACGGTGGGGTCCTTCCACCTGGTGTAGTGAGGGCCCTGCCGCCGGTCCCGGGCGTACTCGACGGCGTTGAGGTAGGCGCTGGAGGCCGCCGCCAGGCCCTGGATGCCGACGGCGATGCGCGCGCCGTTCATCATCCGGAACATCTGGCTCATGCCGGCGTTCTCCGCCCCCCCGACCAGCTCGCCGATGCAGCCGTCCGCCTCGCCGAAGTTGAGCACGCAGGTGGCCGAGCCGTTGATGCCCATCTTGTGCTCGATGGAGGCCACCGAGACGTCGTTGGCCTGGCCCACCGTGCCGTCGGCGTTGAGGCGGTTGCGCGGGACGATGAACAGCGACAGCCCCTTGGTGCCGGGAGGCGCGCCGTCCACCCGGGCGAGCACGAGATGGATGATGTTCTCCGTCAGGTCGTGGTCGCCGCCGGAGATGTAGATCTTCGTGCCCTTGATGCGGTAGGTGCCGTCCGCCTGCCGGCGGGCGGTGGTCTTGGCCGCCCCGACGTCGGAGCCGGCGTGGGGCTCGGTGAGGCACATCGTCCCGCCCCAGGTCCCGTCGAACATGCGGTCGGCGAAGCGCTTGACCTGCTCCTCGGTGCCGCACTCGAGCAGCAGCTCCGCCGCCCCGAAGGCCAGGCCCGGGTACATGGCGAAGGCGGGGTTGGAGCCGCTGAGCATCTCCTCCACCAGCACGGTGAGCATGGCCGGGGCGCCCTGGCCCCCGTGGTCGGGATGGACGCCCAGGGACTTGAAGCCGTTCTCGTAGAGCTGCTTCCAGGCGGCGGGGAAGCCGGCCGGGGTGACGACGTGGCCGTCGACCAGCCGGCACCCGGTGCGGTCCGCGGCGGCGTTGAGCGGGCCGAGGACCTCGCGGGCGAAGCGGTAGGTCTCCTGGAGCACGCTCCTCGCCTCGGCCGGTCCCCAGGCCTCGTAGGGGGGGCGGGCGACGACGTCGGCGAGGTTGAACTGCTCGAGCAGGAGGAAGGTGAGCTCACGCAGGTCGGCGCGGTACCAGTTGAGTGCAGCGGCCACGGCAAAACCTCCACGAGGGCGCATCGGCTCGATGTGGCCCCGAGTCTGTCGGGTGTTGATTGACGAGTCAATCAGGAATAACGCCCCGCGTTACACGCACGCTGAAGCGCTACTTCTTGGCCGACTTCCTGGCCGGATGCGCCTTGCGCGCCGGCGCAGCGGGCTTCCTGGGCGCCGGGGGCGGCGCCGGGCGGGGCTCGGGCGGCCGGGGCGGAGGCTGGTGGAGGCTCTCGCGCGGCGCGGGGACGACCAGGGGCGGCTGGCCCGACCGCTGGCGGTTCTCGTCCTCCATCGAGTGGAAGAGCTGGATGAGGGCGCTCCCGCGCAGCAGGAGCTCCCCCTTCTGGTTCTCCGCCCACACCTCGACGTCGGCGAAGTAGCGCCCGTTGTCCCCCCAGCGCTCCATGACCCGGCCCTTGGCCACCACCAGGTCGCCGGGCCAGACGATCTTCGAGAACCGGACCCCGAAGCGCCGCAGCTGTGCGCCCCGGGACCAGTCGGCGACGAGCTGGCCCACCATCCCCATGACCAGCATCCCCGGGGCGTACACCGAGGGCATGCCCAGCGACCGGGCGTAGGCCTCGTCGACGTGCACCGGGTTGAAGTCACCCGACGCGCCGGCGTAGCGGGCGAGCTGCACCCGGTCGATGGGGCCCTTGCTCAGGGCGGGGAGCTCGTCGCCCAGCCGGACCGCCTCGTAGTAGAGCTTGCGAGCGGACATCGCCATGGGCGGTCAGGTCTCCCGTGCCGGCCGCACCACCAGCGTGCGGCGCGCGCGAAAGACCAGGTTCCCCTCCTCGTCCCGGCCCTCGTCCTCCATCACCGCCACGTCCATCCGCCCGGAGGGGCCGGTGCGCTCGGTGATGTCCGCCACCTTCGTGGAGACGAAGATGCGGTCGCCGGCGAGGATGGGACGCTCGTACTCGAAGCTCTGCTCGGCGTGGAGCAGGCTCTTGATCCCCACCCCGAGCAGCTCGCGCAGGTCGGCCGACGAGTGGAAGCAGGCCGGGAAGGTGGGCGGCGCCACGACGGTGGGGTAGCCGGCCGCGCGGGCGTACTCCTCGTCGTAGTACACGGGATTGAAGTCGCCGATGGCCTCCGCGAAGCGGCGGATGGCGCCCTTCTCCACCTCGTTCAGCGTCGGCGGCGCGCTCCGTCCGACCGCGTTCTTGTCGAGCATGGCGATGGCCTCTTCACCTGCCGGCGGGCAGATCGAGCACGGTGAGCAGTCCCGGCGTGGCCTGGGTGAGACGCGGGGCGGCGTGGACGACGAGGTGGGCCCGGGCCGGCTCGTCCGCCAGGCCGCCCGGGATCTCGACGGTGAGCTGGGTGTCGGCGTCGAGCACCATCCGGTCCACCGAGGCCGAGCCCACCGCCAGGGTCACCTCCAGCCGGACGCGCTCCTGCTCGCCCTCGAGGCCGACCGCGGTCTGGTGCACGCCCGCCACCCGCCCGCGCGGCACGGGGATGGGCGAGCCCGGGTGGTCCTCCTCGGCGATGAGCGGGACGAGTTCCTCCTCGAAGTCGTCACAGTCCATCCCCAGCCCGAGCGCACAGAGCGCGGCCGACTCGACCAGGCCCGGCTGGCCGAGGGCATCCTTGTCGGCGAGACCGGCGAACTCCTCCTCGGTGAGGCCGGCGCCGACCTGCCGCTGGAAGGTCTCGCCCCGGGTGGCGGCGTCCACGCTGCGGGTCGCCCGCACGTGCCGGACCGGGCCCAGCGCCTGTCCCACCGTCGCCACCAGCCGGTCGAGGACGAATCCCGGGGAGACGCCGGTTCCCACCACGGCCACTCCGGAACGCTGCGCGGCACGGTCGATGCGGTCGGCGAGCTCGGGATGCCGCAGGTAGGGAAAGCACAGCTCCTCGCAGGTCGAGACCACCGGATGGCCACGCCGGACGGCGTCGAGCAGCCCGTCCATCGCCTGGTCGAGGCGCGAGCCGCCCGAATGCAGGACGACCGCCGAGTGGCTCCTCCCGGCGGCAGCGGCGAGCGTTCCGGACACGCGCAGCGCGGACGGCTGCCCGAGGAGCTCGGAGAGCGGCGCCCCGGACAATCCCGGCGACGCGTCAACGGCGCCCAGGAGCTCGACCTCCTCGAAGGCCAGGGCCGCGCGGCAGATCTCCCGTCCGACATGCCCCAGGCCCATCACCACCACGGGCACCGGCCCGGCGGGGGCTTTGCCCATCGCAGGGAATCTCCTGTTTTCAAGGGGTTCGAGCTGGGCTAACCGCGGAGGACCGCGAAAAATCTAGACGAGCCCCGGGGGGCCCGCAAGGCGAAAGCCACGGCTAGCGGGACGATGACGCAGCGCGGTGCGACAGGTCCGTCGCGCCCGTCACGACCTGGATGCTCCCGAGGCTGTCGCCCTCGAGGATTCCATCCAGGCTGTCCATGCCCTCGACCACCTCGCCGATGACCGTGTACCGGCCTTCGAGGTGGGGCTGGGGCGACAGCGCGATGAAGATCTGGCTCCCGCCGGTGTCCTTTCCGCTGAGCGCCATCCCCACCGTGCCGCGCCGGTAGTGCCTCGGGCTCACCTCGCAGGGGACGGTGAAGCCGGGCCCCCCGTCCCCGTCGCCGCGCGGATCTCCACCCTGGACCACGAAATCGGGCACCACGCGGTGGAAGGTGAGCCCGTTGAAGAACCCGGCGCGCGCCAGCCGCGTCAGCTGGGCCACCGTCTCCGGGGCCGCCTCCGCGTCCGGCCGGATGACGACCACGCCGCGCGCCGTGGGGAGGCGCCAGGCCACGCCCGAGGGCATCGGCTCGGGTGACGGGGCCGTCCGGGGGCCCTCGGAGCCGACACCCGGGGCGGCCACCGGCTTGCCGGCGAGGACCCCGAGCGCACGGGCGGCCACGTGGCGCAGGTGTGCGTGGGGCGAGCCGAGCCACTGCCTGAGGAGCGCCTCGGCCCCCGGCGGCTTGAGGGCGGCCAGCGCGTCGCCCCAGGCGTCCGCCTCCTCCGGCTCCGCCGACGCGCGCTCGGCGCGGGCGAGCACCGCGGGTCCCGCACCGACATCTCCCAGGGTTCCCTCGGCCGACGCCGCGGCGGCGGCCAGCACCGGGTCGGCGCTGGACACGAGGGGCCGCAGGTCCTCCGCCGCCTCCGGATGCTGGCTCGCGCCGACGACGTTGACCACCGCCACGCGCACCGAGGCGTTGGGCGGGCTCTCCAGCCAGCGGCGGGCGGCGGGCCGGTCGAAGCGAGCCTTGAGGCGGGGGCTCTGGGACACCTCGTCGAGGCCGAGCTTCAGCCGACGCACCTCGGGCACGAGCCCCGCGCCGCAGCCGGGCGTCTCGTCGAGCCAGCCGCTGTTCCGGTCCTGGGCCGCCGCCAGCCGGCAATCCACCCAGGCCAGGTCGGCGCGCGCCGCGCTCGATGCCCCGGCGAAGGCCGTCCGCACCCGGGAGCGGAGCTCGGCCAGCACGTCGCCCCCCGCGGCCGGGAGCCCTTCCTGGGCGAGGGCGATGAGCGCCGGTGCACCCTGGGCGACCTCGCCATGGGCGAGCCGGTCCACGCGGGCGTCCAGCCGCTCCAGCGCCGGGAGCGCCGGACACGGCTCGCCCTGGGGGCATCGCGCGGCCAGCTTGGCCAGCGACCTCGCCGCCTCGGCCGCCGCCCCCGGGGCCGCGTCGGCGAGCAGGGCGGCGAGCGCCGGGGCATCGGAGGGAAGCGCCTGCTCCGCGAGCCCCTTGGCGGCGACGGCGCGCACCTGCCAGGAGGGGTCGGCGAGCGCACCGAGCAGCGCGCGGCGGGACTCGGGCGCGCCGGCATAGCCGAGCGCATAGGCGGCCGCCCAGCGCAGGGGCTCGGGGGAGCCGGCGGTGAGCCGGCCGGCGAGGAGCGGGGTGGCGGCCTGCGGCCAGGGCGCCTTGGCGCGGGCGGCGACGCCGAGCGCCGTCGCCGCCTGCTCGGCCACCTCCGGCTCGGCCGCCAGGCGCTGGACCAGGCGGTCGATGGCCGCCGGGGAGCGCAGGCGCCCGAGCGCGGCGAGCTCCTGGAGCCGCGCGGCGGCGTCGAGCTCGCGCCCCTCGGCGGCGAGGACGGCGTCGGCCAGCTGGGCGCGGACGGCGTCCGGGGTTCCCTCCCAGGCCAGCCCGAGCACGCCGGCGGCGAAGGCGGCCATCGCCCTGGGGGTCGGCTCCGGGTCGGAGCAGGCCTCGGCGACGGTGGCGGCGGTGTCCAGGTCCTGCAGCCGCGCCAGCGCCAGCAGCGCCCGGGCCCTCACCGCCGGCGTCTGCATCGGATCTCGCGCCCAGGTGGCGAGCGTCCCCGCGCCCAGGCTCCGGCGCTGCTCCCAGGCCGCGATGCGCGCCATGGCGCGCGATTCCGGCTGCGCGCACTGCAGGGGTCCGCAGCCGCCAGCAGCGAGCAGGAGGGCCACGGAGAAGGCGGGGCGCACGGTGGGCCCCGAGCTTCGCCCAGCGGCGGGCCGTGACGCCAGCCCGGGGCGGAGGACGCGTGGGCAGCGGTGTGCGGCGTCTGTGCGAGGATGCCGCCCCGGATCCCGTGAACGGTCCGCCGCTGACCCGCTTCCACACCCGGCTCCTGGCCGAGGAGCTGACGCTGCGCGGCGGCCGCGGCTCGGACCGGATCGTACCCGCGCTGTCCGAGGCCCGCCTGGATCTCAATCCCCATCAGGTGGAGGCGGCCGCCTTCGCCCTGGACAGCCTGGGCCGCGGCGGATGCGTCCTGGCCGACGAGGTCGGCCTGGGGAAGACCATCGAGGCGGGCATCGTCATGGCCCAGCTCCTCGCCGAGGGAAGGCCCCGGCTCCTGGTCCTCACCCCGGCCACCCTGCGCGCCCAGTGGCAGGCCGAGCTCCGCGACAAGTTCGACCTCGACACGGCGGTGGTCGACGCGCGCTCGGAGCGGCCGGGCAGGAACGTCTTCGACCAGCCCTTCCCGGTCATCGCCAGCCTTCCCTTCGCCGCCGCGCGTCCGGAGGCGCTGGCCGCTCTGGGCTGGGACCTGGTGGTCATCGACGAGGCGCACCGGCTCCGCAACGCCTACCGGCCCGGCAACAAGACCGGGCGGGCGCTGCGCCAGGCCCTGGCCGGCCGCCCCAAGCTGCTGCTCACCGCCACCCCGCTCCAGAACGAGCTGCTCGAGCTCCTCGGCCTGCTCTCGCTCCTGGACGAGGAGATCCTCGGACCGGAGCACGCCTTCCGGGCCCGCTACGCGCCCGGCGCCGACGGCGCGCTCGCCGCGCCCCAGGTGGACGAGCTCCGCGAGCGGCTCGAGCCGGTGGTCCACCGCACGCTCCGGCGGCAGGTGAAGGAATACGTCCGCTTCACCAGCCGCCGCAGCGTGGTGGAGGACTTCGCCCCGACGGAGGAGGAGCAGGCGCTCTACGACAAGGTGAGCGGGTACCTGCGCCGGCCCGACGCCGCCGCCCTGGACCCGGGGCGGCGCACCCTGCTCACCCTCGTCTACCGGAAGCTCCTGGCCAGCTCGAGCTTCGCCATCGCGCCGACCCTCCGCGCCCTGGCCGCCACCCTCCGCCGGCGGCTCGCCGCGCGCTCCGCCGCTTCCGGGGCGGACGGGGCGGCCGCCGCCGAGGACCTGGCCGCCTTCGCCGAGGAGGCCGAGGCGTGGGAGGACGCTCCGGGGCAGCCTCCGGCACGGTCTGCCCTGGAGGCCGAGGCGAGGGAGCTGGAGGGGTACGCCGCGGAGGCGGAGGCCATCCGCGTCAACGCCAAGGGCGAGGCGCTGGTCCGGGCCCTGGGCCGGGTCTTCGGCGTGGCCCGGGCGCAGGGCTGGCCGGAGAAGGCGGTGGTCTTCACCGAGTCCCGCCGCACGCAGGACTACCTCGCGCGGCTGCTTGCCGACCACGGATTCGCCGGCCGGCTCTCGCTCCTCTCCGGCGAGGCCGGCACCCCCGAGCAGCGGCAGGCGCTGGTGGCCGAGTTCCGGAGCCGCACCCAGGTGCTCCTCTCCACCGAGGCCGGCGCCGAGGGGTTGAACCTCCATTTCTGCAACCTGGTGGTGAACTACGACCTGCCCTGGAACCCGCAGCGCATCGAGCAGCGCATCGGGCGGTGCCACCGCTATGGCCAGGAGCGTGACGTCCTGGTCCTCAACTTCCTCAACCGGCGCAACGCCGCCGACGCCCGCCTCTACGAGATCCTGGCCGCCAAGCTGAACCTCTTCGACGGCGTGTTCGGCGCCTCGGACGAGATCCTCGGCGCGCTGGAGAGCGGCCTGGACTTCGAGCGTCGCGTGCTCGACGTCTACCAGTCGTGCCGGAGCACCTCGGAGATCGAGGCGGCCTTCGCTTCCCTCCAGGGAGACCTCGAATCGCGCATCGACCGCCGGATGACCGAGGCGCGCGCGCTGCTCCTCGAACACTTCGATGCCGAGGTGAGCCGGAGGCTGAAGCTGGCCGACGTGGGAGTCCGCCAGGCGCTCGACCGGCGGCGGGGCACCGCCGAGGCGCTCATCCGCCAGCTCCTTCCGACCGAGTCGCGCCGCCCCTGGACGGTGGCCGAGGCGGCGCGGGTGGCGCGCGAGCGTCCCCTCGACCCGGTCAGCTACCTGCGGCTCGATGCCAGCGCCCTCCCCTCGCGACTCACGCGGCTGGCCGGCTCGGAGGGCTGGTGGTTCGCCTACCGCGTATCCACCGGCGGCCTGGTGCCGGAGGAACGGCTCCTCCACCTCGTGCTCGTGCGCCAGGGCGATGGTTTCCGGGCCCTGCCCCTGGCCGAGGCCGAGGCGGTGGCCCGTCTCCCGGCCGAGGAGGCGACGGCGCGCCCTCCGGAGGCGGTGTCGGTGACCCGCGCCCAGGAGCAGGCGCTCGCCGAGGCCCGGGAGGAGCTGCTCCGCGAGGCGCAGCGCCGGAGCGCCCGGGCGCTGGATGCCGCCCGCGAGCGCGCCGATCGCTTTGCCGAGGACTGCCTCCTCGAGATGCGCGAGGCGGTCGAGGCAGCACGGGCCGCCTGGACCCAGGCCCGCGCGCGCCTCCCGTCAGTGGACGACGCCACCGAGCGTGCCCAGGTCCGCGCTGCGGCCGAACGGGCCGAGCGCGAGTACCGCCGGGCCCTGGCCGCCCTGCGCCGCGAGGAAGACGCCCGCTACGCCGCCAAGGACCGCGAGCTGGCCGACCTCCAGGCCCGCGCCCGGGTGCAGGACACGCGCGCCGCCATCGGCACCGCGTACTTCTCGATCGCTTGACCTTCCGTTGGCGCTCCACCGGGAACGATCAAGAGAGCCTCCCTACAACACGGGCGAACGCACGGAGGGGAGCACGGTGAACTCAGCAAGGCAGTCGGCTGAGGCAATCCTGGGGGAGGCCGCGTTAGGCCCTCAGTGGGTTGAGGTCCTTCGACGAATCCAGTGACGCAGCACGTACCCGGTCAGGAAGATTGTGCTCAACAGCATGCAGAGTGCAACGACGCGGCCGGAATAGTCTCGGAGACAGTGCATGTAGCCAAGATCGATGCACTCGAAAGATTTTGGCAGGAACGCAGACCACGCGAAGGCGGCCACGCCCAAGAGACAAGCACCTGTTAGGACGGTGCTCAACGACAAGGAGCTACCAAGGGCAACGAGTCCCAACAGCAACACTGATGGAACGAGATAACCAAGTGGTGCCCCGATTCCCTTCGGGAACAACCTGACCACGGCTGTAAACCAGAGCCAAGCAGCGGGCGGCAATAGCAACACACCGAACCAAAATATGTAGAGAGAACGGCGGCTTATCATCGGCGCGCGCCGGTTGGCGATGGGTAGGCCACCTGAAGGGAAACCGGATCGGCTGCTTCCGAGAGCATCCCAAACACTGCGTATTCGCCATTCCAGAAGAATTCGTCCCCGTCTGGCCGCTCCCCAAGGGGTAGCTCTTGAAGCGCCGGTGGCCGTCCGCGTCGTAGAAGTACTCGTAGTTGGCGCCGTTGACCTGGACGCCCTTGTACACGGCCCCCACCGCCGCCTGGGAGCCGGTGATGGACGTGTCGTAGTCCAGCTCGAAGCTGTTACTCACCGTGAGCGTCTTCGCGTAGACGAGCGCGCACAGCGAATGCGTCAAGTTCTCCACTCCGAACAGCGGCCCGCATGGCTTCTGAACTGTTTAGTCGCTTGAAAAACGGAAGAACAGCCGCCTCGATCGCTCCCTCGAGCAACTTCTGCCGCTCCTCATCAGACATTCGCGCTTCTAGATCAAGGGCGACGGTAACTCGTTCGTCCCGACTCAGTTGCTCGATTCGAGCAATCACATCGAACTGGTTAACGACCGGCCAGGTCTTTGAATTTGTGTCTATTTCGCTGGCGCTCATCAGGGCGACATTTATCGCAAACTGCCCCCCCCAAGCCGATTTTTGAAGCTCGACCGCCTGAAGCAATCCGGCGGGCGTTTGGCGATACCAAGCCGACCGCCACGCAACAAAGCCCGCAAGCTGACCAGAGAGTATGGCTTTAAGTTTCCTTGTGTTCATGGCCCCGGTCCACGCGCGTATGTTTGGATGTATCCTGTCCATTTGCCACCAAATTCACGTTCCGCCTCGGCGATATATTGACGAAGCTGAACTTGTCCCTTGGCGATCGCCTTCGCGTTGTTGGGCTTCAACTCGATTATTTCTCTGGTCTCAAAATTGATCGCATCGACCCTCTTTCCGCTAGGCAATGTGAACTCTTTCCTAAAACCGGCAGGCGGGCGCCATTTCGAATGTGCAAGCCTACCGAGTCGGCTAAGGTCGCTCTCACCGCCGGTCAAAGTTATCGACCAGGTCTGAAAGCGATCATCGAGCCGGCTACGGAGCGCCTGTGCTTGCCGCCGCGCGGATTCGCGGAGAAATTCAAAGAAATCCTTAACTGGAGTGGGCGAGACGGGCTGCGTGCCCAGGGTCCTCGCCTGGCAGGCGGGATCGCACGTTACCTCGAT
>Ga0187777_10001303_pt1 | contig 16241 bp, 16 predicted proteins | sample 1015_Q2_SP5_10_M_FD_132416 | JGI IMG/M metagenome (GOLD analysis project Ga0187777, IMG submission 132416) | Tropical peat soil microbial communities from peatlands in Department of Meta, Colombia - 1015_Q2_SP5_10_MG | ecosystem: Environmental > Terrestrial > Soil > Wetlands > Peat | place... | reverse complement strand
GTTTACTTCGAGCTCTCGACGCCTCTTCCACCCTACTTCCTTCCGCCCCTCTCTGGGTCAAGGTTCAAGGAGGTTCTGGAGATGGTTCCGGTGACCAGGATCGTGTACGGTTCTGACTCCCACGACATCCCGGAGATGCATTGGCTGTCTGCGAAACTGGCCAAGGAGGCGCTGGCAGAGGCGATGGGAGAACTCGTCGAAGAAAGGGTGATGGACGAGGGAGAAGTCGCCGCTGCGAGTCGGAGGATAATGAGCGAAAACGCCGTGAGCCTGCTGAAGTAGTCCTACTCTCCGACCGCCACCCCGGCGCGCCTGGGGTCGGCCGCCCCGATGGCCGTGCCCTGCTGGTCCATCAGGATCGCCTGGACCCCGCCGTAGAATAGCTTGGTCTTGGCCCCCACCTGAGGTGACAGTCCGAGTTTCTCGAGGCGTTGGACCCCCGCGGCTTCGAACCCCTTCTCGAGCATCAGTCCGTCGGGTGCGAGGTGCAGTCTGGGCGCGGCGAGGGCGGCCCTGAGGCCCATCTTTCTCTCGACAACGTTCGTGACTACCTGGAAGATGGAGCTGATTATCCTCTCCGATCCCGACGCGCCAAGGATGAGGAACGGAGCCCCGTCCTTTAGCAGGATTGTGGGCGACATGCTGCTAGCCGGTCTCTTCAGTGGGGCGACAGAGTTGGGCCTGCCGGGAGCCGTATCGAAGTCGTGCATTTCGTCGTTGAGCAGAATGCCATAGCCCGGGACGGATATCCCTGAGCCGTAGTAGCATTCCACCGTCTCCGTTGCGGCTACCGCGTTGCCCTTCTTGTCGACCACGCAGAAATGGGTCGTCGACCCGACGTCGTGTGGATATCTCTGGGGGGGCGCCCCGATCTTCGACAGAATTCCCTTCGCCGCGACTCGAATAGCCTCCTTCGAGGTTAGCCTGGAGAGGGGTACGTCCACGAAGTCTGGATCCCCGAAGGCGGCTTTCTCTTCAAGCATGGACCTGATCAGAGCGACCGTGAACTCCATCCTTGTCGCCTCGTCCTTCGCAAAATAGCCCCCGGCCTCTCCGACTACACCTAGACCGCGTATCAGGAGGGCACCTCCTGCGCTCGGGGGAGGCATGGAGATGACCTCGTAGCCTCTGTATTCGCCTCTGATCGGTGTCCGACGCTTAAGACCGTACCTAGCGAAGTCTTCCTCCGAGATTATGCCTCCCATCCGATTCACGTGCTTCGAGACAGCCGAAGCTATCGAACCGGTGTAGAATGACGCCGGCCCCTCTGACGCGAGTCCCTCTAGCGTCGCGGAGAGAAGGGGGAACTTCGTTGAGCTGAGGAAGATCTTAGCAGTGGTCGTGAAACGTTCCATCTTGGCCATGACGCTCGCATCCTTGTTCTGAATGAGGTCGCGAGACACACTATACGTCGAGAAGCCTGACTTCGCGGTCTCGATGGCCGGCCGCGCCAGCTCGCCGAACTTCATGGTCCCGTATCTCTCCAGCATCTCCGAATGACCTGCCAGGAGGCCTGGGGTGGCGACTGCCATGGGGCCGATTCTGTTGGAGTCCGAACCTCCGTCGAACATTGATGCGTTTGACTTGATCGGGGCGGTCTCTCTGTAGTCCAGGGCCGTGTCCTCCCCAGAGGAGGTGTGAAGGAGCGCGAAGCCTCCGCCACCAATTCCCGAGAAAGCTGGTTCGACGACCCCGAGCATCAGTGAGGTGGCCACAGCCGCGTCGAATGCGTTCCCGCCCTTGCGAAGGACATTCGCCCCTGCTTCAGATGCGAGGCCGTGGGCCGAGACCACCATGCCCTGGGAGAGCGTGAATTCCTCACCCTGGCGACCCGTTTGGCCAGGCCATCTCTCAAACGGCCCTTTCGCTTTCCCGCACGGCTTCCGTGAAGATGTCGATCCCCTTGTCAGCCAACTCTTCCGTCAGCACCAGAGGGGGCAGGAACCTGACCACGTTGTTGTAGTGCCCGCCAAGCTCGACTATCAGCCCCTTGGGGTAGCAGCGCTTTCTGACGTCTCGGGCGATGTCCTCGGCGGGCGTCTTGGCTTTCTTGTCTTTCACGAACTCGATCCCGAGCATAAGGCCCTTCCCCCTTACGTCCCCGATGCGCTTGCTTTTTCGTTCGATCTCCTTCAGGCGCCTGAGCATGTGCTCGCCGAGTCTCATGGCATGTTCAGGAATAGCGTACTTCGCCATGAAGTTGAGGGCGGCGAAACCTGCCGCCATGGACACGGCCTGGCCCCTGAACGTGCCGATGTGGGCTCCTGGCGAGAACTTGTCCATCTCTTCTCTGCAGACGCAGGCGGACAGGGGGAACCCGATTCCGCCCAGCCCCTTCGAGAGCGTCATGATGTCTGGGGTAGTCCTCGAGTGCTCGCAGGCAAACATCTTCCCGGTCCTCCCCAGCCCAGCCTGAATCTCGTCGATGATCATGGGGACCCCGAACTCGTCGCAGATCCTGCGGAGCTCGCTGATGTAGTTCTCGGGGGGGACGATGGTGCCCCCTTCCCCCTGGACCGCCTCCACGAGCAGGGCGGCGGGGTCGACAACCCCCGAGTGCGGGTCCTCGAAGATGTGGCGGACGTAGTCCACGCACTGCATGCAGCACTCCTCGGGGGTTCCGTCCCTCTTCCCGAAGGGGCAGCGGTAGCAGTAGGCGTAGGGGGCGAAGTGGACCTCGGGGACCAGGGGGATGAAGTTCTCCTTGAACTTCTTGCCGCTGCCGAACGAAAGCGCCCCGGACGTCATTCCGTGGTATCCTCCTTCAAACGCCAAGACCCCTCTTCGTCCTGTGTTCACCTTAGCCAGTTTGACCGCCGCTTCCACCGCGTCAGAACCGGTCGGACCGCCGAAGAAGACCTTCGAATGGTCCTTCATCTCCCCGGGGGCGATCTCCACCAGTTTTCTGATCAGGTCGAGCTTCGGCTTCGTCGCGAAGTCAAGGGCGTGGATGAACTTCTTCTCCTGCCTGCTTACGGCCCGAAGGACGTCGGGATTGCAGTGCCCGACGTTGAGGACCCCGGCCCCGCCGAAAAAGTCGATGTAGATGTTCCCATCCATGTCCTTGACGGTCGCGCCCCTTCCTTCTTCGAAGCCTAGAGGGATCGCCTTGGCGTATGACACGACGTTGCTCTCGTACTTCTTCTGAATCGCGGTGGCCTCCTTGGACTTCGGGCCAGGGATGGGCGTCACCAGCTTCGGCGCTTCGGGATAGCTCAGGTCCTCAAATCTCGTTCTCCGCACTACCTCCGATGGCTGAACTGTCGCAGACAATCAAATACTTTTGCCGCGAAGAGGAATAGTGAGGCTACCGTGACGCGACAGCACGGTACTGCTTCACCCTGGCGCGGACCAAATGACGTTCAGTGGAGATGGGCGGGGTGAAGCCGGTCCTTCCCTCCGCCCGGCCGAGCCTGTCTCTGAGCCTGTAGAGCCCGTCAATCTGCTCGTGGATGGTGGCCCTGTGCGCAAGGAGAACCTCCTTCAGAAGCCACTCGTCCTCTCCCAGGCGCTGTATCACGTCGTCGAACCTGATCATGCTGGCCCGGAGGATTTCTATGCACCGCCTTACAGCGACAAGAGTCCTCCTGCTCTGGTCAAACTCTCTGGGAGCGAGGAAGGGGTCCTCGGATTCTCCAGTGCTCTTCAGCTGCCTGGCAAGGCGGCGGACCGTCCTAGAGGAGATCTGCTCGTGGGCCATTACCTCTGAAATAGTCCGCTGGTCGTCCTCTTCAAGTCCTAGCAGCTCGGCCGCCTGGCTCAGGGTTACCAGGCGCCTAGTGACTCTGACGAGCAGGTCGTCTGGGAGGCTGAGGAGGCGTATCCTCTGAGAGACGTACTGCTGACTCTTCCCGATCTTCCTGGCCAGCTCTGTCTCGCCCCCGTAGCCGTAGGTCGAGACGTATCTCTCGAAGGCGCGCGCTTCCTCGATGGGGTTCAACGTCCTGTGCTGGACGTTCTCGGTGAGGGCCACTTCGTACGCCGCTTTCTCGTCAAGCTCAATCACGTGGCAGAGGACCTTTCTGATGCCGAGCATCTTGCAGGCTGCCAGCCTGCGGTTGCCGGCGACGACTTCGAACCTGCTGTCTGCGGGCCTGACAACTATCGGCTCGAGAAGTCCGTTCTCGAAGATCGAGGCCGCGAGCTCGTTGAGGGACCCGAGCTCCTCCCTCAGGGGGGCCGACGGGCGCTTGATCAGTCTGACGTGGATCTCCTCGACGGCGTCCGGAAGGAGGTCGGACTTCACTCTCCTTGAGGCGGCTCTTTCCTCTTATAATCTCGCGGTGCGGCGAGGCACCTGCCGCGCCTACTCCACGGATCAGAGCACTGCCGGTAGATTACTCCCCCAGTTTGGACCAGTGCTCGTGGACTATCCTCCAGCCGTCGCCGCGCCTGGCGAAGAGGACCGTGCCTCTCAGGACGTTCTTCACCCTCCGCCCCTTGACCTTCCCCTTCTGGTCGACATAGAGGGTCGCCAGGGCTGTGTCAGCGAAGAACTGGACCCTGATGTCCCTGATCCTTGTCGTGAGGTGCGGAGCGATGGTGTCGAACCAGTCCCTCTCCTTCGCCATCGCCTTCGGCCCCACTATGCGCCTGAAGGGGGGAAAGTCGCTGTAGATGCTGAACCCGTTGTCGAAGTCGTGAAAATCGGCGAAGCGTTTGAAGTCGCCAGCTTTGGGGAGCTTGAACTCTGCGAGGAGGAGATTCCTGATCTTCAGTATGTCTTCAGCGCCTCCGTAGCGGCTCCCAGCTTCTTGGTCCCGAGCAAGGGGCATCTCCTCCAAGGGCCCGAACCATGATCTCAGGCGGAGGCTCATCCGCTGCAGGTCCCTCACAGACAAGTTCTCTGACACGACCAGCTTGAGCATCTTCGCCCTCGCCTCGGCGTCTCCAATCCTGCTGAGGTAGCGGGAGTGGTGCTCGGAGATCGAGTACATGGCCTTCCTCAGCGCAGGATCCATGGCCAGGAGCTCCTCGTCGAAGAGCTTGGTCATGTGGATGTAGTTGGAGACGGCTGCCTTCGATAGACCGACGAGGTCCCCAACCTGCTCCTCGGTCTTTCTGAAGTCGTCGTGCATCCTCCTGAAGGCGAGCGCCTTCTCGTAGTCTGAGAGGTCTTCCCTCTCGAGGTTCTCTATGAGGGATACGAGCAGGAGCTCTTCATCAGTGAGGGTGGCAATGGTGGCCTGGATCGTGCTCCACTTGAGGAGACGAGCCGCGCGGACCCTCCTGTGGCCGTGGACAAGTTCGAACCCCGAATCTGTCTCTCTGACCTTGACTGGGTTCAGGAGACCTACCTTCGACATCGAATCTGCGAGCGACCGTATCTCAGACTGCTCGAAGAACTTCCTCGAATTGAACGGGTTGTCGTGAATCAACTCCAGCGGAATCGCCGTTTCGAGTGCGATGTTCTGCACGTGGGTTCGGAGCGGGCCGGGAGCCTTATTCGTGCTCCCTAAGGACAGGGCAGAGCCGTTCCACAGAATTCACGCGTCAGAGAGGTGTGTTTTCCCGGGAATACCTCCCAGCGCGTGAAGCTCAGCTTGTCTGTAGTCTTACCGTGGCGACGTAGATGCCCTTCCCCTTGGTAATGTGGACGTTGTTGTAGCTCTGGTCCAGCAAGGCGAACTGGTGGTCTCCTGGAGAATCTTCAGACGCCTTGACCCTGGAAGCTAGCTTGTCGATGAGCGACTGGGTCGCGTCTCTGATCCGTTTACGTTCGAACTTGGCCTCGTTGGTGTGTGTGCTGAAGTACTCCTTGACTGCGAGGGAGAGCCTCTTCGTCGAGAACATGTAGACGGCAAGGTCGGCGTTGAAAACGACGACGAACCCGATTAGCACAATCAGGCTTCTCCCCGGTGCAGAAAGAAGTCCTGGTGCGAGAAATGCCGCGAGGATCCAGAAAGTGATTGCGAGCAGGGCGAACCCGACGGAGAGGAACCTGGAGATGTTGACCACCCTGCTCAGCCGGAGCACTCTCTTCGATGAGCCGGGAAGCCTGCCTACGCTGTAGACGTCCTTCCGGACCCTGTTCCAGGTGCTTACGATGTCGTCGTCACAGAACTTCAGCACCCTCTCCATCTTAAGCGGGTCCACGCAGGACAGGTTCGAGTAGCCGTCGAGCCACGTTATGAGGCTGCAGAGCGCCTTCATCTCCTTCTCCGGGTCCAGGCTGCTCAAACGTCTGAGCGGGAGTGATGCTAGTTATATTACCTGTACCGTTCGCCTTCGTCCCGCGGTTACTGCTTCATCTTGTTGTAGACTACAAGCTTGATTTCCGTCATGGCTTCGATTGCGAACCTGATTCCCTCCCTTCCGAGGCCGCTGAACTTGAATCCCCCGAAGGGCATGAAGTCCACTCTGAAGTCGGAGGTCTGGTTGATCAGAACGCCACCGTAATCGAGGGAATCGATGAAATGTTGGGCGACGCCGATGTCTTTGGTGAACACGCCAGCCTGCAGACCGTAGGGCACGGAGTTGCTCAGCTCGACGGCTTCATTCAGGCTCCTGACCCTGGAGAGGAGGGTCACAGGGCCGAACACCTCCTTCTGAGCTATCCTGCTACGAGGTGAAACGTTCTCCAAGATGGTGGGATGGTAGATGCTCCCCTTCCTCACCCCCCCAACAAGGACTCTTGCTCCCCCGCCGATCGCCTCTCTCACCCAGGCCTCTACGCGCTCCGCCTCCCCCTCGGCGATCATGGGCCCAACGTCTGTCTCCTCCAGTAGGGGGTCGCCGACCTTCAGCCGCGCGGTGGCCTCGACCATCCTTTCCCTCGTTTCTTGATAGACATCTTCGTGGATTAGGATTCGCTGCGCGTGGATGCAGTTTTGGCCCTGGGATTCGAAGGCCGCGTCGACGAGGTCGGGAATCGCCGCGTTCAGGTCCGCGTCGGACCAGACGATGGCGGGAGAGTTGCTGCCTAGCTCCATCGAGTACTTCTTAATCCCGGCGTGCTTGACCACCTCGGCCGCGGCCTCGACGCCTCCCGTGAGCGTCACCATCTTGATCTTCTCGTTGGCGAGCATGTCCCTGACCTGCTGGCTCCCCCCTGACGCGAGGAGCACCTGGGCGCACTCCTCGGGCAGGCCGGACTCCACCGTCAGTTCGACCAGGCTCATCGCCGAGAGTGGGGTGACAATGGTGGGCTTGACGATCATCGAGTTCCCTGATGCGAGCGCTGGCCCCAGCTTGTGTGCTACGAGGTTCAGAGGATCGTTGAATGGGGTTATGGCGAAGACCACTCCAATGGGTTCCCTGACGTAGTAGGCGAACTTGCCTTCCCCCCGCGGTTCCGCGTCGAACGGAATCGTCTCTCCGTGGATTCGCTTGGCTTCTTCCCCCGAGAACTTCATGGTGACCGAAGCCCTCTTCGCCTCCTTCATCGAGTACTTGATGGGCTTCCCAGCTTCCACAGCAATGGTCTCGGCCAGGCTTCGCTGATTCCTCAGCACGGCTGCCGCCGTCGCTTCCAGGATCTCCGCCCGCCGGTGGGACGGCATGTCCTTCATCACCCTAGACCCGCGCAGGGCCCTTCCGAACATGGCCCTAGACTCTTCGATGCTAGTCTCGCGCAGCTTCTTGTAGGTCCTGCCTGTGAACTTGTTCTTCACAAATATCGGTCTGCTTTCGGCGGCCATGCCTGAGGAGCGGAGTGGCTTCTGATTTAACCGTCTCCCGGTAGAGGCGTGCCGAAGACCGCCAGTGCTGCAGGCTGCGCCGGGGCTTTTTACCCCCTGGTCCTCCACTCTTGCCGGACCAGGTGGCTATGTTTTCTGGTCGTGGGCCGGTCGTTTTCAGGGCTTCAGCGGGTTCTGTGCAACGCCGGATTGCTAGCTGCGGATTGATGCCAGGTTGTTCATCCTGTGCCAGAGCGTCAGCCTATTCCGGGAACTCCCCACTTGCCACAAAAGCGACCCTACCTCCGACGTTGACCTCGATGCCCTTGGGAGTCTCTTTCGCCCGTAGGTACAGCAGTGACTTCCTGCCCATCTCGTATCCCTGTTCCACCCTCACGTCTACCTCGGGCTGCCCGAAGAAACGGTGCCGAACGAGGTAAGCAGCGAGGCACCCGTTCGCCGAGCCGGTGGCCGGGTCTTCAGGGATGGTGTCAGGGATGCCGAGGCCGCGGGCGTTCAACTGGTTGCGCTTGGAGTATGTTTCCGGACAGAATACGAAAATCAGGGTGGTCTCCGTCTCTTTAAGGAGGTCTGCGAGGGCTGCCCGGTCAACCGCTATCTGCCTGACCGCCTTCAGGCTTGTCAGCGGGACGATCACGAAGGGGATCCCGGTGGACACGAGCTGTGCCGGAAACTTTCGATCGATGTAAGACGACTTCAGGCCGAGGACCTTCGCTATCCTATTCCGTTCGAAGGAACGGCCGAAGGTAGGCGGTTTCTGCCTCATCCACAGGACGTCGGCGGAAGCGCCGCTGTAGGAGAAGGTGACGGGGATCTGCCCCACCTTGTAGTTCAGGGTCACTTCTTCCACAGGTTTGCCGATGACACGAGACTGGATGACGTAGGCTGTGCCGAGGGTGGGGTGGCCGGCGAAGGGCAGCTCGTAGTTCGGCGTGAAGATCCTGACGTCGTACCCTCCGTCGCTGGGCTCCTCGGACCTGATGAAAGTGGTCTCCGAGTAGTGCATCTCCTGCGCGATTCTCTGCATCGAGGCGGTGGACAGCTTCGTACAGTCACGGAAAACCGCGAGTTGGTTCCCCGACAGCCTCGACTCTGCGAAGACGTCGACTATGTAGAACCGCAACCCAGGTGGTTCCTACTGGGCCACTATTTGGGGTTCGGTGGCCAGACCGAGCTGCTGGCCAAGGTCGGCCCGCAGACCCTTGTACCTGTTGCGGACGGTGACCTCTGTCACTCCTGCTGCCTCCGCTATCTCCTTCTGTGTCTTGAGTTCGCCCTCGATGACGCCAGCCAGGTAGAGGGAAGCGGCGGCCAGCCCCATGGGCGATTTGCCAGCGGAGATTTCCTTCTCTTCCGTGATCCTGACGATTTCGATGGCCTTGCGGGCGACCTTCTCGGAAAGTCCCACCCGGGAGGCGATCCTGTTGACGTTCCGGGCCGCGTCAGCGACCGGCATGGTGAGGTCCATCTCCCTCAATAGGATCCTGTAGTCCCTCGCGACAGACTTCTTGTCGAGGTTGTTGACCGAAGCTATGTCCTTCAGTGTACGTGGGGTCTCGGTGTCGCGCATGGCTGCGTACAGCGAAGCTGCTGAGATGCCGATGATTGAGCGTCCCCTCAGAAGGCCTCGCTCTAGGGCCTTGCGGTAGATGTAGGCGGCCCGCTCCCTAACCGCCTGTGAAACGCCGAGCTTGTCAGCCATCTTCTCGAGCTCTCGGAGCGCGATGCTGAGGTTCTTCTCCTGCGAACCGAAGGCGGGGGATCTGTTGTCCCACTTCCTGAGCCTGTCGATGGCGTTTCGCATCGGGGAGTCGAAGGACCGCCCGGATGCGTCCCTGTTCGAGGGACCGATCATGGTCGAGAGACCCATGTCCCTGTAAGTGATGGACGTGGGAGCGCCGGCCCTTGCCCTGTCCTCGCCTTTCTCGTCGCTGAACGAACGCCACTCGGGGCCCTGGTCGACAGAATTCTCAGTTACCACGAAACCGCAGTTGCTGCAGGAAAGCTCGCCAGTGTTAGCGTCCTCAATTAGCGTCCGCTTGCCGCACTGGGGGCACCTGTCCGAAACCTGAAGAGCAGAGGTTCTAGGATATCCCATACTATCTCACTATACAACCGTTGGTGGATGATTAGATATATAAACCTAGTAGTGGAATCTGACTGCCTAGGTTAACTCCAGTTAACCAGTCGTTTCATGCAACCCGAGCCGTTCCGGGGGGCTCCGGTGAAGGCGCGGTCAGCCGTTCGACGCCTTGCGCAGCAACTGCGTCCCGCAAACAGGGCACACAGTGAGCTTGGGGTTGGTGTAGGTCTTGCCGCACCCCCTGCAGTAGATCTTCCAAGTAATGTTCCTCCACTCCCCGCCTTTCATCGACGTCGGGGCAAGAGGGATGTTGAGGACCTCGGCCACGTTGCGGACCGCGAAGTCGTCGGACACCAGGTTCACACCGCCGTCTCCGCTCATCAAGTCGAGGCTTAGCGCGAGGAGGGACATGTCTGTCTGGGAGAGGGCACCGATGTCTCCGGTCCTTGCCGCGGTGTTCTTCACCCTGCCCAGAGACTCGGGTGAGGGCTCGGTGACCTGGACCCGACTGTGGATGAGCGAAGATCCGACGTTGTGGTGCTTTACCTCCTCCAGGACGAGGTACGTGGTGTAGTACCGCCCGCTCCCCTGATAGGGTATCCCCGCGTAGAACGCGGTGGAATCGAGGACATACGCCGGTTCAGACAAGTGGGGGTTCCTTCAAGGATCCATTCTTACCTGAGGAGCATGGAGCGCCCGACCGGCTCTTGCGTAATCATTAGTGTGTGCGAATTGGTCTTCCAGTGAGACGTTTATTTAGTTTAAGTGACGAGGCCCGCCTGCTAATCTTGAGCAGCCGGCCCGCTGAACTCGGTAGTGTGAAAGAAGGGAGCTACATTATCATCGACGGGGAGCCCTGCAAGGTCGTAAGCCGTGAGCACTTCAAGCCGGGCAAGCACGGGAGCGCCAAGGTCAGGCTGGTCGCGATCTCTCTGTTCACCGGTTCAAAGAAGAGCTATGTCTCGCCGGCGGAATCAAGGGTAGATATTCCAATGATTGACAAGAGGTCCGGACAGGTGACGTCGATCATGGACAACACGGTCCAGATAATGGACCTCGCCACCTTTGAGGTTCTCGAGACCCCGAAGCCCACCCCTGAGGAGACGGCTGAGCTGAATGGGGCCCTGGCCCCGGGAGTCGAAGTCGAGTACTGGTCGATGATGGGCAGAAACAGGATAATGCGAGTGAAGGGCGGAAGCTAGTAATCGTGGACCCAGCTGTTCTGGCTTAATCGCGCAGTAATTCTGTATTCCAGACCGTTCAAAAACGCTGGTTTAACCTCGGACCTTCCGGCTCGTCCTGTGATAATGAACACTGAAGCGAAGAAAATCATACCACTGGCAGCCATAGCAATCATTCTATTCACGGTCAGCCCGCTGGCCGACGCTTCCACCCTCACCGTTAATCTCAACCCGAAGACAGGCGTCGCGACGCTCGACAGCGTCAGCACGACAAAGCTTGTGTTCACGTACCCGGCCAACTCGTCGATCTCCGGCTATCTCAGGAACGTGAGCTCCACGTTCAGCCTCAGCGGCAAGTTCGACGGCGCCTCCTCGGGCGCCCACGAGCTTCAGGGCAGCTTCAATGCGTTGGACCGCCACGTATCTGTGTCAAACATCTCCGTCGCCATCAGTTTCTCAGCCAAGGGCAATACGACAGCCCTGGTGGTGAACAAGGTCACGGAGGTCAACGCCACTGTCTCCGGAGCTTTCAGCGTCGTCAACGGCAGTGTGACTGCTAACCTGGGATGGCGCGCGTTCGTCGTCAGGGGCGCGATGAACCTGCCGCTCGAAGGCCACAGCATCGACATCAACCTCGCGGGTTCCGCCATGGAGGAATCGATAGCGGGTTCCCACGCATCTGCCTCGATGTGGCTCGTGAACTCCTTCGGAGGCGGAAGCTTCTGGAACAGGCCCACCCTGAACTTCTCTCAGCTTGACACACCACTCAGCACCTGGACGAAGAACTACGACTCGGCGACCAACACCACCACCTTCTCGAAGACGATCTCCGGGCAGAACACCTTCTCGATACAGGCTGACCTCAATGGTCAGAAGTATTCGCTATCTGAGATCTCTGACCCGTCAGGCGTCGTGACCGTTCAGGGCTATGCCAATGCTTCGAACGACTCCATCGTAATGGCTCCGGCGCCTGCTTCGGCGTCGAGCTTCGTGCTGGCCGTCGTGGTCGTGGTCGGGCTTCTTGCATTGGCAGGCGGGTATCTTGCCATAAGGGCGAGGTCCAGGGCGAAAGCCACATCCGCGTCATCGATGACGCTGCCAGTCTGAAAGAGAGCCTGCAAGGGCTCTCTCCTCTGCTTTATTCGGACAGAAATATCCGTCGAGTATAGAGTTCCATTCGGAGCAGTTCATAACGGCAGGGATGACTCGCGAGATCATGGCTTCGTGTGGGATGTGCCGGTCCGGCGCCCATGAATTCTGCAAGAATGCAAACCCCAGGAAGGCGTGCTGCTGCAGAGAATCGATGGACGGCTCTCTCTTCATGGTCCAAGTTCCGACGATGATGCGCTGACGCCCTGACGAAGAGGTGCTCATCGATGGTTTGAGGGGGATTGTTCAGGATCAAATCCCCTGAAAGCTCGGATTTCAGACTACCGCGACGGCCTCGATTTCTACAACTTGGTCTGGAAAGGCGAGTCCATTTACTTCGACCACCGTAGAAGCGGGATAGCCTTCGGAGAAGAACTCCTTGTTCATCTCGTCGAACTCCGTTAGGTCGCCCGTCATGTCGGTCAGGTAGGCGGTTATCTTGGTCACGTTTTTTCTCGTCGCTCCCGCTTCCTTCAGAATGGCGTCGATTCCATCCAGTGCCATCCTGTATTGCTCCCTGAAGGTGCCCCCGACGAACTTCCCGTTCCTATCCTTGGCGAGCTGGCCTGCAGTGAATAGGACTCTCTTTCCTCCGACTAGGATTCCCTGACTGTATCCATGGACTTCACTCCTTGAAATCGATGGTGGCGCAATGACCTTCCGTTCCATACTGGTGTTTCAGCAGCTTTGATGATAACTGTTGCCCGTTTTTGCATGCCAGATATCGCTCCAGGCAGGAGACCAGTCTTATGACACAGAATCATGTTGCCCTACCTCGTACCTCGACTAATTCTAAGGATTAGCCGAATTTCGAACCAGCAATCCATGGTGGAGTTGGACGAGGCAGCAGCCCATGCTTCACTGGGGCGTCGGGCAGAAAGCTCCCTGCATGGTAAAGTGAGAAGACGTGTAGGGGTAGTACGTCCCGCCCTCGAGCAACGCACCGTGCCCCAAGAAGCAGTAGGCCAAGGAGGCAGTGGAATCGACCGTGGGACGGTTGGCTACCAGCGTCGTCGTCTGGGTCCGTCCTGCTTGAATGGTGGTGACCGTGGTGTAGTATTGCCAATTCGGGGGAACCGCTACCACTCCCACAAGCGGAACGAAGAAGAAGACGAGCCCGACGGCCAGCATGCTGACGGCAACTGCGACAATTGCCTTGGTTCCGGCCTTCACGACCTCCGGTCAAGGTCGAGGGGCGTATAGTTCTACTTTCGAGAACGGTCTCCAGATATTTCGTGCGAGAAAAACCAGAGGCGGGGCTGTATGCCCCTACCTCTTAACGACGAAAGGCTCGACGGCCTCTCTGTTGGATGCCATGTCAGGGTGGATTCTCTGAACGTGGCTCTGGGCCACGGCTATGGCGTCCTCCCTTCCGTGGGGGGTCGTCATGGTGAAGCCGCAGACACAGTCTATGCCGTATTTTTCGGCCACGGAGTGAAAAAGAGCTTCGTCTACTTATTACTTGTCCCCGATGACCTGAACCAACGGCTCTGGCGGGACTGGACGGCCACGAATGCCTGGGGCTCGAAGTTTCCTTTCCCCATTGCACCGCAAGGCACGTTGTAGCCTCTCAACGGTGGATTGAGCTAAGAGGGTCTTGCTCTATCGATGGTTTGGCTCTTCATCGGATGCCTCAGACGGCTCTTCCCGAAACCCCTTCATCTAGAGCGGGTGTTCTGCATCCGTTTCAGAATATAGGTTTTTGTGCAGGCCCGGTCGAGCGCGGCTCAGAATTGGAAGTGCAAAGAGGTCCGGGGGCGAAGTACTGGGGAGCGCTCTTCGTCGCTGTGGTCGTCGCCATTCTGGGAACCTATGCCGTTGCCTCGTTGATGCACACCGGTGGAACAACCACCTCGAGCTCTGACCAGTCCCTGATCAACTCGCTTGAAAGCCAGAACTCTCAGCTTCAGAGCGAACTCGCGTCAAGAACCCAGATTTCCAACGGGTCAGTCCTGGGGCTGGACACCGTAAGGATCTACCAAGCGGACTCGGTGGGGGTGGTGACGGTCCAGGGCACGACGTCCTCGGGAGGAGCCAACTCCACGATTCTTGGGTCAGGGTTCGTCTTCAGCTTCTCGGGGTCGAACTACATAGTGACAAATTACCATGTCGTCAAGGGGGTCAGCGGAGTCACAGTCACGTTCCAGGACGGAGATGCCTATCCAGCGACCGTTGTCGGGAGCGATGGGTACAGCGACCTCGCGGTGCTGAAACTGACCGCACCGACCTCGGAGTTCCACCCGCTGGCAGTGGTCAGCTCGTCAATGCTCGCGGTCGGCCAGCCGGTGGCCGCCATCGGGAACCCCTTTGGGCTTTCTGGTTCCATGACTGTCGGTATAGTGAGCCAGCTGGGCCGGACGATATCTGAGTCCCTGGCTGGAAACTTCTCGATTGCCAACGTAATCCAGTTCAGCGCGCAAATCAACCCAGGGAACTCGGGCGGGCCTCTCCTCAACGCCAACGGGGCGGTAGTAGGAATCACCACAGCGACGGTCGTCAGCTCCCAGGGCGTGGGTTTTGCGATACCGGCAGACACGATTCTCAGGGAAATGGACTCGCTCGTGACCAGCGGGAACTACAACCTACACGCCTACATGGGGATATCCGGCGCAGACATGAATTACCAGCTGGCCCAGCTACAGAAGACGAATTACACCTACGGGGTTCTCATCGAGAGCCTGACCAGTGGGGGCCCTGCCCAGAAGGCGGGCCTCAAGGCAGGCACTCAGACCATCACGGTGCAGGGGTCGACCTACCTGATCGGGGGGGACGTCATACTGTCGGTGAACGGCACCAAGCTGGTCAACACGGACGCCCTGTCCACCTACCTGGCCGCATATTGCCTGCCGGGGGAGACGTTGGTACTTCACATAATCAGGGGAGGGCAGATGATGACCGTTGATCTGGTCCTCGGGACGAGGCCGCCTCCCCCCGCGTAGCCTTTGGGACCAGAGCCGCTTCGGTGATTTCCAGGTAGCCCGAGTCCCCCTTCCAGCGCTTCTCCGACGAGCGGATTTCGATTCGTTTCGAGAAGGATGGCGCGTCCAGGACGAATGTTTCTCCTTCGCCCCCCTCCAGACCCACGTGGAACCTGAACTTTCGCCCCAGGGCGACGAGTTCGTCGATGCTCTCTTGGTCGAGCTTCCTGCCGAGCCACGTCTGGTCCAAGCCGAGGGCGGACACGCTCACGATGATGACTTCGAACCCGTCAGCGACAAGGTTGTGCAGGTGGTTCTCAGGGTCGATCCCCCACAGCGGAGAGACACATTCCAGAGACAGGCGGTCGCAGATTCTCTCGACTCGGGTCTTCTGGTAGACGCTTGCCAGGGCGCCGGTGTAGATGCCCCCCAGCTCGAACCTCCTCTTGGCATTCGCAAGAGCGCGCTCCAGGTCCCCCAGCTCCTCTTCCTTGACCCCATCCGTCTCCTCGGTCAGGAGAGGGACCCCCATGGACTCCGCCTGCATCGCCGTCCACTTCAGGTTGGGGAAGTGGAACATGTACGACATCTCTGACCGGGGGAAGAGGGTCACCAGGCAGGCGAGCTCGTCCTTCTTCGAGGCGACCCAGGCAGCGAAGGCCGAGTCCTTTCCTCCGGAAAAGAGGGCACCCACCCGCGTTTCAGTTCACTGAGACACAGTAGGGTCTCAAGCTATTAAATAGACGGAGCTGGGTCGTTTTTCGATGCTCGACTCCCTGAGAGAGGGCCTCCAGGCGGCGGTGAAGAAGCTCGTCGGCTCGAACGTGGTCGACGAGAAGGTCACGAAGGAGTTCGTCCGTGACCTGCAGAGGGCCCTCATTCAGTCCGACGTCAACGTCAAGATAGCACTTGAGGTCACCGAAAGGGTCCAGAAGCGCGCACTGGAGGAGAAGGCTCCAGGAGGCGTGACGAAGAAGGACCAGATAGTTTCGATTCTCTATGAAGAGCTGGCCCGCCTCATGGGGGGCGAGGGGGGCCTGCAACTCAGCAAGGACAAGTCGAACATTCTGGTGATGCTCGGGGTCCAGGGCTCCGGCAAGACTACCACGACCGCGAAGCTCGCCCGGCTTTACACCAGGCGCGGTTTCAAGGTCGGGGTGGTGGCCGCAGACACCTTCAGGCCTGGGGCGGTGGCCCAGCTGAAGACTCTGGTCGCGTCGTCAGCCGTGGAAGTGTACAGCGACGAGAAGGAGAAGGACTCTGTGAAGAT
>Ga0187777_10001302_pt1 | contig 16250 bp, 17 predicted proteins | sample 1015_Q2_SP5_10_M_FD_132416 | JGI IMG/M metagenome (GOLD analysis project Ga0187777, IMG submission 132416) | Tropical peat soil microbial communities from peatlands in Department of Meta, Colombia - 1015_Q2_SP5_10_MG | ecosystem: Environmental > Terrestrial > Soil > Wetlands > Peat | place... | reverse complement strand
TCGCTAGCGCTTGCCGTCGTTCGGCGCGCGCATGTTCGCCCACGGATCGACGCGAACGTTCTCTTCTTTTTTTGTCCGCTGCAGCGTGGATTTGTATTGCTGGTCCACCGCCTCGACCTCTTTTTTCTTCTGAATTTCTTCAGGCGTTTCCTGGCGCTGTTGTTGCCCCCGCCCTTGGGCGAAAACCGATGTTGTGAGCATCGCCAATAACACGACGGCGACCGCCGCTCGTCGCATGGTGGTTCCTCCGGAATGCGTTCCCTGCAAGCACCGTAACATTTCAGGACAAGGGGCTCAATCTAATGAAATCGTTGCGCGATCGGGCTTTGGTCCGTATGAGGCTAAGTGTAGGATAACCGGTGACTGCGATGACGCGGTGCGGAGGCTCTTGAAATGTCGCTCGTTCACAACACGTCGACGCGTCCGGTGTTGGGCCTGCCTCGCCACGACTGGACGCGCGAAGAGGTGCGGGCACTGTTCGAGCTGCCGTTTCCGGAACTGATGTTTTGCGCAGCGCAAGTTCACCGCGACAATTTCGACCCGTCCGAGGTGCAGATCTCCACCTTGCTGTCTATCAAAACCGGCGGCTGCCCCGAGGACTGTGCCTATTGTCCGCAGTCGGCAAAATTCGAAACCGGCGTCAAAGCCGAAAAGCTCATGGACCTCGAAGCCGTGCTTGCCGAAGCGCGTGCGGCGAAGGCCGGCGGTGCGTCGCGTTTTTGCATGGGCGCAGCCTGGCGCTCGCCGAAAGATCGTGATCTCGACAGGGTCTGCGAATTGGTAGAAGGCGTGAAAGTACTGGGCATGGAAACCTGCGCTACGCTCGGTATGCTGACCGCCGATCAGGCGCGCCGGCTCAAGCATTGCGGGCTCGACTACTACAACCACAATCTTGATACATCGCCGGAATTCTATGGCGAAATCATAACGACACGCACATACCAGGATCGGCTCGACACGCTGGAGCACGTGCGCGCTGCCGGCATCCGTGTCTGCTGTGGCGGCATTGTCGGCATGGGCGAGGCCCTGGAAGATCGTATCGGCATGATTGCGACTCTCGCCAGCCTGCCGGTGCATCCGGAGAGCGTACCAATCAACATGCTGGTGCGGGTTGAAGGGACTCCACTGGCAGACGCAAAGGTGCTTGATTCACTCGATTTCGTGCGCACCATCGCGGTCGCACGTATTACGATGCCGGCCTCAGTCGTTCGTCTTTCCGCCGGCCGCGAAGATATGAGCGATGAAACGCAAGCGCTTTGCTTCCTGGCCGGCGCCAATTCGATTTTCTACGGGCCGAAGCTGCTCACCACCCCCAATCCCGGCCCCGACCGCGATATGGCATTGCTCGATAGGCTTGGGTTGCGGGCGATGGAATAGCGCTAGAGATAGCGGCGCGAAGACTAGGCGTCCTCTTCCAAAGGCTCAAAGTGAGGCTGAAACCAGATCTGTGCAATCATAGTAGGTACGACAGCGCTGCCGATTACTGCTGTGAGCAACACAGTGTACTGCTCCTGATTTATGATGTGATTGGTTAGGCCAAACAGGGCCGAGATGGAGCCGAAGGTGAGACCCGTCGACATCATCAGCGTCGTATACATGCCCTCTCGACGGTCAAAACTGAAATACCTCGTCAACGGCAGGATACCGACAAACTTGGTGACCATCTTCATCCCAAGGAAAACGGCGACAAGCGCTGCACCAGTGATGAGTGCCTTTGCTTCAATCAGAGAACCGGCTTTGAGAAAGTAAAACGGGGTGAGAAAAGCGAAGCAAATGGCCCGCATTCTTCGTTGAAGCTCTTTGTGCTGCATAAAGAACGATGCCAACACCATGCCAATGAGATAGGCGGGCAATACAGCCTCGCTTTGACCGAGATTGGCGAGGCCCCCAAGAGCAAAAAGCACGAGGAAAATAAACTTGATTTCAGGTTCGCTAGTGCGCTTGCCAAACCACTTAAATAGCCTCGGCACAATCCAAGGCAACACGGCCATTGTCGCAACAGTTACGACGCCGAACAACAGCAAATACCAATTATAATTCGCAAATACCAAGCCGAGCGCAAGAACGGTCCCGATGTCATTGATGAAACAAGCGGCAAGAATAATCTTGCCAAGTTCGGTGCGGTTGTAACCAGTTTCGACCATCACCGCATAAACAACTGCTACCGAGGTCGTTGATAGCGAGATACCGGCAATCTGAGCTTGCGGCCAAGGCCAACCGAGACCGTATCGAGCCAGTAACAAACATCCAAGGTACGGGGCAAAGAAGCCCATCAATCCGATAGTCACGCTGGACCAAAAATTTCTTTTGACGACGTGTGGATCGATGTCTGTGCCCGCGAGAAACGTGAGCACGATTGCACCAAAGCCAGCGATGTAGTTGATCCAAGGTGTAAGCGGCAGACCGATCGTATTCCCGGCGATTGCACCGACTACAATCTCAAACAGTGCGGCTGATATTGTTATAAAGAATGATCCGATAGCGGCAATGAGTGCCAAAGCCATCCATATTGCCGATTGAAACCAGATATTTTCCATCACGTCTGTCCCTCTCCTCAGGTCAAACGCGGGCATAAAAGAACCCGCACCAGGCGGGTCGCAAAAAGCTCCCCACCGCACGAACAAGCGGTAGGGGTCATCAGCTCTGTTGAGCGGTTTCGGGGGACTCCATCCCCATCGATGGGCAAGCTATATGGCAGCGTCCGACAGGTCAACCGCAGCAAGACAAATTGGTTATTGCGCACTAAACTTGCAAAAGATTCCAAGGGAGTCGCCGATGTGCCACCACTATCATATCCACGTCTTGCTTTCGGCCGAAGATAAGAAGGATGTCAAAAAGCTTTCAGGTATAATGGTTCCAGTTTATGCCTCTGTGCTGGTGGCCTTGATCGCTTTCGTCGCGGTCACCGGCACCTCCCGCCAAGGCGAACTGATCGCCTCTACTGCCGCTCCTGCCGCCACGCACTAGACAACTTGCCATCTTGATTGAGCCTGCACCGCCCCGCCGCCGTCGCCGACGTGCTTTTGATTGGTCGACGGCGACCATTGCCGCCTTGGCTTTTACTGCAGCCGCGACCGTCTATGCACGCGATGGGCGCGAACACTTTTTCACCATTCTGATTGGCGATGTGACACTGTTCGCCGAGATGTTGCCCAAGGTGCTGGCCGGCTGCTTGATTGGCGCCTTTGTCACCATGCTGCTGCCGCGCGAAATGGTGGCCCGCTGGGTTGGACACGAGTCGGGGTTTACCGGGCTGCTGATCGCTGCTTTTTTTGGATTCCTGCTGCCAGGCGGTCCGATCACCATCTACCCGGTAGCCGGCGCCTTTCTGGTGATGGGTGCCGATGCGGGCGCGGTAGTCGCCTTTATCGTCAGCTGGACGTTGATCGGTTACACGCGTGCGCTGGTCTGGGAGCTGCCGTTTTTTGGTTCGGATTTTGTGATCTGGCGCATCATCGAAGCCCTGCCATTACCGATCATCGCGGGCCTGTTGGCGAGAATTGTCGTACGCGCAGGATTCCAATACCGCGAGAAAACGCAATGACGCTCGTCATCAATATCCTACTGTGGCTGGTAGTCGGCGTCCTAGCGGGATTCGCTGCCATGCGTGGCCGTGTGTTGCTCAACGATAGCGCCCGCGAAGGCATTGTGGAGTTCATTCTTCTGCTGCCGCGCATCGGTATCGGCGTGATCGGTTCTGGATTCATCGCCGAAGCGCTGCCGAACGAATGGGTCGCGCCATGGCTTGGTCCGGAATCGGGCTTTCTTGGCGTGGTCATCGCTACCCTTGGCGGCGCTCTAACGCCGGGTGGTCCGGTAGTCGGGTTCTCGCTCGGTGCCGCCGCGCTGAAAAGCGGGGCCGGCGCGCCTCAGGTCATTGCCTACTCGACCGCATGGGCATTGTACGCAATTCACCGCCTGCTGATTTGGGAAGTTCCGATGATGCCAGCACGCGTGGTCTGGTTGCGCGCGGCGGTATCATTGCCGCTGCCATTCATGGCCGCGGCGCTGGCGATCCTTGTAGCGCGGCCGTAGCGCTTCGCCTGCACGCCATTTTTCCCCGGTATTCCCATCGCTATCGCCCATGCTAGCCTGCTTCCGGAAGGCGGGAAAACAACCGCCAGCGGGTGAGGGGACGATGGCGGACAACGTCAAGCAGGGCGCTGACTCACAGGTTATTTCCGAAGAACAACTGCGTAAGGCAGAGGAATACGTCCAACAGGAAGAAGGTGCGGCCAACCGGCTTGCGGGCTGGATGGGAATCGTTGTGACAGGCATCGCCGTTACGATGACGTTGTTCCATCTTTATGCCGCCTACGACATCGTTCCAACGCAAGTGTTGCGCTACACCCACGTTGCATTTGTACTGCTGCTGAGCTTCTTGCTGTTTCCGCTTGCGTCGCGCTTTCGCAATCGGGTCCAGTGGTTCGATATGGTGCCTGCGCTGGCTGGCATCGGCATTATCGCTTACGCGCTTTGGGGCGGTGACGATTTCCTCGACCGCGCCGCGGTACCCGATCGTTGGGACGTGATATTCGGCGGTATCTTCATAATTCTGGTGCTCGAGGCTGCGCGCCGAACGACCGGACCGATAATGCCGGCGGTGGCGGTTCTCTTCATCGCCTATGCCATGCTCGGCCCGTACCTGCCGCCGCCGTGGACGCATCGCGGCTTCGATGTTGCCCGGCTGGTGGGGCATCTGTTTATCACGCTCGAGGGTATCTTCGGCGTTGCCGTCGATGTGTCGGCGACGTTGATCATCATGTTCACCATATACGGCGCGATCCTCCAGCATTCCGGAGCCGGCAAGTTCTTTATCGACTTCTCGCTTGCGGTGATGGGCGGCAAACCTTCCAGTGCCGGCCGCGCAGTGGTCGCTTCTTCGTTCCTTTTAGGCGGCCCGTCCGGCTCGGGTGTCGCCACGACGGTGATGATCGGCACGGTTGCCTGGCCGATGCTGAAGAAAGCGGGCTTTCAGCAGGACGCTGCGGGAGGCTTGCTTGCCGCGGGCGGTCTCGGCGCCATCATTTCACCACCAGTGCTCGGTGCGGCCGCCTTCCTGATCGCCGAATTTCTGAAGATCAGTTATCTCGACGTCATCTGGATGGCGACCATTCCGACCTGTCTTTACTACCTCTCGCTGCTGTTCATGGTGGAACTCGACGCCTTGCGTTTCGGCGCGCAGGAAGTGGTCTTCAAGCAAGAAATGACGCTCTGGCAAATGACAAGGCGATACGGCTTCCATTTCGTGTCGCTGATCGCGGTGGTCGTATTCATGGTCATCGGCTATTCGCCGATGCTGTCGGTCTTCTATTCGACTGCGCTGGCGTTCGGTATGAGCGCGCTCGCGCCCGACACCGCGCTGGGACCGCGACAATTGCTGATCCCGTTACTGATTTTGTCGGTTATCGCGGCGGGAGTCGGGCTGATCCCCGGGCTCAGCACAACACAGATTGGCGAGCTGGTTCAGGGTTATGTCCCGATGATCGTCCTGCTGGCCATGGCTGCTTTGGCGTTCATGGGCCTAACCTCGGCAGGGCAGCGCATGGTGCCTTCGTCCAAGAAACTTACCAGTGCTCTGGCCGACGGTTCAATCGGCGTGCTCAGTGCCGCGACCACCTGCGCAGCGGCCGGAATTATTGTCGGTATCGTCACGCTTACGGGACTCGGTCTGAAATTTTCCGCCATCGTCATCGACTTCGCCGGAGGCAGTCTGCTGATGACTGCGATCTATACCTCGTTGGTTGTCTGGATCATCGGGCTCGCGGTGCCGGTGACGGCATCCTACATCATCTGCGCGGTGATCGCGGCGCCCGCACTGACCAAGCTTGGTGTGCCTGACTACGCTGCCCACATGTTCATCTTTTATTATGCAGTGTTGTCGGAGGTTTCGCCGCCGACCGCTCTGTCGCCGTTTGCGGCAGCCGCGATAACCGGCGGCGATCCTTATCGAACCACCATGCAAGCGTGGAAATACACGCTGCCAGCATTCCTGGTTCCGTTTGTATTCGTTCTTGATCCCCTGGGAATCGGGCTGCTGCTGAAGATCCCGAAAGGCGGCTCTATCATTGACATCATCTGGATTACCGCAGTGACTGGGGCAGGGCTCGGAGCGCTTTCGGTCTGTACCCAAAACTGGGCTTTTCGGCGCACGACATCACTTGAGCGCGGATTATTCCTGGTCACGGGGTTATTACTAGTATTCCCCAGCCTGTTGGAAGCCATGATGGAGGGCATGACGGGGCTGGACATTCCGCACCCTGCGCCGTTTGGCCTGGCGTTGGGCGCGGCACTTCTCATATGGCAATGGGTCAGCCGCAGGCAGTCGACGCCAGCGATTCAATCATGATGCGGGGCGCGAAACTTAAGGACAGAAAGCAGGGAGGATGAAATGAAACGAGGATTTGCCACCGCCTTTGCCGGTATTGCGGCCGTGGCGCTTGCATTTGGAGCGGCCAACGCCCAGCAGAAGGCAATTGCGATCGGTACCGGTGGCACCGGCGGCGTCTATTATCCGATTGGCGGCGCGCTCGCCAACCTAATATCGAAAAATCTCCCAGGCATGCAGGCGACCGCCCAGGTGACCGGGGGGTCGGTCGACAATCTCAAACTGATCAATGCCGGCCAGAGCGAGATTGGTTTCTCGATGGCCGACGCGGCGCTCGATGCGCTCAACGGCGTGGACAAGTTCAAAGGCACCAAGGTGCCGCTGCGTACGCTCATGGTCCTCTATCCCAACATCATGCACGTGGTGAGCATCGAAGGCACTGGCGTCAACAAGCTCAGTGACCTCAAAGGGAAGCGCATATCAACTGGCGCACCCGGAAGCGCCACAGAAGTAATGGCGTTTCGCGTCATCGAGGCGGCCGGCCTCGACAAAGACAAAGACATGAAGCGCGAGCGTCTGTCGGTCGCAGAGTCGGTCAACGCGATCAAGGATCACAAGATCGATGCTTTTTTCTGGGTTGGTGGAACGCCGACCGCCGGCGTGACCGATCTCGCCGCGACGCCCGGGACAAAAATCAGGCTGATCGATCACTCTGACGTGGTCGCCAAGATGAACGAAAAGTACAACAATCTTTATTCGACGGCTGTCATCAAAGCAGGCACCTATCCCGGGCAGGACAAGGACAATCAGGTATCCGCGGTATGGAATATTCTTGTGACGGGCGACAAGATGTCTGACCAGGAGGCGTATGACATCGTCAAACTGATTATCGAGAAGAAAGACGATCTGGTCGCAGTGCATAAAGATGCAGCGAGCTTCTCCGTGGAAAATCAGGTGATGGCCAATTCACCGATCCCGTGGCATCCGGGAGCGGTGAAGTTCTTCAAAGAGAGAGGCGCGAAAATGTAAGCGCCGGCCTTTGCGATTTTGCGACGGCCCCGCCTGTGCGGGGCCGCTTTGTTCCCGGCGGTTATACGTGCGCGTGTTGTGCGCGGCCCGGCAATGTCGCGAAATAACCGAGAGCGCTTAAGGTGGCGATGCAGAAGCTGACCGGCCAATCGGTATAAAAGGCCATAGTCAGTCCGAGCCAGGCTTCGGCAAGCGCAAGCGCGGCCGATACGAAAAGCCCGCTCCCAAGTCCAATGGTCAATCGTTGCGCGGCGGCGGGTGGCCCGACCATCAGCGTGAACACGAGGAGCACGCCGACGATCTGGGCGCATTCCGAAACCGCCAGCGCCACGATGGCGAGAAAGGCTGTGGACACGAAGCGCATCGGCACGCCTTTCGCCTCGGCCAGTTCCGGCTGCAGGCTGGCAAAGATGAGCGGTCGCATGATGGCAGCGAGTGCCACGACAGTGACGGCGCCGAGCAATGCCAGGGCCATAATCGTTGCGCGGTCGACCGCCAGCACATTGCCAAACAGAAGCGCAGTCGCCTGTGTTGCAAACGATGTGTAGTAGTGCAGGAACAACAAGCCAAAGCCAAGCGCAAGTGCGAGAACCACACCGATAACCACATCACGGTTGCTGATGCGCTCACCGAGCGCACCCATGGTTACACCTGCAGCGACCGTAAAAGCGAGCAAGCCCCACAACGGGGCAAACCCGATCAGCCCGGCGCCAGTCGCGCCGGCAAAACCGATGTGAGAGAGCGCGTGGCCGGCGAAGGTTTGCCCACGCATGACCAGGAAATAACCGACAAGCCCGGATACGACCGCGACGATACCGGCGGCGGCGAAGGCATTGGTCATGAATTCATAGGCGAGCATGTCAGTGGTGATGGTGTTGGTGGCCATTGTGGCCATGCGCATGGTGGTCATGCAGGTGATCGGTGCGTTCCACGTCCCGCCCGCGCGACATCACGAAAATATGGCCATCGGCTCGCACAACATTGATTTCGGCGCCATAGAGACGCGAGAGCGCAGGCGCTGTGACCACCTCATCGACCGTCCCAAGCACTGCCTGGCCATTGCCGAGATAAAGCACACGATCGAGAGTGCCGAGCAGCTGATTGAGTTCGTGCGCGCTGAACAGCACGGTGATCTTGCGTTTGCGGCAAACGCCCTTGACGACGTCGATCACAACTTCCTGGTGGCGCGCATCGAGGCTGATTAATGGCTCGTCGAGCAGCAGCAATCTTGGCTGGCCGATAAGCGCCTGGGCAAGCAGCAGACGTTGACGCTCGCCGCCCGACATGTCCGACAGCGGTCGGGCGGCAAGATTGCGGACCCCGACAGCATCGAGCGTTTCTTCTATGGCAATGCGATTGGCGCGGCTGAGAGAGGGCAGGCCCCACTGCTCGCCATTGAGCGAGCTTGCGATGAAATCGCGCCCGCGCACGCGCAGATCGGGCAACACAGTGCGCAATTGCGGCAAATAACCGATTGCAGGATTGCCGCGCTCGGGTGTTTGGCCGAAAACCTTCACATAGCCTTCGCTTGGCGAAAGCAGGCCAAGGATGGCGCGCATGAGCGTAGTCTTGCCGGCGCCATTGGGACCCAGCACACCAATGAATTCGCCCGCTTCAATGGCAAAACTTACATCGGTCAGCACGTTGTGGCCGCCAATGCGAAGCGTCGCATGATTGAGCGCAACGATGGTCACGAGTTCGGTCCGCTCAAGGCCTTGTCGAGAGCATCCAGCTCGCCCAGCACCCAATCCTGGAATGATAAATTCGCCGGCATCGTTTCGGTGACACCAACGATCGGCACTTTGGATTTGCCGGCGAGCTCGCGCAGCCGCTTTGTCAATTTCTCAGACACCTGACTGTTATAGATCAAGCCCTTCACCTTGCGCTCCTTCAGATCGCTCTCGAAGGCGGCGACATCGCGCGCACTCGGCTCGGTGTCGTTCATCATGGCAAGCTGGAAACGCTGATTGCGCATGACGAGACCAAGCGCGTCGGTCATCAGGCCGAACACCGGCTCGGTGGCAGTCACAGCTGTTCCGGCGTGCTTTACTTTCAACTGTGCAACGCGTTCGGCAATACGCGCCAGCGAAGCGAGCGTCGCCTCCAGTCGAGAGACATAGTCGGCCGCGTGCGCACTGTCCTTCTTGGCAAATGCGTCGGCCAGCGCGGTCGCCACTGCCGGCATGGTCGCAGGGTCGTACCACAGATGGGGATTGTCGCCAGGCTTGCGCTCGGTGAGTTGCGCGGCGCTGATCACCGTGCGTTCCGGACGTGGCACTGCGGAAAGGAGCTTGTCCATCCAAGGGTCATAGTTGGCGCCATTGAGAATGACGATCTCCGCCTTCGCGAGCTGACGCACGGTGCCCGGCGTCGTTTCGAACAGATGCGGGTCCTGATCGGGGCTGCTCATAATGCTGACGACGTTGACGCGGTCGCCGCCGATCTGGCGGGCGATGTCGCCATAGAAGTTCTCGGCGGCCACAACAGCGATCTGGCCGTCATCAGCACGAGCGGGGCCCGCCTGGGCAAAGCCCAGCATCAGGGCGAAAACGAAAACCACTGCGATTTTCAATGTACAAAATCCCCATTTTCTGCGGAATAAATAATGTAACATTATAACATTTCCAATAACAAGGCCACGCGCGCGAGCAACAGGCATCATCGGCCGACGTGACTAGGCGTCGGCTTTCGCCAGGCCGCGAACGAGCCAGAAACGCAGCATCCGCTGTGCGGTTGGTACTGACAGTTTGAGAAAATCGGCCCGCGCTTGGGCGAGATCGATGGCCGGCATTTCATACGGTGCGAACCGTGTCCTCAGGATCGCGTGGAAGGTCGGCCAACGCAGCTCGGCTGCCTTGCAGGCGACGAGAATACCGTCATAGCGCAAATTCTGCATCAGCCGCTCGATGAGCTCGACGGGCGTGCCGCAAATCCGCGCGAGTCCGACGACCAATTCCTCGTACTGGCGGGTCTCGGCAAAGCCGGCGATTGCCGACTCATCAAGCTGACGATCACCTTGCATCTTGTCGATCAGTGCGATCGCGTGGCTGAAGTTACGCGGCGCTGCTGCTTTGCGCAGGACCTTGTCAGATAAAGCGGAGAGAACACCCTGAATAAGGGCCTGACGTTCCGGCGGGACGACAGCCAGTAGCCGTCCGCGCACGGTCTCGGTCGCCTTTGACACCAAGTCTTGCAGTAGCTGCGGCGGTATATCCAGGCGCATGCCGAGATTTTCCGCAAGCCGTTCGTCAGTTTCGGCGCGCTCCGCCAGCGTGACGTAACCGCTATCCGAAAAGGTCGCCCCCTGATTCCGCGAGAGCTTACGAACGACAGTTGTGTTACCCCGTTCGATCAGAATGTCAGTGACCGCCGCAGCCAGACGCGAACGTTCGGAGATCGCTCCCAGATGGCCTTGGCTTTTTGATCCGGCAATTTCGACCAGGTCACTGTCTGTGAGTTGAGGCGATTGGGCCAGCACAGGCCCCGCGACAACAATTTCGTCGTGATGGGCAAGGGTACGGATGATCCCATTGGGTGCATTTTCGATAGGCGCGAGTTTTGCGCCAAGTTCGGCGAGCGCCTTGATTTCGACCTGCTTGATCAGGTGCGCGAGCACGTCGTCAAAAAGACCGACCTGCTCGTTATTGAAACCCGCGGCATTGCCGAGAAAAAGATCGGTCACGCGCCTGAGGATTTCAGTGCGCCGATCGCTCGAGCCCGCGGCCAGGACATCTTCGAGCTCATCAATGACGGACGCGGCCTGCGACATTACTTGTCTTGGGCGGGATTCTTCCCGCTGCCTTCCAAAAGTTCCCGTGGGTCACCCCCCCCACGTCGCGGACCTTATCGGGTGGGCCGTAAAGCTTAGGTAAAGTTAGCCCGTCGGTGGGCTGAGCTAAAATCCCCAAATTTCAAAGCGGCTTATAATGAGGCGTCGGCCGCACCTTCGGAGTCAGAGGAATTCACAAACCTGGCCTCGCAGCAGCCACGTTCAAGGTGAATTTAATGGGTAATATTATTGCACGCTAATATTGCCTTCCTTCACCACGCGGCTCCATTTCGCGATTTCGGTTTTGATGTATTCAGCGAATTCGGGAACGCTCATTTCCACGGTTGCCGCGCCTTCGCGCTCGAACTGCGCCTGTAGTTCAGGCGCCTTGAGCGCCGCCTGCGTTGCCGCATAGAGCTTGTCGACGATCGGCTTGGGCAGGCCAGCGGGGGCGGCTAGGCCCCACCAATTGTCTGCCACATAGCCAGGAACACCCGCTTCCGCGATGGTGGGGACGTCTGGCAAGACCGGACTGCGATTGGCGCCACCGGTGCCGAGAGCGATGAGCTGCCCGGATTTGATGAAGGGTGTAGTCTGCACCAGCGACGAAAACATGATCTTCACATGTCCGGCGATAACGTCTTGCATCGCCGGTCCGCCGCCTTTGTAGGGCACGTGCACAAGATTGACATGCGCCTGTAGCTTGAACAACTCGGCGCCCAGATGCTGGAAGCTGCCGACGCCCGCCGAGGCATAGTTGAGCTCGCCAGGTTTTTCCTTCGCCGCCGTGAGCAGCTCCTTCACCGATCGGATCGGTAAGGTTGGGTTAACCACCAGCACGTTCGGTCCAGTCGCGAAGATCGAGATGGGAGCAAACGATTTGATTGGATCGTATTTGAGCGTGTAGAGCGCGGTGTTCACCGCATGCGCTATCGATATCACGCACAGGGTGTAGCCATCCGGCGCGGCGTTGGCGCAGGCCTCGGTGCCAATGGTGCCGCCGGCACCCGCGCGGTTGTCTACATACACCTGTTGCCCGAGCTTTATGCTTAGCTGCTGCGCGACCAGACGGCCAACCACGTCGTTACTGCCGCCAGGAGGAAACGGAACGATCAGCCGCACCGGCCGGTTCGGGTAATCTTCGGCGAAGACGCCCGGCGCGAACGCCAGCAACAGAGCCGCAGCCGTGATCAATCGAGACAGCAATTTCACCATAGTGCCTCCGCGATATCGGAAATCGTCAGTGCCAATAAGGTGGGTATTCGTTGTTTTTCTGTTCGGCGTCGAGCCGGCGTAGCATCGCGGGCCATTCCAGCACGCCATAGGGGCGCCGCGTACCGGGCTGATACATGTTCGCGGTGTGTGCCAGCACGTTCTCGCCCGGCATGGTCAACTCGGCGCGTGCCGCCATCGCATCGACCTGCGAGCGGCACGATAATTCGAGCTGATACATGGTGTTGAACGCTTGCTGCACAGTAGCTCCGCAGGCAAGCAGGCCGTGGTTGCGCATGATGAGCGCGTCGTGCGGCCCGAGGTCACGCACCAGCCGCTCGCGCTCATCGAGTTCGACTGCAGGACCTTCGTAGTCGTGATAGCCAACATGGCCGACAAAGCGGATCGCGGTTTGTGACAAGGGCAACAAGCCGCATTTCATCGCCGCCACCGCCATGCCGGCACGGGTGTGGGTGTGCAGCACGCAGGCGACATCCGGCCGTGCCTTGTGAATGGCACCGTGGATCACATAACCGGATTTGTTGATGTCATAGTCAGTGTCTGGCTTCCAGATGATGTCGCCGTCGACATGAATTTTCACGAGGCTGGATGCCGTAATCTCCTTGTAGAGCAGGCCGTACAGATTGATCAGGAGTGCGTCCTTCTCGCCCGGAACGCGCGCGGTGATGTGATTGTAGATGAGATCGGTCATGCCGTAGGTGTCGATCAGCCTGTAACACGCGGCAAGATCGAGCCGGGCCTGCCATTCTTTGGGCGATACCATGCCTTTGATCGACGGGAAATCGGTCGAATAGTTCATGGCGTTCCTTGCCGGGTGAAAGCCTTGTGGCCGGCAGCATAGCCTCGCGAGGTCGAGGAGGCCAATAGCGTGGCAGATCTGGTAGCGTCGTACGCGGTTCGGAGGGAGATGATGGCGCTTGTCGCTGCGGGTCTCGCGCTCGCCGCGCTTACCGGAATGCTCGTGTGGCGCGCGGCCGATCGGTTCTGGCACGGTCTCGCCATTCTTGCGCTTGGAATGGCGTTATTCCCGCTGGTTGCTCGTTGGCTGACTGGCGATGTGTCCCGGTACCTTCCAGCTGGGACGTTCCCTGAGGGCGCCGACGGCAAGGATCAGATTGTGCTTGCGAGTGCGGTGACGACGATCTTTATCGCGGTCATGCTGGCGGCGGGTATCTGGGCAGCCGCGTCGTCAGCATGGCGCCACTCGCAGCGCAAATGAGGGAGAACTTGGCTTTGTAGTGGGGAACAAGATTGCTTATATGGACCCAAACGGAGTTTCCAGTTCATGACCCCGCCCGACACCGCATCCAAAATTCCCGTTACCGTGCTGACCGGCTATCTAGGTGCGGGCAAGACCACGTTGCTCAATCGTATCCTGTCCGAACCGCACGGCAAGAAATTCGCCGTCATCGTCAACGAATTTGGGGAGATCGGCATTGACAACGAACTGGTGGTGAACGCCGATGAGGAAGTGTTCGAAATGAACAACGGCTGCATCTGCTGCACAGTGCGGGGTGATCTAGTGCGCATCATCGATGGATTGATGCGGCGAAAGGGCAAGTTCGACGCCATCATCGTGGAAACGACCGGGCTGGCGGATCCGGCGCCGGTGGCGCAGACGTTCTTCATGGATGAGCAGGTCGGCGCCAAGACCAAATTGGATGCTGTTGTTACCGTGGCCGATGCTAAGTGGCTTAAGGATCGACTCAAGGATGCGCCCGAGGCCAAGAACCAGATTGCTTTCGCGGATGTGATCCTCGTCAACAAGACCGACCTCGTTGCGCCGGAGGAGCTCAGCGAGCTCGAAGCGCGCATCCGAGGGCTCAATCCTTATGCGCGCCTGCACCGCACTGAGCGGGCAAACGTCGACATCAACGAAGTGCTTGGCCGCAATGCCTTCGATCTCGATCGTATCCTCGAAATTGAGCCCTCTTTTCTGGAAGCCGAAAATCATCACCACGACCATCACCATGAGCATGGTCACGACCACCATCATCACGGCAATGGTCTCAAACACTACCACGACGAGGAGATGCAGTCGGTTGCACTGAAGACCGACAGGCCGCTCAATCCTGACAAGTTTTTTCCCTGGATCCAGGATCTCGTCGCCAAGGACGGGCCGAATATTCTTCGCTGCAAGGGTATCCTGTCATTCAAGGACGATCCGGAACGCTTCGTATTCCAGGGCGTGCACATGATCCTCGATGGCGACCATCAGCGCCCATGGAAGGAAGGCGAAACCCGAGACAGCCGTATCGTGTTCATCGGCCGCGAGTTGCCGCAAGACAAAATCCGCCAAGGCTTCGAAAGCTGCATCGCCTAACGTGAGCGACACGCAGGTCCCGATCCCTTCACTTGCCGACCGCGTACGGGCGCTGAACGCGGACGCTGCGATCGTTGGCGTGCACTTCCTTGGATCAACGCCGGTGTTTGTGCTTGGCGAGCAAGCCCTGCTTTTCGCCGGTGAGACCGAGCATTATCTTGCCATTCACGACGGCGCTATTCTGGCAAGCGCGGCTGATGACGAACGCATCGTCACTGGCGGCGACGATGGCCAGCTCGTTGAGACCGTTGCCGATGGCCAACATCGTGTGATTGCTTCCGACGAAAAAAAACGGTGGATCGATCAGGTCGCGCTGGGGCCGGATGGTGCGGTTGCGTGGTCAGCCGGCAAGACTGCCCATGTGCGCACGAAGAAAGGTGAGTTGCGCACGTTCGAGGCTCCCTCGACGGTGGCTGGTCTTGCGTTCGCGCCAAAGGGATTTCGTCTCGCCATAGCGCATTATAATGGCGCCACCCTTTGGTTTCCCAATGCCACCGGCGCGGAGCCAGAGCGGCTTGAATGGAAGGGCTCACATCTCGGTGTCACGATCAGCCCGGACGGCAGATTCGTGATTACTTGCATGCAGGAGCCGATGTTGCACGGCTGGCGCATCACCGATGGCAAACACATGCGCATGTCTGGATATTCGGCCCGCGTGCGCTCGCTTGGCTGGACGTCCGGAGGCGACTTCCTCGCGACCTCCGGATCCGAGCAACTGATCCTATGGCCATTCGACGGCAAGGACGGGCCAATGGGGCGGCAGCCGAAGGTCCTGGCGCGGGCCGAGACGCGCGTCGTGACCGTCGCGTGTCATCCCCGCCAGTCCGTGGTCGCGGCAGGCTATGCCGACGGTTCGGTGAAGCTTGTGCGCATTGATGACGGCGCGTTGATCTTGGTGCGGCAGCCTGACGCACAGCCGGCAAGCGCACTCGGCTGGGACAGCGCAGGCAAAAGACTTGGGTTCGGAACTGACAAAGGCGAAGCCGGCATTCTCGCCCTGTGATCGCCGCAATGCGACGTCTCTTTAGCGGATTGCCTCGGTTCTGGTCGCCGCACTAACTTGTCATGGGCAATCGATTCGGAACCAAACGCAGGCACGGTGCTTTGTGGTTCGCGGCCGGGTGTGTTGCTACGGGCAGGGGAGCGTCATGACATTCGCTGAGCAATTGCGTCGCCTGGCTCTGGCTGCCCTTGCGGCAGGCGCGATCGCCACCGGCGCGTTCTCGGCGTCCGTCACCGTCGCAACGTTCACACCCGCAGCCGCGCAGATCTCCGAGGATGCGCAGATCGCGCTTGAACAATATGGCATCTGGCGCCCGCATCCGCGATTTGGCGTGGTCTGGGTGCCTCGCGGGGTGCCGCCGGACTGGCGTCCGTACCAGTATGGGCATTGGGTCTACACGGACGAATGGGGCTGGTACTGGGTATCCGATGATGTCGAGGCCGATTGGGGCTGGGTTGTATTTCACTACGGCCGGTGGGTTTTCGAGCGCGGCTTCAGTTGGTTCTGGGTACCGGGCGATGAATGGGCTCCAGCCTGGGTCAACTGGCGCTACGGTGATGAATAT
>Ga0187777_10001301_pt1 | contig 16268 bp, 13 predicted proteins | sample 1015_Q2_SP5_10_M_FD_132416 | JGI IMG/M metagenome (GOLD analysis project Ga0187777, IMG submission 132416) | Tropical peat soil microbial communities from peatlands in Department of Meta, Colombia - 1015_Q2_SP5_10_MG | ecosystem: Environmental > Terrestrial > Soil > Wetlands > Peat | place... | reverse complement strand
GGCGACGGCGTCGAGCAGCCGCTCGCTACCGGCGCCGGTTGCCGCCGACACGGCCACCGCGCCCGGGTGTGCCACCAGCAGCGCGTGGAGCCGGGACGCGTCGGCGACGTCGCTCTTGTTGACGACGAGCAGCTCGGGGACCGCTCCCGCACCGATGTCGTGCAGCACGCGGTGCACGGCGTCGATCTGGTCGTCGGCGTCGGTGGACGCGCCGTCGACGACGTGGACGAGGAGATCGGCGTCGACGACTTCTTCGAGCGTGGAGTGGAACGCCTCCACGAGCTGGTGTGGGAGCCGTCGCACGAAGCCGACCGTGTCGGAGAGCAGAACGGTCTCGCCGCCGGGTAGGCGGAGCCGACGCGTGGTGGGGTCGAGCGTCGAGAACAAGCGGTCCTCGACGAGCACGGCGGCGCTCGTCAAGCGGTTCAGCAGCGTCGACTTGCCCGCGTTCGTGTAGCCGACCAGCGCGACGGTCGCCAGCTCGCGGCGCTTGCGCGCCTTGCGCTGCGTGGCCCGCGTCTTCTCGAGCCGTTCGAGGTCGCGCTCGAGCTTGCGGACGCGCTCGAGGATGCGGCGGCGGTCGACCTCGAGTTGGGTCTCGCCGGGACCGCGGTTGCCGACGAGCCCGCCGCGCGCGCCGCCGCCCGCTCCCTGTTGGCTCAGCTGCTTGCCGCGGCCCCGCAGGCGCGGGAGCCGGTAGCGGAGCTGCGCGAGCTCCACCTGGACCATGCCCTCCTGGCTGTGCGCGTGCTGGGCAAAGATGTCGAGGATCAGCGCGACGCGGTCGACGACGTCGCACGAGAAGAGCTGTTCGAGGTTGCGCTGCTGCGCGGGCGTGAGCTCGTCGTCGAACACGACGAGGTCGACGTCGAGCGCCTGCGCGAGCTCCTGGAGCTCCTTGGCCTTGCCCGACCCGATGTAGGTGGCGGGATCAGGTCGGTCGCGGCGCTGCAGGACCAGCTCCACGGGTTCCGCGCCCGCGGTGTCGACGAGGAGCGCGAGCTCGTCGAGCGAAGCTTCCGCGGCTTCCGCGTCGCGTGTTCCGATGCCGGTGCCGACGAGCAGCGCGCGCTGCTCGACGACGGTCAGGTCGACCTCGGTCGCGGTGAGGCCGCGTCGGTTGCGCTGCTCGTGCCGCCGGCTCACGGGAGCTCCACGTCGACGTCGAACACGTGCACGACCGGCCCGCCGAGCCGCGCGGTGTCGCCGAGCTCCACGGCGAGGTCGCCGCCGGGCACCCTGACGGTGACGTGGTCACCGACGAGGCCCTTCGCGTGGGCGACCGCGGCCGCCGCGCACGCCCCCGTCCCGCAACTCAGCGTCTCGCCCACGCCGCGTTCCCAGACACGCATCGTGAGCTCGTTCGCGCCGGTGACGGCGACGAACTCGACGTTGGTGCGGTCCGGGAAGCGGGGATCGTGCTCGAGACCCGGGCCATCGCTGGTGACGGGCGCGGCGGCGACGTCGTCGACGAACAGCACGAGGTGCGGGTTCCCGACGTCGGCGGTGTCGTCGCGCCCGATGGTGACCGGGCCCATGTCGACGGCGGCCGCCACCACGTCGCCGGCCGCGTCGCACTCGACGTCGACGACTCGGCGCCCGGCGTCGGTGCCGACGACGAGGCGTTTGCCGTCGCCCAATCCGGCGCGCACCGCGGCCCACGCCAGGCACCGCACCCCGTTGCCGCTCATCTCGGCGCGGCTGCCGTCGGCGTTGTAGAGGACCATCGCGCAGTCGGCGTCGCCGGCGCCCGGGAGGAGGAGCAGCAATCCGTCGGCGCCGACTCCACGGTGCCGGTCGCAGAGCAACGGCGCGGCCTCCGCGGGCAGATCGCCCTCGTGGACCAGGAAGTCGTTCCCCGTGGCGTGGAGCTTCGAGAGCCGGAGGGTGCTCATCGGCTCCACAATGCCAGCAGCGACGGCAGGAGGTCGCAGGGATTGTCGCCGCCGTCGAGCCACCTGATGCGCGGATCGCGGCGGAACCACCGGAGCTGGCGCCGCGCGAAGCGCTTCGTCCGGCGGACCGCGTCGTCGAGGGCGGTGTCGAGCGACGGCTCGTCACCCTCCAGGTACGCCAGCACCTCGTGGTACCCGATGGCCTGGCGCGCGGTGCGCGACAGCGGCCCGGCGGCGACCAGTGCCCGCACCTCGTCGACCAGGCCGGCCCGGCGCATCGCGGCGAATCGGCGCTCGATGCGCCGGTCGAGCACATCCAGGGGGACGGAGAGCCCGACCATCGACACCGGGAACACGGTGCTGCCGTAGGACTGGAGACCCGGACCGAACGACGAGAACGGGTGGCCGGTGATCTCGATCACTTCGAGGGCGCGCACGATACGCCGCGCGTTCCCAGGTTCGATGCGGGCCGCCGCCGCCGGGTCGAGCCGCTGGAGCGCGGTGTACGCGGCGGCGAGGCCGGCATCAGTGCCCACCTCCTGCTCGAACTGCGCGCGCACGGCGCGGTCCTCGGGAGGGAAGTCGAGCGGGTCCACGACGGCCTGCACGTAGAGACCGGTGCCGCCGACGAGCAGTGCGCGCTCGTGGCGGGCGCCGATGTCGGCGACGGCGTCGCGCGCCGCGGCCTGGAACCGCGCCACCGACCAGTCGTCCCCGGGGTCGGCGACGTCGACGAGGTGGTGCGGTACTGCGGCGCGCTCGCGCGCTCTCGGCTTCGCCGTGCCGATGTCCATGCCGCGATAGACCTGCATCGAGTCGACCGAGACGATCTCCACGCCACCCAATGCGAACGCCGCGGCCAGCGCCAGGTCGGACTTCCCGGAGGCGGTGGGCCCGACGAGTGCGAGGTGCGTCACGCAGGCGCCACCGAGACGGGGATGCGCGTGCGGGCACCGACCAGGTCGCCCCGCAGCCAGTGCGGGGCGGCGAAGGTGACGTGCACGTCGGCGAACCGCCCGGCCCGGGTGCCGGCGTCGCCCGGCGCGAAGTGGACGAGCTTGTTCTGGCGCGTGCGCCCCGACCACAGCGCCGGGTCCTTCTTCGACGGCCCCTCGACCAGCACCTGCTCGGTGCGCCCCAGACGCGCCTGGTGACGGGCGAGCGCGTGCCGCTCGACGACGTCGACGAGTCGTCGCATGCGCTCCTGGGCGACGTCGGGTGTGACGAACTCGTCGGTCATCGTCGCCGCCGGCGTCCCCGGACGGGGTGAGAATACGAACGTGTACGCGGCGTCGTACTGCGCGGCGTCGACGACCGCGAGCGTCCGCTCGAAGTCGTCGTCGGTCTCACCGGGGAAGGCGACGATGACGTCGGTCGTGACCGCGAGGTCGGGAATGGCTGCGCGCGCCGCCGCGAGCCGCTGGAGGTAGCGCTCGGCCGTGTACCCCCGGTGCATGCGCGCGAGCGTACGGTCGCTGCCCGCCTGGAGCGGGAGGTGTAGGTGCTCGCACACCGACGCGCACTCGGCCATCGCCGCGATCGTCTCGGGGCGCAGGTCCTTCGGGTGCGGTGACGTGAACCGGATCCGCTCGATGCCGTCGACCGCGTCCAGGGTGTGCAGCAGGTCGGCGAACCGGGGTCGGTACTGGCCGGCGCCCAGGTCGCGGCCGTACGAGTTGACGTTCTGGCCGAGGAGCGTGATCTCGCGCACACCGTCGGCGGCGAGCTCCTCGACCTCGCGGACGATGTCGCCCATGCGCCGGCTGATCTCGGGGCCGCGCACGATCGGGACGATGCAAAAGGTGCACGAGTTGTCGCACCCGATCTGGACGGTGACCCACGCGGAGTGCGGGTTGTCGCGACGTCCGGGCAGCGCCGACGGGTACGTCTCGTGCGGTTCGAGGATCTCGACGACAGGCTCTCCAGTCGTCCGGGCGCGGTCGAGGAGGCGCCCCGCGTGCGCGAGGTTGTGCGTCCCGAACACCACGTCGACATGCCCGGCACGTTCGACGATCTGCTCCCGGTCCTTCTGGGCCAGGCAGCCGCCCACCGCGATCTGGAGGTCGGGCTTCGCCGCCTTCACGGCCTTCAGGCGCCCGAGCTGCCCGTAGAGCTTGTTGTCGGCGTTCTCGCGGATGCAGCAGGTGTTGAGCACGACGACGTCGGCCGTCGCGAGGTCGTCGGTGGGCACCATGCCCTCGGCCGCGAGCAGGCTGGCGATGCGCTCCGAGTCGTGCTCGTTCATCTGACACCCGTAGGTGCGCAGGTAGAAGCGGCGCGGCCCCGCGCCGGGTTGCTCCACGACGCCAGTCTACGAGGCGGGCAGGTCGTACCAGTTTCGTTCGTACAACGAGGCGTCGTCGCCGAACTCGTACGTCTCGATGCTCGTGACGGTGACCGACTGCGGGCCGAGGTCGATCACGTTGTCGACGGCCATCGCGGCTTCGTTTCCGCACACGACGAGGAAGCGTGTCGCGAAGCGGGTCGTAGCGTTGTGGATCTCCCACGTCTCGACCCGGCACTCGTCGAACCCGTGTCGAACCTCTCCGGTCGCGCGGTCGTCGAGGGTCATGTCGCCCGGCACCGCCTCTCGCCACACCTCGAGCCAGGCGTCGCGGTCGTGCGCGTTCCACAGCTCGTGTGCACGCTCCATGATCGTCCGGATCTCGTCGCGGCGCACACGCTCTGCGTCGTCGGCCGCCGGAGTCTCGAACGAGAACCGCGCGTGCAACGAGCCGTCGTCGCCGAACCGCCAGATCTCGATGCTCGGGAGCACGACGCCGGTGCCACCGACCTCGCCGACGTTGCGCATCAAGACGGCGGCCTCGGTGCCGTTGACGACCAGGTGCTCGATCGACAGGGCCCAGGGGGCGTTCATGGTGTCCCACGGTGCCTCGAAGGCAGGGCGACCCGGTTTCGGCGGCGTGCCGACCGGGTCGTACATGCTCACGTCGCCGGGCACGGCGCTCCGCCAGTGCGCCAGCCACGCGTTCTTGTCGTGCGCATTCCAGAGCTCGACGTGGCGCTCGACGATCTGACGGATCGTCGCGGCATCCGGCGCAGGCATCCTCGATCCTTTCGGCGCCGCGCACGGTACGACGCGCCGAACGGCGTGTCGACTCGCGTCCCGGCTGGGTCACGTAGCGTGCCCCGGTGCACGTGGGGGTCGACCAGTACCTGTTCGCGGCCGTGGTCGTGCTGCTCGGCTCCGTGGTGCAGGGGACGATCGGTTTCGGTCTCAACCTCCTGGCCGCTCCGTTCATCGCGCTCGTGATCCCCGAGGCGCTCCCCGTGACGCTGGTGCTCGTCGCGTGGCCGATCGGCGCCATCGCGGCCGTGCGGGAACACCACGCCCTCGACCGCACCACGCTGCCGTGGCTCCTCGTGGGCGCGCTGCCCGGGACACTCGTCGGCCTCGCCATCGTGACGCAGGCGAGCACGAACGACCTCGCGATCATCATCGGCGCGGTCACCGTGCTCGGGGTCGTCGCCAGCTTCGTGACACCGCCGATCCACGTGGGACGGGCATCGGCCGGCATCGCCGGGTTCCTCAGCAACGTGACCGGTACCGCCGCCGCCGTCGGCGGCCCGCCCGTGGCGCTGCTCTACCAGTACCACCGCGGCCCGACCGTGCGCGCCACCCTCGGAGTGTTCTTCTGGACGAGCGCCACGCTGACGGTCATCGGCTACGCGGCAACCGGCGAGATCACCGCCGACCGCGCGCTGCTCGCACTCGGACTGATCCCCATCATGCTCGCCGGCTTCTGGAGCTCCCGGCACTTCCACACGTTCGTCGACCGGCGCTGGCTGCGCCCGGCCGTGCTCGCGCTCTGTGCCGTTGCCGGCACCGCGGCGATCCTTCGCGGTGCCCTGTAGCGCGGTTGGTGGTGACTACCCCTCGATCTCCAGGGACTCGTCGTCGGCAGTGACGTCGAGCTCGTCGCCGTCGGCGTTCGCGTCGGGGTCGATGCCGACTTGCTTGCGGATCTTCTCGCTGATCTCCACCATCAGGTCGAGGTTCTCGGCGAGGAACTGCTTGGCGTTCTCACGGCCCTGGCCGAGTTGCTCACCTTCGTAGGTGAACCACGCGCCGGATTTCTTCACGATGCCGAGGTCGACGCCGACGTCGAGCAGCGAGCCTTCCCGGCTGATGCCCCTGCCATACGTTATGTCGAACTCCGCTTGTTTGAAGGGTGCCGCTACCTTGTTCTTCACGACCTTCACGCGCGTGCGGTTGCCGACGACTTCGGCACCGTCCTTGATCGACTCGATACGGCGGATGTCGAGCCGCACGGACGAGTAGAACTTCAGCGCGCGCCCACCGGGGGTGGTCTCGGGTGAGTTGTGGACCATCACACCGTCGGCGAAGTAGTTGTGCGAACCCTCGACCTCGATGTCGTACCGGTGCATCGAACGAGTCCGCGGCTTGACCGCGATCTTCGTGATGGGCAACGGCATGAGCTCGTAGCGCATCGGTGCGAACACCGGCTCGACGTTGAACCGTCCGCGATACCGCGGGAGCAGCTTGTAGTCCATCGACGGATGGACGAACGGAGCGATGAGCGCGTGCAGCTTGGTGGTCTCGTCCTTCGGGAACACGAGGAATGCGACCTGACGCTGTCCGCGAAGCATCAGCTTCGGGTGGATGTCGTGCACATCCGCGAGATAGACCTTCAACCGTTCTCGAGTGGTCGGCTCCATTGCTTCGACGCAGATTTCCGACCGTCTATTGCCCTCTCGGGTCCTGTGCTGTACGCCCTTCGCACGCAAGGTGAAGCCGCCGTCGTCCATGTACCAGATCGCGAGCGACAGCGGGGTGAGCTGCTTCAGGTAGTCGTGCCCGAAGACCTTCTTTCCTTCGACGTAGACGGCACGACGTAGCTCTGCCAGTTCCGGGAGCGGCGATACGTCGCAGAAGACAGCGCCCTTCGCGTTCTCGGACCGACTCGCGCCGACGTTCGCGAAGAGCGACGCCTTCCAGTCGCAGTATTCCGCTTGTTTGTGCCCATGACCGAAGCGGAATCGAGCGGCGTGTCCGCTCTGATCCGGTGACAGCGCTCCGTCGCCCATCAAACCACCGAACACCACTTGCCACTGAAGGCCAGAGAGGCGATGCGGGACGGATTGCAGAACGCGATCACCGACACCGAGTTCCTGCGCTTCCCGCCAGCCACCCGGGGAACGGATCAGGTGATTGCCGGTCACAGCGAATGACGCTCGTCCGGGAACGCCGGGCTTCGCGACCGTGAACTGGAGGAACTCGTCGGTGACACCATTGTCGAACCAGTTCACGACCTTCTTCGGCACGACTGCGTCGAGGTCCAGGTCGTAGGAGAGGACCTCGACCGGCATCCGCTGGTTGACGATCTTGCCGATCCGCTCGGCCGTGCCGTCAGCCAGTGTCACCAAAGTGTCGTAGTGGAAGCACCCGAAGAGGACGCCGATCTTCTCCCGCAGCTGGTTGATGAAGACGCAGACGGTGCGGGAGCGGTTGAGGTTGCCGGTGAGCTTGCGCAGGGCCTGGCTCATGAGTCGCGCCTGGAGGCCGACGTGCGCGTCGCCCATCTCACCCTCGATCTCGGCGCGAGGCACGAGCGCGGCGACCGAGTCGATGACGATCACGTCGAGCGCGCCCGACCGGATGAGCATGTCAGCGATCTCGAGCGCCTGCTCGCCGGTGTCGGGCTGGGAGATGTAGAGGTCGTCGACGTTCACGCCGATGGCCGCCGCATACACCGGGTCCATCGCGTGCTCGGCGTCGATGTAGGCGCAGATGCCGCCGTTGCGCTGGGCCTCGGCGACCACGTGCATGGCGAGCGTGGACTTCCCCGACGACTCGGGGCCGAAGATCTCGACCACCCGGCCCCGGGGGAGACCCCCGATGCCGAGCGCGATGTCGAGCGCGAGCGCGCCGGTGGGAATGGCGGCGACGCCGACATTCGTGTGCTCCCCCAAGCGCATGATGGCGCCCTTGCCGAAGTTCTTCTCGATCTGGCCGATCGCCATCTCGAGGGCCTGGTCTCGTTCCACGGTGGAACCCTCCTGGAAATGGATGCGAATGCTGCGGGGGGAAGCTCGAGGCGAACGTACGACGGAGGTGTGACACTTACGCGGACTCTTCGGGCGCCGGGCACCTGCTGGCGTTCGGGGCTGGCGTTCGGGGCTGGCGTTCGGGGCTGGCGTTCCGGGCACCGCCGGCGCCGGACACCCTTTCGGAACCGAAACTACACCCGTGGAACTTAGTCGAACACCCGTTCGCTCGCAAGCACCCACCGCGTCCGGTGCCGGTTACGCTCCCGCCCATGGCCGAGCGGCGCGTCGTCTTCGAGGGCCCGGTGAACTTCCGGGACCTCGGCGGCTACCCCACCGCCGACGGGCGACGGGTCCGCTGGGGCCGCCTCTACCGCAGCGACTCGCTCCACACGATCACGCCGGTCGACGTGCCGATGCTCCGCGACCTCGGTGTGCGCATCGCCATCGACTTCCGCTCCGACGACGAGATCGACCGCCTCGGCATCGGACCGCTCGACGAGGTGTCGGTCCGTCACGTCCACTGTCCCACCTTCGACGGTCAACGCCGTGAAGCCCCGCCGCTCGAGGGCAAGACGGCTGCGGAGTTCTACGCGCTCATGCTCGAGAGCGGTGCACCCGCGTACCGCGCCGCGCTCGAGGCTGTCGCCGAACCCGGCGCGCTCCCGGCGGTGTTCTTCTGCCTCGCGGGCAAGGACCGCACCGGCTGCTTCGCCGCGCTCGTGCTCGGGCTGCTCGGCGTGCCGGACGACGAGATCGTCGCCGACTACCACCTCACGCAGGAGATCGTGCCGATCCTCACCGAGCGTCGGCTCGAGCGCGACGGCCCCGGCCTCGACGCGGAGCGCTGGCGGAACATCCCCGACGACCTGCGCGGCGCGCACACCCACGTGATGGAGGAGCTCCTCGGCCACGTCGACCGCCTCTGGGGCGGCTGGGACGCCTACGCCGAGTTCGCCGGCGTTCGCCCCGAGCTCGTCGGCCTCCTGCGTGAGGAGCTCCTCGAGGAGGGCGCGTAGCGCACGCTCGTGGGCGCACGCAAAGTCGAGGCGCGCAGATCCCGAAGCGGAGCATCATCGGCGCATGGCGATCGAGGTGCACCACACCACCGACGCGGCCGAGGCGTGCGCGACCGCGGGCGACTTCCTCCGCCGCCGTCCCGTCGAGCACAACGTCCACCTGACCATCCTCGACGCGCGGACCGCGGCGCCACTCCCGGGCCACTACTGGTGGGCGGTCCACCACGGCGACATCGCCGGGTACGCGTCCGTGTCGCCACCCGAGCGCTTCGTCGGGATCACGCCGGTGCCGCGCGCGGTGACCGCCGCGCTCGTGGACGCGATCGCGCCGGTCGTGCCCGGCGCAAGGGGTGTCGTCGGTGAAGCCGGGACGGCAGCGGCGTTCGCCGGTGCTTGGGCCGCGCGGATGCACGTCGCCGCGCGTCCGGCGCGCGCGCAGCGTCTCTACCGGCTCGCGCGGCTCGCACCGCCCTCCGGCATCCCGGGCGCGCTCCGAGCAGCGCGCGCGGCCGATCGCGCGAGCCTCGTGCGCTGGACCGCGGCCTTCGACGCGGAACTCGGCGAACGTGACGGGACCGATCCGGTGGCCACCGTCGACGCGGAACTCGAGGGGGGTCGGTTGCACCTCTGGGATCGGGACGGGTCGGTGTCGATGGCGACGACGCGATTGCCGGCGGCCGGCGTTGCCCGGGTATCGCTCGTGTACACACCGCCGCAGCATCGCGGGCACGGCTACGCGTCCGCGTGTGTGGCCGCGCTCTCCGCGCATGTCCTCGCCAGCGACGCGCACACCTGCATGCTCTTCACCGAGCTCACCAACCCGACGTCGAACGCGATCTACCGCGCAATTGGCTACGAGCCGGTGGCCGAAGTCCTTGCCTACCGCTTCGGATGAGGTCACCCGGCGAGCGCGAACCGCTCGATCTCGCGATGAACCGCGCCGTCCCAGCGGGTATCGCTCTCCATCAGCAGCACCTCGGTGGCATCCCACAGTGGCCCGACCGGGCCTCCTCCGAGCGACGTGACGAGGTTCGCCAGCGGCCGCGCGCGCGGCGAGCGCGCCACCGTGAGGTGCGCGGTGAACTCCGGATGGTCGGCGGTGTAACCGAACGGCTCGGTCGCGCGGAGCACCGCACCCGCGAGCCGCGCCAGCTCCTCCTGGCCCTCGTCCAGCCCGATCCACACCACCGACGCGCGCGACGTCGACGGGAACGCCCCCGCGCCGCCGAGCGCCAGCGTCACGGGCCGCTCGCGGCGCAACACCGCACGGAGGGAGTCGACGAGGTCGTCGGCGTCGGCGTCGGGTACCGAACCGAGGAACTGGAGCGTCAGGTGCCACTGGCCCGCGTGGGTCCAGTTCACGCGTGGCGGCGCGACGGGTCGCACCGGCGCGACCACGCGCTCGACCGCGTCGAGCACCTCGGGAGGCGGAACGACCGCGACGAACGCGCGCCGCAGCCCGTTCACGGCAGCCGGGTCACGGCAACGCGAGCAGCCGCATCCGCAGCAGGTTGAGCACCGAGATGGTCGAGAACTGCCGGATGCGCTCGCGGTCGAAGGGCAGCCGGGCAGTGACCGCCTCCGTGTCGTGGCCAGGGATCGCGAGGCCGTACCACACGGTCCCGACGGGCTGGCCCTCCATCTCGTCGGGACCGGCGACACCGGTCGCCGAGATCCCGACGTCGGCACCGAGGACACGCCGGGCGCCCTCGGCCATCTGCGCGGCGGCCTCCTCGGTGATCACGTGCTCCGCGGTGACGCCCAGGAGGTCGCGCTTCACCTCGGTCGCGTACGACGCGATCGAGCCGCGGAACGTGCGGCTGGCGCCCGGAACGTTGGCGATGCGAGCCCCGATGAAACCGCCGGTGAGGGACTCGGCGACCCCGACCGTCCACCCGCGCGCCTCGCAGAGCCGCAGCACCTCCGACTCCATCGTCTCGTCGTCGACCCCGAACACGAGCTCGCCGAGCACCGACCGGAGCTCGCGGTCCTCGGCATCGAGGAGCGCGAGCGCCTGCTCCTCGGTCGCGGCCTTCGCCGTCATGCGCACGTAGATGCCCTCGATCCCGCGCGCGAGGAACGCGATCGTGGGGTTCGTCTGCTGGTCGACGCGCGCCGCGATCATCTCGGCGAGGCCCGACTCCGAGGTGCCCCACGTCTTCAACGACCGCGACACGATGACCGCGCGCTCCCCCGACCGCTCGAGCACGTCCGGGAGCACCGACTTCGTGACCATCTCCATCATCTCGTAGGGCACGCCCGGCACCGCGTAGACGACCTTGTCGCCGACCTCGCAGCGCAGACCCGGTGCAGTGCCGATCGGGTTCGGGATCACGTCGCCGCCCTTGGGGACGTCGGCCTGGCGCAGGTTGTTCTCGGGCATCGGGCGCCCGCGGCCACCGAAGACGCGGGCGATCTGCTCGACGAGGTCGTCACGGCGCTCCAGCTCGACACCCATCACCTCGGCGATGGCCTCGCGGGTGACGTCGTCGGGCGTGGGGCCGATCCCGCCGCACACGATCACCGCGTCGGCGCGGTCGAGCAGCTCCCGCAGGCACGTGACCATGCGTCCCAGGTTGTCGCCCACCTTGCGGTGCTCGCACGTGTCGATACCGGCCGCGGCGAGCTGCTCACCGATCCACGAGCTGTTGGTGTCGACGATCTGACCGAGCAGCAGCTCGGTGCCGATCGCCAGGACGTCACACCGCATCGGCGGCTCGCTGCGTCTGCTGCTGCCAGCCCCGGCGCACGATGTCGAGGCCCGAGATCACCGTGAGCGTGACGGCGGTCCACAGCACGACGTCGTGCACGGTTGCCCACTCGTACGTGGGCGGGAACAGGACGATGCCGACCGCGAGGAACTGGAAGAACGCCTTCCACTTGCCGAGCTTGAGCGCAGGGAGCGACACGCCGCGTCGACCCGCGAACGAGCGGTAGCCGGAGATCCCCACCTCCCGCGCTGCGACGATCACGACCGCCGCCCACGAGAAGTCGCCGTTGACCGCGAGCGCGCAGAAGCCGCCGATGACGAGGAATTTGTCGGCGAGGGGATCGAGGAACGCCCCCGAGCGGGTCGCGCCGTCGCGGCGGGCGAGCCAGCCGTCGACGCGGTCGCTGCACGCGAGCACGAACCACAGCGAGACCGTCAGCCACGTGGAGCCGCGGTCGAGGATGAGGAGCAACGTCGGCACCGCGAGCAGCAGCCGGGCGAACGTCACGAAGTTCGCGGGCGTCGCGATCGCGGAGTCGGAGAAGCGCCGCACCGGGCTCGCCGTGGTACTCAAGGGACGAGTCCCTTGGCAACGAGGTCGGGCCCGAACGCGTCGGTGACGTGGGCGCGCACGAGCGCACCAGGCCGTGCCCAGTCGGCATCGAGGTGCACCACGCCGTCGATCTCGGGAGCTTCCCTGAAGGTGCGGCCGACGAGCAACCCGGAGTCGTCGTCGCGGCCGTCGACGAGCACCTCGACCTCGGTGCCGACCAGCGCGTCGCGGGCGGCGCGCGTCATGCGCTCCTGCACGTCCTCACACTCGCGCAACCACTCACCGACCAGGTGGTGCGGCGCGGCTCCGGGCCGCGACGCCGCCGGCGTGCCGTCCTCGGGCGAGAAGGCGAAGAAACCCGCCCAATCGAGCGCCGCGGCGTCGAGGAAGGCCAGCAGCGAGTCGTGCTCGGCCTCACCCTCGCCGGGGAAGCCGACGATGAACGACGATCGGAACGTGGCTTCCGGCTCCTCGGCGCGGATCGCCTCGATCATCGGGAGGAAGCGCTCGCCGCTCCCCCACCGCTTCATCGCCCGCAAGAGCGCGGCGTCGGCGTGCTGGAGCGACAGGTCGAAGTACGGCACGACCGTGGGTAGCTCGAGCATCGTGGCGACAAGAGGTTCGCGCACTTCGCTCGGGTAGAGGTAGAGGAGGCGGAGGCGCGCGAGGCCGTCGGCGGCGAGCCCGTCGAGGCGGTGGAGGAGCGGCGCGAGCGCGCCCGGTTCGCCGGCGTCGCGCCCGTACCACGCGAGGTCCTGCGCGACGAGCACGACCTCGGCGACGCCGCCGTCGACGAGCGCTCGCACCTCGGCCTCGATCGAGTCGGGCGTGCGCGACCGCTGCTTGCCGCGGAACGACGGGATGGCGCAGAACGCGCACGCGCGGTCGCACCCCTCGGCGATCTTCACGTACGCCCACGGCAGCGAGGGTGCCGACCGGGGGAGCTCGAGGAGATCGCGGACGCCTGCCGGCTTGCGTCGGGGCATCCCGACGTCGACGACCTGCGCGAGCGCGCCCTCGCCGGCGAAGCCGACCACCGCGTCGATCTCCGGCATCGCGGCCGCCAGCTCGACACCCGCGCGCTCGGCGAGGCAGCCGGTGACCACGAGCTTGGCGCCGGGCTTGCGCGTCGCTGCCAGCGCAAGGATCGTGTCGATCGACTCCTGGCGCGCCGCCTCGATGAACGCGCAGGTGTTCACCACCACGATGTCGGCGTCGTCGGCGTCGGCGGCGGCGACCAACCCGTCGGCGAGGAGCGACGCCGCGACCTTGTCGGAGTCGACCGCGTTCTTCGGACAGCCGAGCGTCTCCAGGTAGAAGCGGCTGACGCCCGGCCCGACCATGCGAGCAGGATAGTTGCACCCGTGTGACGCGCCCGGCGAGCGGTCTGACGCACCGATGAGCAGCGCCGTGCCGTCAGCCGTCGTGCGGCTGCGCCAGCGCCCGCCGCACGTTGTCGAGCGTGAACTCGACCACCTCTTCGTAGGAGATCGACGCGCCGTGGGCGTAGGAGCGCTGGTACTGCTCGTGACCGAGGACTCGGCGTGCGGCGTCGAGGGTGCGCTCGAGCTCCGCGTTGCGTTGCGACGACACATTGATCGCGACCAGCGCGCCCTCGAGCAGGCTGGCCGCAACCACCGTCGCCGTCGAGGGTTCTGCCACCCGCACCAGGATGTCGGCGGACGCGCCGAGTATGTCGACGACGACCGGTCGAGCTCCGACGGAGCCGCCGTGGCTGATCGCTTCGTCGAGTGCTTCGAGTGCCCCGACGCGATCGTGCATCCGAGCGCGCAACCGTGCGACACAGACCAGTGCCAGCCCGACAATCGTCGGCATCGCGCCAGCGCGCCCCAGCGCAATGGCCTGCTCGTGTGCGTCGAGCGCGCGGACCGGATCGTCGTGCTCGATCGCACGACCGAAGTTGAAGAGCGCGCTGCCGATCGCCGATGGATTCTCGATTCGCCGAGCGAGCTCGAGCGCAGACTCCGCTTCCGCCCGCGCCGTCACGAGGTCGTTGGTTCCGGCGGCGTAATACGACACCCCGGTGTGGAACATCACCAGCCCGAATGGATCCGTCCCGGCCTGCTCCAGCCGGTGGACAGCTTCGACTTCAACCTGTGCTGCTTCGGCGTGCTTGCCCTGCCCGTACAGACTCGACCACGCCACGAACGGTACGAGGCCGGGAGCGATCGAGTCGGCGTCGAGCGCGCCCTGCAGCTCGGTCTCCACCCTGTTCATCGCCAGGTCGAACTGCGCAAGGTGCGCCGCCTGCTGGGCGGCGGCCCCGATGACCGCCGTGCGCTCGCGTGCGGTCGACCGGAGTGCGACATCGAAGGCGCGCTCCGCCCACGCGCCGATCCCACCCGGGGGATCGATGACAGCTTCGTACGCCAGCGCCGCGATGATGCGGAGCGCGAGCAACGTGTCGTCCTCGTCGTCGCGGTCGAGCGCCCAGTACACGGCGGCGCGGAGGTTGTCACGTTCCGCATTCACGCGCGGCCGCCACGCCAGCTCGTCACGACCCGCGAGCGCTGCGCCGGCCTCGGCGGCGAAGCGGGCGTAGTGCTGCGCGTGCCGCCGCCGGAACGCGTCGGCATCGCCGGCGAGGTCGAGCCGCTCTCGCGCATGCTCCCGCAGCGTCTCCAGCATCTGGTACCGCGTCGTGTCGGCGGGGCCGACGTCGGCGACGAGCATGGACTTCGCCACCAGACTCGAGAGCCCGTCGATGACGTCCCAGGTTTCGAGCTCACCCCCTGCGGTCACGGCGGCCGCGGCCACGGCGTCGAACGTCCCTGCGAACACACCGAGCCGGTCGAACAGCAACCGGTCGGCGGGCTCCAACAACCCGTACGACCAGTCCACCGTGGCGCGCAACGTGCGGTGGCGTTCGACCTCGGCGCGGCGCCCGCCGGTCAAGAGCCGGAAGCGCTCGTCGAGCAGGCCCGCGATCTCGGTGGGAGTCATCGCGACGATGCGCGCCGCAGCCAGTTGGATCGCGAGGGGGATGCCGTCGAGCCGCCGGCAGATCTCGGCGACCGCGGCGGCGTTGCCGGCGTCGATGACGAACCCGGGCCGCGCCGACTCGGCACGCTCGCGGAAGAGGCGTCCCGCGTCGCTCGCCTCGACCGCGTCGGGTGACACCGCGCCGGGCACGGGCAGCGACCGCAGTGGCCACACCCGCTCACCCGCGATCCCGAGCGCCTCGCGGCTGGTAGCGACCACCCGGACGTGCTCGCACTCACGAATCATCCCCTACCGCGAGCCGACCCGAGCCGTCGAGCAGGTGCTCACAGTTGTCGAGCACGACCAGCGCCCGCTTCGATCGCAACAGCTCGAGCACCGCGCCTTCCGAGGAGAGACCCGGTCGGGGGCGTACCGACAGCGTCGTCGCGACCAGCTGCACCATCGCCTCGGTGTCGGTCACGGCGGCGAGCTCGAACAACCACGCGCCGTCAGGAGCCCGCTCGAGCAGCTCGGCGGCCAGCTGCACCGCAACCCGTGTCTTTCCCACACCCCCCGTTCCGGTGATCGTCACCATGCGGTTCTCGCCGAGCAGCTCGCTCAGTTGCGCGAGCTCGTCGCGACGACCCACGAACGACGTCACCTGCACGGGCAAGTTGCCCGGAAACGCGCCGACGGATCGCAACGGCGCGAACGACAGTTCGAGACCGGCTGTACTCACCTGGAAGACCCGCTCGGGACGTGAGAGGTCGCGCAGCGTGTGCTCGCCGAGATCGGCGAGCTCGACGGTGCCGGGCAGCGAGTCGCGCACGAGGTCGGCCGTGGATTGCGAACAGAGGATCTGTCCACCGTGCGCGAGCGCTTGGAGGCGCGCGGCGCGGTTCACGGCCGACCCGAAGTAGTCGCCGTCGCGCAACTCCGCCACGCCCGAGTGGATCCCGATCCGAACCCGGAGCGGTTCGCTCACCTCCCACGGCGCGGCGCCGATCGCGCCCTGCGCATCGACTGCCGCACCGACGGCGCCGTCCGCGATCGCGAACACGGCGTGGAGCCCGTCGCCGCGCCCCTTCACCACGGTGCCGCCGTGCGCGGTGACCGCG
>Ga0187777_10001300_pt1 | contig 16269 bp, 19 predicted proteins | sample 1015_Q2_SP5_10_M_FD_132416 | JGI IMG/M metagenome (GOLD analysis project Ga0187777, IMG submission 132416) | Tropical peat soil microbial communities from peatlands in Department of Meta, Colombia - 1015_Q2_SP5_10_MG | ecosystem: Environmental > Terrestrial > Soil > Wetlands > Peat | place... | reverse complement strand
GGTTATCTGCGCGCGAGGCGCAGCAGCAGGCCGCCGAGGAGGGCGGCCGAGAGGCGGAGAATCGAATTACGGCTGCTGATCATCAAGTCACTATATCGGGAATTATCCCCGTGCGCAACCGCGGCGCGGGCCGAGGCCCCGCCGACCAGCCGCCGTCATCCCGAACGCCATGATCCGGAACACCGTGCGCGCCGCTCCAGGCCTCTCACGCACGATCTCGCCGGCGCGAATTCACAGCGCCCTGCTCCAGGCGGTCTTCCTGACGATGGCGCTGCTCGTCGCCGGAAGCGTTTCGGTCTTCGTTCTCGGGCAGGACGGGAACTGGGATCTGCAGAACTACCACTTCTACAACGCGTGGGCCTTCGTCAACGGCCGCATGGGTTGGGACCTTGCTCCGGCGCAGCTCCAGACCTTTCACAACCCGCTCCTCGACCTGCCGTTCTACGCGATGGTCGCCGCGGGCTGGTCGCCGCGGTGGATCTCCGCCGTCATGGCACTTCCTGCGGGCGTCGGCGCCTTCGTTCTGGGCAAGGTCATGTTGCTGCTCTTCGCTGATCTGCCGCGACGCGAGCAGTGGCTCTACGCGTTGCTGTCGTTTGCCGTGGGAATCAGCGCTGCGGGCCCGGTCTCGCTCCTCGCGTCGACGATCAACGAGTGGCAGGGTGCGATGCTGCTGACGATCGCACTTTGGCTGATACTGCGGCGGGCGAGCGAGGCCGCGATCGGCTGGCGGTCGTTGGTCGGCGCAGGCCTTCTGGCCGGCATCGCCAGCGGACTCAAGCTGACCGCCGCATCGTGCGCGCTCGGGTTGTGCGTCGCGCTCCTGCTGCGCCCGCCGATCGCGAGGCGCGGCATCCGCGAAGCGTCCGTGTTCGCGCTCGCGGTGGCGAGCGGCGTCGCGCTTTCGCTCGGCCCATGGATGTGGAAACTCTACACGCACTTCGGCAGCCCGCTGTTTCCCTACTTCAACGATTACCTGCGCTCCCCGTGGTGGGATGCTGCGCCGCTCATCGAGCGCGGATTCGGACCGCACACTCTCTACGAGTGGCTGACGTTCCCGCTGCGTCCGCTTCGAACCGAAGCCAGCTTCTTCTCGGAGCTGGCTTTCCGCGACTGGCGGCTGCCATTGCTCTACCTCGTCGCGTGCGCCGTCGCGCTCGGCTGGCTCGCCCGCCGCGGGAGCAGGTATCCGGGCGCGGGCACGACGACAACCGCGTCCGCCTGGCGCCTGCTCCTTGTCTTTTGGATCGTCTCGTTCCTCGTTTGGGCGGTGCTGCACTCCATCTATCGCTATCTCCTACCGCTGGAGCTCTTCTGCGGCGCGATTACGATCCAGCTGCTGCGGAGCGGCCTTGCCCGGCGCTGGGTTCCGGCGGCGGCGATCCTCTACGCCGCCCTGGCGATCTTCACGGTGCGGTATCTGGATTGGTGGCACGTCGATTACGGCGAGCGCTATTTTCTGGTCGACGTTCCACCGGTAGCGCCACGTGCCGTCGTGCTCCTGCTGACGGATGCGCCGATGGCGTACGTGCTGCCCTTCTTTCCCGCAGACGGTCGATTCCTCGGCGCGAAGAACAACCTCAACCGCCCCGGGAGGCACAACCTGCTCGAGGCGAACGTCGCCAGGATCATTCGCGAGCACGACGGGCCGCTCTATTCCCTGGCGTTCCCCGCGGGCGCGGGCGGTGACGTGCTGCTCGCCCATGGCCTTCGCGTCCGGCAACCAGCCCCGGACTGCGCCAACGTGACCACCAACCTGTCGACGAGCCCCCTGCAACTCTGTCGTTTGCAGCGGTTGGAAACCGCAGCCGCTCCGCTGCGACAGTGAAGCTGAAGAGACCCGTCGCCGCGGGCGTGTATTGCTAACGTGACGACCGGCGGCGCAACGCGCTCCAGCCGGACCACACGTAGCCGGACAACGCATAGACGACGAAGCCGGCGAAGAGAACGATTGCGGGCTGATAACTCACCAGCACGAAAGACAGCATGATCAGGAAGACGACGACGAACGGCACGCTGCGGCGCAGGTTGATCGTCTTGAAGCTGTAGTACTTGAGATTGCTTACCATGGTCAGACCAGCGAAGACGGTGACGATCCAGGCCCACCAGCGAATGCTCTCCGGGTTGATCGCAGCATCGTCCATGATCCAGACGAAGCCCGCCACGAGCGCGGCGGCTGCGGGGCTTGGCAGCCCTTGGAAGTAACGCTTGTCGGCGACCTCGAGCATCGTGTTGAAGCGCGCCAGGCGCAGGGCAGCTCCCGCGCAATAGACGAATGCCGCAATCCAGCCGAGCTTGCCGAGGCTCAGGAGCGCCCATTCGTAGATCACGAGCGCCGGCGCCGCTCCGAAGGAAACCATGTCCGACAGGCTGTCGTACTCTGCTCCGAATGCGCTCTGGGTCTTGGTCAGGCGCGCCACGCGTCCGTCGAGGCCGTCGAGGACCATGGCCACGAAGATCGCGATCGCCGCCTGATCGAAGCGGCCATTGATCGCCTGTACGATCGAGTAGAACCCGCCAAACAGCGCCGCAGTGGTGAACAGGTTCGGAAGCAGATAGATGCCGCGGCGCCGGATGCGGCTCTTGGCGAGCGCCCGCTCCTGCTGGTAATCCCCCATGCGGGACAGCCTAGCAGCTAGGGGGAAGCGAAACAAGCCGGCCGGCGGGCGAGTTTCAGACGGCGAGCGTGGCGAGCGCGGTCGTAGTCGCGTAAACCTTGTCGCCGATCGCCACACGGGGCGTCGCGCCGGCCGGCAGGTACACATCGACGCGCGAGCCGAAGCGGATGAAGCCGTAGCGCTGCCCGCGGTTGAGGCGATCGCCGCGGTCGACATAGCACAGGATCCGCCTCGCGATCAGGCCCGCGATTTGCACGCAGGTGATCTCGTCTCCGGCCTCACTCGTGATGTGCAGTGCGCAGCGCTCGTTCTCTGCCGAGGCTTTGTCCAACGCCGCATTGAAGAAGCGACCGGCGTGGTACCACTTGTTCCTGACCAGGCCATCGACGGGACTGCGATTCGAGTGCACGTTGAACACGTTCATGAACACGCTGATCTTCAGCGCGTCGCGTTCGAGATAGGGATCGCGAGCCCGCTCGACGGCAACGATCCTTCCATCCGCCGGAGAGAGCACCGCTGCGGGGTCCTCCGGCGCCGCGCGGCGCGGGTCGCGGAAGAACTGAGCGATGAACAGCACCGCCGCCCAGGCAAGGATCGCCACGAGCCAGACGCCGAGCAGCGTAAGGGCGGCCGCGACGAGCAGCGCAAAGACGAGAAAGGGCCAGCCCTCGCGCGCGATGATGGGATGAGGATAGCTGACTGCTGCCACGGTGAGTACGGGCAGCTCGCCTACTTCGTCTGCTCGTCGATACGGCGCGAGAGATCCTGCGCGCCCTGCTGCACGGTCTGCTCCACTCCACGCGCCCGCTCGATCGGGTTTCGCGATGCGGGCGCTGCCGGGGACGCATCGGCAGACGGCGGCGCGGCGTCAGGCGCACGCGCGCGCTCCTCGGATTTGGCTGGTGCAGCGGGAGTCCCGAGAAGCCCGTATTGCCGGAGTGCGGTCTGCGCGACAAGCGCCACGATCACCAGCGCGATCAGCAGAACGACCATGCCCACCCACCCGGCCTGGCTTCGATGACCATGCGGCATGGTTAGTTGCGGGACTGATCGACCAGCTTGTTCCTGCGTATCCATGGCATCATCTCGCGCAGCTTCGCCCCCACTTGCTCGATCGGATGCTCTGCGGTCATCCGCCGCCGCGAGAGCAGCGTCGGGGCGCCGGCCCGGTTCTCGAGAATGAAATTCCGCGCGTACTCGCCGCTCTGGATGCGGGCAAGCGCAGCGCGCATGGCGTCCTTGGTCGCGCCGGTAATGATCAGCGGGCCGGTGACGTATTCGCCATATTCCGCGTTGTTCGATATCCCGTAGTTCATGTTGCCGATGCCGCCCTCGTACATCAGGTCGACGATCAGCTTGAGCTCGTGCAAGCATTCGAAGTAGGCCATCTCCGGCGCGTACCCGGCCTCGATGAGCACCTCGAAGGCCGTCTTCACGAGCTCGACGCAGCCGCCGCAGAGCACCGTCTGCTCGCCGAAGAGATCGGTCTCGGTCTCCTCCTTGAAGGTCGTTTCGATCACGCCTGCGCGCGCGCCGCCGATCGCGGCGGCGTAGGACAGCGCCAGGTCGCGCGCCTTGCGGCTCACGTCCTGGTGCACAGCGATGAGCATCGGCGTGCCACCACCCTGCTGATAGGTCGAGCGCACCGTGTGCCCGGGCGCCTTCGGAGCGATCATCACGACATCGAGGTCGGCCCGCGGCATGACCTGCCCGTAGTGGATGTTGAAGCCGTGTGCGAAGGCGAGGGTGGCGTTCTTGCGAATGTTGGGCTCGACGTCCTCGCGGTATACCGCGGCGATGTGCTCGTCCGGCATCAGCATCATCACGAGATCGGCGCTCTTGACCGACTCGGCGACTTCCGCCACCTTGAGTCCGGCCTTCTTCGCCTTGTCCCACGAAGCGCCGCCGCGCCGAAGGCCGACCGTCACTTTGACGCCGGAATCGTTCAGGTTCTGCGCGTGCGCGTGGCCTTGCGAGCCGTAACCGACGATGGTCACCTTCTTGCCCTTGATAAGCGACAGATCGGCGTCCTTTTCGTAATAGACCTTCATGTTTTCTCCGTCCTAGATTCGCAGCACGCGCTCGCCGCGGCCGATCCCCGAGGCGCCAGTACGCACCGTTTCGAGAATCATGCCCGGCTCGAGGGCCTGCAGGAACGCGTCAAGTTTCTCACCCGGGCCCGTGAGCTCGATGGTATAGCTCTTGTCAGTCACGTCGAGGATGCGGCCGCGGAAGATGTCGGCGAGACGTTTCATCTCGTCGCGGTCCTTGCCTGCAGCGCGCACCTTCACCAGCATCAGCTCGCGCTCGATGTGATTGCCCTCGGTGAGATCGACCACCTTAACGACCTCGACCAGCTTGTTGAGCTGCTTGGTTATCTGCTCGATGACGTCGTCCGAGCCGACCGTGACGATGGTCATGCGCGACATCGTCTCGTCCTCAGTCGGCGCCACGGTCAGCGATTCGATATTGTAGCCGCGCGCGGAGAACAGCCCGGAGATGCGCGACAGCGCGCCCGCTTCGTTCTCTACCAGGATCGAGAGGATGTGCCGCATGATTAGTGTGCCCCCACGCTCGCGATACGGCGTCGCGCGTTGCCCCCCGAGGGAGTGCAATTCGCGTCTTGGGACGGCCCGGCGGCGCTCATAGCTCCTCCGCCAGGATCATCTCGGTGAGCCCTTTGCCGCCGGGGACCATCGGGAAGACGTTCTCGGTCTGATCCGTGATGAAGTCGAGGAACACCAAGCGCTCCTTCTGTCGGAACGCTTCCTTGAGCGCGCCCTCGACGTCGCCCGGGTTGTCAACCTTGATCCCCACGTGACCATAGGCCTCGGCTAGCTTCACGAAGTCAGGGAGCGCGTCCATGTACGACTCGGCGTAGCGGTTACCGTAGAAGAATTCCTGCCACTGCCGCACCATGCCCATGTAGCGGTTGTTGAGGTTCACGATCTTGATCGGCAGGTGGTACTGCCGGCAGGTCGACAGCTCCTGGATGCACATCTGGATCGAGGCCTCGCCCGTGACGCACGCCACGGTTGCGCCGGGATTGACCAGCTGCACGCCCATCGCCGCCGGCAGCCCGAAGCCCATCGTGCCGAGGCCCCCCGAGTTGATCCAGCGCCGCGGCTTGTCGAACTTGTAGTACTGCGCCACCCACATCTGATGCTGGCCGACGTCGGAAGTGACGAACACGTCGCCCTTGGTGATCTCGTAGAGCTTTTCCACCACGTACTGCGGCTTGATCAGCTCGCTCTTGCGGTCGTACTTGAGGCAGTCTCTGCGCTGCCATTCCTTGATCTCGCCCCACCATGCCTTCAGCGCCGCCGGGTCGGGCCGCTGGTTCGAGGACTCGATAATCCTCAGCATCTCGTCGAGCACGTCGGCGACGTAGCCCACGATCGGGACGTCGACCTTGACCCGCTTGGAGATCGACGACGGGTCGATGTCGATGTGGATGATCTTGCGGTCGGGGCGGTAGAAGTGCGCCGGGTTGCCGATCACTCGGTCGTCGAAGCGCGACCCGATGGCGATCAGCACGTCGCAGTTCTGCATCGCCATGTTGGTTTCGTAGGTCCCGTGCATCCCGGGCAGGCCGGTGAACTGGGGGTCGGTCCCGGGGAAGCCGCCAAGGCCCATCAGCGTCGTGGTGCAGGGAAATCCGAGGAGCCGCACCAGCCGGGTGAGCTGCGCCGACGCGTTGTTCAGGATCACGCCGCCGCCCGCGTACACCATCGGCCGCTTCGCCTCGAGGAGCAGCTGCACCGCCTTCTTGATCTGGCCCGAGTGTCCCTTGGTGACAGGGTTGTAGGAGCGCAGCGAGATCGACTTCGGGTAGCTGAACTCGGCCTTTGCCTGAGTGACGTCCTTCGGGATGTCGACCAGCACCGGGCCCGGACGTCCGGTCGCGGCGAGGTAGAAGGCCTTCTTGATCGTAAGCGCGAGCTGGTTGACGTCCTTGACGAGAAAGTTGTGCTTGACGCACGGCCGCGTAATGCCCACCGTGTCGCACTCCTGGAAGGCGTCCTGACCGATCGCGTGCGTAGGAACTTGACCGGTGAGGACTACCATAGGCACGGAATCCATGTACGCGGTGGCGATGCCCGTCACCGCATTCGTGACACCAGGTCCGGAGGTCACGAGGCACACGCCGACCTTCTCGCTCGCCCGCGAGTAGCCATCGGCGGCGTGGGCCGCCCCTTGCTCGTGGCGCACGAGAACGTGCTTGACCTTCTCCTGCTTGAAGAGCTCATCGTAGATGTTGAGCACCGCCCCGCCGGGGTAGCCGAACACGTACTCGACCCCCTCCTCCTGGAGGCAGCGGACGACGATTTCTGCGCCTGTAAGTTGCATGATGCGCCCCATCGATAAAGATCGCCGCCCGGCGGGCCAAGGCGCGCCGGGTGCTGCAAAACCGCAGGACGCTACACGGGTACTGCGCGTCCGATGCCAGGCTCGTATGGGTAGAAAGCCGGTACCGCCACGTTCTCCGGGACGATCCGGAAGCGCTTGTGGCGCCGCCGGACGGAACGCGAACGACCGTTTTTGCAGTGCTTCTGTCGACGGCCAGCCGTCGAGCCTTCAAACGATAATGGGTTAGTCGCGCATGGTCAAGCACGCCGCTGCAGGCGTCACTGCGGATCAGCAGAGCCGCGCGCGCCCTTGTGCTTATAATCGCGCGGTCGTCTTCACGGTCCGGGATCGACGCTGGCTTCAACCGAGGAACTCTCAGCCTTCCTGGCGGAGGTCGAACGCCGCGCCTTCAAGCAGGCCGTGTTCGCCGTGCGAGACGAGGACGCCGCGCTCGATGTGGTGCAGGACGCAATGCTCAAGCTGACCGAGAAATACGCCGCGAAACCGTTGGCCGAGCTGCCGATGCTCTTCCAGCGCATCCTGCAGAACACGATCCACGACTATTTCCGGCGCCAGAAGGTTCGCTCCACCTGGACTACCCTGCTCTCTGCATTCGGGCAAAAGGACGAGAAAGACGATGATTTCGACCCGTTCGATACTCTGGCTGTGAACACGGATTCGAGTCAGCTTGCGGATCCGGCCCGCCAGCACCAGCAGGCCGAAATAGTAAGCTTGGTCGAGCAGGCCCTGGCGCGCCTGCCGGCTCGTCAACGTGAAGCATTTCTCCTTCGTTACTGGGAAGAACTCGATGTGGCGGAAACCGCCACGGCCATGGGCTGCTCGGAGGGCAGTGTGAAGACCCACTGCTCCCGGGCGGTTCACGCGCTGGCCGAGATGCTCAAGGCCAAGGGGGTCACGCTATGAACGAACGCGAAATCTCAAGAAAATTAATCGGTTATCTAAACCACGGCGCGGCCGGCGTAAAGCCGGGGGTGGCCTACCGACTGCAGCTCGCGCGCGAGCGAGCGCTTGCCGGGATGCCTGAGCCGGCTCAAGCCCCTGAAGTCGTGCTGGCGGGCGCCGGAGCCGCCGCAGGCCGCGACTGGCGACGCCACCGGCTCGCCGACGTCCGGATCTGGATCAGCATCCTGCTGCTCGTCGGCGGCGCGCTGTACTTCCAGTACTGGCGCTCTATGCAACAGGTGCGCGAGCTCGCTGAAACCGATGAAGCGATTCTGTCCTCGGAACTGCCCATCGAAGCCTATCTGGATCGGGGCTTTCAGAATTGGCTCAAAAGCTCCGAACCCTGAGCGCAGCAGCCGGCCTCGCGTTTGCGCTGGTCGGCGCCCCGGCAGCGGCCGGACCCGTATCACCCTCGGCCCCGGGGTGGGCTGAGCTCTCGCCCGCCGACAAGCAGATTCTGGCGCCATTGGCGTCCGATTGGGACAAGCTCGACGCTTCGCGCCGGCAGAAATGGCTGGGCATCGCCAAGCGCTACCCTCAGCTGGCCCCGGCGGAGCAAGAGAGAATCCAGCATCAGATGCACGCGTGGGCCAGTCTTACCCCGGCCCAGCGACAGGCGGCGCGGGAGCAATACAAGAGCCTCAAGCAGCTGCCCCCCGAACAGCGCCAGCGGGTGCAGGAGAAGTGGCAGGAATACCAGCAGCTGCCGCCGGAGAAGCGGCGCGAGCTGGCCGGTCGCACGCCCGCGACCCAGCCAAGCGGGAAGTAGCTTGCTCTACACGCTCGGCGACCGGCGGGTGCAGCTTCGCGGCCGCCGCCACTTCGTTGCGGCCAATGCAAGCGTCATCGGCAGAGTCACGCTGGAGGAGGACGCCTCGGTCTGGTTCAACGCGATTGTTCGCGGCGACAACGAGCCGATCGTGATCGGCCGGTGCTCGAACATCCAGGACGGCTCGGTGCTGCATACGGACGCCGGCGCGCCTCTCGCCATCGGGGCTGAAGTCACCGTTGGCCACATGGTGGTCCTGCACGGTTGCACTGTTGGCGACGGCTCGCTCATCGGCATCAAGGCGGTAGTCCTCAACCATGCGGTCATCGGGCGCGAGTGCCTCATCGGCGCGAACACGCTGATCGCGGAAGGCAAGAGGATCCCCGACCGCTCGCTCGTCGTCGGATCTCCGGGAAAGGTGCTGCGTTCGCTCACCGATGAGGAAGCTGCGCAGCTGCGCGGGATGGCGGAGCAGTACGTCGAAAATGCGCGCCGTTACCTGAGCGATCTCAGCGCGGATCCGCGCGGCAGGGCTGGCCGGCGGACGCCCGAGACCTGAATCCGAGGGCGGGCGCCGGCGCATCTAACGGGCGTCGAGGATCGGGGCTGCTCATGAAGAGGTTTCTCACTTCGCTGGCAATTGCAACCGCGCTGCTCGCATTATCGGCTGGGCTGGCTGCGGGTGCCGATGACGCGACGGAAACGCGCGCGCTCGCTGCGTTTCACCGCATCGAGCTCGATGGTCAGTTCGACGTGACGCTTGTTCAGGGAAGCACGGAGAGCGTGACCATCGAAGCGCCCTCATCGATCATGCCGCGCATTCGTACCGATGTCCGCAACGAGACGCTTCTCATCTCTCTGCGCACGGAGCGTACGGTCTGGGATTGGTTCCTCGGACGCGGCCTCGGCAGGCCCGTTCGCGTCATCATCAACCTGCGCGAGATCGACCGTATCGAAGGAGCCGGAGCCGTCAGCGTCGTCACGGAGCGCCTGAAGGCCGATCGGCTCGTGCTCGATTTCGCGGGCGCATGCAAGCTGCGCCTCGGCGGACTGCAGGCCAGTGCAATGCACCTCGACGGGTCCGGAAGCATTAAAGCTCAGCTAAACGGCTCGGTCGGGCGCCAGAACATCGATCTTTCCGGCGCGGGCAGCTATGACGGCGCAGAGCTGGTGAGCGACGACGCCTCCGTTGACGTGAGCGGAGCGGGCAAGGTCGTCGTGAACGTGCGCAAGACGCTCGCCGTCGAGATCAGCGGCGCCGGCGTCGTCGAGTACATCGGTGAGCCCAAGCTGCGCCAGTCGATCAGCGGCTTCGGCAAGGTCACGCGACGCGACGCGTCCTGAACTCCCCTACGCCGCGTCGTGCTCGCCGCCGCGCGGCCCGTAGAAAAACACCCACACCAGGAAGTCGTCGGAGAACGCCTCGAAGCGGTGGGGTATGCCCGCCTTGGCGAAGAGCACGTCGTGCGGCGAGAAACGATGCCGTGCCGTGCCGTTGACGAACCAGCCGCTGCCCCGCGCTACCACGTAGAGCTCGTCGCGATCATGGGCTTCCTGCGCGTCCCTGCCCCGCGGCGCATAGAGCTTCACCTCCAGCGTCCCGTGCTCGAACACCGTGGCCGATCGCCTGCCGTCGGGCGTGGGCAGCAGGGCCGCCGCTTCCTCCAGCGTGATGCGGCAAGCCTCCGCCGGATCGCCGTTAGGCGTGAAGTTGCGCATCGGCGGTCACTGCATGCCTGCAAGCGCGGCGGCCACGAGCGAATCCGCTCTGAATAGCAGCCTGAACCCCGTGTTGACGTCGCGGTCGGGGTACACCGTCGGCAGCACGTGCACCTCCGAGACGCGACAATCCTGCAGGAGCGCTGCCAGCATGGCGGCGACGTCGCTGACGCGCTCCCCGGGGAACAGCGGGCAGCGGAAGCCCTCGGCTTGACGCGGATCGAAGGCGCTCGACAACGACAGACGGAGCTCCCCTCCACCGGGCGCGTCCGGGCAGCGATGCGCGCTGATGACGGCTGCCGGCTCCCCCACGGACGCACGCAGGTGCCGGATCGCGCTCCCCGCGAAGAGCTGCGCGCCGACTTCGCGCTGTGCGGCGCGACCTTCGCGCAAAGCGAGGAGCGGTGCCTGCGGAACGCGCGGCAGCGCGAGCACCGAGATGCCCGGCTGCGCAAGCTGTCGCGCGAGTTCCCGCGCCAGGGGTATCCCCCACGCACCGATCCTCGAATCCGCCGCGAGCACGGCGCCTCGCGCCGCCAGTGCGCTGCCGATCAGGAAGCGCAGGTGCACGGCGGGATCGCCCCCCGCGACCCTGATCGCGCTGCCTTCGAGCGCCCGCAGTGATGGTGCGTGCTCGTCGCCCAGCCGCGTCCAGGTGAGAAGCTCGGCCAGTCTCGACACCTCGATCGCGTCGGCGCCGACCAGGGCCGCGGAGATCGCGAAACCGGCGTTGCCGCCGAGCGCAGCGTGCTCGATCAGTATGTCGCGCAGGCGCGCGATGTCGGGGAATGCGTCGCTCAAGGTGGCAGATTCACTCCCGGACTCGCGACCGGTTACCAGAACGATCGGCAGTGCGAAGAGCGTCGCCGAGAGTCCCTCGCCGTCGTGCGCCGACGCGTCGTCCCATGCCGTCAGGAGGCACCGCCAGAGGTGGCGCGCGATCGGCGCGGAAGGGGCCGCCGTGAGCAATCGGGAAAGCCAGTCAGCATCTCCCGTGCGAAGTGCGCGGACCATGTCTTGCGCGAGAGCCGCATCGTTCGTCTCGGCGCCATTCACGCTTGCGGAGTCGAGGCTCGCCGCCGCGCGGCCGAGCTGCAGCGCGAATGCCGGATCGATTCGTTCGGGATACAGGCGTGGATCGGGCACGTCGGCAGCAGAGCGCATCGTCGTGCATTCTCGCATGCTCAGGGAATGATGCAGAACGCGCCGCGCGCGAGCGCCTCCGGCATGAATGCGACGCGGTAGAGCCCCGCGACAGCAAAGGCTGTGAGCAGCGCCGCCGCGGCGCAACGCGGGCCGGTTCGTTGCAGCCAGTGTCGCGCCCGCCCGAGAGCTACACCGGCGACGAACAAGTTCGGCAAAGTCCCGACGCCGAAGGCAGCCATGACCAACGCTCCCTGCCAAGCACCGCCCGCGAAGAGGGCGAGCGGCAGCACGCTGTAGACCAACCCGCACGGAACCATGCCCCACACGAGCCCGAGCGCGATGCGACCGCCGGGCCCGGGTCGCACAAGCAGCGGCCGCACCACAGGCAGGATCCGCGCGTAGGCCGCCGCGCCACCGCGCTGCAGCCAAGCGAACCCGGGCTTCCTCGCGGCCAAGCCAAGGCCGAGGACAAGCAACGCGACATTCGCAAGCAGATAGAGCATGCGCTGCACGGGCAGCAGCCGCACCGCATCGATTGCCGTTGCCCCAGCTGCGCCGAATGTCGCACCGAGGAGCGCATAGACGGCGAGGCGTCCCCCGTGGTAGGTAAGCTGCTCGCGCACGAGCCTCGCTGCGGGCCGCAGCGGTTCGATACCGGTCCCGCGCAGCGACGCGTCGCGCGCGGAGGCGGCGGCGACGAATCCGCCGCACATGGCCAGGCAGTGCAGCCCGCCAAGCGCCCCGATGAGCCAAGCGCTGATGAGCAGGCTCAATGCCATCGAGGTCCACGCCGGTTGCAGTCAAAGGCGATCATCGTTGGGATCTCGCTCCGGGCGTCTGACGGTCTGCTCGAGAAAGATCGTCAGAGCGGAAGACGCTATGCCCATGCCCCAGAAACCGAAGAAGCCCATCGTGTAGATCGCTTGGCGCGACAGATCGAGCGGAGCGCCGAAGAAATGCAGATCGAAGGGATCGAACACCGTGAAGAATACGGCCTCGGCGATCCCGGCGACGATGAATGCCGGCCAGATTACCCACATCAGCCGCTGACCGATGGCATTTGGTACAGCGCCACGCTCCTTACGGCTCACGGCATCATTCATGAGGCGCCCCCGTCGCCGCGCCGAGACGAAGTTCGTGCAGCGGCCCCTGCGCGATCGTTGTAGGCAATCGCCATTGATCGGCCTCGAGGATTACGATCCAGCGTCCCGTCGGGTCTCCGGCAAGCGTGCCGAGAAACTCGCCGGCCTGTGCCGGCGCCAGGGCGATCCCCTGATCGTCCGCAGAACGCGTCGGATGGGCGAGCCTGAGGCGCAGGCCCGTAGGCGTTTCAACCGAGCCTTGCATGCGGACCCTGACCTCCCCGTTGCCGGGAAACGTTATGGTTGCGCCAAGGGCGCGCTCGTCGCTTGCCGCGGTTCGCCTCAGCTCCTGGTTGATGAGCAGTCCGCGCTTGTAATAGTCCTCGGCAACGAGGCCGTCGTCGCTGCGGATAGCAAGCCAGGCGGAGACCAGGGAGGCGACGACCACGATCATCGGTCCCGCGGCCAGTAACCACGGCCACGGATTCCGATACCAGGGCTGTGCCGCACGCTCAGCGCGGGATGATAAAGCTGGATTGCTCATGGCGAACCACCTTTTCGTCGTCGACGGCCCTGACGATGAATTCGATCTTGTGCGGGCCGGGCTGGATGCCGGAGGCTTCCCCTTCGACAGGCGCCTGGACTCTCAGGGGCAGCAGGCGGGCTTCTGCAGCGCCGACCGCGACCGGCTGTTCTACGCCCACCACCCTGAGGCTCGGCAATCCGCTGGCAGCGATGGTGAAAGTGCGCGGTTGCTCGTCGGTGTTCATAATCTGCAGGCGGTAGACGTTCTCGATGAGACCGGGCGCCGCCTCGCGCGCTAGCGCTCCGCGGTCACGGATCACGTCCACCTTGAGCGGGTTGCGCATGGCCAGCGAGCCGAATGCCGCCGCCGCGACGCCGAGCAGGACCGACAGGTAAACGAGCGTGCGGGGCCGAAAAACTCGCCGCCACATCGTGCGGCCGTCGAATCCGTGGGCGAGCGCGCTCTCCGTCGCATAGCGGATCAACCCTGGCGCGTAGCCCATCTTCTGCATCACCCGGTTGCAGCCGTCGATGCAAGCGGCACAACCGATGCATTCGTATTGAAGGCCCTGTCGGATGTCTATCCCCGTCGGACAGACCTGCACGCAGATCCCGCAGTCGACGCAATCGCCCAATCCGCGCTCCCGCGGGCGCACGGACCTCGAACGGGCTCCCCGCGGCTCGCCGCGGGCGCGATCGTAGGTGATCACCAGCGTGTCCCGGTCGAACATCACGCCCTGGAATCGCGCATAGGGACAGAGGTACTTGCACACCTGCTCGCGCATGAAGCCGGCGTTGCCGTAGGTCGCAAAGCCGTAGAACAGGACCCAGAAGGTTTCCCAGGGCCCAAGCTGGAAGGTGAGCGCGCGCAGGCCCAGATCGCGGATCGGCGTGAAGTACCCTACGAAGGTGTAGCCGGTCCACAGCGCGACCGCTACCCAGGCCGCGTGCTTCAGCGCTTTTGCTCCGAGCTTTCTCGCCGAGAGGGGCGAGGCGTCGAGCCGGATCCTGGCGAGGCGGTCGCCCTCGATCCTTCGCTCGATCCAGAGGAAAATTTCCGTGTAGACCGTTTGCGGGCAGGCGTAACCGCACCACAGGCGCCCCGCGACCGCGGTGAACAGGAACAGCGCCAGCGCAGACAGGATCAACAGAGCGCTGAGATAGATGACGTCCTGCGGCCAGAACGTCAGGCCGAAGATGTAGAACTTGCGCGCGCCCAGATCGAACAGCACCGCCTGGCGCCCGTTCCACGGCAACCACGGAAGACCGTAGTAGATCGCCTGCGTCAAGAAGACCAGCGCCCAGCGCCAGGCCGCGAACCACCCGTGCACTGCTCGCGGGTAGATCTTCTTCCGGATCTCGTAGAGCGCGACCTCCTCGCCCGCAGGCCGGATCGGGATCGTCGGAGGCGCGTCGTTCAAGGAGTGTCTCGCGCGTTCGGCGGCTCAGGGGCCGCCGGCGTCACTACTTGGCCCCGCCGGGTTTGGTGTTCGACAGGCCCCACACGTAGGCGGTCAGCAACTGGATCTTGCCTTCGTCAAGGCGATCCTTGTGCGCGGGCATGCGCGTCACTTCGCTGGCCGCGCCGCGGCCCTTGCTGATCGTCTCGACGATGGTCGCCTCGGAACCGCCGTAGAGCCAGATCTCGTCGGTGAGGTTCGGAGCGCCCAGTAGCACGTTGCCCTTGCCCTCCGGCCCGTGGCACGCGGCGCAATTCTGCGCGAACAGCGGCTTGCCGAGCTGAGCGCGCAGGTCGTCGTGGGGCAGCCCGGAGAGCGACCGCACGTATGCCGCAACGTTCTTCACTCCATCCTCGCCGAGCGTTGGACCGAAAGCCGGCATGATGCCGTTGCGCCCGTTGGTGATCGATTCCTTGATCTGCTCGGGTGAGCCGCCGTAAAGCCAGTCGTTGTCACGCAGGTTCGGGAAGCCCTTGCTCCCGCCCGCGTCGGAGCCGTGGCACGGGGCGCAGTAATTCAGGAAGAGCCTTTCGCCCATGGCGTGCGCCTGCGGGTCCGCGGCCACCGCCTTGATGTCCATCCCGAGATACCTGGCGTAGAGCGGCTTCACCCGTTCGTCGAAATCCGACCGCTCGGTCGAGTAGGCGCCCGCGGAGGTCCAGCCGAGCAAACCCCGGAAAGCTCCCAGCCCTGGATAGAGCACGAGATAGAGGAGGGCGAAGACGATCGTCACGTAGAACAGCCACATCCACCAGCGCGGCAGCGGGTTGTTGTACTCGGCGAGGTCGCCGTCCCAGGTGTGCCCCGTCGTGCCCGGGCCCGTTTCGCCTTCCTTTCGCGCCTGCGTCGGAACGCGCTTCCTGCCCATCACGAAAAGCAGAACGGCGCAGCCGAGGATCGAGGCGAGCGTGACGAGGGCTACGTAGATGCTCCAGAAACCGGAAGTGAAATCGCTCATCACCTGACTCCTTGACCTGCAGCGGCGCAGCTCCGCGAATCTTCCGAGCCCTTCGCCGTCCGAGCCGGCTTAGATGGCAGGAGGTCATCGGGGAGCGCGAAGGGAGCGAGCGCCGCCGCGTCGAACGCCTGCTTGCGGCGCTTGCTCCACGCCCAGGCGACGATGCCGATGAAAAGCACGAAGGAAACGACGGTGAGCACGCTTCCTATCACCGAGTAGATCTGCATGGCTACCTCAGGTTGCGCAGCGCGAGTCCGAGGCCCTGCAGATACGCCACCAGGGCATCCTCTTCCGTCTTGCCCTGCAGCTGCTCTCGAGCCGCGACGATCTCCGCGTCCGAATAGGGAACGCCGACGCGGCGCAGAGCGCGCATCTTTGCCTCGATGTCGTCGCTCTCCACTGCCGTTCGCGCCAGCCAGGGATACGCGGGCATGTTCGACTCCGGCACGACGTCGCGGGGGTTGGCGAGATGCGCCCGCTGCCAGTCGTCGGAGTAGCGCCCGCCAACGCGCGCGAGATCCGGGCCCGTGCGCTTGCTCCCCCACTGGAACGGATGGTCGTAGACGAACTCGCCCGCCACCGAGTAGTGCCCGTAGCGCTCGGTCTCGGCGCGGAACGGGCGGATCATCTGCGAATGGCAGTTGTAGCAGCCCTCTCGCACGTAGATGTCCCGGCCGGC
>Ga0187777_10001299_pt1 | contig 16273 bp, 14 predicted proteins | sample 1015_Q2_SP5_10_M_FD_132416 | JGI IMG/M metagenome (GOLD analysis project Ga0187777, IMG submission 132416) | Tropical peat soil microbial communities from peatlands in Department of Meta, Colombia - 1015_Q2_SP5_10_MG | ecosystem: Environmental > Terrestrial > Soil > Wetlands > Peat | place... | reverse complement strand
GCTGCTCAACCGGGTGATCGAGGCCCAGAAGGAGGCCGAGGCGAACGTCATCCTCCGCCGCGAGGAGACGGCCGCCACCCGGTCGATGGCCCAGACGGCCAAGGTCCTGGCCGAGAACCCGCTGGTCGTCCGGCTCAAGGAGCTGGAGGCGTACAAGGAGCTGGCGGCCAAGGTGGGCCAGGTGCACCTGGTACTGGGCGAGGGCGCGCTCCCGCAGCTGCAGCTGCAGACCGCGCCGCGCAAGCAGGACTGACCGATGTGCAGGGGGCTCGCCCGCAGAGCGGGGGCGGGCCCTTTCGTTTCGTGGCACACTGCTGCGCATGTGCCGGAGCATCCGAGTCCTCTACAACTTCGATCCCCCCACCACCCGGGAGGAGATCCGGGCCGCCGCCAGCCAGTACGTGCGCAAGGTGAGCGGGCTGGCCCGCCCATCGGCCGCCGACACGGCCGTCTTCGAGCGAGCGGTGGACCAGGTCGCGGCCAGCACTGCCAAGCTGCTCGCCTCCCTCAGCGCCCGGACCACGGTGAGGACGCGGGAGCAGGAGCGCCTGAAGGCCCATGCCCGCTGGACGCAGCGAGTCGGGCGCCTCCCTGGCAGCTGACGGCCGGTCCCGCGCCTAGTCGGCGCGCATCGCCTCGACGGGATCGAGCCCCGCGGCCCTGGCCGCCGGGTAGATGCCGAAGGCCATGCCCACCACCGAGGCCATGGCCATCGCCAGGGCCACCGCCCAGGCGGGCACCTCGGTGGGAAATCCGAGCGCCCACCGGCCGAGGAAGGCAACGAAGTAGCCGGCCATCACCCCGAGCAGCCCTCCCATCACGGAGAGGACGACGGCCTCGGTGGCGAACTGGGCCAGGATGCGGCGCCGGCGGGCCCCGAGGGCCTTGCGGACGCCGATCTCGTGCGTCCGCTCGGTCACCGAGACGAGCATGATGTTCAGGATTCCGATGCCGCCCACGATGAGCGAGAGCAGACAGACGCCGAAGCTGGCGGCGGTGACCACGGTGGAGATCTGGTTGATGGTTTCGGTGGCCGACTCGTTGGAGAAGATGGTGAAGTCGCTCTCCTGGTCCGGCCTGAGGTTGTGCCGGTGGCGCATGAGCAGCTCCACGCTGTCCTGCGCGCGCTGCAGGGTGTCCGTCCCCCAGGCCTGCATGCTGACGTTCAGGGACCGGCTCTTCCCGAAGAGATCGAAGAACACGCCGATGGGGATGATGGCCGAGTTGTCGTAGCTCGAGCCGAGGAACCCACCCTGGCGGACGAGCACGCCGATCACCTGGAAGCTCCGCCCGCTGATTCGCACCGATTCGCCCACCGCCTCGGTGTCGGGGAAGAGCACCTCGGCCACGTCGGAGCCGATGACCGCCACCTGCGACCCCTCGGCCACCTCCGCCTCGCTGAAGGTCCGCCCGCGGAGAACGTTGAGGGCGTTGGTCTCGAAGAAGTGAAAGGTTCCGCCCCCGAGCTGGACGTTGGGCCGCGTCTCCCGGGCCGCGGTGGAGACCTTCTTCGGGCCGACGCCGTAGGCCTCGGCCGTGGCGCGGGCCACGTCGGGAAGCTGCCGCTGGATGGCCTCGAAGTCGGCGATGGTGATGTTGGGGCGGCGGTTGATCTTGTCCCAGTCCCAGTTCCCGAAGCCGGCCGGCCACTTCTGGAGCTGGAACCCGTTGGCCCCCAGCCCGGACAGGTCGGTGTTGACCTTGTTCCGGAGCCCTTCGAGCAGCGCCATCATGGAGACGACGGTGGCCACGCCGATGACGATGCCGAGCAGGGTGAGCACGCTCCGGAGCCGGTGACCCCAGAACGTCCTCAGCGCGAGCCGGAAGTTGTCGACGATCACCGCTCGCATGACGCTCGAGCTGACGCGCGATTTCATCCCTGCGCCGGGCCGGGCCGGGGCTCGGCGGCCCCGGGTCACCCCCGGCCATCCGGCTCCGGGACGGGGGTGGCCAGCGGCCGGGAGGGCTCGCAGTAGATGCGCTGCGCGGCGACGCTGGTCAGCTCGCGCTCCGGCCAGCGCAGGGCGGTCAGACGCCCGCCGAAGACGCAGCCGGTGTCGATGCACACCGTCTCGTGGATCCACTCCGGCTCGGGTGCCGGGGTGTGCCCGTACACCACCGCCGCCCGCCCCCGGTACTCGGAGGCCCAGTTGTGCCGGATGGCCAGGCCGTACTCGTCGGTCTCCCCGGTCGTCTCACCGTAGAGCGCGAAGGCGCGGACCACCGGCGAGTCGCGGCCCTGGAGCGCCTCCTTCATGCCGGCGTGCGCCACCACCAGAGCGCCGCCGTCGAGCACGTAGTGCGGCACCAGCTCGTCCAAGAAGCGAGCCACCGCGCGCCGGAACTCCGGCGTCTCGTGCGCCAGCTGCTCGAGCGATTGCTGGAGCCCGTGGGACACCCGGAGGCTCGCGCCTCCGAGCGCACGCCGCAGCTTGACCTCGTGGTTGCCGGGGAGGCAGAGCGCGTCGCCAGAACGGACCATGGCCATCGCCGTGCGCAACACGCCGGGGACGGCCGGGCCGCGATCCACCACGTCTCCGAGGAAGATGACCCGGCGCCCGCCCGGGTGGCGCCAGCCGGCGGTCCCTTCGAACCGGGCATACCCGAGGCGCGAGAGCAGCGCCTCGAGCTCGGCCAGGCACCCGTGGACGTCACCGATGATGTCGAAGGGCCCGGCCTCGGATCGCCGGTCGCAGGGGAGCGGGGCGCGCTCGACCTCGAGATGGTCGAGCATCTCCGGCACGAGGAGATGGGTGCGGCGGAAGCCCTCGCGCTCCAGGGTGGGCAGGGTCTGCTCCAGCTGCGCCCGCTGCCGGCTGAGGACAGCGGGCTCCACCTGACGATCCGGACGCCGCCGGTTCCGCTCCTGGCAGAGCTCCTCCGGGACATCGAAGACGACGGCCACCGCCGGCAGATGGTGGGCGCGGGCCAGGGCCAGGAACGGCGCCCGGAAGCGCGGCTGCACGTTGGTCGCGTCCACCACCGTCAGCCGCCCCCGGGCGAGGCGCCGGGCAGCCACCAGCTGCAGCGTCTCGAAGGCGTCGGCCGTCGACGACTGGTCGTTGACGTCGTCCGAGACCCAGGCCCGGAAGACGTCGGAGGACAGCACCTCGGTGGGCCGGAAATGGCGCCCGGCGAAGGTGGACTTGCCGGCTCCTGACGGGCCGATGAGAACGATCAGCGAGGGCTGCGGAATGGAGAGCTTCACCCGGGGGCCGGCAAGCATAGGCTGCCACGGACGGGCGGAGGCAGGATGACCAGGAACCTGTGGGGCTGGGGCGAGGAATCCTCGGCGGTGAGCGCGGACCAGGTGCGCTCCCGGGTGGAGAGCTTCCTCGGTCCGGTGGAGCCTCGGGAGCCCGAGCCGCCGCGCGTGCCCTCCCCGCGGGTGGAGGTCCCCGGGGAGCTGGCGGGCTTCTCCAGGGCCGAGCCCCTGGAGCGGGCGGCGCACGCCATGGGGAAGTCGTACGTCGACCGGGTTCGCGGTTTTCGCGGCGACTTCGCCAGCGCGCCGGACCTGGTCAGCCGGCCGCGTTCCGAGGAGGACATCCTCAGGCTCCTCGAGGTGGCGGAGCGCGAGCGGCTGGCGGTGGTGCCCTACGGGGGCGGCACCTCGGTGGTCGGCGGCGTGGAGCCGGCGCCACGGCCCGACCAGCGGGGCGCGCTGAGCCTGGACCTGGGCCACCTGGACGCCCTCCTCGAGCTCGACGACGTCTCGCGGCTGGCTCGCCTGGGAGCGGGGATCCTCGGCCCGGCCCTGGAGCGGAGGCTCGGCGAGCGCGGGTTCACGCTCCGCCACTTCCCGCAATCGTTCGAGTTCTCCTCGCTCGGGGGATGGATCGCCACCCGGGCCGGCGGCCACTTCGCCACCGTGCTCACCCGCATCGACGACCTGCTCACCGCGGTGCGGATGATCACGCCGCGCGGCACGTTCGAGACGCGCTGCGTCCCGGCCAGCGGCGCCGGGCCCGAGCCGAAGGCCTGGGTGCTCGGCTCGGAGGGAACGCTCGGCGTCGTCACCGAGGCCTGGGTCCGCATCCGGCCGCGCCCCATCCACCGGGCCGCGGCCAGCGTGTGCTTCGGGGATTTCTGGCGCGGCGTCGACGCCGTGCGCGCCATCGTGCAGGCCGGGCTGGCGCCGGCCAACTGCCGTCTCCTCGACTCCGAGGAGGCGCTGGTGAACGGGGTCGCCCGGGACGGCTCGAGCGTCCTCCTCCTCGGCTTCGAGTCCGCCGACGTGCCCCAGGCGCCATCGCTCGACGCCGCGCTGGCGCTGGCCCGGTCCCTCGGCGGGACCGCCGAGCACGGCGCGGCGCCCTCCGGCGAGGTTGCCGACGCCTGGCGGAGCTCGTTCCTCCGCGGGCCCTATCTCCAGGATGCGCTCATCCGGCTCGGCATCCTGGCCGACACGTTCGAGACGGCCTGCACCTGGAAGGCCTTCCCCGGGCTCCATGCCGCCGCGGTGGGCGCCGTCGGCGCCGCCCTGGAGCGGGTCTGCGGCGGGGGGCTGGTCACCTGCCGCCTGACCCACGTCTACCCGGACGGGCCGGCTCCCTACTTCACCTTCCTGGGGAGGGCGCGGCGCGGCGCCGAGCTCGAGCAGTGGGCGGAGCTCAAGCAAGAGGCGTCCGAGGCGGTGGTGCGCTCGGGCGGGACGATCACCCACCACCATGCGGTGGGGCGGGTCCACCGGCGGTGGTTCGAGCGCGAGCAGGCACCGGCCTTCGCGGCGGCGCTGGCCGCGGTCAAGCGGACGCTCGACCCCGCCGGCGTCCTCAATCCGGGGGTGCTGCTCGACGGGGCGGCCGGGGCCGGCTGACCGGGGCGGCGCGCCCGCCGTGCGCTCACCAGATGCGGACCCGGTCCGGGGGGGCCAGGTACAGGGTCTGTCCCGGCTGGACGTCGAACGCCGGGTACCAGGCGTCGAGGTTGCGCACGGTGAGCGCTCGGTACTGGGCGGGCGCGTGCCCGTCGGTGATCACCTGCTGCCGCAGCGAGGCTTCCCGCTGCTTGCTCCGCCAGGTCTGCGCATTGGCGATGAAGAACTGCTGCTCGCCGGTGAACCCCTGCACCACCGGGGCCGGGCTTCCACCCAGGGACATCAGCCAGGCATCGTGCGTGGCGGACAGCCCGGCGAGGTCGGCGATGTTCTCGCTCAGCGTCAGCTTCCCGTTGACCGCCAGGTCGGGGAAGGGGTGGTACGCGTCGAACTGGGCCACCAGCCGCGCGGCGGCGGCCTTGAAGTGCGCCATGTCCTCCGGGGTCCACCAGTCCCGGAGCTGGCCCTGGGCGTCGAACTGGGCGCCCTGGTCGTCGAAGCTGTGGCTGATCTCGTGGCCGATGACCTGGCCGATGGCTCCGTAGTTCACCGCCGCGGTGGCGCCCGGGTCGAAGAAGGGCGGCCGGAGGATGGCGGCCGGAAAGTTCATCGCGTTCTGGAGGGGCAGGTTGACGGCATTCACCGTCTGCGGCGTCATCCACCACTCGGTGAGGTCGACCGGCTTGGCCAGCTGCGCCAGGCTCCGCCGGTATTCGAAGAGCTCGGCGCGCTCCACGTTGCCGAGCGCATCCCCGGGCACCACGGACAGCCCGCCGTAGTCGACCCACCGGTCCGGATAGCCAACCCCGACGTAGAGCGTGCTCAGCTTCTGCTTCGCCTTGGCCCGGGTCTCGGCGGACATCCAGTCCAGGCGGTCGATGCGCTGGGCGAAGGCGGCGATGATGTTCCTGACCATCGCCTGCAACTGGGCCTTGGACTCGGGCGGGAAGTAGCGCCGCACGTAGATCTGCCCGAGCGCGTCTCCGAGCGCGGCGTCGGTGGCCTCCACCGCCTGCTTCCACCGCTCGGGGGCCTGGGGGACCCCGGTGAGGACCTTGGCATGGAAGGCGTACCACTCCTCCACGAAGCGCGCCGGAAGCACGCGGGCCCGGCGATCGATGGCCTGGTAGGTCAGGTACTCCTTCCAGGTGTCGAGGGGCTCGCTGGCCATCAGGGCCGCCTCGCCGGTCACCGCGCCGGTCTCCCAGACGATGATCGTGCCCTGGGAGTCGAGGCCCGCCGCCTGGAAGAAGACGGGCCAGTCCAGGCCCTTGGCCCGGGTGGAGAACTCGGAGAGCTTCCAGGGGTTGTTCGCCTTGAGGACCTCCTCGGCCTCGTCCCGGCTGGTGTGGACACGGGCGATCTTCGTCTCCAGGGCGAGGATGCGGGCCGCCTTCGCCGCGCCGTCGGCGATCCCGGCCAGCCCGAGCATGGCCGCCACGTGCGCCTGGTAGGCGGAGCGGATGTCCGCCATCCGCGGCGAGGCGTCGAGGTAGTAGGCGCGGTCCGGCATCCCCAGGCCGCCCTGGAGCAGGTAGGCCCCGTTCCTCCCCGGCGTGTTGAAGCCGGGGGAGACCCAGAGGCCGAAGAGCCGCGAGGTGTGGAAGCGGGCCCGGTTGAGCGGGTCGACGTCGGCACGGAGCTGCTCTCCGAGGAGCCGGGCCAGCGCCTTCCGGTCCTTCACCCCGCGGATGCGGTCGAGCACCGGCTTCAGGGGGGCGAGGCCCAACCGATCGAGCGCGGCGACGTCCAGGTAGGTGGCGTAGTAGTCGCCCACCTTGCGCTCGTCGGATCCGGGCGGCGAGGACGCCCGCGCCGCCTCCTCGAGGAGCGTTCTGGACCGCTGCTCGGACTCGGCGGCGAGGACGGAGAAGGAGCCCCAGCGCCTCCGGTCCGGCGGGATCTCGGTGGCCTTGAGCCACGCTCCGTTGGCGTAGGTGAAGAAGTCGTTGCCGGGCTTGACCGCCGGATCCATGGCCGCGGCGTCGATGCCGTGCGGCCCGGGCGGAGGCGCTGCGGGCTGGGCCGCCGCGGAGGACAGCGTCACCCCGAGCGCGGCGAGCGCGAGGCGGCGGGGGAGGGACGAGGACCGGGGGGAGCGGTTCATGGTGGGCCGTGGACAGGGGGTGGGGGTGGGCGTTGCATCCGGCGGGCGGTCAGAGGATGAAGCCGCCGTCGATGACCAGCTCGGTGCCGGTGACGAAGCGTGACTCGTCGTCGGCGAGGTAGAGGATGGCGTCGGCGACCTCCGCCGGCTCGGCGAAGCGACGGGCCGGAGTGTTCTCGGCCATCGCCTGGAAGGCCGCCTCCTCGCTCCCGTGACGCTCGACCAGCTTGGCGAAGAAGCCCATCGCCCGCCAGAGAGGCGTCCTCACCCCGCCGGGACAGACGGTGTTGACGCGGATGCGGTTTCTGGCCGCCAGGCACTCCTTGGCCACCGAGCGCGAGAAGGCGATCACCCCCGCCTTGCTCGCGGAGTAGGCGGCGGCTCCGGCCGCGGCCCGGAGGCCGGTGGCCGAGGCGACGTGGATCAGGCTCCCGCCGCGGCCGTCGCTGCTCATGAGGGCGAGGGCATGCTTGGTCCCGAGGAAGACCCCGTCCAGGTTGACGGCCAGCACCCGGTGCCAGTCGGCGAGAGACGTGTCCGCCGTGGGCCGGGCATGCGCGATGCCCGCCGAGCTGACCAGGACGTCCAGCCGTCCCGGCCCGGCGGCGCGTTCGAGGATCGCCTTCCACCCGGACTCGTCGGTGACGTCGAGCACGGCGGCCTCCGCCGAGCCGCCGCGGGCGCAAATCCGCTCGGCGACCTCCTCGGTGCGAGCCCGGTCCAGGTCCGTGCACACCACCCGGGCGCCCTCCTCGGCGAGGCGCTCCGCCGCCGCGCGGCCGATGCCCGAGGCGGCGCCGGTCACCACCGCGGTCTTCCCCTGAACCCTTCCGCTCGACATGGCTCCTCCCGGGAGGCCGGGGAGATAGCATGTGCGGTGCCCATCATGCCCGGCCTCCTCGCCGTTCCGTTGCACCCGCTGCGCGGCGCCGCACCGGCCCTCTTCGCCGCAGTCTGCGCCGCGCTGGCCTGGCCGCCGGGCGTCGCCCGGGCCTGAGGCGTCGCCCCGCCCGTGGGTCTCACGGGAACGTGCGGCGAGAGCGTCGACGAGGAGAGGCCCTGGCAGGTGGCCTGGAGCGTGGGCGGCCTGCGCACCGAGATCGGCTTCCAGGGGGTGAGCCAGAGGCTCGAGGAGCTGAGCACGGCGGTGGCCGTCACCTATCGACCCTCGCGCTGGTCGTTCCAGGCCGCGCTCGGAGCGGTGCTCGGGGGAAGCCTCGACGGGGGTCTCGGCAACTACCGCCTGTCGCCGGGAATCCTGGCCAGCCTCTCGGTGGGCTACACCGTCCTCGATGGCAGGGGCCCGTCCCCCTTCCTGGCCCTGACCTTCACCGCCGGAGTGGCGAGCATGGGCACCTCCAACCAGGCCGACCCGGGCGATCAGCCCGGGCTGACCGCGCTCGACTTCCGCCTGGCCGCCGTGCTCGGGAAGCGGTTCTTCGGCTTCTGGCTTCCCTACCTGGGCGCGGCAGTATTCGGGGGCCCGGTGTACTTCGCACCGGGGGGACAGTCGCTGGTGGGGAGCGACGAGCACCACTTCCGGCTCAGCCTCGGTTCGAGCTTCAGCCTCCCCGCGCACCTCGAGGCATTCGTCGAGGTGGGGTTCCTCGGAGAGCAGAACCTGGTCGGCGGTCTGGGCTACGCGTTCTGAGGGGGGCGAGCCTCTAGGGCTCCTGGCGCGACCAGAGATGGCGCCACTGGGCGGTGGACAGCGTCCCGTGGACGGCGACGAAGAGCACGGCCGCCCCGTAGATGAGGAGGTCCCAGCGGAGCTCGCGGCGTGCCAGGTGGGTGACGAAGGCCACTGCCAGGACCAGGAGGAGGCCGATCGCGCCGGGCCGGAGCGTGCGCGGGAAGAGGAAGAGCAGGGCGGCCAGCGCCTCCGCAGAGGCGAGCACCACCAGATGCACGTTCGGCCCGTGCGTGCCGTGCCGCGCGGAGAGCACCGTCTGGATGCTGCCCACGAAGATGGCAGCGCCGAGGACCCACCACAGGGCGACGAAGCTGCGCAGGAGGCCGGGGCTGGGCACGGCCGCCGGAGCCTAGAGCATCCACGCCGGGTCGGTGCTAACTAGGCGTCGGCCCGTGCGCCGGGCCGCACTCACAGTCAAGGGGAGACAGCCGATGCTCAAGCGGTGGAGTCAGGTGGTGGCAGTGGTGGGAGTGTTCGCCTTCGCTTCCGCGGCGCGTGCCGACGAGAAGCTCCCCTCCGGTTCGGTCCAGAAGGTCACCACCCTCCAGGCGACGGTGGTGGGGCTCGACCTGCCGGGGCGGGTGATCACCCTCAAGGGCCCGAAAGGAAACCAGGTCACCTTCCACGTCGGGGACCAGGTCAAGAACCTCGACCAGGTCAAGGTGGGCGACATCGTGGTCGCCAAGTACTACGAGTCGATCGCCGTGCGCGTCACCAAGCCCGGCGCGCCGGCGGCGGAGTCGGTGGACGCGGTGGCCTCCGCCAAGCCGGGCGAGAAGCCGGCCGGCGTCGCCGTGCAGCAGGAGACGGTCAAGGCCAAGGTGACCGCCATCGGAAAGCACAAGGAGTCGGTGACCCTGACCGGTCCGGAGGGCAACTCGGTGACCATCAAGGTCAAGGATCCGAAGAAGCTGAATGGGGTCAAGGTGGGCGACGACGTCGAGATCACCTACACCCAGGCCCTGGCCATCTCCGTGGAGAAGGCGCCGGCCAAGAAGAAGTAGATGACGGTCCACTCGACCGCCGGGGTCGGTGGGCGGAGATCCGGACGCTCGGCCGGAGTCGGGCCGGGCTCCCTGACGGGGAGCGTCGCAACGAGGGACGAAGTTGCCCGCACCGGGTGTTGGTGCGACGCTGGTCCGCAGCGCAACAAAGGAATGCCATGAGCCAATCCGGCACCTCTGCCGACGCGCCCCGCGGGCGCGGTGCAGAGCCCGTCGTCAACGACATCAGCATCCAGGTCGCCACCGTGAACGGGTCGGGTTCGCAGAGCGCGAACACCGTCCTGCTCCGCACCGTGTTCCAGATGGGCGTCCCCGTCTCGGGGAAGAACCTCTTCCCCTCGAACATCGCCGGGCTCCCCACCTGGTACACCATCCGGGCCAGCAAGGACGGATGGGTCGGCCGCAAGAAGGAGATCGACCTCCTGGTGGCGATGAACCCGGAGTCGGCGCGGGAGGACGTGGCCGGCCTGCGGCCTGGATCGGCGGTGGTCTACGACGAACCGCTCGGCCTGGGCTCGGCGCGGAGCGACCTGGCCTTCTATCCGGTGCCCTTCGACAAGGTGGTCCAGCCGATCACCACCGACGCCAAGGTGAAGAAGCTGCTCCGGAACATGGCCTACGTGGGAGTGGTGGCCAGCCTGCTCGAGCTGGAGATGCCGGAGGTGGAGCGGGCCATCGCCAAGCAGTTCTCCAAGAAGGCCAAGGCCATGGAGCTCAACCTGGCCGCCGCCCGCGCCGGGTTCGACCATGCGCGGTCGCATCTCAAGAAATCGGACCCCTTCCTGGTGCGGCGGATGGACGCCAACCGGGGCAAGATCATCATCGACGGCAACTCGGCCGCGGCGCTGGGGGCGATGTTCGGCGGCGTGACGGTGGTCACCTGGTACCCGATCACCCCGTCCTCCTCTCTGGTCGAGTCGCTCATCGCCTACATGAAGCAGTACCGGATCGGTCCGGACGGCAAGGCCACCTTCGCCATCGTCCAGGCGGAGGACGAGCTGGCCGCGGTGGGCATGGTCATCGGGGCGGGCTGGGCAGGCGCGCGGGCGATGACCGCCACCGCCGGGCCGGGCATCTCCCTGATGAGCGAGTTCGCCGGCCTCGGATATTTCGCCGAGGTGCCGGCGGTGATCTGGGACGTGCAGCGCGTCGGGCCGTCCACCGGCCTGCCCACGCGGACCTCCCAGGGCGACGTCCTCTCCACTGCCTTCCTCTCCCACGGCGACACGCGGCACATCCTGCTCTTCCCGGGCTCGGTGGAGGAGTGCTTCTCCATGGGGGTGGAGGCCTTCCAGGTCGCCGAGCGCTTCCAGACGCCGGTCTTCGTCCTCTCCGACCTCGACCTGGGGATGAACAACTGGATGGCCGACCCCTTCGTCTACCCGGAGGAGCCGATTCAGCGCGGGAAGGTGCTCTCCCGGGAGGACCTGGAGCGACTGGGCGGCTTCGAGCGCTACCGCGACGTCGACGGCGACGGGGTCGGCTACCGGACGCTGCCCGGGACCGATCACCCGGCGGCCGCGTACTTCACCCGCGGCACCGGTCACAACGAGAAGGCCCAGTACTCGGAGCGGTCGGACGACTGGGAGCGCAACCTGGCCCGGCTGGAGCGCAAGCTGGACAACGCCCGGGAGCAGCTTCCCCGGCCGGTGCTCGAGGGCGGCAGCGCGGAGGTGGGCATCCTGGCCTACGGCTCGAGCCATCATGCCGTGGTCGAGGCCCGTGACCAGCTCCGGCGCGAGAAGGGCCTCGACACCGATTACCTTCGGGTCCGCGCCTATCCCTTCAGCCGGGAGGTGGAGGCCTTCGTCAAGAAGCACCCGCGGGTCTACGTGGTGGAGCAGAACCGGGACGGGCAGCTGGACGCCCTGCTCCGGCTCGACCTCCCCGCCGAGCTCGGCCCGCGGCTCCGCTCCATCGCCCACATTCCCGGGCTGCCGCTCGATGCGCGGAGCGTCACCGACGAGATCGCCGTCCTGGAGGCACGCTGATGGCCGAGCCCACCCCCAAGACCAACCGGGCCGGATTGACGCTGTCCGACTACAAGGGGGCCAAGTCCACCCTCTGCGCCGGCTGCGGCCACAACGCCATCAGCGAGCGCATCCTCGACGCCATGTTCGAGCTGGGGATCAAGCCGGAGCGGGTGGCGAAGTTCTCCGGCATCGGCTGCTCCTCCAAGAGCCCGGCCTATTTCATGAGCCGGTCCCACAGCTTCAACTCGCTCCACGGCCGGATGCCCTCGGTGGCCAGCGGGGCGCTGCTCGCCAACCGGAGCCTGCTCGCCCTGGGAGTGTCCGGCGACGGCGACACCGCCTCCATCGGCATCGGGCAGTTCGTGCACCTCATGCGGCGCAACCTGCCCATGGTCTACATCATCGAGGACAACGGCGTGTATGGGCTGACCAAGGGCCAGTTCAGCGCCACCGCCGACCTGGGATCGACGCTCAAGAACGGCGTGGTCAACGAGCTTCCGCCCATCGACACCTGCCTGCTCGCCATCCAGCTGGGGGCGACCTACGTCGGCCGGAGCTTCTCCGGTGACCGGAAGCAGCTCTCGGCGATGCTCAAGGGGGCGGCGGCCCACCGCGGGACGGCGATGCTCGACGTGATCTCGCCCTGCGTGGCCTTCAACGATCACGAGGGGTCGACCAAGTCCTACGCCTACACCAAGGATCACGACGAGCCGGTCCACGAGCTGTCGTTCGTGCCGTCCTTCGAGGACATCGGCATCGAGTACGACCCGGGGACGGTGACCGACGTCCGGCTGCACGACGGGTCGCGGCTGCAGCTCCACAAGCTCGAGGAGAGCTACGACCCGCGCGACAAGATGGGAGCCGTCCGGCGCATCCTCGAAGCGCAGGCCGGGGGTGAGGTGCTCACCGGGGTCCTCTACGTCAACACCGAGGCGCCGACCTTCCACGACCTGCTCGGGGTGACCGAGGAGCCGCTGGCCACGCTGCCCGAGGCGAAGGTCCGGCCGCCCAGGGCGGTGCTCGACGAGGTGATGCGCTCGCTGGCGTAGGGGCACGCCCTGGCCGGGGGCGATTTCCGCTCCGGCTCGACTAGAGTCGGGCCGACCGGGCCATGCGCCGTGCCCTGCTCGCCGACGTCCACGCCAACCGGGAGGCGCTCGCCGCCTGCCTCGAGCACGCGCGCGCGCAGGGCGCCCAGGGGTACGTCTTCCTCGGCGACCTGGTGGGGTACGGGGCCGACCCCGGGCCGGTGGCGGAGACGGTGATGGCCGCCGTCGAGCGCGGCGCGCTGGCCGTGCTCGGCAACCACGACCAGGCCGTGGCCCAGGGCCCCCGCCACGCGATGCACCCCGACGCCCGGAGGGTCGTCGAGTGGACCCGGGCGCACCTGTCCGGGCCGCAGCTCGCCTTCCTGGCCGCGCTTCCCCTGACGGTGCAGGCCGGTGACTGCCTCTACGTCCACGCCAACGCCTGGGATCCGGGAGGCTGGGCCTACGTGCTCGGAGCCTACGACGCCGGACGGAGCCTGCGCGCCACGCGCTGCCGGGTCACCTTCTGCGGGCACGTCCACGATCCGACGCTCTTTCACATGACCGAGGACGGCCGGGTGTCGGCCTTCCAGCCGGTGCCCGGGGGCGGCATTCCGCTCGGCCCGCGGCGTCGCTGGCTGGGCATCCCGGGGTCGGTGGGACAGCCGCGGGACGGGAACCCGGCCGCCTGCTACGCGCTCTTCGACGAGGCGACCGGCATGCTCACCTACTTCCGGGTTCCCTACGACTCCGAGTCGGCGGCGGCCAAGGTCCGCGCCGCCGGTCTCCCCGAACGGCTGGGCAACCGGCTCGAGTCCGGGATCTGACGCCGATGCCCCTGCCTCCACTCGTGCCGGGACTGGTCATCGACGGCTTTCGCCTCGAGGAGCAGATCCACACCGGGAGCATGGCCACGCTCTGGCGCGTGTCCGGCCGTCCGGACCACCCGCCGATGGTGATGAAGCTCCCCCAGCTCACCGAGGGAGGGGACCCGACGGCGGTGGTGGGCTTCGAGGTGGAGAAGATGATCCTGCCCACCCTGTCCGGGGTGCACGTGCCACGCTTCATCGCCGCGGCCGACTTTCCGGCGCAGCCCTACGTGGTCATGGAGCTCATCCCCGGACCCTCGCTGCGCGCCCGCCTGGCCGATGCGCCGCTGCCGCCGGCGGAGGTGGCCAGCGTCGGCGCCCGGGTGGCCGCCGCGCTGCACGACATCCACGGCCAGCATGTCATTCACCTCGACCTCAAGCCGAGCAACGTCATGTTCCGCGCCAGCGGCGAGGCGGTGCTGATCGACTTCGGCTTCTCCCGCCATGACCGCCTCCCCGACCTGCTCGCCGAGCAATTCCGGCTGCCGATGGGGACCGGCCCCTACATCTCCCCGGAGCAGGTGCTCCACATCCGCAACGACCCGCGGAGCGATCTCTTCGGCCTCGGCGTCGTCCTCTACCACCTGGCCACCGGGACTCGCCCCTTCGGGAATCCGGTGAGCGTGCGGGGCCTTCGCCGACGGCTCTACCGCGACCCGGTGCCCCCCCGTGCACTGGCCCCCGGATTGCCCGGCTTCCTCCAGGAGATCATCCTCCGCTGCCTGGAGCCTGACCCGGCCCGCCGGTACGACACCGCTGCCCAGGCGGCCTTCGACCTGGCCCACCCGGAGCAGGTGAAGCTCACCGCTCGCGCCGAGCGCACGCGGCAGGACGGCGTGCTCACGGTCGCCCGGCGCTGGCTCCACAGCGTCGGCGCGGAGAGCGATCCCCGGCAATCGGCCGCCGGCCAGCTCGCCCGCGCGCCCATCGTCCTGGTGGCGGTGGACGTGGCCCAGGCCTCCGACGCGCTCCTCGCCGCGCTCCGCGTCGCCGCCCGGCGGGTCTTCGACACCGAGCCCGGCGCGCGGCTGGCGTGCGTCACCGTGGTGCGCACCCATCGCATCGCCATCGAGAGCAACGCCGACGAGGGCGGTCAGAACCTGAGGGTCAAGCACCTGGTGGAGCTCAAGCACTGGGCGCGTCCCCTGGGGCTCCCGCCGGGGAGGATCACCTTCCACGTGCTGGAGAGTCCGGACGTGGGGGCGGCCATCGTCGAGTTCGCGGCGACGAACCAGGTCGACCAGGTGGTCATCGGCTCGCGGGGGAGCTCGCCGCTGCGCCGCTACATGGGCAGCGTCTCCTCGAAGGTCGTCGCCGAGGCGGAATGCTCGGTCACCGTGGTCAAGGCCGCCGAGTCCCCGGCGGGTCCCCGCTCGGACGGCGCCCCGGCCGGTCTCAGCGCGGACGGAGCTGATCGACCAGCTCCTGGACGTTGAGCGTCTCCGACAGCCGGCGGATCTGCGCCTGGACCCGGGGCAGGATGCCGCGCGCGTCCTCCTGGAAACGGGCGAAGAGCGCCCGGAGGTCCTCCGCGCTCAGCTGGCGGCCCTGCGCGTAGTACTGCTTGGCGACGTGCCCGAGCGCATAGGTGGTGGCGAAGGAGACGGCCGCGCCCGCCGCCACCCCGGTGGCGCCCCCCAGGGCTCCGCCGAGCAGGCCGCCGGTCAGCCCGCCGAGCACCTTGCGGACGACCCCTTCCACGAGCTGGGCGGCCGCGCCGATCCCCAGCGTTCCGGCCAGGTCCTTGACCTGGTCCATGTCCAGGGAGCGTCCGGAGTGCTGGCCGACCTGGTACACGAGCCGGAGCTGGAGCGGCAGGATGGCCAGACTGGCCAGGCCGTCGGGGAGGATCTCCAGCGCCCCGGTGAGCATCGCCTGCTGGAGGATGACGTCGTCGAGGGCCGCCTCGGAGGCAACCCCGGCCCCGGTTCCGGCCGGCCCGCTGACCGGGACCCGGGCGAGCGCCCCGAGGTCGTCCTCGGTCGTCCGGGTGGCGGCGGGAGCCAGCCCCAGGGCCGAGCGGAGCTCGACCAGAAACGCCTGCTCCCGCTCGTTCGCCGGCCCGTCGGCATTGCAGACGAGCAGGGCGGTCTCGTAGGCGCGCCAGCGTGCGGCGTCATCGCCCAGGCGCCGGGCGACGTCGGCCAGCCGGAGCCGGCCGGCCGCCATCTGCTGCGCCACGCCTTCGAGGTCGGTGATCCCGGCGCTCGCCGCCAGGGACTCGAGCTGGGCCCGTTCGGCGGGCGACTGTGTGCCGTCGGCGGCCGCGGCGAGCATGGCCACGGCGACGACGGCGGCCTGTTCCTGTGAATTCATGTTCGGTGCCTCGCGTCGGAGATTCCTGTTGCCACGCCGGCAGTTCGGCTAGGGTCGGAACGGAGCCCGGAGGGGCGGATCAGGGGAGCCAACATGCGCACCAGTGCCTGGACCTTCGCTGTCGCAGGAGCGCTTCTTCTCCTCGGACACCCGGCGTCGGCGCAGTACTACGGCCAGCCGGTCCCGCCTCCTCCTCCACCGCCACCTCCTCAGTACTACCCGCCGCCTCCGCCGCCGCAATACTACCCACCGCCGCGTTACGTTCCGGTGCAGCCTCCTCCTCCCGAGAGGACGGAGTACACCATCCGGGCCTCGGGCGGCGTGGCCTTCGCCAGCCAGGGCTACTACTGCTACTACTACGGCTACTACTACGCCTACTACTCGTGCTCCGGGGGCTACGTCGCGGTCTGGCCGGACGTGAACCTCGATCTCGACGTCTGGTTCAAGCGCAACATCGGCCTGTC
>Ga0187777_10001297_pt1 | contig 16285 bp, 17 predicted proteins | sample 1015_Q2_SP5_10_M_FD_132416 | JGI IMG/M metagenome (GOLD analysis project Ga0187777, IMG submission 132416) | Tropical peat soil microbial communities from peatlands in Department of Meta, Colombia - 1015_Q2_SP5_10_MG | ecosystem: Environmental > Terrestrial > Soil > Wetlands > Peat | place... | reverse complement strand
GCCGCGCGGTGGCAACGTGCATCCGAGCGTCGTACCGTCCCAGGTGTTCGATTGCTCCGATGGCCAGGTCATGCTGGCCGCGGGCAACGACAGCCAGTTCGCGAAGCTGTGCGCGGCCACCGGGCACGCAGAGCTCGCCCGCGACGCGCGCTTCGCCACCAACGATGCGCGCGTGCGCAACCGGGAGCTGATCATTCCAATGCTGGAATCCCTGCTGCGCGCCAAGCCTGTTGCCTACTGGACCGAGAATCTGGCGGCGGCAGGTGTTCCCTGCGGCCCGATCAACGACATTGCGGCGGTATTCGCGGATCCACAGGTCCGGCACCGCAACATGCGCGTGGAGGTCGAGCATGCCACCCTGGGCACGCTACCCTTGGTTGGCAGCCCCCTGCGGTTGTCGCAGACACCCGTCGAGTACGGTCTGGCGCCTCCGCTTCTCGGCCAGCACACAGACGAGGTGCTGACCGGCTTGCTGGCGCTCGAGCAGACAGAGATTGACCGCCTGCGCCGCATGCACGTGCTCTGAAGCGGCGCATTTCCGACCCCGGGCGCATGGGATATTTTGCAATGTCTGTCGCTTACTTACGCTTCATTTGTTGTGGTTGGGCGACTTCGCGCCTTTGCACCTTGACGCCCGTGAGAGGGGGGTGTTACATAACCCAAACGGCCTTAACCGAATTGTCAGAGGCATGCGTTACGATCTGTGGCTTTGGCCCTTGGCCTGGGCCAGGGTGAGGGGCCTGGGTCGCCGGGCTGGGCGCGACACAAAAAGCCTTTCTTAAGGGTTCTCGAATCTCTACGGTTGATGCGAGTGGCTCGCCCTTCTCATCTCGGTTTCACGCTGCTCGAGCTGTTGGTAGTGATCGTCATCATCGGACTGCTGGTCGGTTACGTCGCCCCGCGCTACTTTGCGCAGGAGGGCAAATCGAAGATTCAGGTCACACGCGCGCAGATCGACTCATTTGACAAGGCGCTCGATCAGTACCGTCTCGATACCGGGCACTATCCGACGAGCGAGCAGGGTTTAGGCGCGCTGTTCACCAGACCCAACAACGAGCCAAAGTGGAACGGACCGTATTTGCGCAAGGCCGTGCCTTTGGACCCGTGGGATCACCCCTACATCTACCGGCAGCCCGGCGAGCATGGCGAGTACGACCTGGTTTCACTGGGAAAGGACGGCCAGCCGGGCGGCACGGGTGAGGATGCGGACATCACCAACTACTAGGTTTTCCGATGCGTTACCAGGTTAAAGCGGTCAAGCCCGGGGCGGGAGATGTCGTTTCCCTGCTCCTTGATGCGCGTGACCTGCGTGACGCCAACGAGCAGGCGCAAGCGCAGGGCTACCTGGTTGTCGGGGTGCGTCCAGCGAGTGCGGTCGCTTTGCCGCAAGGGCTGGGAACGGCGCGATTCCCACTTGTCCTGTTCACCCAAGAGCTGCTCGCGCTGTTGCGCTCTGGTATCAGTCTGCTGGAAGCGATCGAGACGCTGGCCGAGAAGGAGTCGCGCCCCGCGACCTCGGGTGTCCTGGTTGGCCTGGCGCAGCGACTTAAGCAGGGTCAATCCTTCTCGTCCGCCCTACAGGGTTTCCCGCAGACCTTTCCGGATCTGTTTGTGGCGACGGTGCGAGCGAGCGAGCGCACCGGCGACCTGCCCGAGGCGCTGGCGCGCTATGTGGCGTATCAGACGCAGCTCGACGGTGTCAAAAAGCACCTGGTCAGCGCTTCGATTTACCCGGCCATCCTCATCATCGTGGGCGGCTTGGTCTGCATGTTCCTGCTCGGCTACGTGGTACCACGGTTCTCTCGCATATACGAGGACATCGGTGGAAATCTGCCATGGCTCACACGGCTGCTCATGGCCTGGGGCGGATTCGTGGAGCGCCGCGGCTTGCTCCTGCTCGGCCTAGTGTGCGCGGTTATCGTAGGACTTGTGGTATGGCTTCGGCAGCCATCCGCCCGGCGCTGGCTAAGCCGCCTGTTCGCTCGCATTCCGGCGGTCGGCGCACGTGCGCGCGTATACCAACTGACGCGCCTGTACCGCACCGTCGGCATGCTGCTGGGTGGCGGGACGCCGGTGACTCAGGCGCTGGCGATGGTGTCCGGACTTCTCGACCAAGAGCTGCAACAGCGCCTTGCGCAGGCCGCCCGCAGCATCCGGGAGGGTCAGCCGATCTCGCAGTCGCTCGACTCCCAAGGCCTTACGACGCCGGTAGCGCTGCGCATGCTGCGGGTGGGGGAACGGACCGGTCAAATGGGCGAGATGATGGAGCGCATCGCCACGTTCCACGAGGAGGAGCTGGCGCGCTGGGTGGAGCGGTTCACCCGCGTGTTCGAGCCGGTCCTCATGGCCGTCATCGGCGTCGTGATCGGGGGGATCGTAGTCCTCATGTATTTCCCCATCTTCGAGCTGGCTGGGAGCATGCATTGAACCCGCGCGAGCTGGAATCGGCGCCGCTGATTCTTCCCGATGACGTCGCGAAGGCGAGGGCTAGCGCTCGCGCGAGCGGCAAGCGCATCGTGGACATACTGGAGGAGCAATCCGAGCTGCTGCCTGACAAGTTCGTGGCCGCGCTGGGTGCCACGCTCGGCTACACGGCAGTGTCGATGCGCGAGCTGGATGGCCTCGAGCCGGCGTTCGATCTGCTGCCTTATACGGAGGCCTTGGCGCATGGCTGCGTGCTCGCGCGCGACGCGGAGGCGCAGCTCTTGCTGGCCTTTGGCGATCCGTTCGACCCGGCCCTGCGCCCGTGAGCGGAGGAGCGCATTCCTGGCGCGTTGCACTGGTGCCTGGCCCACACCACCGATGTCGCGGCGTATCTAGCCCGCTATGGCGAGAGCCTGCGAGCCATGGACTCGCTCCTGAGCGAGTCGGTGCAAGAGGACGGCGCCCGAGGTCGCGTGGAGGAGCTGTCGCTGAAGACCATCAGCGAAGCGGGCAGTCCGGTCGTACGGCTGGTGCACTCGACGCTTTACGACGCGCTGAAAGCCGGCGCGAGCGATATTCATCTGGAAACCACTGCCACGCACCTGGTCATCAAGTACAGGATGGACGGCGTGTTGAGCCCGATCGGCACGGCGCAAGGCCTGGACATGGCCGAGCAAGTCATATCGCGCGTCAAGGTGATGGCCGAGTTGGACATCGCCGAGCGGCGCATCCCGCAGGACGGGCGCTTTAAGGTCGTGGCTCAGGGGCGCGAGATCGATTTTCGCGTATCGGTGATGCCGAGCATCTTCGGTGAAGACGCCGTGTTGCGTATCCTGGACAAGCAAAGCCTGGCCGACCACGTCAAGGGGCTGACGCTCGACGCACTCGGGTTCGATGCCCAGGCGGCTGCCACCCTGCGGCGCTTGTCGAGCGAGCCTTACGGCATGCTACTCGTGACGGGGCCGACCGGCAGCGGCAAGACGACCACGCTGTATGCCGCGATTTCGGAGATCAACCACGGTGCGGACAAGCTGATCACGATCGAGGATCCGGTTGAATATCAGCTGCCCGGAGTGCTGCAGATCCCGGTAAATGAGAAAAAGGGCCTCACGTTTGCCCGCGGCCTCCGCTCGATCTTGCGGCACGATCCGGACAAGATCATGGTGGGTGAGATTCGCGACCCCGAAACTGCGCAGATTGCAGTCCAAGCCGCGCTCACCGGGCACCTCGTTTTCACCACGGTCCACGCGAACAATGTGTTCGACGTGATCGGCCGCTTTATGCACATGGGTGTTGACCCATACAGCTTCGTCTCGGCCCTCAATGGCATCGCCGCGCAGCGCCTCGTGCGGGTGAACTGCAGCCACTGCGTCAGAGACGCGGCGCCCGATACGCAGTTGCTGGCCGAGTCGGGTCTCACCCTGGAGCAGGTGCGTGATTGGAGGCTGCGCGCCGGGAGCGGTTGCGGACACTGCCGCGGTAGTGGCTTCCGCGGGCGCAGGGCGATCTCGGAGATCATGGTGCTCAACGACGAGATTCGCGAGCTGATCACTGCGCGAGAGCCCATTCGCCGGGTAAAGGAGGCGGCGCGCAGACAGCAGACGCGGTTCCTGCGCGAAGCCGCGCTCGAGATTGTGCGCAGCGGCGAGAGCACGCTACAGGAGATAAACCGTGTCACGCTGGTTGGGTAGTTTGCTGCCGGGGAAGGATTGGCGCGTGGAGCTGAGGCCCGCCTCGGTGAGTGTGGCGCGGCGCGGAGCCACGCTGCGCGCGCGCTCCGAGACGCAGCGCACGATCGCGGTCGAGGCAGGTGCGACGGACGGCAGCGAAGCGCCGGAGCTCTGGCGAGCGGCCTCCGATGTTCTGGTCGAGACACTGCGTGAGCGGCGCGTGCGCCTCGGGCGGGTGGAGGTCGTGCTGTCGGATCACTTCGTGCGCTACCTGCTGATCCCCTGGAGCCGCGGACTTGTGAGCGACAGCGAGCGCCTCAGCTTCGCGCGGCTGGCGTTCAAGGAGCTGTATGGAATTGCGGCCGACTCCTGGGACTTCTGCCTGGACGAGCAGCCGGCGGGCCAGGCCTCCTTCGCGGCTGCCGTGGACCGCGCGCTGGTTTCGTCGGTGCGGGACGCAGTCACGCGCGCGGGTGGCCAGCTCGCATCGCTGGTTCCAAATTTGGTCGACCGGATCAACCGCCATCGCTCGGCCCTGAAGGCGCGGCAGTTCTGCTTTGCCGCGGCGGAGCCGGGACGGGCGAGCCTGGCTTTTCATGCGAACGGAGCCTGGCAAGCCGTGCGCAGCCGCCGCATCGACGGTCCTCTCGGACAAGCGTTGCCGGTCCTTCTGAAACAGGAGGCGGCGGTGGGCGACGCGAGCGGTGGTGGCGTACTGTATCTGTGCTCGGATGCTTCACCGCCTCCCGCTGCGATACCGGGCTGGCAGCTGATCCGCCTCGGAAACGGATTCAAGCGGAGAAATTCTCAGGCCGATGCTCGTGTGGAGCCAGTCGGAGGGTGAGAGCCGTGATTTGAGGCCGGGGAAAGCGTGAGCGTGCGCACGATAGAGCTCGACTTCCTTCGACCCACCGGCCGCGGCTCGCGTGTCGGCCCGTGGCTGCTGATCGCCGGCACACTTGCCGCGGTGGCAGCGATCTCGTATCAGGGCCATCTGAAGCGCGAGACGGCTGCCCGCGAGGATCGACTCGCCACGCTGCACGCTATCGCGAGCCGATCGCTCCCGGCCATTACCGCGCGGGGGGCCGACACTCCGGAACTGCGGGAGCAGATCAAGAAAGCGAACGCGGTGCTGCAGCTGATGAACGTCCCGTGGGGTGAGCTGTTCGCCGCAATCGAATCGGCGGAGACCGCTGACGTGGCGTTGCTCGCCGTTCAGCCCGATGCGCGCAACCGCAGCGTGCTGATCGGCGGCGACGCTCGCACCCTGTCAGCGATTTTTGCTTACATGGAGCGCTTGGAGCGCAGCAAGCGGCTGCACGGAGTCGTGCTCCAGAGTCATGAGGTGAAGAGCAAGGACCCGGGCCAGCCCGTTGCCTTCACGCTTTCCGCGGCCTGGCAGGAGGAACAGTGAGCAGGCCATCCTTTGCACACCGGGCGGAATGGACCATCAAGCGCGCGCTGATCCGGCTGCGTTGGCCAGGACTCAGCGGCCTCGCCCTGTTGTTGTTTGCGGCGGGTGCCGTCGGAATCGTGATCCACTCCGGACGCCAGCGCGTGCAGGCGCTGGACGCGGAGGTGGCGAACCTGGTGTCGCGTTTGGGGCAGCGCGGTTCCTTGAGCGTTGCCCCGAGCGGGCGCGGTCAGCTGTCGAACTTCTACGCCTTCTTCCCGCTGATCGAGAACGTGCCAGAGCTGCTGGGACGTGTTCACCGCGCGGCGCAGCACAATCGCCTGCTCCTCAAGAAGGGGGAGTACAAGCTCAGTCGGGAAGCCGACTTCCACTTGGCCCGCTACGAGATTACGCTGCCGGTGAGCGGTGATTACACCAGCGTGCGAGGTTTCGTGAACGAAGTACTGCAGGTGGTGCCATCGGCTGCGCTCGACGAGCTCGCGCTGAAGCGCGAGTCGGCCGATCAGCCTGACCTGGACGCCAGGGTGCGATTCAGTCTGTTCTTGGGGGAGGAGTGATGAGAGTGAATCCCAAGGTGCGTGCGGGGCTGCTGATCGGCGGAGTAGCCCTCACGTTGACCGCAGTGCGCTGGGCTGATGAGCTCACCGATATGACCGAAGCGAGCGCCGGTGCAGTCGCCGACTCCACCCCGCGGCCAGCAGCCGATTCCAAGCCGCGCACCGCGCCCGAGCAGGCGCCGGCGCTGGATCTTGGCAAGCTGCGCCGCAGACCATCGACCGATCCCGACAGCGAGGCGTTCGGGCCGCGGAGCTTCCGGCCCGCGCCGCCGAAGGCACCGAAGGGAACGGCGGCGTCGGCCGTCGCGGCGGCAGCACCGCCACCGCCTCCCCCGCAGGCGCCGCCGTTGCCATTTGCCTATGTGGGGCGGCTGGTGGAGGATCACGACACGACGGTGTTCCTCGCCCAGGGCGAGCGGAATCTCGTTGTCAAGCCCGGGGAAACGATCGACAACACGTACAAGCTCGAGGAAGTGGGCGAGCGCGCGCTGGTGATCACCTATCTGCCGCTTAGTCAACGACAGACCTTGCCGACCGGCAGCGAGTGATGACGCGAGCCACATCCAGTCTGCTGATTGCGTGTTGCCTGCTGAGCGCTTGCGCCGGCTGGCGCGCGTATACGGACGGGCGGGAGAAGATGGCGGCCGGCGATAGCGAGGGTGCGCTGGCGAAGCTGGAAGAAGCGGTCAAGGCGGCGCCCAACAACTTCGAGTATCGCCAGACCTACGAGGAGGACAAAGGGCAGGCGGTTGCCCGCTGGGTGTCGCAGGGTGATCTGTACCGCGGTTCCGGCGACCTTGACAGGGCTGAGACGGACTACCGTAAGGCCTTGCGCTACGACCCCGCCAACAAGGCGGCCCAGGTCGGACTGGGCGAGATCGCGCAGCGGCGCAAGAACCTGGAAGCGATCAAGCTGGCACAAAAGGACATCGACGCCGGCGCACTCGATCAGGCCGAGCAGACCCTCAAACGAGTGATCGAGCAGGATCCGAGTCTTATCGACGCGCGGACCCAGTTGAGCCGCATCTACGAAAAGCGCGCGGCGGCCGCGGCCTCGGCACCGCCCGCTCTCAAGTCGGCCTTCACCAAACCCATTACCCTGGAATTTCGCGACGCGACGTTGAAGACGGTGTTCGAAGTGATCTCCCGTACCTCCGGGATCAATTTCGTGTTCGACCGCGACGTACGCTCGGATACCAAAGTGAACATGGTCGTGCGCAACAGCTCGCTCGACGATGTGGTCAAGCTGATCCTGCTCACCAATCAGCTGGATCGCAGGCTGCTCAACGAGAACTCGGTCCTGGTCTACCCCAATACTCCGGCGAAGCAGAAAGAGTACCGCGAGCTTGTGGTGCGCAGCTTCTACCTGGCGAACGCCGACGTGAAGCAGGCGGTCAACCTCGTCAAGGGCATGGTCAAGACTCAGGACGTATTCATCGATGAGAAGCTCAATCTGATGGTCGTCAAAGACACGCCGGAAGCAGTGAGCGTGGTGGAACGTCTGGTGCGTTCTCTGGATTTGGCCGAGCCCGAAGTCATGCTCGAGCTGTCGGTGCTCGAGGTGTCGCGTACGCGCATGCAGACCCTCGGGCTGCAATGGCCGACGAGCATCAGCTACGGCAATCCGGCGCTGTCGACCGGCAGCCAGCCGGGCACCGGTACACCGACACCGACGCCGCCGGCCAATATTCCGTTGAACACGACCAACGGACTGGTGTGGTTTACCGCCAACCCGGCGATCGTGGTTAACCTGTTGGCACAGGACGCCGACAACAGGTTGCTCGCCAACCCCAAGGTGCGGGTGAAGAATCGGGAAAAGGCCAAAGTCCACATCGGGCAGAAGGTGCCCGTCATCACGACTACGTCTACCGCAAACGTGGGCGTCTCGTCCTCGGTGAGCTATCTGGATACGGGGCTCAAGCTCGACGTGGAACCGAACATCTATCTGCGCGACGAGGTCGCGATCAAGGTCGGGCTGGAAGTAAGCAACATCACCCAGACACTGAACATCAACGGCACGGTTGCGTACCAGCTGGGGACGCGCAATGCCGCGACCACTTTACAGATCAAAGACGGGGAAACTCAGATTCTGGCAGGCCTCATTCAGGACGACGACCGCGTGAGCGCGCAGAAGGTGCCGGGCCTGGGCGATATTCCGATCATCGGGCGCTTGTTCCGCAACCAAACGGACGATCGCGAAAAGACCGAGATCATTCTCTTGATCACGCCGCGCATCGTGCGCAGCATCAACTGGCCGCAGAGCGCGATCGTCGATACGCCGGTCGGCACCGACTCGTCGATCGGCAGCGTGCCGCTGCGGATCGCACAGACATCCTCCGGCGCGCTCGCGCTGGCCCCCGCGCAGGGCGGCGGCGCCGCGCGGCAGGCGGCTGCCCCGACCCCCGCCGCACCAGGTCCCGGTCCAGAAGCACCGGCCGAGCCCGTGCCGGGACTGCTGATCGCCGTGCCGCTTGCGGCCAAGACCGGGACCGAGCTGCTCGTGTCGCTCGGAGTGCCACCGGGAACCAGCGCGGTAGGTGCACGCGTCGAGCTGGCCTTTGATCCGAGCCAACTCCAGCCGCTCGGCGTCGCCCCGTCCGCGCCAGGGCGTGTGCCGGTGAAGGTCGAGGGGGCCGCGTCCGTGCGGTTCAAAGTTGTAGCCGCGCCCGGGACAGTTCAAGTGCGAGCAGAAAACGTAGTGGGAATCGATGCTGGCGGCGGCAACGTGCCGATGCAGCCGCCTGCGCCGGTGGACATCACCGTCACACCATGACCATCGGCTTAGCCGGCCACACATCGAACAGTCGACGCGGGTTCACCCTCATCGAGCTGCTGATTGTCGTTGCGATTGTCGCGATCCTCGTGACGGGCTTGATCCCGCTTGGTGAATTGGCCAGTCAACGCGCGAAAGAGCAGGACTTGCGTGCTGCGCTGCGCGATATTCGCACCGCGATTGACGCATATAAGCAGGCGGTCGACGAAGGCCGTGTTGCGAAGAAGGCAGATGAGAGCGGATACCCGCCGTCGCTCGATGCGCTGGTCGGCGGCGTCAGCAACGAGAAAGATCCAGCGAAACGCAAGATCTATTTCCTGCGCCGCGTCCCGCGCGATCCCTTCTTTAGCGATGGAGACACTCCCGCTGAAAAGACGTGGGGCATGCGTAGCTACGACAGTCCGCCCGACGACCCGAGCCCGGGCAAGGATGTGTTCGACGTGTATTCGCTGTCGAGCGCAAAGGGGATCAACGGGGTGCCCTATAGGCAGTGGTGAGGGGAGTGGTGAAGGGGCCGCTGCGCATTGCATTCCGCGCTTTCACGCTGGTCGAGCTGATCATTGTCCTCGCCATTCTGGCCTTGCTTCTGACGATTGCTGTCCCGCGGTATTTCACGCACATCCAACACACCAAAGAAGCGACGCTGAAACAGGACCTGGCGGTCATGCGCGACGCGATCGACAAGTTTCACGGCGACAAAGGTCGCTATCCAGATTCGTTGGAGGAGCTCGCCACGCTGCGCTACATCCGCAACGTTCCCGTGGACCCGATCACCGACAGCACGACCACTTGGAAGGTCCTTCCTCCGCCCGACAGCGAAGCGAAAGGGTCAGTGTACGACGTCAAGAGCGGCGCCGACGGTGCGGGCCTGGACGGCAAGCTGTTTGCGGATTGGTAGCTGCGCTTTTTAACGCAGCCGCAACTAGACCGTCATCTTCGGCGTCCATCATGTAGAGTATGTGACTCGCGCCGGAGTCGCTCGCGGAGGGGGTTCAAGCTTGGCATCTCCGCACGAGAGACCACTTCGCCATGACGCAGACGCAGCCGTGATTCAGAGCCGTACCGAGCTCGATGTCCTGCTCGTGAATATCGAGGCAGCAGTCAAGGTCAAGAGCCGCGCTTGCTTCTTTTCCTGGCTCCAGGGCGTGTTCCAGGGTATCGTCGCGCACGAAGGTCTGGTGTGTGCGATGCCTGATCCTGGCGCCCGAGGTTTGTGCTTCGACTGGCTAGGGAGCTATCCCATCGCGGAGGAACATTTCACCGAGTTGTGCGGCCGGAACGGAATCCTGCATCATCTGGTGGCGGTGTGGAGGCGAGGCGGATGCGTCCCGCTGGCAGTAGGCGTGACGTCGAGTCTTGACGCAGCGATGGAACCGATGGTGGCGACATTGCGACGCATGGATCTCACCAACGCGATGGTTCACGGATTGGCAGGATTGGGCGAGCATCCAGCCGCGTTCTTCGCTTTTTTCAAGCTGCCCGCTCCCGTCTGCGCGCGTGACGCTCGCATGCTGGAACTGACCGTACCGTACCTGCATTCAGCATGGCTGTGTGCCAACAACTGCGAGCGGACTGCATCAGCTAGCGTACATCGGATCGAAACGCGTGAAATCCTCACCACACGCGAGGCCCAAGTTCTCGAGTGGGTAGAGCGCGGCAAGAGCAACCACGAGATTGCCGAGATCCTCAGCATAAGTCGCCTCACGGTAAAGAACCACGTCCAGAAGATTCTCCGCAAGCTCGACGTTCAAAACCGCGCTCAGGCAGTCGCGAGGGGAATCGCTCTGAATCTGACCCGCAGCGACGCCCTCAGCGGGCGCCCGCCGGCGTAGCCCCGCGAGCGAAGCTCCAGTCGGTCTCGCTGCGCGTTGATCGGGAGAAAACGCGCCCGGCTCCGCGGTTCTCCTACAGTCGAATGCTGTGGTAGCATCGCGCTCTGACTCGGAGGCGTGCCCGCTCTAACTCGGAGGCGTGCCTAAGCATCGGCCTCCGCCTCTCCTTCCAAGCAGGATCGGCGCAGCCGCTCACGCGCCGAACCAAAATTTTACACGGAGTATCCTGTGATCCCTGCCCGCATAGTCGAGGCCGCCGCGGCGATTGCAGTGGCGCTGATTCTTTTGTCGGGGTGTACACCTGGCAGTGACCCCAAGACAGCCAGCCCGGTCGCGGCCAAAGTCAACGGCGACGAAATCACTGTGCAGCAAATCGAGCAGGCCTTGTCGCGTGCCGGAAACATCCCGGATGCACAGCAGAAGCAAGCGCAAAAGCAGATGCTGGAGCGCCTGATCGATCAGCAACTCCTAGTGCAGCAGGCGGTGCAGAAGAAACTCGATCGCGATCCGCACGTGATGGCGCTGGTCGACGCTGCCAAGCGGCAGATATTTGCGCAGGCTTATCTGGAGCAGGTGGTGCAGGGCGCGCCCAAGAGCACCGCGCAGCAGGTCAAGGCATTCTATCTGGAACACCCGGAGCTGTTCGAGGACCGACGCCTGTATCGCCTCAAGGAGATCGCTATCGCTGCACCGCCGGACATTCAGCCGCAGCTTCGTGCGGAGGTGGCCCGCCTCGAGGAGCAACGGGACAAGACGAAAACGCTGCCTCAGCTCGCGCTCTGGTTGAAGTCTCACGACCTCAAGTTCCAGACCAACCTCAGCGTGCAGGCTGCAGAGCAGCTGCCGTCGGAGCTGATCGGCAAAATCCACCAGATGAAGGACGGTGACCTTCTGGTTGTTCCGCGAGGCAACGCCGTGGTGGTCACTCAGCTCGACCGCTCGCAGCGCGCTCCGCTGACCGAGGAGCAGGCGACGCCGTACATCGAGCAGATTCTGCAGCATCGTAAGCGGCTAGACCTGTCGAGCGAGACGTTGAGCCGCCTGCGCACATCGGCCAAGGTGGAATACGTGGGGGAGTTCGAGAAGCGCGCTGGCAATGCGGCCCCGTCACCCGCGGAAGCGACGAGCCAGCCGAAGTCAACGGAACGCGCGCCGGAATCGAAGTGACCAGGAGTCGCGTGGCGGAAGGCGCGCAATCCGGAGCGAGCGGTCCTGTTCCAGGCGTGGGGGGTATCCCGTGAACGTGCGAATGATTGGATGGGCATGGTTGTCATTGGTGTGGATTAGCAGCAGCGTCTGCGCCCAGCAGGCGGCCGCGGAGGATCCGGTCGTGGGCAAGATGGGTAACGTCGAGATCAAAGCGTCCGACATAAGGCGGATCATCGATGCGCAGCCGCCGGATTTGCGCAAGCAGCTGACCGGTGCCAGCGAGCTGGATCGCCTGGTGCGCAGCGAGCTTGTGCGTCAGTCGTTGCTGACGGAAGCGAGGTCCAAAGGTTGGGACAGGAAGCCCGATGTCGCGCTGATGATGGAGCGCGCGAGGGATCAGGCGTTGCTGCAAATGTACGTAAGCAATCTGGCGCGGCCACCCACGGAATATCCGGCAGAGGATGACATACGCAAGGCATACGAGGCCAACAGGTCGACTTTCGTTGTGCCGGCGCAGTTCAACCTTGCCCAGATCTTCATCGCCTCGCCTGAGGACGCAGATAAGGCAACCGCGGCTGCGGCGCAGAGGAAAGCGATGGAGCTGGCCGCAAAGGCGAAGGCGAACGGCGCAGACTTTGCGAAACTGGCCAAGGAGAACTCGGAGCAAGCAGACAGCGCTCCAAAGGGAGGCGATATCGGGTGGGTGACAGCGGCGCAGATGCTGCCAGAGACGCGCAGCGTAGTCGAGAAGCTGGACAAGGGCGAGGTTGCAGGCCCGTTCCGCACCAGCAATGGGTGGCATGTCGTGAAGCTGCTAGACAGGAAGGCGACGTCGACGCGCTCGCTGGCCGAGGTCCACGACGGCATCGCTAATCAGCTGCGCACGCGCCGTGCGCAGGATATCGAACGCAGCTACATCGAAGCTCTGATTAGCCGCACGCAGCCGAGCGTGAATCAGTCCGAGTTGTCGAAGCTGCAGAATGTCAAGTGATGCCGGCCACTATTCGTGTCGTTGCCGGACATCACTGGATATGCAGCCCGTTGTCACATTCCGGACCGTGCAATATCAACGACTTCGAATTCCGGTTGACTCGCTGCACGCGGTGCCCTTACATTCGTCTCCCCAGCAACTAGATCCGAAGAAAATATATGGACGCGCTGCAGGAGACCATCAAAAAAGTCCGCTCGAAGCCCGACGACGCAAGCTCGCGCGCATTGTCCGATCTGATGAAAGCGCTCGACAGCGGCGAGCCCTACGAGTTGAACCGCCTGTATCAGCTCAATTATTCCGACTTCTCGCTGGCCATGAATCTGCTCAAGCAATGGCGCCTCGACAGTTATCGCTTCGAGCGCGGCACGCTGATGAAAGCCGCCAGCGACCCGTCCGTGAGCTTGGACGTCGCTCAATTGCGCTACGGACGCTGGGAAGCTGAGCGGGTATAGGCTGCACCCGCGCAGTAGCAGTGCTCGCTGCTACGCGCGCACCAAGAAAAAATTTGCATCGGCGTCTGCCTGAAAGGCCCGCCGCCATTGGCATTCAGCGGAACTGGCCGGGTTCGCTTATGCACATAAGTTCACGTAACGCATGAAGAATGGAGTGAAAATTCTTGGGCGTACGTGATCACGTGCTAAGCGCCTGATTTGAAGGCCGAAAGGCCCGTCGTCGGTAATTTCCGCGATTGGTCCCGCCATCGCGGGGACGCGTGCTCAGTCGCAGCCGGCGCCGCTTATTCACAGTGTTATCCACAAGGCGCTTGCGATGGCAATGGCATGTTCCATCCGGATCTGCCCTGTACGTGCGGTCTTGAACTTGTATACAGGACGCGGGGACTTGTCTTCGTAGTACGGCATCATCTGTGGGATGAGCGCAGCGAGCGACTGCAGTCTTTTCTCGCTCGCGGGATGCGTGCTCAGCCAGTCGGACTGGCCTCGGGTGCCAGTGACGTCTAGCATCTTTTGCCACAGCTTGGGCGCCGCGTGAGGATCGTAGCCGGCCTTGGCGGCCAGCTCGATACCAATGCGATCGGCCTCGGCTTCCTGCGTGCGACTGTTGGGCAGCTGTACGCCGACCGTCGTAGCGATCGCGGCACCCTGCAGGGCAGCCTGGCCCGTAGCTCCGCCGCCGAGCAGTGCACCAGCCACCGATAATCCTGCCTGCTGAGCGACTGCAACCGACATGCGCTCGGCGGTGTGCTTGGCGAGCGCATGTGCGATCTCATGTCCCATCACTTGAGCGATCTCATCGTCGGTCAGGTGCAGCTTCTGGATGATGCCGGTGTAGATCGCCATGCGGCCGCCCGCCATGCACCAGGCGTTGAGCGTATTCGGATCGTCGATGACAGCCACCTGCCAATCCCAGCTTGCGGTTTCCGGGCGGTACAGGATGGCCTGCGCCACGAGGCGCGCGGTGATCGCGTCCACGCGCGCCTTCAGCGCGGCATCGGAATTGACCTTGCCTTGCTTCTGCAGCGGAGCGAGCGTCTGCGTGTACGCCTGCTTCGATGCGTCGATCGCCTCGGATTCGGACACGAGCATGAGCTGCTTGCGCCCGGTGACGGGCGCGCTCTGGCAGGCGACGAGGCCCGCTGCCACAACAAGCAATATGAGGCTGCGGGAAGGGTTCATGTCTGCGGGTCTCCGATCGGGATGCCGGCACACACGGGTCGCGCTTCAAAGCCCGTTTCAGCCGGATTATAGTTGTGGGCGCAGCGCGGTGCGACACGCGCGCGGCCGGCCGCACCGGCTCGAGAGTTGACATGCTATTAGGAGGCGAAAATGCCCAGTCCTGGTCACTACGCTCCACGCGGGGTGATCCCCGCCGTGGTGCTGCCGTTTCACGAGGACCTGTCGATCGACGAGCAGTCCTTTCGCAAGCATCTGCGCGACGTGGCGCAGACTCGCGGTTTGTCCGCCATCACGGTCAACGCGCATGCTTCGGAGGTCGCGTCCTGCACGTTCGACGAGCAGCGGCGCGTGCTCGATGTCGCCCGCGAAGAGCTGAGCCATCGCCTGGCGCTGATCAACGGCGTGTACGCCGACGGCAGTCTGGAGGCCGCGCGCATCGCAAAAATGGCGCATGACGGCGGCGCGTCCGCGCTGCTGGTATTCCCGCCCGGCGTCTACACCTTCGGGCAGCGCCCGGAAATGGCTGTCGAGCACTTCAAACGTGTCGCGGACGCCACCGACCTTCCGCTCATCGCGTTTCAGTATCCGCTCGCCGGCGGGCAAGGCTATCCGCTGGCCACTCTGCTAGCAATCATCGAAGCGGTGCCCACGGTATGTGCCATCAAAGACTGGTGCACGAATCCTCAGCTGCACGAGCGGCATGTTCGCGCCCTGCACGCGCTGACTCCACCGGTGGCCGTGCTCACCACTCACAGCGCGTGGCTGCTGAGCTCGCTGGTTCAGGGCTGCGACGGACTGTTGTCCGGCAGCGGCTCAGTGATTGCGGATTTGCAGGCGCGCTTGTTCGCCGCCGTGCAGGCGAACGATCTAGCGGCCGCGCGCGCGATCGAGGAGCGCATCTGGCCGACCGCGGAGGTGTTCTACGCGGAACCGTGGGTGGACATGCACAACCGCATGAAGGAGGCGCTCGTTCTCCTCGGAAAGCTCCCGCTGGCGGTGGTGCGGCCGCCGCTCGTGAAGCTCGGGGACGCGGAGATCGAGCGCATACGGCGCGCCGTCGTGAGTGCAGGCCTGCTGGACCAAACGACACGGACGAGGAAGACCGCCTGATCGTCGCTGGCGTGGCGACAGGGGAGCGCCGATGGATCGCTTAGGGGCGATGGAAATGTTCGTGCGCATCGTGGAGACCGGCAGCTTCTCTGCGGTGGCGCGTCAGCTTGGCACGACTCAGCCCACGATCAGCAAGCAGCTCACCGCTCTCGAGAAGCAGCTGCAGACGCGGCTGCTGCACCGGTCGACCCGAAGCCTCGGCTTGACCGAGGCCGGTGCGGCCTATTATGAGCGCTGCCGACGCATCATCGACGAGGTTCGGGAAGCGGAGGCCGCGCTCGGGCGTCTCCAGACCGGGCTAGCGGGAACGCTGCATGTCAACACCTCCATCGCGCTGGGCCAGATCTTTCTGGCTCCGCTCGTCCTCAAGTTTCAGCGGCAGTACCCCGCACTCGGCGTCGAGCTCTCGCTGAACGACCGCTACATCGATCTGGTGGAGGAGGGGGTCGATGTAGCTGTGCGCATCGGCCAGCTCGCCGACTCCAATCTGGTTGCGCGCCGCCTCGGCAGCACGCGCCGAATGCTGGTGGCTACGCCTGCGTACCTGGCCGCGCGCGGCACACCAGAGAGGCCCGAGGACCTCGCGCACCACAACTGTCTGCTCTACGCCTATCTCTCGACCGGCAACGAGTGGCTCTTCAACGGCCCAGAGGGCGAGATTCGCGTGCGAGTGCACGGCAGCTTCAAAGCCAACAACGGCCACGTCATCCGAGAAGCCGTGCTGGACGGCG
>Ga0187777_10001296_pt1 | contig 16287 bp, 12 predicted proteins | sample 1015_Q2_SP5_10_M_FD_132416 | JGI IMG/M metagenome (GOLD analysis project Ga0187777, IMG submission 132416) | Tropical peat soil microbial communities from peatlands in Department of Meta, Colombia - 1015_Q2_SP5_10_MG | ecosystem: Environmental > Terrestrial > Soil > Wetlands > Peat | place... | reverse complement strand
TAGCGAATCTCGTCTCCCGTCCACCACCCGTTCATGCCCACCGCGATGGCACCGAGACTCACCGTCGCCCACCAGCTCACGATCCATTCGGGGCAATTCGCGGCGAGGATGGCGACACGGTCCCCAGGCCGTACCCCAAATCGATCACGCAAGGTCTTGGCCACCGAGGCCACAGTGCGAAGGTGCTCGGAGAACGAGATGCGCCGGTCCGCTTGCACGATGTACTCACGGTCGCCGAAGGCTGCGGAGCCTTCCAAGAGGGCCCGCAGCGAGGACGTTCGTTCGCGGAAGACCGCCATGCGCTCTCCGAGGACCTCGCCCATGACGGCTTCAAAGGGGGCACCGGGGCCGGTCAGCTGGGCCTCAATCCGGGCGTGGAGGGGAAACTCGGCTGCACGATCCACGGCTACCTCGCTGCGGCCGGCATCATCGCGCGCCGGCCCGGGCTCACGCAACGAGGTCCCCCATTTGGCGCAACGTGCGCACCGCGTCCTCGGGGAGCGTGGGCGGCGTGCGTCCAAGCGCATGGCAGCCGAGGATTACCTCCGCCGACCGCTCCACAATTTCAACCATATCGGCGGCGCGTCGCAGGCTGCGACCCGCGACCAGGAGACCGTGGTTCACAAGCAGAACGGCCCAGCTGTTCCGCACCGCCTCGCGGACCGCGTCGGCGAGCGCAGCCGTACCGGGCATGATGAACGGCACACGCGGGATTTCGCCGAAGAAGGCGGCTTCCGTCGAGATCGGGAGGAAAGGGAGTCCCGCGTTCGCGAGAATCGTCGCGTGCGGCGCGTGCGCATGAACCACGGCACGCGCATCCTTTCGTGCCTGGTACACCGCACAGTGCATGAGTCGTTCGCTCGACGGAGAATACCCGCTCGCTTCGAGGGGTTGGCCCTCAAGGTCAATGCGCACCAGGATTTCCGGTCGCAAGTCGCCCTTGAAGAGCTGGCTGGGTGTAATCCAGAGCTCATCGGTTCCCGGGATCCGCACGCTGACATTGCCGCCGGTTGCCGTGATGAGCTCTTGTGCGTAGAGCTCGCGTACGATCGCCACAAGCTCCTGACGCTCCTTGTCCGCAGTGCTTGGGGTCTCCTTGGCCGCCGGGGTCGCCGGGCGACTTAGGGCGCTCAGGTCGCCCGGATCTCCCACCGTGTCGCGCGCCGCCCGATAGAGTCGGCGCAGGTCCTTCTGGAGGTGCTGCAGGGTCATCGCCTTTGCGGCATCTCCGGTAAACGAAAGCTCGCCGCTCATGGCCTTCTCCATCGGGTTGACCCGCCCGGTGAACATCCCGTCGAGCACGTCGGCCTTGAGGCGGAGTTGCACTTCGGGCCGGCCGTCCGGGGCTCCAAGGCCGGAAGAGACCGTGCCGCGGCGCAGGCGAAAGAAGAGTTCGTGACCGAGGTCGCTCACCACGAAATGGAGCGTCACGTCTTGATCCGCAGCGAAGGAGCGCAGACGTTCATCCTGCGCGATTTGTTCGCTGAACCCCTGTAGGACGCGGGCGAACTTGTCGACGGCCTCGCTCCGAACGGGAGCCACCGCCGCGCTCGTCGCGGGAGTGCGGGGCATCGCGTCGCGTTGCAGATCCGACACTGCGGGGCCTCGCCGTTGTGCAAGCGCAGCCAGCGTCCCCGGCGCGGGGCGCGGCCGCGGGCGATCCAAGGCGAAGTCGCGCAGCACGTCGGCGTCAAGCACGTGCTGGGGGCGCTCTCCACGCACGACCCGGGCGAGTTCGTCCGCGACGATGCGGCCTTGGTGGGCCGCCACCTCCAGGGTATTTCCCCCGAGGTGCGGCGTTGCAATCACATTCGGCAGGGCGAGCAGGGGGTGGTCTGCGCCCGGCGGTTCCACAGAGAAGGCATCGAGGGCAGCACCCGCCAGGTGGCCTGTCCTCAGTTGCTCGGCAAGAGCCATCTCGTCCACCAGAGCCGCCCGCGCGGTGTTGACGAGGAATGCGCCGCGCTTCATTCGAGCGAGCTCCCGGGCCCCGACCAGGCCCCTGCTCTGATCGCTCACCGCAGCATGCAGGCTCACGAAATCGCTCGCGGCCAGCAGATCGTCAAGCGCAACGGGTTCCCCTCCCGCTCGTACCACCTGATCCGGTGCCAGGAAGGGGTCATACACCAGGACCCGAGCTCCGAACGCACCAAGACGCCGGGCGACTTCCCGGCCCACAGCGCCAAGTCCCACGAGCCCTACCGTCTTGTGCCAGAGTTCTCGCCCGCGGAATGCCTGGAAGGCTTGACCCATCCGGCCAAGATCTCCGGCTTGGATCTCCGGATTCCGCAAAAACCCTTCAGCCTCTGGGAGTTTTCGCGCAAGCATCAAAAGGAACGCGATTGTGAGGTCTGCCACCGCACCTGCATTGCGGCCGGGGGCGTGGATTACGGGAATGCCGAAGGCGGAGCAAGCGGCGACGTCCACATTCACAACATCACCCCGGCAGGCACAGATCACGCGCAGGTCGGGGAGCTTCTCGAGCGACGCGACGTCGACCACGTCGACCTCGGTCACGAACACTTCGAACCCTGCCAACGCCTGAACGAGAGTCGGCCCGGTGAGGAGCCGCATGCGTTCGCGGAAACTTTCGTGCACGACCTCTCCGAGCGTGCGGAGCGTCCCGAGCGACTCCTCATCGAGATCGGCGCTCACGTAGATCCGCGGGCGCGTGAGCGGGGGTGCCGCGGATTCGGTCTTTGCCCCGGCCGCGATGATCGCGGGAAGAATGGTCGATTGGGCGGCGCTCAGCCCGGGCTCTTGCGCCTGGCGCAGGGCCCGCCAGTTCGTATACAGCGGAGCATAGGCGCTCGTGAGCGCGGTGCTGGGTGTGATCGTCCGGGCATAGGGTCTGCGACTGCGGCCCGCTTCAGCAAGATCCGGGAACGTACCTGCCGCCACACCGGCACACAGGGCTGCGCCGAGGGCCGTGGTCTCCGCGTGGGCACAGAGTTCGAGCTCGCGGCCCAGAACTTCACTCAGCAATTGGGCAAACGCCGGACTGCGGGACATCCCGCCTGCAAGACGCAGGCGTGTGTGAGCTCTTCCACTCCGCGCAGGGATTTGTTCGAGATTCGCCCGCAGCGCGAAGGCCATGCCCTCCACGAGCGCTCGAGAGATGTGGCGGCGGATGTCGGGATCATCCGGTGCGCATAGGTGCGAGAACGTGAGGTTCCCCATCGGGAGCTTCAGGTCGCGGCCATCCATCACCTGCGCGCCGAGCGTGGAGAGCATCCCGGCGGCCCCGGGCTCCGAAGCCGCGGCGTCGGCCAGAAGGCGCGCCGCAGGATTCGGAGCTTCGGGATAGAGGACCCGCCCCATGAACTCCAGCGTCTCGCCCATCGAGCCCGCATTGCTCTCCAGCACGTACCGGCCGGGTACTACGTGAGCCCCAACCCAGAGTCGGCAGTCGGGATCGACCGCCGGGCGCTCGGTCACCTGCTGGACGGGGGCTGTGGTACCCGCGACCACCGCCGTCTCTCCGGGCTCGACCACCCCGGCCCCGAGGAGCCCGCAGGGCGTGTCCGCTCCTCCCACGCCTACGGGAATCCCCGCACGGACGCCCAGAGCCATGGCCGCGTCGACGCTCAGTTCGCCCACGCGTGTTCCCGGTGCCACAAGGGGCGGGAACGCCGCCTTGGGCAGCTCAAGCCGGTCGATCACATCCCATGCCCAGTCCTCGCTTTCGAAGTCAAAGAGCAGGGTCGACCCCGCTTGGGAGCGTTCGGCGATGATCTCTCCGCACAGCCGCCAGGTGAGCCAATCACTGAGACTGAGCACTGCCGCGCCGGGAGCCCGCAGCTTTGCACCTGCCTCGCGCGTCGCGAGCCAGCGCAGCCGGGCGGCCGTGCAGATCGGACTCGGCCAATGGCCGCTCCGACGCTGGAGCTCGGGGCCATGTTCGGCCGCGAGGCGCAGTCCTTCGAGGCTCGCCCGTGCATCACGGTTCGGAGTCGCGAGCAGAGGCTCTGCGCCCGGGCCTAGGACGACGGTGGAGAAGCGCATGCTTGTGGCTGCGACGCCCACGACGTCGCTGCCTTTCAGTCCGGCGCGGACGAGCGCTTCGTGGGTCGCGTCCGCGAGCGATCTCCAGAACGCCGCAAGATCGAGGTCGCGGCCGAGTCCGCCGGTGTTCGGTGTGACCGAATGCTTCCACGGGCGAATGGCCGTCGTGACGGCGCCGTTCTGCGTGTCAAGGAGCAAGCAGCGCGCACCGCTGCCCCCCGCGTCGAGACCCAGCAGAACCGCCGGGCTCACGCTCGCACCCTTCCGGCGTCAAACGCTACGGGGAGCTCAGACGGTGAGCGAAAGATGACCCCGCCGATGTGGACATCGACCGCCTCCGGATGCAGGCGAAGATTGGGGAGGCGATCCATGACGGCTTCGAGGACGACCCGCGTCTCCATGAGTGCCAGGTGCATCCCGAGACATGTGTGCGGACCGTGGGCGAACGCGAGATGTTGCTTTCGCGGTCGGAAGATGTCGAAACATTCGGGGTTTTCATAGCGAGAGTCGTCGTGATTGGCGGCGCCGAGGTTGACGTTCACGAGCGCTCCTGCAGGGAGCTTGGTACCTGCAACCTCGGTCTCTGCGGTGGCAATCCGCATGATCCCAGTGAGTGGACATTCCCAGCGGAGTCCCTCGTCGATGGCTTGGGGAATGAGCGAGCGATCCCTGCGCAGCGCCTCGAACTGAGAGGGGTGCGTCAGCAAGGCGAGGAACAGGTTGCTCGACGATCGATAGGTCGTTTCTGCGCCCGCAGGCGCGAGAAGGCGCAGGAACGCAAAGATGTCCTCGTCGTTCAACTTCGAGCCGTCGATTTCGGCGTGGGCAAGGACACTGGTAAGGTCGTCACGCGGCTGCCTTCGGCGATCGGCCAAAATCTGTGCGAACAGGTTCCCCAGCTTCTCGGACGCCGCGACGCCGCGTTCGCGCGCGAACTGCACGCTAATCAGCTCGACAGCCCAGCGATGGAAGTTGTCGAGCTGGTCTTTCGGGACTCCGATCATGCCTGCAATCACCGCGACCGGAAACGGAAAGGTGAGCTCTCGCACGAGATCCGCGCTGCCACGTTCGACAAAACGGTCGATGAGTCCGTGCACGACGGGTCCGACAAGATCGCGTTCCCAACGATCGAGGGCGCGCTTTGTAAACGCGTGCTGTAGCAAAGCCCGATATCGCGTGTGCTCCGGAGGATCCATTTCGAGGATCGAGTGCCCGAACACTTGCCCCATGCTCATGGCGTAGCCGCGAGACGTAAAACGGTTTGAGTCCCGCAAGACCTCCGATGCTGCTTCGTGGTTCAAAGCCGCGTACACCTCAAGGACGACATCGGGCGGTATCGGGACTTCGTTTCCGAGAAGCTGACGCAGGTCGATCTTCTGAACGGGACATCGGCTTCGCAGCTGTTCAAACTGAGGATAGGGATTGCGCACCGCACTACGACCCTGGACACGGTTGAACTCCTCAAAGGGATCGTATTTGTCCTTGTGCGACGGGATCTGCGGCGGTGCGGCGGGATGCTGCTCGGCCATGGGGTCTTCCTTTCCACTCATGGTGCCTGGGGACGGGGGGTGCGCGACGCGCGCTGCGTCGCGGGACGCTTCTGCACTCGAGGCAAGGGCGTCGCGATCCCAAGAAGGCGACGCGTGATGCGGAGGACCTCGCTTTTGTGGGAGGCGAGTTCGCGCGCATCGGTCGGATCGAATCCGCGGCGTGCGGCGAGGCTCGGCATGGCCGCGACGAAGAAGACCGTGGCTCCGACAATCGTGCTGGCAAGATGGATCGGGTCGATCGGGGGTGCGGCAAGCAACGGATCGCCTGCACTTTCGTGCACGACACGTTGCACGAGCTCCACGAACGGCTCCGTGTGGCGAAGCAAGGCGGGTGGAGACTCGGGGGTCCCTTCTGCCGCCTCCCGGAGCAGAAGCCGTGCCAAGGTGGGACGTGCACCCAGGGTGTCCACCCATGCCGCCACAGCCGCTTCGATCCGAGCCGAGAGGCTCCCGCCTGCGCTCAGCGCGGGACGGGTGCGCGCCAGAAGCTCGCCGAGAGCATTCTCAAGCACCGCGTCGTAGAGCGCTGGTTTGTCGGGGAAGTAGTAGAAGATCGAGGCGCGTCGAATCCCAACGCGCTCGGCGACGTCCTCGAGTCGGCTCGAAGCGAACCCCCGTTCCGCGAACAACCCCTCCGCGGCCTTCAGGATGGCGGCCCGGGTGCGCTCGGAGCGGGCCTGGGGGCGGGAGAGGGGCGCCATGGCCTCTTCTACCTGCGCGCAGGTAGAATTTCAAGAGCGGAGTCGCTGAGGAGTCCGCCTAGCCGCGTGTGAGTAGCAGGCAGCCCCCGATCGTCCCACCACCCGCCCCTGCGACGGCGACCTCGGGATTCCCTGGCACCTGACGTTCGCCCCCCGCCCCTCGCAGTTGCACGACGGCCTCGTGCAGGAAGCCAAAGCCGTGGAGCCGTCCCGCCGAAAGTTGCCCGCCCTGGGTGTTGAGCGGAATCTCGCCGTCCAGGGCAATGCGTGCCCCCCCCTCAATGAAGGCACCGCCTTCTCCCTTGCCGCAAAAGCCGAGGGCCTCGAGCCAACACAGAGCGATGAAGCTGAACCCGTCGTACAACTCCGCTGCGTCGACGTCTTTCGGTCGCAGGTCGGTACGGGTCCAAAGCATTTTTGCGGCGTCGCGCAGTGCCATGGTCGTTAGGTCGTCGAACTGATCCCAGGAAGGGCGGCCGTAGAGCGCACACCCCGCGGCCTCCACTCCCACGAGGGGTGCGCGGAGATCGCGCGCCCGTTCCCGGCTCGAGACCACAAAGGCGGTGCTGCCATCCACGGGAACATCGCAGTCGTACAGCACGAAGGGGGTGGAGATGACCCGAGCCGCGAGGTACTGCTCGAGGGTCAGCGGTTCGCGGTAGATGGCCTTGGGATTTCGCGCGGCGTTGCGCCGTGCATTCAACGCGATCCATGCCAGCTGTTCGCGCGTCGTGCCGTATTCGTGGAAGTGCCGCTGCGCCATCAGCGCGATCCAGTTGGCTGCGGAAGCCGCACCAAAGGGAAGGGTCCACTGCATGGGTCCCGTGGCGCGGTAGGAGCCGCCCGCGCCGGCGCCAATTCCCGCACGAGGACCGCCGCCCTGGGCGGTGGATTCCCAAACCGTCCGAAAGCAGAGCACGTGATTGGCCAGGCCCGTCGCCACAGCCATGCAGGCGTTGATGACCGCGCCGAGCTGCCCAGGCAGCTCGATCCCTCCACAGTACCAGTTCAGATTCAGCCTCAACGCGTCCTGCACGTCGCCGATCCCAGCGCCGGAGAAACCAGGCGCGCCCGCGAACATCGCCCCAGGGTACGTCGAGAGGCCGTCAATATCGCTTCGGGTCAGTCCAGCGTCCTGGATCGCCTCAAGACAGGCATCGATCGTGAGCGCCATCGGGTCCCGGCCGAGGCGCCGCCCGACCTCCGATTGGCCGATGCCCGTAATCGCGGCCCTCCGCTCCAGGATCTCCATCAGAGCGCGGGCTCGAAGAGCGGAATCCATACGGCGTCGTGGTTCTCAAAGACCGCGCGCACCGGCATCCCGATCTTCACCTGATCGATGGAGCAATTCACGAGATTCGTCGTGAGGCGTAGACCCGGCTGCTCAGCCAGCTCGACGATGGCGATCACGAACGGTGTGACCATGCCGGGAAACCAGCTCTGATGGTTGACTGTGTAGGTGTAGACAACGCCTCGACCGGAGACGGCCGTGACTTCGAGATCGCGCGACAGGCATTCGGAGCAAATCGGAGCAGGCGGATGGACGAAATGCCTGCACTTCGTACAACGCAGAAAGCACAGCGCTCCGCGCGCACCACCCGTCCAGAAGTGCTGGTTCTCCGGCGTCAGCGCCGGGAGGACCCGATTCGACCGAGCGGCCATCGTGGTGCCTTCAAGCGTGGACCCTCAAAGCGGCCGGCGTCCTGTCACAATTTGGTACAAGATGCTTGCCGAGCTCTCCACGAGGTGTTCGCGAGTGACGCCCAATCCTTCAAGGGAACGGCGGTACGCCGCCAATCGCTCAAGAATCGCGGCCAGCGCGGCGGCCCCGGCGATCGGCTGCATTCGCTTCGATACCCGTCCCGCGCGTTGCCCTTCTTCAATGAGTTTTGCGATCGCTTGCAAAACGGGAGTCATGGTGTCCCGACGCAACTTTAAAAATCGGCGATCCCCCTCATCGGACCGCAGATTCGAAAGACGCAGTACCGCGTGGTGCGCGTCCCAGTGACGGATGAAGGCTTCCACGATGGCGAGCGCCGTCTCGAATCCCTTCCTCCCCCGCCAGGACCGGTTCATGAGTGTGAGGATCTCGGGCATGTGCGCAGAGGCACGTTCGGCGAGACGCAATACCGCTTCGTCCACGTCCTCAAAGTACTGATAGAACGTCGCCGGGGAGGTGTTCACGCTGCGCGCGACATCAACGACACGAATCTCGCGCACGCTGCGCTGCGCCATCAAGAGCGCCAGCGCATCGAGCAGCTGGTCGCGCGTTTGCAGACCGCGCGGGCCTACCACACGCCCGCTCTGGTCCAGGGTTCTCTTCGGCCGAACCGCCGAGGACACCTTCCGCGAAGAGTTCATCATGCCCGCATGCTGAACCCACCATCGACCGCGAGGATCTGCGCGGTAGTCCAGCGCGCATCGTCCGACAGCAGGAAGAGGCAGGCATCTGTGATGTCGTCCGTCGTAGCGACCCGACCGAGCGGCATTCCCATCAGCATGGTCTTCACGAAGAGCGAGTTGCCTCCTTCGACGTTGATTTCCTTGGCAACGCGCTCGCCTTGCTCGCGGTCGATCTCTTCGACCCCGACCTCCGCACCCTCGCGAGCCAGCGCCTTGGCATAGCTCTCCCCGATGCTCCGGCCGGCGCCGGTCACCACCGCAACTCTCCCGTGCACGTTCATCTCAACGGGACCTCCTGCCGGCGCGCGGTGCATCTCCTAAATTCCGACATTATAAAGCGTAGGACCGGTCTTCGTATCTCTGCGCCACAGCTCGATTTTCTCGGAACATCGCTTGCCATTCAACGGTTTGGACTTACCCTTTGTCTACTACACAGTACCGCCGAGCCCCCTCCATTTTGCCTCACTTCCTCGCTATGTGGTGACTGAAAATACCTGACGAGGCGTCAGATTTCATCAGCTTTCGGGAGCCGGCGGTCAGGAGGGGAGCGTGAAGATCACCAAGGCGGCCGTCGATGCGCTCAAAGCGAACGCAACCGGCCCGCGCATCGCCTGGGATAGCCGGCTTCCGGGCTTCGGCATCGTCACCCACGCGGGAGGCAAGAAGGTCTAGATCGCTCGCTACCGCATCCTTGGCTGGCCCCGGAAGCAGAGACAGCTCACGCTCGGGCTCCATGGCCACGTCACGCCCGGCCAAGCCCGCGCCCACCCCCACATCTCGGTCGAGGAGTACGCGGGCCAGCTCGCGGCCTCCTGCCCGTCGGACCCCGAGCTGCTCCGCGCGTGGATGGAGGGCGATTGGAGCGTCGTTCGCGGCGCATTCTTCGCCTCGGTGCTCTCCGACGAGCGCAACGCGTTCGCGCCATGGGACGCTCGGATATGCGGCGCATGCTCGCGGACGCCGGCAAGCCCGATCGGCCCGGCCTCTACGTCTCGCGCTCGTGCGAATAGTTTCGGGCGACGGTGCCCTGCCTCGGTAGAGACCCGCGCCGGATCGACGACGTCGACAGCCGGGGTCCGATCACGCAGCGGACGCCGCGCGCTACGTAGTTCTGCGTGGGGAGCCGAGCGGCATCGTCTTCCATGGTGCGCTGAGTCCGTGGGCTTGAGGGGAGATAATGGACCTCCGCGGGGATCCACGAAGGCAAAGCCTCGGTGTTTCAATGACTTGCCGAGCGTAGCTCTTCTGGATGAGCTCGCTCTCACCGCGTCGCGTTCCTGTGTAACGACGAAGCTGAACGGGATAGGAGGAGGCGGCTATTCTCGGGCGCCCATATGAGTTTCCTCGTCAACACGATGGTGTCGGCAACAGTGATCGCCCTCGCGGCTTGGATCGCCCACCGTGCACCCTCCCTTGCCGGCCTCCTGGTGGCTCTCCCCATTTCCACGATGCTCGTTCTTCCACTCGTCCATCTCCAGGATAGCGACGGTTCGAGAACACTCGCCGTCGCGCGCGGAATATTTTTTGCGATTCCAGTAGCACTATTCTTCGTGACGCCCTTTCTCGTCGCCGGACGTCTAGGTCTTACATTCTGGCAATCTTACGTTGCAGGTTGTGCGATTCTCATCGTCGGATGCGTACTGCATCGTTTCTTCGTTCGCGTTTGACTCTCGTTACATCTCGATGCTGCTCAAAGAGTGGAACGCAGCTCGACTGACGCATCGATGCGACTAGCATGTACTGATCGAAGAAGTCCCGCGATCACCGATCTTGGATCCCGACGGGGATTTACCCGGGATCCATGGCTCCCCCGCGGAGAGCACCTCACCTCGGCCGCGTGCCGACCCCGATCACGAAGCCCTTGCCCGACGGCTTCACGAGCTTGAAGCGCGGGTTGGCCGCGATCTTCTTGAGCAGCTCGCTCGGCGGCGCCGACTCCTCGGTGCTCTGCGACGGGCGGGGGGCGGGTTGGTGGTGTCTACGGCGCAGCGAAGGTAGCGGCTGGTCGCTGGTGAGGGGGGAGCGAGCAAACGCTGCTCCTGCCCGCTCGCTGCGTGCCGCCTAGGAAAGAGCATATCTAACTATCTGAAAAATCAGTGATTTCAATCAGTCACGATATCAGAAACGAAATCTGTTCAGGGCTTGCCCGGCCGGGGCGGAGGCTGAGGATTCGATCGAGAGGGGTGTTAGCGACCGCGCCAACCCGCCCGCAAGAGTTCCTCGAGTTCGCGCACGAGCGGCATCCGCGGATTGGTCCGGAGGCTCGGATCTTCGAAAGCGGCCCGTGCGAGCTCCGGAAGCGCCGCTTCGAACTCCGACTCTTTCACTCCAGCGGCGGCGAGCGAACGGGGAATACCGACGACATCCAGGAGCTCGTCCACTCGGTGAAACAACCGCTCGCGCCGCTCCGACTCGCTGTGGCCTCCCAGTCCGACGATCCAGGCGAGTTGCGCGTACTTCTCGGGGGCCACGTACGCAGAGTAGCCCGGGGCCGGCATGAACTTTGTCGGAATCGCCGCGTTGTAGCGCATCACGTGAGGAAGGAAGATCCCATTCGCTCGGCCGTGACTGAGATGAAAGTGTGCCCCCACAGCGTGAGCGAGTGCGTGGTTTACACCGACGAAGGCGTTCGAGAAGGCGAGACCGGCGATGGTGGCGGCGTTCGCCATCGCGGTGCGCGCAGAGAGACTGGAACCGTCCGCCATCACCCGGGGCAGAGCGTCCAGGATCAGATGGGTCGCCTGCACGCAGAACGCATCCGTATAGGGGGACGCAAAAATAGATACGAATGCCTCTATGGCATGGGTGAGCGCATCCACGCCCGTGTCTGCCGTTGCTTCGGGCGGAAGCGAGAGGGTCAGGAGCGGATCGACGATCGCCATATCCGGCACGAGCGAATAGTCGACCAGCGTGAGCTTTCTATGCCCCTCAGTCACAACGCTCGCCGGGGAGACCTCGGAACCGGTTCCAGCGGTCGTGGGGATGGCCACGAGGCGCAGCTGGTGGGCGATGCGTGGGTAGCGAGCCACGCGCTTTCGTGCGTCGAGGAACGGGAGAGAAAGCTCTCGCACCGAGAGTTCCGGACTTTCAAAGAAGAGCCGCATCGCCTTCGCAGCATCGAGTACGCTCCCTCCGCCCACCGCGATCAGGACATCGGGCGACATGCGGCGCAGCAAATCCACGCCTGCACGGATTTGAGTTTCCGTGGGCTCGGGCTCGATGTCCGAGAAGACATGTACGGCTGCGCTGCTGACATGACGCCGGACCTCGTCCGCCACACCGGATCGTTCGAGCGTGCCATCGGTCACGATCACCGCGGTTCGCGATTGAACCTGCCGTAGGTTCTCGAGGGCCCCGGCGTTGAAGTAGGTGTCGGAGGGGACGCGAAACCACTGCGGCGGTGTCAAGCGTCGCGAGACGGTCTTGATGTTGAGCAGGTTGCGGTAGTTCACGTTGTCCGTGGTCATGGAACCGCCCCACGTTCCGCAGCCCAGGGAGAAGGTCGGCGTGAGGGAGTTGTAGACTCCGCCGAGAGCCCCCACCGCAGTGGGCGCGTTTACAAGGATGCGACCGGTTCGCATGGTGGCGGCGTAGCGCTCGATGATTTGGGGTTCGCGGGCGTAAATCGCGCAGGTATGGCCAAGGCCGCCACCTTCGGTGACCAGATCACACGCGGCGAGCGCGTCGTCCTCCGAGGCTGCGCGCACCAAAGCCAGGACGGGCATCAGCTTCTCGTGCACGAGCGGGTGGGTGCCGAGAACCTCAAGCTCCGAAGGCAGCGGCGCGAGCAGCACTTTTGTACTCGGATCCGCGCGAAAACCGGCCATTTCTGCCAGACGCTGCGGTGACTGGCCCACCGCAGCGATGTTCGGTTCCCCGGTCTCGAGGAATGCGATTTGCGCCAGGCGCTCCACCTCCTCCGCCGACAGAAGGCGGGCCCCCATGCGTTGAAACTCGGCGAGTGCAGGCTCCCAGATTGCCTCATCGATGACGCATGTCTGCTCCGCCGGACAGATCACGGAGGCGTCAAAGGTCTTCGAGATCAGGATGTCGACAATCGCTCCCCGAAGATCGGCGGTGCGGTGGAGATAGACCGGTGCATTTCCAGGTCCCACGCTGATGACGGGTTTACCGGCTTTGTTTGCGAGCGTGACGATCCTTGGGCCCCCCGTGGTCCAGATGAGGTCAATGCCCGGGTGCGCAAAGAGGTAGTGGGTTGTCTCGCGTGGAGCGTCGGGAATCACCTGGAGTGCATCGGGAGGCATGCCTGCCTTTTCCGCCGCCTTTCGCAGGATCTCGACGGTATGGAGCGCGCAGCGTATGGCGCGGGGCGAGGGCCGGAAGATCACCGCATTTCGGGTCTTCGCCGCGACAATTGCTTTGAAAAGGACGGTGGACGTGGGGTTGGTCAGGGGAAGGATCGCCAACACAACGCCGATGGGTTCCGCGACATACTGGATGTTGCGCTCCGGGTCTTCGCCGATGACTCCGACCGATTTCTTGTCCTTGAGAAAGTCGTAGAGGAACTCGGTCGCGACATAGTTCTTTACGACTTTGTCCTCGAAAACGCCGAAACCGGTCTCGTCGATGGCGACCTGCGCAAGCTCGACAGCCTTCTCAAGGCCAGCAACCACCATTGCCCAAACGATGCGATCGACAGCCTCCTGATCGAAGCGGCGGAACGCAGCCGCTGCACCGCGTGCCCGTGCGACAACCTGGTCGAGTTCTTTGGTGCGTTCGGAGCGAAGGATCGAGTCGGGCGTGTCGTTGGCCATGGTGGGTCCTCACCGTGCTTTGCGAAAAGAGCAAAGGCCCTTCGGCTCGGCAGCGCTGTCGTCCGGCAGACGTTTGGAGCGTGGCTGAGCCGAAAGGGCTTGACTACTGCGGCGATGCCCGTGTGGGCCGGCGCCGTCGATCCCTGTCGGCGCGCGGCGGCGCAGGTCGGGCTTCGAGCGGCTTGGGGGCTCGTCTGGACAAGACTCCGCCGGCTCAGGCGGGCGAGCCAGGAGACCCCGTCATGGTACCGTTACTGGTGGGTGGTGCGAGGAGAGACCGCAGGTACCCGAACGGCGAACTGCGGAAGGGTGGGAGTTTTTGGCCTCCGGCAGCGACCCCTGCGGCGCTGGGGTGTCCAAGAAGCGAAGAAGAGCAGGACTTGATTGACGCTCGAGTGGTGGTTCCTTGCCGGCGGAGGCGGTGCAGATGGATGTACTTTTCAGTGACGACCAGGAAGTTCTGCGTTCGAGCGTTCGGGAGTTCCTTGAGCGCGAATGTAGCTTGGCCGTCGTGCGGGCGATCGCTGAGGCGGGCAAGGGACTGCCCCCGGCCCTGTGGACGAAGCTTGCCGATCTCGGCTGGCTTGGCCTCATCATCCCGGAGGAGTACGGCGGAGCGGGTCTTCGTTGCCTCGACCTGGTGGTGGTTCTCGAGGAGATGGGACGAATGCTCTTTCCGGGTGCCTTCTGGTCTGCGGCCGTTGGGGGTCTCGCGCTCGTTCTGGGCGGTAGCCCAGCGCAAAAGCGCCGTCTTCTTCCTGCACTCGCTTGCGGGGAGCAGCGGGCCGCGCTGGCACTGTACGAGGGGGCGGGCTCTTGGAGCGCCGAAGGGATTGCGCTTGAAGCCCGCGCGGTGGGTGCAGACTTCTGTCTGCGGGGTGTAAAGCGCTTCGTGCCGGAAGGCAATGCCGCGGATTGGCTGATCGTACCCGCTCGCACGTCCGACCCTCGAGACCGGGGTCCCACGCTCTTCCTCGTCGATGCTCGAGGCTCGGGGATTTCCATGGACCCCGTTCCCACGACGGACGCGACGCGGAGCTACTCAGAAGTGCTCTTTGCCGATGTTCGCGTTCCCAAGGAAAACATCCTCGGCGCGGTTGGAGAGGGGAGCCGCCTTCTCGAACGGATCAGCGATCATGCCAAGGTTGCGCTTTGCGCCGATGCCTGCGGAGGGGCACAGCGTGTACTCGAGCTCTCGGTTGCCTACGCCCGCTCGCGAGAACAATTCGGTCGGCCCATCGGTGCTCAGCAGGCCATCCAACATCGATGCGCCGACATGCTGGTCCGTGTGGAAGGCGCGCGCTCCGCGACCTGGCGCGCGGCCTGGTGTCTCGACGAGGAAGAACCGCTGTCGCACACGGCAGCATGTATGGCGAAGGCCTACACCTCGGACGCATACCTGCGCGTAGCGGGCGACGGAATCCAGATCCACGGAGGGCTGGGCTTTACGTGGGAGCAGGACCTCCACCTCTTCTTCAAGCGCGCAGCGCTCTCGAGCGTCCTCCTTGGAGACTCTGCCCAAAACCGTGAGCTCGTGGCACAGGCACTCTTGGACTAGCCGCGCAACAGCCAAAAACACGCAGCCAGTACAGCGGTCGGAACGAGCGCTCCCGCCAGAAGACCCGCAGGCGAGATTCCGCCAGGAAAGTGCTTGGCGAGGATCGCATGGCCGGCGGGATTGGGTGCGTTCGCGATGATGGTGAGACCGCCGCCTGTCACTGCGCCTGCGAGCAGCGCATAGCGAAGTGCGGAGGCTGCCGCACTCTCCGTCGCATGGACGGGATCAAATATCGGCACGAGGGAGGCCAGGTAGGTGATGGCTGCGTTGTCGTTGAACGCAGTGAGAACGATCGATCCCACGAAGAGTTGAAGCGCTCCAAGATTCGAGAGCACAGGCTGAATCCACCACTGCTGAAATCCCCCATGGGTCACCAGGGCCGCGAGAAAGAGCCCGACGAGAAGAGGGCTCCGGATGTTGAGCTCGTACTGATGGTGGCGAGTCGCCTCCGTAAATGCCAAGAAGAAGAGAAACCCCATGATCACAAGGGGTGGACTGTGCAGTGTGATGACCGTAAAGGCGACGAAGAGAACATGCACAATGGTGATCCACCAAGGTACAGGTTCGAGCGGCACGGCCAAACGCGCCTCTTCCGAGATTTTGGCGCGGGAGGCGAGGGCAGGAAACTCACGGCGCAAGAGAAGAAAGAAGAGGCCATTGGAGACGGCAATCCCGAGGAGTGCCTTCCAGCCAAATTGCAGGGACATCGACGCGGTATCAAAACCCCAGGGGCCCGCGACCATCAAGACGGGCGGGGCCGCAAAGTGCGTGAGCGTGCCGCCGACCGAGATGTCGACGAAGAGGAGGCCGAGCGTCGTGTACTTAAGCCGGGCGGAAGGTTCGAGGGCGAAGACCTTTTCGCTGAGCAGCACGGCCGCGAGAGTCATCGCGGCGGGTTCGGTGATGAACGACCCCAAGGGTGGAAGCAGGCAGAGAATCGCGAGCCACCAAGCGCCGGGAGTTCCGCCGCCGAGCTGCGCGGCGAGATGGGTCCCACGCTCTGCGGCCTGCACCACAGGTCGTGTTGCGGCAATGCACATCACGACCACCACGAACACAGGCTCTGCGTAGTTCCGGGACGAGATGTAGTGGAGGACGTGCGGCCAGCCGAACCAGAGATCGATCGTCACCAGAAGCACTGCACCCCAGATTCCAAACACTGCTTCCACTTCACCGAAGAAGTGCAGGAGGGTTGCGGTGAATGAAACCGGCTCTCTGCCTTCGGGATAGTTCGGCAGATCTCCCGCGGCGGCGCGGGTGGCGAGCGCCTCTCGGTGCTTTCGCTCCCGAACCTC